>Ga0268263_1000160_pt1 | contig 161995 bp, 166 predicted proteins | sample Biomet5_FD_190358 | JGI IMG/M metagenome (GOLD analysis project Ga0268263, IMG submission 190358) | Microbial communities from bioreactor (seeded with sewage sludge) at LBNL, California, USA - Biofuel metagenome 5 (SPAdes) (version 4) | ecosystem: Engineered > Bioreactor > Anaerobic >... | reverse complement strand
TGGGCTCCGTCCGCCAGGATATGCGAAAGACCGCCGTCGCCTCCTGGCAGCTACCCTCCGCCATTTCCGGCAAAAAGATCGCCATGAAGAGCATCTCAGCGGCGCATCTGGAACCGGAATCGGTGGAGGAGATCGACCTGTCCACAAACGGCAGCGTGATCGGCGTCGCGGAGCAGACCGTGGGGATCACGGTTTCCATTGAGACGTCCCACGGCACTGTTCTGACCGCGGAAGTGCCTGATACGGTGCTGACCGCAAGGGTCCTGCGCGGCGCTTCGGATCTTTCGGATGCTTATGCCGAATCTCTCTTTTCCTGGATGCGGTCCAGCCCTGATGAAACTGACGACGCCATCTGGAACGCCGTACATCAGGGTGTACGGTCCGTAACGGTTTCGAAGTCCGAATTGAACGGCCAGGCAGCGTTCGCCTGCTCCGTGACCGGACTGGACGCAGTCTCCCGGGTATCCATTGCCGCGCCGGGTGATGCGGTCTTCCGCGGCCCCGAACCCTCAACCCCGTCTGACGGCATGCTGTGGCTGAACCCGGATACCAACATCCTGAAGATCTGGCGCGCCGGCAGTGAAGACGATCCGGGCAGCTGGGAGTTGGTGGCGGACTACTCCGGCACGGCTTCCCTGATCGATTCGCTGCTGCAGGGGACAATTGAGAATTCGGGCTTCAATACACTCATGGGGAACGTCACGCCGCTGCTCAATGTGGCCGGCAACGAAACGCAGACGCTCTTGGACAATCTCGCCGCGTCGATGGCTTTTGCTACCGACGGGCTGACCATCCAGAGCGTCAGCGCGGAGTTCGCCGCGCGGCTCGGCACGCAGCAGCTTGAATTCCTGAAGGGGCTTGGCGCCGATGCGGTGGCGGTCGCGGTGTTTGGTATCCTCCAGACCATCACGGCGTCGAACCTGCAGGTGGGTTATTCCGCGCAATCGCCGCGGCTGCGCCTGGGCGAAGTCATCTTTGAATACCAGGCGGCGACCGGGAATTTGACTTGTAGAAGGGCGTGATGGGATGCCGACGGCAACGATTCTGAATACGACCGGGTGCTACAGGGGCACGTCCTCATATTCCAGCAACGACAGCCCGTTCATGCTGGGCAAAACGGCTGACTACACGGAGCGTGGGCGCGTGGGTTTCTCGCCCATCGACAAGTCCTGGTATATCAAATCGATCAGGCTGTACATGAACCGGACGGACACTTGGGCGGGAAAGACGCTGAAGGTCGGCACTTCGCTTAGCAACGCATGGGGCGCGTCGCTTGGCTGGAGCGCAAACATCTACGCAGGCAAGGGAACCGGTGCGAAATCCTGGGACCTGACCACCTATAAAGACATTCTGCAGGGTTATGCGGGGACGTTCCATTTCCATTTCACGCACGGCTCCGGCGATTCTTCCTACTGCGAGTGGAAGTCCGGCTCCGGCAGCAGCGCGCCGCGGCTGGTTGTCGAGTACGAAGAGGCGACGCTGACCGTGCCGAGCGGCGAGTTCACCATCGGCATGCAGTCGGCGATCACGGTCGGCACAGCCGGCAGTGGGCTGACACACAAGCTGTCGTATACCATCGGGACGGCGAGCGGCGCGCTGAAAGGCGGCGCGTCCATCGCTGCAGGCGACACCGTGAACTGGACGCCGGACGCCGCGCTTGCGAATCAGATCACGGCCGCGATGGTCGGCTCCGTCACAATGACGCTGGAGTCCTACCTGGACGGCGTACTTTCCTCGACGGTCACGCTCACGTATCCGCTCAATGTGCCGGCGTCGTATGTGCCGACCATTGACTCCGTACCGTCGTTCACTGTCAGGAATCCGACGGGCGACGGGATCGGTGTCTACGTGCAGGGCCGCAGCTGGTCCGTCTGTACGATCAACGCTTCGTCGGTGTATAGCGCATCCATCGTGGAGTACCGGCTGACCATCGGCGGCAAGACCTACTCCTCGGCTTCCAGCCTGATCACGACGGATGTGCTTGCCACAGCCGGTGCGCTGGGCGCAACGGTGGCGGTGGTGGATTCGCGCGGGCAGATGGCGACGGTGACGCTGAGTGCGGTGGTCACGGTTAATGCGTACTTCGCGCCGCGCATCACGGCGTTCTCTCTCGCGCGGGCGCTGGTCGACGGTACAGTGTCCAACGAAGGCACATACATCAAGTTCACGCTGTCCTGCGTCTTTGCTCCGCTTGCGAACAAGAACTCGCGCGCCGGCTCGATCAAATTCAAGGTGGCGGGCGGCACGTATTCCGTGGCGGTTTCCATGACGGACGCAATGACCACGCTGGGCGACGTGTACTCGTTCTCGCTGACCGGGGTGCTGGGCGGCGGCGCTATCGGCTCCGGCAGCTACGTAATGTCGGCGACGTTGGCGGACCGGTACACCACATCCTCCGCGGAGGCGGAACTGGCCAGCCGAAAGATCTACTTTGACCTGCATTCCTCCGGCGAGGGCGTGGCCATCGGCAAGGTCGCGGATACCGCGAGCCTGTTCGACGTGGGGCTGGCGAGCCGGTTTGATGGCGTTGTGTCGCTGGGCGAAAATGGCAGGATCGGAAGCAGAAACGTGTTGTTTAATCCGTATTTCCTTGCGAATGTAACGGGGTGGACGGTCGGGACGAACGTTACGCGCGATCCGACACGAACGCTTGACGGCGCGGTTTCTATTAAAAGCCAGCAGTTAGGGCTGGCGGCTGATTCGTACAGGGGGCCGACGTTGCAGGCGGCCTATTGTGCCAGTTGTGCGGTGGGCGATGTGTTTGCTTTCTCTGCATTCGTATATCTCGAAGACTCCGCGCTTTTTGATAGGCCGATCCGTGTTGTGGCGGTGGTCAAGAACGCAAGCAACGCTGATATCCAGTACGGTATCGCAGAGCTTGTTCCTGCGGCTGCTCATAACGGCAAATGGACGCGCCTTGCTGGGGCGGTCACTGTCACTGCTGCAAATGCCGCGAAGATCGGCTTTACGATGTATCCCCTTCGCAATGGCACGGTATGGTTCGCCTGTCCAAAGCTGGAGCGGAACGGGATGGCGACCGAGTTTGTGGCGAACGTCGACGGGGATGTGCGCTTCAATGGCGCGGTCGGCTTTGCAACCCCCGCGGCTGTGCGAGCGGCGCTGGGGATTCAGATGGGTAACGTAGCTTATTCGGTTGGCGCTTCGGCTGGTGTGCTAATTCCCGTCACTTTCTCGACAGCCTACAGCGCGGCTCCAAAGGTTTTCCTCTCCATGCGCGGTGGCAATGCGTGGGGTGCTGGGAGCTATTTCATCATCGCTTATGTCACTTCGGAGGACATCTCAACCACCGGTTTTTCGATCCGGGTTATCAATAGCTATGGGAGTGTGCGCGCCGGCACAATCGATTGGTTTGCTATCGGGGATTAAAACGATGAAGCGCCGGGCGGCGTTATTATTTTTGGGGGTGAATTCATGGGTGACATCAATCTCATGTCCGCGGGTTCGGGGCGGTATGTAAGCGAAGATGGCCAAGTCTTTAATTTGGTCGATTTACTCGGCGCAGGTGCAGAGGCCGTCCCCGGCATGATCCGGAATGTCGATGCCTACGCGCCGAGGTCTGGCCGTTTCATTGGCGAGGACGGCAAGGTACACAACATCATCGATTTGATCGCGGCAAAGCAGGCAGCAATCAATGCGCAGATTTCCGGGGCCATCGAGCCGGTTAATATGCAATTGGCCGCAATTGCGCCGCGTCCCCGGATCACCCGCACGCTGACTGAGGCTGTCAATGCAGTAACGTTCAGCACAGGTGATGATGGGCAGGCATTGAACGGCAAAAACGGACGCCTACATATCATTGTTCCGGCGGGGTGTGACGCGCCAGTTGGCACTACGGCGGTGCCTTATCTGCGAATCAACGACATTGCAACCGGTTATGCGCGCCCATCTAATGCTGTGGACAATAGCACCGAGATGCAGCTGGGCGGCATCCGCAACCGGTATGGCATGATCGACGCGCATCTATCTGTCGTAGGATCAGCGCTGCTCATGCAGGCCGCACATGGTTATTCGGATGGTACGACGCGCAACAGCAACGTTTACGTGGGTGCGCTACTGTCTGGCGTAGGGGCGATTACCAAGCTGTACTTATGGCTTTCTAACGGATATACGTTACCCGTTGGCACGTTCATTACCTATGAGGAGGTGGCGGCATGAGGCGAATATTAGACAATGACCTGTATCGGGACATGACGTCCGAAGAAGAGGCGGCTGCGGAGGCGGCAGATCAGAAAACGCTGAAAGAGTCATAATTGAACCCTATTGCGAAAAAACTTGTCGGGTTTTAAGCGCCGGGTGGCGCTTTTTATTGTCAGGAAAGGGCGTGATTGGTGTGGGACCTTTCTTTGAACGGCTCCGCGGTATCGCCACGGAAAGCCAGGACGGGCGCGGAAGCGCGGACGATCATGACGTTGAGCTCGTCCGCGACGGGCGCGGCCGGATGGTCAATGCCAAGACGGGCGCATTCATGTTTGTGCCGGTCGAGGCCGAGGATGAAGGCGGTGAGGGCGAATGAACACGATCCGGAAGGGCAGCGTCGGCGAATCGGTCAAGACGCTGCAGCGGCTGCTGGGCGTGACCGTCGACGGCAAGTTCGGCAAAGACACGAAGGCGGCGGTGGTCGCCTACCAAACCGCGCACGGGCTGGCCGCGGACGGCATCGTCGGTCCGGCGACCTGGGCGGCGCTGCTGGGCGGGTCCGTCCTGGGTGTGCGACCGCCCGACAACAAGCAGTATGACGCGCGCTGGGCGCGTGTTTTGTATACTGCCTACGGCAACAAAACGCAGACGATCAAGTCCTCCGGCTGCGGGCCGACGGCCATGACGGACATCGTCAATGCCTGGTTTGATTCCGGCGTCACGCCGGCCGACCTGTGCAAGCTGGCCGTCAAGGGCGGTTATCGCACGCGGAACGACGGTACGGCGTGGGGCTTCTTCGCGTTCATGTCCTCGCGATATGACTTCCCGCGGTTCCGCTCGACAGCGACGCACGCCGAGGCGATCGCGGCGCTGGCAAAGGGCGCGCTGATCGTCGCGTCAATGGGCCGCGGCTACTGGACGAAGGGCGGTCATTTCATCTGCCTGTGGAAGTGCGACCAGAAGTACATGTACGCCTGCGATCCGGCCAGCGCGACGCGCAAGCGCCAGAAGCTCTCCGATTTCAGGCGGCAGGCGAAGCGGTATTTCATCTTCTGGCCGCCGGCTGACCTGGGCGCGTCGGACGAAGTGCCGGAGATCACCGAGCCGGTGCCCGTCGAGCCGACGTTGCCGGCCGTCACGGTCACGAACGGCATCTACGATATCTCGAAGTGGCAGGGCCGGATCGATTGGGCGAAGGTCGCCGCGTCGGGCCTTGTGAAGCTGGTCATCATCCGGGCCGGGTACGGTCAGAACACGGTCGATCCGCGGTTCGTGGAGAATGTCGAGGGCGCGATCCGGTACGGCATCCCCTACGCGGTCTATTGGTACAGCTACGCGAAGGCGACGGAAAAGGAGAGCGCCGTGCGGCGCGCGCAGAACGAGGCGGACAGCTTCTATCGCGTCACGTCGAAGTACAGCCCGTGCTTCTGGTTGCTGGACGCGGAGGAAGCCTGTCTGACCGACGACGCGATCAACGCGTTCCTTGTGCGCATCCGGGCGCTGTCCGATGGGAAGATCGGCGCGTACATCGCAAACCACCGGTTCACTCAGTACAAGGTCGATACGTCGCTCGCCGACTTCGTGATGATCCCGCGCGGAAACAACATCCAGCCAACGCACCGGCCGCTCGACCTGTGGCAGTACTCGTTCAGCTCCCGCGTGCCGGGCATCAGCGGGAATGTCGACCAGAGCAGGATCCCGGAGTGCGGGCGGTTCCCGCTTGAGTGGTTCCTCGCGGCGCCGGAGCGGTCCGTCGCTGACGTCGGTGAGTAAGGCAACGGCCAAGGTCAAGGGCATGGGAGCGACGCCGGTGCGCATGGACGGCTGGACCCCGGCCCTGGTTGACGACGAGGCTATCAAGGTCAACGAGAAATCAGGAGGTCTAATCATGAAGGATGGTTTCATTTCCTCGCTCGTCGCCATTGGCGCGGGCATCGCTTCAACGTTGCTGGGCGGCTGGGACAAGAGCCTGGAGATCCTGCTCATTTTCATCATCATGGACTATATCACCGGCGTCGGCGCGGCGTTCAAGACCAAGACGCTGAAGTCGTCCGTAGGTTTTGAGGGCCTGATGAAGAAGGGCGCGATCTTCTTGATCGTGATCCTGGCGGCGCAGCTCGACCGGATTACCGGCAATGCGGCGGGCGTGTTCCGGACTGCCACAGCCTTCTTCTTCATCGCCAATGACGCGCTATCGGTTCTGGAGAACGTCGGCGAGATGGGTGTCAAGTTGCCCGCGTTTCTCACCAATGCCCTGACTAAGTTGCGTGATGAGAATGAGGGTGTGGGCGACAATAGCGAAGAATCGGGCGGTAGCCAGAAGCCCAATTAGCCACCAGTTTAGCGATATTGCTCGTCATTTTCCGTCGGGATTTGCATGTGAATATAAGACAAATTCCGGCGGTTTCTTTCTCTCCGATTATGATCTGAAACGGAGTTGATACTTTGGAACGAACGATTTACCATGTCACTGGTTCTCCAGATGGCAGCAAACAAGCGGGAGGGAAATCAGTGACAATCGTTCACTTGAAGCTTGGCAAGATCACCAAACGCTCCGATGGGCGGTACCAAGCCGGGTACCGGGACGTGGATGGGAAGCGGAAATTCATCACCTGCAACTCGGAGGAAGAAGTGTTGGAACGGTTCCAGGTACTCCAACTGACGCAGGAGAAAGAGCCTGAACCCGAGAAAAAGCCCGGGCGATCGAAAGCAGCTGCGGGGAAAAAGGCTGTTATGGCGGATCCCATCCCCCAAGCCATTCCCACGGATGACAATATCCCCCTGGCCGACTACGCGCTGAACTGGTTGGAGACGTTCAAACGGGGCAAGATCCGGCCCAGTTCCTACGAACGGTACCAGTTCTGCCTGCAACTCCTCTGTAAGGATGAGCTGGCGCATCTGGACGTCCGGGCGATCCGGCTGGAAGACATTCAGATGTATATCAACCGTTTGGACGCCATGAGCGCGTCAACCATCAAAAAGCAACGCCTATTGTTGAACCAGGTTTTTGAGCACGCAGTGCTTTCCGGCGTAATTCAGCGCAGCCCCGTGCAGGGTGCGCAGATGCCTCCCCAGTCGCACAACACCAAGGTGATCTACCCCTATGAGAAGGACGAGCAGGAAAAGCTGGTTGCCGCCTTCACCGAGGAGAAGAACGGCAGGCTCCGCCTTCGTTATGGCTGGGGTTGTGTCCTCATTCTGGAGACTGGGCTCCGCGCCGGTGAAGCGCTGGCGCTAGAGTGGGGCGACATCGATGAGGAGAAGCGGACGCTGAAAGTGACCAAGAACATGGTACGCGTGGACGGGAAGAACTTCGTCCAGCGCACCACGAAGACGGCGTCAGGGAAGAGGACGATTCCGCTCAATAGCAGGGCGATGGAAGCTGTTCAGCACTTGATAGCACAAGCGATCCCCGGATGCCCCTATGTGTTCGCCACCCAGACCGGCAAGCACCTGAGCTACCGGAACCTGTTAGCCACGATGGAGAATGCCTGCGAGGCGGCAGGCGTGGAGCAACGCGGCCTTCACGCGCTGAGGCACTCCTTCGCCAGCAACCTGTATGCCCGCGGTGTGGAGATTAAGGTTATCTCCAAGCTGTTAGGCCACGCCAGTACGCAGATCACGTACGACAGGTACGTTCACCTGTTCGAGGGGGAGATAGATGACACACTCCGGCAGGCGGTCGGTATATAAATGTTGGGCAAGAATGGTGGGCAGCTTTACCGAGGTGATTAGGCTGCCCTTTATGCAAATTATGTTGCTTTTGACTTGTGATAAAATGAGTATTACTCAGAAAGCTTTATCATGAATTCCGCCAGCTTAGCATACTCTGGATCGGATACTCGCAAAAGCTTATTTTCAGGCTTTAGCAGTTCCCTTTTTGCAAGAATTGCGACTTTCACTTTCCATCCTTTTTCCAATTGAATATCGTGCTGTTCTGCGTATTCTTCAGCTTGTTTGCATATTGGGCGGCCCGGCTTTGCATACGCCTCGAAGTCTTCGTCAACGTGGCTTGGTCTGGGTAAGTAACGAGAAATAATTCTAGAGTATCCTTCTAGTGGGAATAAGTCTTCGATTTCTCCGGAAGGTACGCTTGTATATTGATCAATGCATAAAAGGCGATCAGGAGAATCAGAAAAGAAATCAGCCTTTAACTCACTATAGACTTTCTTTCCTATTGGATCACCATCTATTAGCCGTTGTCTTTATTCCCTTTGTCCCGCCAGTTGGAATAAATACCATTTCTTTTGTTGGCTTAATTATCCCACTGGCTATATACGTAATCTTCAGGGCGGAAAGCAGATGCTGATCCGATTCACCCTCGACTAGAATTGAATTGCAATTAATCAACAATGTGTCAGAAACAGTTAAACCCAAAGCCGCATGCACAGCAAAAACCGACTGTGTTTGGTTCTTGTTGGATTTCCGTTCTATCGCTCTTAAATCAGGGCTTACAACTGTTTTTCCGGTGTCTTCAACATACACAGCCCTTACTCTTTCCAAATGGTTCGAATCAATCATAAACGGCGAGTGGGTCGTATATAAAATCTGATTGTTGGTTGCTAGATTTTCAAAAAACACAAACAGATCCCTTTGAGCTACTGGGTGCAAAGTTAATCCAGGTTCATCCAAAAGCAATATTGCATTCTGATGCTTGCTTTGTGCTTCAACTAGAAAAACCAGATAAAAACTAAAAAACCATTGAAGACCGGTGCTTCTAGCTTCAAGCTCTATATTCTCAGGACGCACACTATCAGATACCCATATGCGAAAGAAATCTCCATCTGCCTGGAACTTAAAAGCATGGTTGCCCTGTTTCCACCATTCCGAGAACTTCTTAGTAAAATCATCCGACGCAGAATTTAGTAAAACAGTACGCTTTCTTTTGTTTTCTGCAACCTGCCCTACCTCTGTGTCATTACTTGGAGCATGTCCGTTGATTGTATTTTGTCCAAGGTCGACAATTTCTTGCGCCTTAAGATTCACGAACGTGAAAAGTGTTTTTACTGTCCTTACTCTAGCGGACTCTCTCTCTCCCAAATCATTTCGAGCCATATCCGCCATAACACGCGGTAAATATATTTGCGAATCTAAATTTCCGTAATTTGAATAATATACGAATTTTGGCATGTTCGACTGTATATATGCCACAACCTCCGGCCTTTCGTCCGCTCTGGGCATGTCATTATCAGTCTTCCACTGTGTCAATATTTCCTTAAGCTCTGCCATCTGCTGAACTGTCTTAGAGGAAGCTGGAGATAGCTCACATTTGTCTAGCAGTTTGCTAATTTTTATAATATCTGCAAACTCATCCGATGCCACAATTTCTTCAAGTATCTTTACGGCCTTCTCTTGCCGCAATGATTCGGCCCCACTCTGAAGGACAACAGAGCTTATTGCTTCTTTATACTGCCCAATTATCTCTGCAATATCTTTAAAAGTATGCTTCACAAGACAAACGCTGTCGATAAATTCAATAAAGTAGTTTTTATTATAATCCCTTGCCACACTGACGGATTTAGGGGCGTCGTCCACGTTGTTTTTGCAAAGCGCCGCAATATCAGAGCGTTCTTTCCTGTTCAGTTGGAAGATAGCGGTTACGAAGATTGGCTTATCTTTCTCTTGATCAATGCTGTGAAATTTGTCTCGCGGCGCGTCATCAAGCAAAATAATATCGCCGTGATCTGCAGGATTCAATTTCCATAGGGGAAGCAAGACGTTTGTTTTTCCTGATTCGTTTGTTCCAATCAAAGCCGTAATATCATCAGCTTCTATCCAACCACTATCCACAACGGATCTGAAGCAGGTGACCCTAAACTTCTCTAAATGCATATGTAACGCCTCTCAAAAGATATTATTAAAAACATCTGATCATATTATAACATCTATTACCGCGAAAAGAAAGCGTAAAATCAGAAATTCGCACTGGTATCAATGTTGAGCCCAATGTGTCAGCCCAACGACTGAAGCGCATATTCGACATATCTCGGCTTTCCCATCTCAAATTCTCTCATGTTGCACGCACTGAGGCACTCCTTCGCCAGCAACCTGTACGCCCGAGGCGTGGAGGTGAAGATCATCTCGAAGCTCATAGGCCACGCCAGCGTGGAGATCACCTACAACCGGTACATCCACTTCTTCGAGGGTGAGATCGACGACACGCTTCGACAGGCGGTGGGAGTATAATCTGAGGAATGATGGATGGCCAGCCTTGCTGGAGTGCGGCATGGCGCAATGGGCATGGTTAGTGGCCCTGGCGTTGATTCTGTGGAAGCGCAGTTCGGCAAAACGTCCGCAACGGCGGCCTGGCGACTGGTACGACGGCTTCGTCCGGCAGTGGAACCGCTTCGTCCAAATACGCGACCTTTGAAGACATGGCGACCGCTTACGTATCCGACATCGCGGAAACCGAAGAGGGCGACCAGTACGGCAAAAACCTCGTGTCGTGTATAACTCGCTGAACTACATCGGTGCCGAGAGCACGGATAATCCCATCTGGACCAGAATGTGATGGGTGCAGTGAAAGGCAACATGGCCATGATGGCATCGCTGAACCTTCAGATCACCTGGCTTAACGCCGGCGTCGACGCCGATACCGAATGGCTGTGGGATGGCCATCATGTGCGCAACGAGGTGCTGAGCAGCTTGCTCCCGCTGTACGTGGACGAGATGTACGGAAAGTACGTGAGTAACAAGGAAACTGTCAAGCCCGCAACGATCCCGCTGACGCATAATGGTACCGAAACCGAAGCCTCCGGTACGGATATCAGCAACTAGGTCAAGTGCGATGATGTGACAGAGATCTCCTTCACCTTGGCGGATGTCCTCGCCTATTGTATTATCAAGTCTATCTGTACCCTTAGTATAATTCCTGTGAGATGGGCCAACTGGATTATTAAGAACGGACCGTCCAAAATGTAAAAATGCCAATAATACGCGGATGGAAATACCAATATCTTTCAAAAGTAGTGTCGCGAAGGTAAAGGCAAAACATATGAAAATATATTTACAAAACCACTTTACATTTCAATCCGGCTGTGATATGATACGCACGTAAGGGAGGATGCACCCGTGAATGGCAGTAATCAAAAGGATGTAAAACTGACTAATCGGCATCTTCTATACGAATGCATTCGGAAGAATGGTCCGCTTACGTTGACGGTGCTCGAACGGACTACCAATTTGAGCAGGCCCACGGTTGCAGGCCTCGTTCGAGAAATGGAAAAGGATAACCTGATCAAAAAAATGGGTTTGGAAAGCTCCAGCGGTGGACGAGCTCCCATGTTATACGGGATCAATCCTGATGCGTTTTACGCACTTGGTATTGACTTCGACTTTCCCACTTCCCGGATGGCAATCAGCAACCTGAACGGGCACATTGTGTTCGCCTCAAAAAAGGGAATATCACGGCGGATGAACACAAGACAGGTGCTCGATGCGCTGATCGAACAGATTGACAGCCTTATCATTGAGTCCGGCTTGAACAGATCTCAACTGCTGGGCATAGGCTTTGGGATGCCCGGCACGATCGACTATAAGAATGGCCGCTCGATCGTATTCGAGCGGATCGCAGACTGGCAGAACGTATCCCTGAGTGAAGTGCTGACCGACCGCTTCAGGATCCCAGTGGTGATGGAAAACGACGTTCATATGCTGACCTGGGCGGAACGGAGGTTATGGACCAGGGCGGATTTCTCCAACATGCTGTTCATCTCGATACGGTCTGGTATCGGCATGTCCGTCATGATGAACGGAAGTGTGCTGGAGGGTCAGTTTGGAAATGCCGGCTTTATCGGTCACACGGTCGTTGACGTAAATGGTCCTGAATGCAGTTGCGGAAAGCGGGGATGCCTGGAGGTGTTCGCCAGCGAGCTGCATATGATGAACATGTATGCTGAAAAGACCGGCCGCGCACTGTCCAACATACGGGAGTTGTTTGATATAGCTCATAAGGAAGACCCGGTAGCGCGAGAAATCATCGCAAGCGCCGGCTATTACTTGGGCATTGGCATCGGAAACGCCGCTCTAACGTTCGACATTCCGACGGTCGTCGTCAGTGCGTGGTTCGACCATAGCAGCCTGTTGGAGCGAGCGCAGGAAACGGTCGATCGAACCATCAACCAGTTCAGACGGGAAGGTAAAATCCAAATCTTCCCTGGAAGATTGTGCGAGGAGGAATATGCGCTGGGCGGCTGTCTGAGAATGATCGAGGTCGCTCAGATGTCCTCGGCGTCGAGGGTTATAGCGAACGCTCAATAGATTCAACGAGGCGGGAGATGAATGGCATGGACATTCTAGGCAGACTTCCTTTGCAAGGTGGTGCCGTGACTCGCCAGATCAGCGCCGAGAATCCGACTGGAGCCAAGGGCGCGGGTTGTGCGTGGATTCCTGATCGCAACGATCCAAGTCTTCCGTTTAGCCGCGCCGCAGAGGATCTGGGTAAGGGCTGGAAAGTTCGCCCATTCGTTCCGGTGGAGGCGGGCGAAACGCTTGTAGTGGCTGACATCGAGGGCCCGGGCGTTATCAATGAAATCTTCCTGACCAGCGATGCGGAGAATTTCAGCGAGTTGGTGCTGCGCATCTTCTGGGACCAGGAGCCCTCTCCTTCCGTGGAATCACCGATGGGCGCCTTCTTTTGCATGGGATTCGACCGTTTTCCCCACACGGTTTCCTCGCTTCCCGTGACTGTAGCACCCAAACGAGGCATGAGCTGCTACTGGCAGATGCCCTTCCGGCAGCACGCCCGTATCGAGCTGACGAATGACGGGGAAAACCGCGTCAATGTTGTGGCCTATCGCGTGTTGTATAAGCTCGAACCCGTCCCGAGCGACGCAGCATATTTTCACGCTCAGTATCGCAGAAGCCTCACTTCCGTCGCATACCCGGAGCACATCCTTCTTGATGGCGTAAAGGGCAAAGGGCTGTACGTTGGCACGTACCTCGCTTACAATATTCTGGAATCAGGTTGGTGGGGCGAGGGAGAGCTCAAATTCTATCTGGACGGAGACTCAGATCAGCCAACCCTGTGTGACAACGGAACGGAAGACTATTTTGGCGGCGCGTGGAACTTCGGCTCCTTTATGCCGGGCGACGCGAATTCCAAGGAGGAGGCCTTTTCCTCGCCATTTCTCGGAATGCCGCTCGCGCTCTATGAAAACCGGTTCGGACCACGCAAATTCGGCCTGTATCGTTGGCATATTTATGATTCCATCGGGTTCTCCAAAGACATCCGTGTGACCGTTCAGGCCCTCGGTTGGTATCCAAACCACAAATACCGGCCAATGACAGACGATATTGCGTCCGTCGCCTATTGGTATCAAGAGGAGCCGCACCAACAATTCCCGTCGCTTCCCGGCATTCGCGAACGATGGGATCGATGAACCGCTAAAAAATTAATATGAGGTGAGGGAATTGAAGTCCCATCCCAGAATTGGCGTCCGGCCTGTTTTAGACGGACGTTGGGGAGGTACACGCGAAAATGTCGAAAATCAGACCCGACGGATGGCGAAGGCTGCTGCATGGCTGATTACCGAAAGCCTAAGGTATTCGGACGGAGACCCGGTAGAATGCATAATTTCCGACGAGTGCATCGGGGGCAGCGAGGAAGCGGCGCGCTGTGCCGCCCAATTTGAACGGTCGAACGTGTGCGCGACGCTGTCCGTTACGCCCTGCTGGTGCTACGGATCGGAGACGTTTGACATGAACCCGCACACTGTCAAGGCAGTGTGGGGCCTCAACGCAACGGAGCGCCCCGGAGCTGTCTATCTCCAGGCCGTACTGGCTGCGCACGCCCAGCGTGGACTGCCCGCATTCTCCATCTACAGCCGCGATGTGCAGGAGAAGGACGACGAGCAGATCTCGGAGGACGTCCGTGAGAAGATCCTATTGTTTGCGCGCTGCGCAGTCGCGGTGGGGGAAATGCGCAACAAGTCCTATGTCAATATCGGAAGTGTTTCGATGGGCATCGCGGGCTCGCATTGCGATCCGCTGTTCTTTCAGAAATACCTGGGCATACGGGACGAATGGGTGGATATGACCGAGGTGCTTCGGCGCATGGTACTCGGGATATACGATCCGGAGGAATTCGAAAGGGCGCTGAACTGGACCCGGGAAAACTGCCCGGAGGGATTCGATCCGAACACGGGGAAGCAACTGCCCGAAATCGTTGTGAGGTCGCGGGTCGTGCCCAAGGAAAAGCATTGGGAATTCACAATCAAGCATTACATGATCGTGCGTGACATCCTGTTCGGCAATCCCAGGCTCGCGAAGATCGGCTGGAAGGAGGAGGCGCTGGGGCGCAACGGCATCGCGGGAGGATTCCAGGGCCAGCGCATGTGGTCGGACTGGCTCCCCAACGCCGATTTCGTTGAGGCGATTATGGCGTCCACTTTCGACTGGAACGGCCCGCGCCAGCCGACTGCCTTCGCCACCGAAAACGATACCCTCAACGGCGTTTCGATGTTGTTGGGCACGCTGGTCGCGCAGACCGCGCCCTGCTTTCACGATGTGCGCACCTATTGGAGCCCGGAGGCGGTTGAGCGCGTGACCGGCTGCGCGCCGGAGGGACTGGCTGGTGGAGGGTTCATCCACCTGATCAATTCCGGTGCGACTGCGCTGGACGCGACGGGTGCAAGCAGGGATCAATCAGGGGAACCAGTCATGAAGCCCTTCTGGAAAATGAACGAGCGGGATGTGGCCGCTTGCCTGGCGGCGACCGACTGGTGCCCAGCCAACACGGATTCCTTCAGGGGCGGCGGATACTCCTCGCACTTTCGTACGCAGGCGGAGATGCCCGTAACCATGCTCCGGATCAACCTGGTCGACGGCGTCGGCCCCGTGATGCAACTCGCTGAGGGCAGCACTGCGGTACTCGACGATAGCATGCACGCGGCGCTCGATAGGCGCACCGACCCTTCCTGGCCCACGACGTGGTTTGTACCGCGCACGACGGGAACCGGTGCCTTCCGCGATGTGTATAGCGTCATGTCCGCCTGGGGTGCCAACCACGCAGTCACCGTGTACGGCCATGTCGGCGACCGGCTGATCACGCTTTGCTCCATGCTGCGCATCCCCGTATCCCTGCACAACATCGCGGAAGAGCGCATTTTCCGCCCGCACTGCTGGGGGGCTTTCGGCACGACGGATTTGGAAGCCGCCGACCTTCAAGCCTGCAGGGCCTATGGACCGCTGTATAAATGACGTGTCGAATTATCGGAGCGTATGCTCTGGTGATATAAAAGGAGGAGAAACCGATGAGAAAGACCCTTGCATCCCTGGCACTCGTTCTGGTTCTTACCCTCTCAATGCTCTCCGGCGCGGCGAGCGCGGAAACGCTGACCTTCATGTCCAACAACCTGGGGCATGAGGACATCCTGCAGAAGTACATCGACCAATGGAACGCAGCCAATGCCGACACGCAGATCGAATTGGTCATGGGCTCCGGTACGCCCGACGAATACTGGGGACAACTGTCCACCGCGTTCGCTGGCGGCGAGGGCTATGATATTTTTATGATGTCGCCCTCCTACTTCCAGGAGTATATCGACAACGACATGTGCTATGTGCTGGACGATTGGTTCAAGGGTACCGACGGCTGGTACGACTACGCGATCAACGATGTCACCCGCGACGGACACATCTACGCCTTCCCGGCTTTCAACGATCTGATGGGCATGTACGTCAACCTGGACATGCTCGCCGAGTGCGGCATCACGGAAGTGCCCAACACCTGGGACGAGGTCATAGAGACAGCGAAGACCGTCGCCAACAAGCTGGGCGTCTATGGCTTCGTGAACTCTATCACCTTTGAAGGCTACGGCCAGTTTGAGTGGTACCCGATCCTTTGGTCGACTGGCGCGGACTTTTTGACCGACGAGGGTGTCATCAAGAACCGCCAAGGCGTCGTCGACGCGCTGAGTTTCTGGCGCAACATCTCCAACAGCGAGGGTGGATGCCTTGACACGCAGCCCCTCACCGACTACTTCATCAACAAGCTCATGTGTATGTATCCGGTTGGACAATGGGCGCTAAATGACCTTGAGAATCCGGAGAAGGCACCCGACTTCAAATGGACCGTCGTAGCCTACCCCACCCAGAATGAGGGAGATACCCCTTATACCGTGATGGGCGGCTGGAAGCACGTTGTGTATTCCAAGGGCAAGGATCCCAAGCGCGCCGCAGACTTCCTCAAGTGGCTCATGAACGACACCAAATTCCAGGCGGACGTGGCCAACGGCAACCTGAAGTGGGCGCCCAAGAAATCCGTCGTCGATACCGAAGAGGTGTACAACAAGGGCGGCATGAAGATGTTTAAGGACAACATCATCGCCAAGGCGAACGTCGGCATGGAGCCCTCGTACAACTCGCTTGAGCTCTCCGCCATCGGCGATGCGCTGGAAGCTGCGTTGTTTGACACCTCCGTCAGCATCGATAGCGTTGTGGACACGCTGGAAAAGACGCTCACCGACCTGCAGAAGTAAAACAGCACGACACGTCGGGGGAGCCGGCCGATTGAAGCGGCTCCCCCGGCGAATATGAGAGGGTGATCGGATTGTCAGCCAAGGGGAAAAGCGCCTTAACCGCGTTGCGGGCGAGGGAGATGAAGTTCGGCTATCTTTTCGTTGCGCCTGCGCTGATTTGCCTCATCATCTTTACTTTTATTCCCATCGTCGACGCAGTTTCTCTATCTTTCTTCGATTATAACGCCATCGCGACCAAGAATTTCATAGGCCTCGCGAATTATCAGGCGATGTTTGCCGACGAGAGCTGGATAGAATCCCTTGGCATTACGGCAAAATATGTGCTCATGTATGTGCCGGCGCTCTTCGTGATTTCACTCTGCCTCGCGCTGATCATACGCCACATCACTTCCCTCTCTGGTCTATTCCGTACCACCTTCTTCATGCCGATCATCGTCTCGGCCACGGCCGCCGGTATCATATTCAAGATGGTCTTCAACAAAAATTCCGGGTTCATCAACATGGCGATCAGGTCGGTAGGCCTAAATGCGCTCAACTGGCTGGGTGTCGGCTCCAACGCGCTGATCTGCTGCGTCATCCTGGCAGTCTGGTTGGGCATGGGGTATTATATGATCATCTTTCTGGCCGGACTTCAGGATATTCCCAAGGACTATTACGAAGCTGCCCGCATCGACGGTGCGAACGCACTGCAACAATTTCGCCATATAACGCTGCCCTGCCTCTCTCAAACCAGCATCTTCGTCTTTGTCATGCTGATTATCAACGCCTTTCAAACCTTTGACAGCATCAAAATGCTCACCGACGGAGGGCCCAATGACGCGACCAAGCTAGCGGTGCTGCGCATCTATGAGAACTCATTCATCCATTTCCGAATGGGCTACTCGTGTGCAACGTCGCTTATGCTCTTTGCGATCATTTTTTCCATTTCTCTCATTCAACTCAAGATCACGGGCGCCATGTCCAGAGAATAGGGGGAAGCCATATGAAGCAGAACCGATGGAAATGGCTAATCTACATTCCGGCGATCCTGATTTCAGTCATCACGCTTTATCCGATGCTTTGGACGCTGTGCGCCTCGATCAGCGAGAAGTCGCAGTTGGGGCGTGCGTCCATCATCCCGATAGGGTTTACATTGGACAATTACCGAAAGCTGTTCATTGAGAATTCGTTTTACCTCTACATCGGCAATACGTTCGTATACACCATAAGCGCGACGTTGATCCAGCTTTTCTTCAACTCGCTAGCGGGCTATTCGATCTCCCGGCTTCGCTACCCAGGCCGCAACGCCGTATTTATGCTGTTCATGTCCACAATGATGATCCCGTTCACCGTCGTCATGATCCCCCTGTACCTGCTCGTAAGCAGAATGGGCATGACGAATAGCTATTTCGGCCTGATCCTTCCCTCCATGGCCAGCGGTTACGGCGTATTCATGCTCAAACAATTCTACTCGACCATCCCAAAGGACTTGGAAGAAGCGGGCTTTGTAGACGGCCTCTCTTATTTTGGCATCTATAGGTACATCATTCTTCCGCTGTCCAAGCCGATCATTCTGGCGCTGGGCTTGTTTACATTCATTGGCTGCTGGAACAACATGCTCTGGCCGCTGATCGTCAATACACGGGAGCGGTGGTGGGTCATCACAGTGGGGCTCAAGGCGTTTACGAACAACCGTGCGACTGACTGGAACGGAGTACTCACCGGCGCCGCCGTCAGCATGCTCCCGATAGCTGTGCTGTTCGCGATCTTTCAAAAGCACTTGGTTGAGGGCATCAAGATGTCCGGCATGAAGATGTGAACCGGAGCTTGGAGGAGAGAACATGTCTTTCTATTTTGATCTCCCCGGACATCATGGATATGTGACTCGTATGGTTACGCCGGAAAACCCCAGCGGATGTAAGGGGGGCGCCTGCCGCGCCGATCCGGCTGATCCCACACTTCCTCATGGCGCCCCAGCCAGGAAACTGGGGATCGGCTGGAAAGTCAATCCTTTTATCACCATGGAGCCGGGCGAGTGCGCCACGCTGATGGACGTGGACGGCCCGGGCGTTATCACCTACCTCTGGATCGCGACCGACCATAATTACCTGAGCGAACTGGTCCTGCGCGCGTATTGGGACGGAGAGGAGTACCCCTCCATTGAATGCCCGCTGGGGGCCTTCTTTGGAATGGGATTTGATTTCGTGCGCCATACCGTTTATTCGGCCATGGTCACTGTCGCTCCGAAATCCGGAATGAACTGCTATTGGCCGATGCCCTTTCGGAAGCACGCAAGACTCACGCTCACAAATGAGAGCGCAAAACCGGTCCGCATCGTAGCGTACAAGGTTCTATACGATCTCAGACCGATCGGGGACGACGCAGCGTATTTCCACGCCCAATATCGCCGCACGCTGACTTCCAAGGCGCAGCCTGAGCATGTGATCCTGAACGGCGTCGAGGGCGAGGGGGCCTACGTAGGGACTTACCTCGCCTGGTGCCCCTTTTCCACGGGCTGGTGGGGCGAAGGGGAGGTGAAGTTCTATCTGGACGGAGATCTGGAATTCCCAACGATCGCCGACACGGGCACCGAGGACTATTTTGGCGGCGCGTGGAATTTCGGTGCCCCCGGCCAGCTTGCGCCGGAGAGTCTGCTGGACGAGATGCACTTTGAGCGCAGGGCCGGACAGGAACAAGTGTACAACGCTCCGTTTTGCGGTGTATCGCTGGCGGATGCGGCCAATTCCAACGGGCCGCGCAAATACAGCCTATATCGCTGGCACGCGAACGACTCCATCGCTTTTCTAAATGACCTAAAGGTGACGGTGCAGACGCTGGCTTGGCTGCCGGACCATACCTACCGCCCCAGCACGGACGACATCGCCTCGGTGGGTTACTGGTACCAATTGGAGCCGCACAAGCAGTTCCCCGCGCTGCCCGACAAGAGCATCCGCTGGGACCGCTGATCCTGGCGCAAATCATAACGATCGATCAGAGGAGGGGATTCGATGAAATATGGCATTTATTACGCATACTGGGAGCAGGAGTGGGCGGCGGACTACATACCCTACATTGAAAAAGTCGCGAAGCTTGGTTTCGACTGCCTGGAGATCGCCTGCACGCCGGTGGTTCATTACTCCGCGGACCAGTTGATGAATCTGCGTGACTGCGCCAGACTGAACGGAATCTTCCTGACGGCGGGCCACGGGCCTAATGCTTCGCAGAACCTCGCGAGTGATGACCCGGCTGTGCGAAAAAGTTCCGAGGCGTTCTATGTCGACCTCCTCAAGCGTCTTGAAACGCTGGATATTCATACTATCGGCGGTGGTATATACAGCTACTGGCCCGTTGACTACTCGAACCCTATTGATAAGCCGGGCGATTGGGCGAGATCCGTCGAAGGCTGCCGTAGGATGGGCGAGGTGGCCAAGGATTGCGGAGTCGATTTTTGCTTGGAGGTCCTCAATCGTTTTGAAGGGTATCTGCTCAATACCTGCGAGGAGGCCGTGAAATTCGTCGAACAGGTTGGTTGTCCTTCGGTCAAGGTCATGCTGGACACATTCCACATGAACATAGAGGAGGATTCGATCGGCGGCGCAATTCGAAAAGCGGGAGGCCGTCTTGGGCACTTCCATACCGGCGAATGCAACCGCCGTGTGCCGGGCAAGGGGAGAACGCCCTGGAGGGAAATCGGTGAGGCGCTCCGGGACATCGGTTATTCTGGATGCGTCGTCATGGAGCCGTTTGTCCGTATAGGCGGAACAGTTGGAAAGGACATAAAGATCTGGCGCGACATCAGCAAAGGTGCGACAATCGATCAGCTCGATAAGGATGCGATGGAAGCCTTGTCCTTCGAGCGGTATATGTTAGAGGAAGCCCGATAGTACAGTATATATATTGTCACCAGATGATAGTGAAGAGCGGCTGTGATGTGCGGGGTGATGGTTCATCCTGCCATATGCAGCCGCAAATGGCACTATTAGGCCCCCTTCCATGTTATTAAAACCTGTTACTGTCAAGCAGAAATCCCCATAAAATGGCAAACAAAATCCCTGGTTTAGAAGGATAATCGGAAGAAAATCTCCTTTCTGTGAGCGAGTCTGTAGGAGTTATCAGAGTAGGAAGGACTTGGCACTTGTGCGTAAGGCGATCAAGAAGCGCGGCGGCAAGGATGGGATCACCAAGTAGGTCAGCCCAGCCATCGAAGCCTTTGTTGGATGTAATGACAACGGAGGTATTCTCGTGTGCAAGTCAATTCTGATAACACTGGCCACCTGCTACTTCCTGTACAACTGGAACAACTGCCTTTGGCCGATCATTGTGACGACGAAAAAGGAGCTGTGGTTAGTGCAGGCGGGGATCGCGGGCTTCCGGAGCGAGCCCACCGTTGAGTGGAATCTGGTGTTTGCGGCGTCGGTGGTGACGTCTGTTCCGCTGTTTCTCCTTTTCGCGTTTCTCCAGAAGTTCCTGGTCGAGGGGATCAAGACCACCGGCATCAAATGATAAAGGGGTGTTTATAATGAACCCGGTAATGCGCTTTGTCGATCTAAGCGGACTGGCTTTGATCAGGGGGGCGCTCACCCGTTCTATCAGCGCCGAAAATCCTACGGGCGAGGCGGGCACGGGCGGTCAGTCTATGGACGGAGCTGCGATGGCGTGCGCTAAGCACCTGGGGCAGGGATGGAAAGTTTCGCCTTTCTTCGTGATCCAGCCCGGCGTGGAGTTCAGCCTAGCCGACATTCGCGGGGCTGGTAAGATCGAAAGCATCTGGTTTGGGGGCAATGTCTCTAGAAACTATATCCTGCGCTTTTACTGGGAGGACGCCGTCTATCCCGCGGTAGCCTGCCCGCTCCCGGAGTTCTTCGCCTATGGCTGGCAGGAGGACAGGGAGAATCCGATGGCCGGATCGTTCCACCCGCTCAATTCCCAGGCTGTTGCGGTGAACCCGAATCGTGGGTTCAACTGCTTCTGGCCTATGCCATTCCGGAGTCGCTGTCGAATCACTGTGGAAAACAGGACAGAAAAACCTTACATCTGCTATTACCAGATCAACTACAGTCTTGGGGAAGTCACCGGAGATGCGGGGTATTTTCACGCCCAGTATCGCCAGAGCTTTCCGGTCGAGAAAGGTGTGCACACAGTGCTGGATGGGGCCGCGGGACAGGGGCAATATGTGGGAACTGCGCTATTCGTCGGCCTGAACGGGCCAGGGAAGTGGTGGGGTGAAGGCGAGTTCAAGTTTTTTCTGGATGAGGATCGGGACTTCCCCACCATCTGCGGCACGGGCACAGAGGATTATTTCGGCGGCTCGTATGACTGGGAGGTCGACGGACGGTACGAGCCCTATTCGACCCCTTATATGGGCATGTACCAAGTAGTGCAGTCCGATCAACTGTATGAACATCAGCAAAGGTTTTCGATGTACAGGTGGCACATCCTGGACCCAATCTGCTTTTCCAGGGCAATTCGCGTCACGGTACAGGACCTGGGATGGGCCGTGCTGGGCGAACGCTACCTCGTCCGCCGCGACGACATCGCGTCCGTCGCGTATTGGTATATGGATTCGCCGGAAGGCGTCGAATGCTGCCTGCCGGACCGAGATGCTATGCTGATCTGATCGCTCGACGAAGGAGATTGAATGCAATGACGCTTGAGCAGACACCTAAGTCGATCACCTCCCTTCCAATGAGAAAACTATACACGGGGGCATTGTTGCCATCCATCGGATTGGGGACGTTTGGCTCCGACCACGCATCTGGCGATTTGGTGGTAGACGTGGTCCAGGAGGCGCTCCGGATCGGGTACCAATGATACATCGACTGTGCGGCGTGCTACGGCAACGAGCGTGAGGTTGGTGCGACGCTCAATGAGGCGATGGACGAGGGCCTCGATAAAAGAGTGTTTGTACTTCTCGCAGAAAAGACCATTGAAATGATGGTTCTCAGCATGGTCGGGGGGATCCTGAAGCCTGCTTACTGCATTCGGCAGAAGACTCCTCGTAGGCATGGAAGCACTTTGTATTGGCGCATATACATCAATTGAAGTGAAGGACCAAGTGTAAAATCCTAGATAGAAAACCTCCCGTTGAGTCTAGGTTGACAAGGGAACCAAGCCACGGTGGGGGAGCTCTATTCTGCACCCAAAGCGTCAGCATCGCCATCGACTCCGATACGCAGGCTCCCCGAAATTCTCGTTGACATCCGGCAGACATCCGCTGCCATCACACTTTTATGCATCTATGCAGAGTGTCACTGCTTTTTTCGCCCAATTTCTTCCAAGACTCTGGTCCCAGATCAGTGATACCGACGCTCCATATTACCCCGTATCCAACAAAACCGCCCGAAAACGCCCCATCAGACCCACTAAAACCCCATTTTGGGCGTTGACTTCGCCTGGGATTCCTGATATAATAGCTGATGCTGGTTTTATCTCTTGGAGAGATGGCCGAGTGGTTGAAGGCGCTGGTCTTGAAAGTCCTAGATGAGCCAGAAAACCCAGTAAATACGGGGCTTCCGCTGATGTTTGACATCAGCGTTTTGCTTTTTGAGGAGTGGTTTTGATGGCAAAAGGACGCAAAAAAGCTGCCATCTGGTTTGCGATAAACCGGTTGGCAGGAGTTTCATAGTAGGGTTATACTGATGGCAAGGGCTAAAGACTGAATAATCGCGCTCCCGAATTCGGAATCGGTTAGTGGTCATTTCAGAGCGAAAGACAGTTTGCCATCAGGCCGATGTATAAAACGGATGGCAGCTGCCAATTTGCTGTCATAGACTCGCCTCGATTTCAATCATCACCGTACATCCGGTTCGATAAGGATCTTCTGCAACTTCTCCCGGATCGGCCCCTCGCGCCGCTCGGTGACGAGGAAGGTCAGATGGTCTCCGCCCATGAGCACCGTGTCGCCGGAGGGGATCAGTTCCGTCCCCTCCCGCCTAACCGCGATCAGCAGGCACTCCTTCGGCAGCCCCAGCGCCCTGACCGGTTTTCCCGCGGCGGGAGAATCGAAGTGCACCACCTGGTCCACCACGATCTTCCGCGCGGGATCGCAACCCTCGCCGCATGCACCGCCTCTGAGCAGGTTCTCCAGCAGCGAATCGTAGATTGGCTTGCTCTTTAACAGGTCCGCCGTCAGGTAGGCGGCGAAGGACACCACGATCAGCGGCAGCAGGCAATCGAAGGAGCCGGTCATCTCAAGCAGCAGGATCGTGCCGGTCACCGGCGCGCGCACGATGGCCGCGAAGTACCCGGCCATCGCCACCGCCACGAAGGTATCGAAGTATTGCGGCCCCACCCAGGCGCCCGAAAGCTTCGCCGCGACCGCGCCCAGCGCGCCGCCCAGGATCAAGAGCGGAAAGAAGATGCCGCCCGGCGCGCCCGAGCCGAAGGAGACCATCGAAAACAGGAACTTGACCAGGAACAGAAGGATGAGCATGCCCACCGCCGTGCCGCCGTTCAATTCCTCCAGCATCGCGTGGCCGCCGCCCAGCACCTGGGGGAAGATCAGGCCCAGCGCGCCCGCCAGAAGGAACGGCACCACCGGCCGCGCGGCCTCCGGCAGCCGCCGAATCTGCCGGTAGAGCTTCTGCGTCCGGATGAGGGCCCAGTTGTACACTGCGCCCATGCCGCCCAGCGCCACGCCGAGCAAAAGCAGCACCCAGTAGAGCCTAAGCGGGATCTCTCCGGTGGTCTTGAACGAGAACACCGGCGTCAGCCCGAAAGCCAGCTTGGACACGAAGTCGCCGGTCATCGCGCTGACCAAGATCACCACGAGCAGCGACGGGGACATGTACTTGTAGATCTCTTCCACCGCGAACATCGCGCCCGCCAGCGGCGCGTTGAACGCCGCGGCCAGCCCGGCGCTAGCGCCGCCCGCGATCATCATCCGCCGCTCGGCGCGGGAGGAGGCCCACTCCCCCGCGATGCCCTTGGCTACCGACGCGCCCAACTGGATGGACGGCCCCTCCCGGCCCAGCGAAAGCCCCGCCAGGATGGAGGCCGCGCCGCCGATGAATTTTGCGATTACGGTAGAAAACCAGGGCGCTTCGAAGCGGCCCATCAGCTCGCCCTTCACCTGTGGGATGCCGCTGCCCCGGATCATTGGAAACCGCTTCGAAAGCAGGCCCACCAAGTACCCCATCGCGGCCAGCGCGAGAAACAATAGCGGGATCAACTGCGGGCGCGCCCGGAAGTAATCGTAGATGGCGAAGCTCCACGTTTCCGCCCGGCCCAGCGACAGCCGGTAGAAGCTCGCCACCGCGCCCGCCCCCGCGCCCACCAGCACGCTCTTGAACACCGCCGTAAGCTTCCTGGTCGGGATCTCCAGCGCTTCCCGGTAGTGGTTGGCGTCCAGCCTGTTCATGCGCATCCCCCGAATCGTTGACATCGATTTGATTATAGCACCGCAACGACGCCGTTCCATTTTCTTTCGATTAAATTCTAGCAAGTAAGTTCAATCCCCCGCTAGCTCACTAATTCATGCAAATCCCATACGTCAGTGACACCAACACGCTATTGAGGCTATCTGATGGTAGATGAGGATGAAAGGCTAACATCAGATTTGCGAAAATTGCTGTCAGTGGTTAGGGTAATTATGACTTTAAGGGAAATAATTGACTATCTATCCAGCGACCCTTTGGGTTTCGCCGTGACATTGGTTCATTCGGACTATTCTCAGGTTGTCAGATAAAGCTGTGCGGGCGCTATCCTGCGGAAACGGTTTGCGCTATAATGGCTATGTGATGAAAGGCGGTGGTCCCGGTGAGCAAAGCGAAGACCGGAAGCGCTGTAAAGGTCCTGACCGGCATGTTGACGATGGCGCTTTTGACCGCCGCCGCGACGGGCGTCGGCCTGTTTTTCCGCTCCATCGGCTTTCATGAGACGAATGTCGTCATTATGTACATCCTGTCTGTACTGTTGACCGCGCGATTCACCCAAGGGTACCTGTACGGCATATTGACCTCTGTGGTCGCGACGTTGACGTTCAATTTTTTTTTCACGGAACCGTATTACACAATGTCCGTCAACGATCCCTCCTACTTTGTCACCTTCGCGGTGATGACGGTCACGGCGATCGTCACCAGCGCGCTGACCTCAAAGGAAAAGCAGAGTGCGCTCGAAGCGCTGGAAAAGGAGGCGGAGTCCGGCGCGCTGTACCGCCTGACCAACCATCTGACCGAAGCGGATAGCCTCCAAGAAATCGCCTCGACCGCGCTGCGCGCGATTGGCGACGTGTTCGACTGCCAGGCGGCGCTTCTGTACATTGACGAAAACAGAAAGCCGGATTCCGGGTTTTGGCAGCTTCACCGCGACCGTTCGATCACTTGGCGCAACGCGGATGACACCGGTGCGATACTGCGCCGCATCGAGGCGCTCGACGCGCCCTTCGATGTTGGCGAAGAATTCACCGACTGGCCTATCCATGGGCGGGAGGCAGTTTTAGGCGTGGTCCGAGTTCCGCGGGAGGCCGGTTTGAGCGAATCGCAAACCTGGTTATTGCGCTCGATGATCGAGAGCACTGGGCTGGCGACGGACCGCTACCTCAGCGCGCAGGCCCGAATACGTTCCGCCGAGGAAGCGACGAGGGAGCGCTACCGAGGGAACCTGCTCCGCGCGATTTCACACGATCTGCGCACGCCGCTTTCGGGTATCATGGGCACCGCGGAAATGCTGATGGGCATGACGGAGGCGGACGATCCCAGGCACGCGCTGGCGCAGGACATCTACAAGGAATCCGACTGGCTTTATTCGCTGGTCCAGAACATATTAAGCCTGACCCGGCTGCGAGATGGCGCGCTGCCGATCGCTAAGCAGATGGAGCCGGTGGAAGAGGTCATCGGCGGCGCGGTCAACCGGGTGATGCGGTTGTCCGGGCGCGAGATCGCCGTCGACGCCCCCGACGAAGTGATGTTCATTCCGATGGACGCGGGGCTGATCGAGCAGGTGCTGGTCAATCTCCTGGACAATGCGGTCAAGCACACGCCGCCGGAGGGGGAAATCCAGGTCGTTGTGCGGCGGGACGCCGAAAACCGCCGGGCGGTGTTCTCCGTTCTGGATCGCGGCGCGGGCATTCGGGAGGAGGACCTTCCCCACCTCTTTCAGATGTTTTATACCACGCCGTCCAGGCAAGCCGACGCTTCCCGGGGCGTCGGCCTGGGTCTCACCATCTGCGAGGCGATTGTCAGGGCCCACGGCGGCACGATCGAGGCACGAAACCGTTCGGACGGGCCGGGTGCGGAGTTTACGTTCACATTGCAGACGGAGGAAACGAGCGATGGAAAAGCGCAATGAACTGCTCTTGGTGGTCGAAGACGACGCGCAAATCCGGAATTTCATCTGCTATGCGCTGAAACAGGACGGGTTTGAGGTACTGACCGCGACCACGGCCCAGGTCGCGCTGACCGCGCTGGTATCCGAGCCTGTGGATCTAATGCTGCTGGATTTGGGCCTCCCGGACTTTGACGGCATGGAAGTCATCAAAAAGGTCCGCGAGTGGTCGGAAATGCCGATCATCGTCGTGTCCGCCCGCGACCAAGACCGGGAAAAGGCGGCGGCGCTGGACGCTGGTGCGGACGACTATCTGACCAAGCCGTTTTCCGCAACCGAACTAATGGCGCGAATCCGCGTTGCGATTCGGCATCTGTACAAGGAACACTCCGGCAAGCGGCAGGCGAGTATCGCCGTCGGCGATCTCAGAATCGATTTTGACAAGCGCCTGGTTTATCTTCAGGGAGCGGAGCTTCACCTGACGCCCATGGAATATAGTCTGCTTGCGATCCTGTTCCGGAACGTCGGCAAAGTGTTGACCACCAGCGCCCTGATCCGAGAGCTTTACGGGCCGGGCTACGGCTCCGACACGCAGGCGCTCAGGGCGCTGATGGCCGGCCTCCGTCGCAAGGTTGAGGTCAACCCTGCCAAGTCCCGCTACATTCTGACCGAGATCGGCGTCGGATACCGGCTCGTGGATGAGTAAGCGGACCTTCCCTCTCAACTTTTTGACCGTCGCGGTTCGCCGCGGCGGTTTTCGCGTTCTCACAGCATTCTCACACAAATTCCCAACCTCTCACACCGCATTCACAGCCGCCGTGCTAGTATACGCATGTGGTTCAGGCCGCGAAGGAGGTCAAATTCATGATGCGGGAAACATACGAGAAAAGCCAGGAACTCCAACCGCTGTGTGATGCGGTCCGTTCGCTCGTGGAGCGCAGGGCGTATGACGAGTGTGAAAAATTGCTATGCGACGCCATGGGGCGCTACCCTCACGCCCCGGAACCTCACAACCTCATGGGCGTGCTTCAGGAAAAACTGGGAAATCACCTGCTAGCGATGAAACACTTCCGGGCCGCGTGGGCGCTCGACCCAACCTACCGGCCGGTCCGTCAGAACCTGGACAGTTTCGCCTCGTTCACTTCAAGCCAGCCGATTGCCTTCGACGAAAGCGACTGCGCCGCAGAGATGCACACAAGCATCAAGCTTGTTTATGACGAGCAGGGCATCGGCCACTTTATCAAGGGAAAATAACGCATATAGGCTGACGCCCATCCAATGCAGGGGAGCGCGGCCATACGGACGCTGCGGGCGGGGGACAGGTGAAACCGCGCCGCGCCGGACCACAAGGAGGATGGATCATGTACTTTATCATCGCGGGATGCATGAAGATCGGCCAGACACTGGCACAGATGCTCTCGCAGGAGAATCACGACGTCGTCGTGATCGACAACGACCCGAAAAACCTGGAGGCCCTGGGCAATGGCTTCAACGGCGTGACGATCACTGGCATGCCCATCGACGAGGATGTACTGCGCAGCGCGGGGATCGAGCAGGCGGACGCGCTGGCCGCGGTTACCCGGGACGACAACATGAACGTCATGGTCGCCCAAGTGGCTCAAAACCTGTTTCACGTGCCCAAGGTCATCACCCGGCTATACTCGCCGGAGCGGGCGTTGGTGTTCCGCCAGATGGGCATGACCACCATATGCCCCACGTCGCTTGCCGTAGACCGGATCAAGGAGATGCTACTGAACGCGCCGGGCAACGGCACGCTCGCATTCGGCGGATCGAACGTGGTCTTCCGGACAGTGGAGGCGACACGGCGGTCCATTGGAAAAAGCGTGTCGGCGGTCCGTGGTGTGCGAATCTTCGGCGTCATCCGATCCGGTTTATTTACCTTCGCGGAACCGGACAGCCTGATCGAGGCAGGCGACCTTCTGGTCATTCCGGAGTATGAGCGGGAAGGAGCCGATGCATAAATATGTACATCATCATCGTCGGCGGCGGCAAGGTCGGCTATTATCTGGCAAAGACGCTGGCCCCAGAAAAACACCGCTTGGTGCTGATCGAAGAGGAGAACGACATGTGCCAGAAAATCGCGGAGGAACTCTCAGATCTAGGGATCACGCTGATCCACGGCGACGGCACCAGCGTGGACGATCTGAAGGAAGCAGAGATCGAATCGGCCGACATCCTGATCGCGGTGACTGGGCATGACCAGAACAACCTGGTCGCCTGCCAACTGGCCAAGAACTACTTCGGCATACCCCGCACGATCGCCCGCGTCAACAACCCTAAGAACATCAACGTGTTCCAGGCGCTGGGCGTGGACTCTGTGGTCTCAAGCACCCAGTACATCGCCGACATCATCGAGCACGAAGTGGACTGGGCGGGCATCAACCGCATGCTGTCGCAAAAGGTCGGCAACCTCCGGATTCAAGAATTCCCGGTGGGCGGGCATTCCAGCGCAGCTGGCAAGCAGGTCATGGACCTGGCCTTGCCCAGCGGGATCATCCTGGTATCCCTGATCCGGGACAAGGAAGCCGTAGTGCCCAACGGACAGACACGCATTCTCGCGGGGGACAGCATTGTTGCCATGGGCGGCGAGGAAGGCATCCGGCAACTAAGAACTTATTTCTCGGCCGCGGAAGGAGAGGGTTGACAAATGAAGAAGTGGCGCTCATACACGCTTGGCGTGCTGCTGGAAATCGGCTTCCCCTGCGCGCTTGCGCTGGTGGGTCTCGCCATCTCTCTCCTGGGCCGATAACGGGTGGATTATGATCAAGAAACAGAATGCCCACGGGCACGCGACCTGGTACTACATCGGCCTAATCCTCATCGGCATGGGACTCACGCAGTACATCCCGCTGGCGACATCGCTGATTTACCGCGAGTGGGACATGGCGCTGAATTTCCTGATCAGCAGCTCGGCCGCCCTGCTGGCGGGCGGTGCCATGGTGCTGGGCGGTCGGAAGTCCGAGCGTCAAAAGCTGGGCTGGAGCCAGGGCATGGTGGTGGCTGCCGGATCATGGCTTTTCGGCATGCTGCTGTGTGCGCTGCCCTACTATCTGAGCGGAAACTACCTTTCCTACCTGGATTGCTGCTTTGACGTAATGAGCGGGTTGACGACGACGGGGCTGGTGCTGATCCAGGACTTGGACCACGTATCCAACGGCCTCAACATGTGGCGGCACCTTCTGACCTTCATTGGTGGGCAGGGCATGGTGGTGCTGGCGCTCTCCTTCCTCGTCAAAGGCGCGAACGGTGCCTATAAAATGTACGTCGGGGAGGGCAAGGACGAGCGGCTGAAACCCAACGTGGTGAGCACCACCCGGTACATCTGGCTGATCAGCCTGATCTATCTGGTCGTCGGCACGCTGGTATTGTGGATTGCAGGGATCGGGTCCGGCCTGGCCCCGGAGCGCGCATTTCTGCACGGCCTCTGGGTGTTCATGGCCGCGTGGAGCACAGGCGGCTTCGCCCCGATGTCGCAGAACATCCTGTACTATCACAACGCCTTTTACGAGATCTCGACGGTGGTGTTCTTCGTGATCGGCTCGTTCAACTTCGCGCTGCACTACGCGGTCCTGACCGGGAAGCGGAAAGAGCTGGTGCGGAACGTGGAAACAGTGACTTTCACCGTCACCGTGACCGTGTTGACCCTGATCGCAACGCTGGGGCTGATGCGGCTTCACGTATACCCCGGTGCCGTCGCGATGTTCCGCAAGGGATTCTACCAGCTGATCTCCGGCCACACCACCACCGGCTTCATGACGATCTACGCCCGGCAGTTCTACCACGAATGGGGCGATATCGCGCTGTTCGCCATCATCATCGCAATGCTGTTCGGCGGCAGCGCCTGCTCCACAGCGGGCGGTTTCAAGGCCCTCAGGATCGGGATCATCGCCCATACTTTGAAGCGGGAGATCAAGCGCATGGCGCTGCCGGATTCCATCGTCTCCATCGAAAAGTACCATCACATCCGTGACGTGGTGCTGGACGACAACCTGATCCGCAGCGCGTTCCTGATCGTTGTTGCCTATGTCGTGACGTTTACGATCGGCACCTTGGCCGGCATGCTGTGCGGCTATCCATTCGGTCCCGCCGCGTTTGAGTCCGCCTCGGTAACCGGCAACGTGGGCCTCTCGATCGGTGTGACCAGCGCCTCCATGCCGGCAGCACTAAAGGTGGTCTACATCGTCATCATGTGGCTGGCGCGCCTGGAGTTCATGTCCATCTTCGCGCTGGTAGTCTATGTAGCAAAGAAGGTGAAGAAGAGATGCGCCGTGGAATCGTAGCGGTCATAATCCTATTGTTTCTGTGCGCGCTGCCGGCCGCAGCTTTTGGCGAGGTGGTTAGCAGTAACGACCTGATCGAGCGCGCGCAGCAGTATGACGGCAGACAAATCGTCTTTATGGGCGAGGTGATCGGCGATATCCTGAACGCCGGCGACCATGTGTGGCTCAACGTCTCGGACGACGCGAACGCCGTCGGCGTATGGGTCGATGCGGATCTGGCGCGCGAAGTCCAGGTGCCCGGGCGCTACAGCCAGCGCGGGGACACGGTTCAGGTGACGGGCACGTTTCATCGCGCTTGTCCCGACCATGGCGGCGATTTTGACATTCACGCAGAGAGCATCAAGCTCATAGAGCGCGGCGTTCCTGTTTCTCATCCCGTCATGCCCTGGAAGGCGGCTGCCGCCCCCGCACTCACCGCCGCAGCGGCGGGCTGTATGGCATTCGTCCTGATGAGGGCTGACCGGAGGGCGAATCGCTGGCGTAGCAGATAGTCGGACGGGTGCGCACGAAACCTCCAGGTTCCCCTTCTCCGGTTGTGTTTGTACAGTTCAAGAGCGGACACGACTGGGTTTATTCTATGTGTAGGCGGATGATCGGACCGAAAACCTGCGCGCCTCGCCAATTTTTAACTTTTGAGCCTGTGCAATCGATAGTGGATATTGTACAATATATAGGAGTACGTTGGGGACTATCGCCATGGATCAAGGGAGGGGTTGGATGCAGTCCAGCGCGATTGATTCTGTCCGGCAGGCGGAGAAGGACGCCGACGAGGTGCTTCGGCATGCGGCCGCGGAAGCGGAGCGCATCGTGGAAGAGGCGCGTGTTCAGGCGATCAAAGATGACCGGAACGCCCGGCTGAACGCGGCGGGCATCGCGGAATCCGTCGTCAGCCTCGCGAAACGGCAGGCGGAGGAGGCGAACAAGCGCGCGCAGGAAGCATTGAGTCAGGAGTTAAGCGCTCTGGAAGCGCTAGGCACCGAGCGGCGCCAGGCGGCGGTGGAGCGGATCCTCCGGCTGATCACCGGTCGCTGACCCTCGCGCATTTCATCGAAAGGAGCGAACGCAAGCAATGGCCGTGATGGCAATGGACCGAATCTGCGTCTGCGCGCTGAAAAAGGACCGCAAGCGGCTGATGGAATTCTTGCAGCGTCAAGGCAGCGTCGAGCTGATCGAGGTGGAGCCGGACGAGGTGTTTTCGTCGATGGACACAACCTCCTCCTGCCAGCTGCTTGAAAAATGCGCCACAACCGCCGCTTCCGCGCTAAGAATTTTAGACCAGCATTGCCCCGCGCCCTCGCCCACCTTCGGCTTCCTGAATGGCCGGAAGGTGCTGACGGTTCCGGAGAGCGAGGCGTTTGCCCTCCGATGGACCGAACGGAAGGACAAAGCCGAGCGCCTGTGCGCGCTGGAACGCGAGATCGAGGAGGCGCGGGCAGAAATACAGAAGATCGAGGCCTCGGAGGAGGCGCTGGTTCCGTGGCTGAACCTGCCGGTTCCGTTGGCGTATCACGGCACGTCGCGAACCGCACTGTGGATCGGCTCGGTTCAGGGCGAGCATACAGATTCTGCGCTCGCAGGCCGGATGGCTCAGGCGGTGCCGGCGCTGGGGCCTGTGGCGATAGAGATCATCCGTGCTTCCAAGGAGATGACCAGCTTTTACGCGCTGGCGCTCAGGTGCGACGCGAAGGGCGTCGAGGAGGCGCTCTCCGCGCTGGACTTTGCAAGAGCATCCAACCCGTCTTCTCGGGTCCCTGCCGAAGCACTAGAGCGACTGAAGGAGAATAAGCGCCTGGCGCAGGCGCGCGTCGACTCGTGCGTTTTCGAAATCAAGGGGTATGAGCCGCTGCGCGCTGAACTATGTATGCTGGAGGACTCCCTGCGGATGCGTAGGGAAAAGTATGAGGTCCTCGAACGGTTGGGCCAGTCGAGGCACGCGCTGGTTCTTTCGGGTTATATAGCGCACGAGGATTCCGAGACACTTCAAAAGCGTATTGAGGATCGGTTCGAATGCGCCGTGGAACTCGTCCCCGCACAGGATGACCCTAATGCGCCGGTGCGCCTGAAAAACCGCCCCTACGCTGCCGCCATCGAAACCGTCCTCGAAAATTACAACCTGCCCTCCAGGGATGAGATTGACCCCTCCCCGGTCATGAGCTTTTTCTACTACCTGATGTTCGGCATGATGCTTTCGGACGCGGGATACGGGCTGATCATGTTGCTCGCGTGCGGAATCCTGCCGCTTTTATACCCCAACATGGAACAGTCCTGGCGGCGCAACCTGCGCATGTACTTCTGGTGCGGTGTCTCCACGGTGTTCTGGGGCGTGATGTTCTCCAGCTACTTTGGCGACGCGATCACCGTGATCTCTTCCACCTTCTTCGGGCATTCGGTCACGATCCCGCCGCTGTGGTTTCTGCCTCTCGAACAGCCGATGCGTCTCCTGATGTTCTGCCTGGGGATGGGCGTTGTGCACCTAGTGGCGGGCTATGTCATGAAGGCGCGAAACCTTGCGGCTCACGGCCGGTATATCGACATCCTGTACGATTGTGGCTTCCCAGTGGGCTTTCTGGCGGGTTTCCTCGTGATTCTGATGGGCAGTTCGATGTTCCGCGACATGGCAGGCTTTTCGCTCTCGCTGCCCGGCTGGCTCAGCCAGGCCTGTCTTCTCTTCTCCCTCGCGTGCGTGCTTGGCGTCGTGCTGACGGGCGGCCGCGAGAGCAGAAACTGGTTCAAACGCATCCTGAAAGGGCTGTACGCCGCCTACAACGTGGTCGCCGGCTGGCTGAGCGACATTCTTTCGTATTCGCGACTATTGGCGCTGGGCCTCGCTACGGGCGTCATCGCGTCGGTGTTCAACTCGTTGGGGACGATGGTCGGCCGTAGCGTGCTGGGCGCGGTGGTATTCATTCTCGTATTCCTGATTGGCCAGACGCTGAACATGGGCATCAACCTCTTGGGCGCTTATGTGCACTCCAACCGGCTGGAATACGTGGAGTTTTTCGGCAAGTTCTACGATGGTTCGGGAAGGAAATTCCGTCCCTTCGGTGCGCATACAAAGTATTACAGAATTGAGGAGGAGACTTAAAGATGGATCAGTTCGGAATTGTCTTTGCGGTGCTTGGAATGGCTTTAGCAGCGCTTATGCCAGGTATTGCCTCCGCCATCGGCGTCAGCCAGGCGGGCCAGGCGGCAGCGGGCGTGGTGACCGATGATCCCTCCAAATTCAGCAAGGTGCTGATCCTGCAGTTGCTTCCGGGTACTCAGGGCATCTATGGCCTTCTGATCGCCTTCGTCACCATGCTTAACATCGGCCTTCTGGGCGGCTCTGCCAACATCTCTCTGGCCAAGGGCTTGTGCTATCTGGGCGCCTGCCTGCCGATGGGGCTCGTCGGCTGGTTGTCCGCGATCTACCAGGGCAAGGCGTCCATCGCCAGCATCAACCTGGTTTCAAAGCGCCCCGACCAGTTCGGCAAGTCCATGCTGTTCCCGGCGATGGTTGAAACCTACGCGATCCTTGCGCTCCTGATCAGCCTTCTGGGTGTGATGAACGTCACAAATCTCCCCATCTGAGGAGGACTTTCCATGCCCGGTCTTGAAACCATCATAAAAACCATTCGGGACGACGCAGCTGCCGAAGCGCAGCTAGTCCTCGATCATGCCCGGGGGCAAGCGGCGCGCATACTGGCTGAGGCCAAGGCGGTCTCCGACGCGGAATGCAAGCGGATCATCGAGGAAGGACGCCGGCAGGCCGAGCTCATCCTGGCGCGGGCCGAAGCCGACGCTGCCATGGAAAAGCGCCGGGCGCTGCTCGAAAAAAAGCTGGATTTGCTGAGTCAAACGATACAGGCGGCGCGCGAGGCGGTCTTGTGCTTGCCGGAGGATCAGTATTTTGACCTGCTCATCCGCTTCATCGCCCGGAGCGCGGAACAGAGCGCAGGCGTTATGTTCTTGTCCAGGCAGGATTTGAACCGGCTGCCCTCTGGTTTCGAAACGGCGCTCAGACGGGTACTGCCAGATGGCGCTTCTATCACTATATCGCCCGTGGCCCGGCCCATTGACGGGGGATTCATCCTGCAGTACGGTGAAATCGACCAGAATTGCTCGCTGATGGCGATATTCGACGAGAACCGTGAGCGAATTCTGGACACGGCGCAGGAAGCACTGTTCCAATAACATCGCGGGACGAAAGGGGGCGGGCGCATTGTCCGACACCATTTACGCGGTCACCCGCATCCATAACCAAGAGCAAAACATGCTAGACCACGGGGATCTTGAGCGGCTGATCGCGGCGAAAGACTCAGGTGAGGCATTGCGCCTTTTGCGAGAAAGGGGCTGGGGCGCGCAGGACCTGTCAGACCCGGACGCGCTGATCACGAACGAGCGCGCACGCACTTGGGCGTTGGTCGAGGAACTTACTGAGGACCTGAAGCAATTTGAGCTATTTCGTATCAACGCGGACTACCACAACCTCAAGGCGGCGATCAAGTTTGCAAACGCACGCCACGCAGCTGGAGACGCGCTGAGGTATATGCTGCCAAATGGCACCATTCCGCCGGAGAAGCTGCTGAAAGCGGCACACGAGCATGATTTTACGACGCTTCCGCCCAAAATGACGGAGGTCGCCCGCAACGCTTACGAAGCACTGATGCATGCGGGCGGCGGCCAGATGGCCGACTTTATCGTAGACTCGGGCGCGCTCACCGTCATCGACGACGCGGGCAGGGTGTCGTCCAGTCCACTGATGCGGCTGTACGCGCGCATCACTGTAGACGGCGCGATCGTCCGCATCGCGCTTCGGTCGGCCCAGATAGTCCTTCAGCGGGACGCGCTGGAGATCGCGATTCCGCCCGCCGGGAGCCTTGACCGAAAAGCCATCATTGCAGCGGCGCTTTTAGGCGTGGAGGCGGTATTTCAGGTGCTGGAAGCGACTGAGTACGAAGGCGCGGCCGCGGAAGGCCGGAGGAGCGCCGCAGCGCTTGATCGCTGGTTTGACGACTTCCTGATGGAAAAACTCCGCCCTCAGCGCCACGTCTACGACGGCATCGAACCAATTGCGGCCTATCTGATCGGGCGGGAGCGGGAGATCGACGCCGTGCGGCTGATCTTGGCGGCGAAGGCCAACCACATTCCGGACGGCAGGGTCGCGGAAAGGCTTAGGGCGCTGTATGTATAGGGTGGCGGTCATGGGGGACCGGGACAGCATCTACGGCTTCGCCGCGATCGGGCTGGATATCTACCCGGTGGATGACGTCGCACGGGCGGGGAAGCAGCTTCGCTCGCTGGCGGAAGGCGGCTACGCCGTCATCTATGTGACGGAGGCCATCGTGGAGCACATCAAAGCGGAGATGGCCTTCTACCGCGACAGGCAGCTGCCCGCCATCCTTCCAATCCCGGGCGCGTCTGGCAACACCGGCCTAGGCATGGCGCAGGCCAAAAAATACGTCGAGCAGGCGGTGGGCTCCGACATCCTGTCTCAAAACTCCTGAAGGCGGGCCGCACGCGCGCCTTGGAAAGGACGAAAACTATGAACACGGGCACGATCGTCAAAATCGCGGGGCCGCTGGTCGTCGCCGACGGCATGCGATCCGCCAACATGTTTGACGTGGTCCGGGTGGCTGAAAGCCGCCTGATCGGCGAGATCATCGAAATGCGCGGTAGCCGCGCGTCCATTCAGGTCTACGAGGAAACCAGCGGCCTGAAGCCGGGCGAGCCGGTGGAGTCCACCGACAGCCCGATGAGCGTCGAACTGGGGCCGGGCCTCATCGAGAGCATCTACGACGGCATCCAGCGCCCGCTGGACGCCATCCGCGCGCTCTCCGGGGACCGGCTGGCCCGCGGCGTGGAGGTCCCCAGCCTCAGCCGGGAAAAGAAATGGCGCTTCGTACCATTCGTGAAATCCGGCGACCGGGTCGGGCCGGGCGACATACTGGGCGCTGTTCAGGAGACCCGTGTAGTCAGCCACAAGATCATGGTGCCGCCCGGAAAGAGCGGCGTCGTCCGGGAGATCTCGGCGGGGGATTTCACCGTGACCGACCCGATCAGCACGTTGGAGGCCGAGGATGGAAGCACCGAAACGCTGACGCTTATGCACCGCTGGCCGGTGCGCAAGAGCAGGCCCTATGTCAAAAAGCTGAGTCCAGACGTGCCGTTGATCACCGGCCAGCGCGTGATTGACGCTTTGTTCCCGCTGGCCAAGGGAGGCACCGCCGCGGTGCCAGGCCCGTTTGGGTCGGGGAAGACCGTCGTGCAGCACCAACTGGCAAAGTGGTCGGACGTGGATATCGTCGTCTATATCGGCTGCGGCGAGCGCGGCAATGAGATGACGGATGTTTTGAATGAGTTTCCCGAACTCAAGGACCCAAAGACCGGCCGCAGCCTTATGGAGCGCACGGTCCTGATAGCCAACACATCGGATATGCCGGTGGCGGCGCGGGAGGCCTCGATCTACACTGGCATCACCATCGCGGAATACTTCCGCGACATGGGCTATTCGGTGGCGCTAATGGCCGATTCAACTTCCCGATGGGCCGAGGCGCTGCGCGAGATGAGCGGCCGCCTGGAGGAAATGCCCGGCGAAGAAGGGTACCCCGCCTATCTTGGTAGCCGCTTGGCGCAGTTCTACGAGCGCGCGGGTCGTGTGGTTGCGCTGGGTTCGGACGGACGCGAGGGAGCGCTATCGGTCATCGGCGCGGTCTCTCCCGCAGGCGGCGACATCTCCGAGCCCGTCAGCCAGGCCACCTTGCGCATTGTCAAGGTGTTCTGGGGACTGGACGCGCAATTGGCCTACGCCCGCCACTTCCCCGCCATCAACTGGTTAACCAGCTATTCGCTCTACGCCGACAGCATGGGTGCCTGGTACGATATGAACGTCCAGCCTGACTGGACGAAGCTGCGCGACCGGATCATGCTGCTGCTCCACGAGGAGAGCGAACTGCAAGAAATCGTGCAACTGGTCGGCATGGACGCGCTGTCGCCCTCCGACCGGCTGAAGCTGGAGGCTGCCCGCAGCGTGCGCGAGGACTTCTTGCACCAGGATGCGTTCCATGAAATTGATACGTACACCTCTCTGGAAAAACAGCACGCGCTGCTTGGGCTGGTGCTACTGTATTACGACCTGGGCCGCGGCGCGCTGGACCAGGGAATCCCGATTGGCGATTTGATCCGCATGCCGGTGCGGGAGGCCATCGGCCGGTTTAAGTACTTGCCGAACGATCAAGTCGCCGGGAGCAGGGAGGCCATCGAGCACCAGTTGAACGAAGAAATCGCCGCGCTGGCGAAGGTGCTGGAAGAGAGGGATCGTTAATGCCCAGAGAGTACCGTACGATTCAGGAAGTCGCCGGCCCGCTGATGATGGTGGAAGGCGTCACCGGCGTCGCCTACGACGAGCTGGGCGAGATCGAGACTGCCTCCGGCGACAAGCGCCGCTGCAAGGTGCTGGAGATCAACGGCACCTCCGCGCTGGTTCAGCTATTTGAAAGCTCGACGGGCATTAGTCTGGCCGACAGTAAAGTACGCTTTTCCGGGCGCAGCATGGAATTGGGCGTTTCGGAGGACATGCTGTCCCGAGTGTTCGACGGCCTGGGTCGGCCTATCGACCGGGGTCCCTCCATCCTGCCCGAGTTCCGCCGGGACGTTAACGGCTTGCCAATGAACCCCGCATCCCGCAACTACCCGCAGGAGTTTATCCAAACTGGTGTGTCGGCCATCGACGGCCTAAACACACTGGTGCGCGGGCAGAAGCTGCCCATCTTCTCGATGTCGGGCCTTCCCCATGCGCAATTGGCCGCGCAGATCGCGCGCCAGGCCAAGGTGCGCGGCACAAACGAGCCATTTGCAGTCGTCTTCGTCGCGATGGGCATCACGTTTGAGGAATCCAACTTCTTCATCCAGTCCTTCCGCGAGTCGGGCGCGATCACCCGTACGGTCTTGTTCGTGAACCTGGCTAACGACCCGGCCATCGAGCGCATCGCCGCGCCGCGCATGGGCTTGACAGCCGCCGAATATTTAGCGTTTGACAAGGGCATGCACGTCTTGGTCATCATGACCGACATCACCAACTACGCGGACGCGCTGCGCGAAGTCTCCGCCGCCCGCAAGGAAGTCCCGGGCCGCCGCGGCTACCCAGGCTACATGTACACGGACCTGGCAAGTCTCTATGAGCGGGCGGGCCGCCTGAAAGGCCGCCAGGGCTCGATCACAATGATTCCGATCCTGACCATGCCGGAGGATGACAAAACTCACCCCATCCCCGACCTCACCGGCTACATCACCGAGGGGCAGATCATCCTGTCCCGCGACCTGCACCGACGCGGCATTCAGCCGCCTATCGACGTGCTTCCCAGCCTGTCGCGCCTCAAAGACAAGGGCATCGGCGAGGGCAAGACCCGCGCCGACCACGCGAACACCATGAACCAGCTCTTCGCCGCCTACTCCCGAGGCAAGAACGCCAAGGAGCTGATGGCGGTGCTGGGCGAGGCCGCGCTGACAGACATCGATCTTCTGTACGCGAAATTCGCCGACGAGTTTGAGCGGACGTACGTCAACCAGGGATACCGCTCCGACCGTAGCATCGAGGAGACGCTCGCAACCGGCTGGAAGCTCCTCCGTATTCTCCCCCGCGGTGAGCTCAAGCGCATCAAGGATCAGTTCCTCGACGAGTATTACGACGCATGACCCGGGAGGAATGAACCATGCAGAAGGGACAGATCAACCCGACACGGATGGAACTGACCAAGCTCAAGCACAAGCTGGCTACCGCGCTACGCGGGCACAAGCTGCTTAAGGACAAGCGGGACGAGCTGATGCGTCAGTTCCTGGAGTTGGCCCGTGAGAACCGCTCGCTGCGCGAAAAGGTGGAGGCTGGCCTGAAATCCGCCGCCGTGGACTTCACACTGGCGCGAGCGACAATGCCGCCGCAGCTGGTTGACACTGCGTTATTGGCGCCCGCCCAGGAGGTGGAGATCGACGTAGGCGCGCGCAACGTAATGAGCGTGGATCTACCGGTGTTCGCCTGCCGCTTCCGCAGCCAGGATAGCGGTGCGTTGTACGCTTACGGCCTCGGGTTTACCTCCTCGGATTTGGACGACGCTGTCGGGGGCCTATCCCTCGTATTTAAGGACATGCTCCGCCTGGCCGAGGTTGAAAAGGGCTGCCAACTCATGGCGGCGGAAATCGAAAAAACCCGAAGGCGTGTCAATGCCCTCGAGTATGTGCTGATCCCTCAGATGCGCCAGAACATACGCTACATCACCATGAAGCTGGATGAGAACGAACGCGGCGTGCAGATCCGGCTGATGAAGGTTAAGAGTATGATTCTCGAACAGGCCCACCATTACTCGCAGCGAAGCCGAGGATAAGCTGTTCAAGTGTGTAAGCAAATGGCTGGTTCCTGGTAATAAGGACCTGAACGCAGTGGGTTTCGTAAGCCGAAGCTGTGCAGCTTATAAGGGGGACATTTTCATGGGTAGCTTTTGGGCAAATATCGGCTTGTTCACATTACTAAGCATCGTGCTGTTTGGATATCTGGGAATTAGGGACTGTGTACATTACAATCATCCTCACCACTTTACAACAGGTAGTGTCATCTCCAAGCAGCAGCTTGAAAAGACGAGGGACAGCAACACGAGCGATCAAGAAGGTGCACGCCCTGAGCACACAGTTGCCGCAAGAAATGACCGACTGTGACTTTTTTCAAGTGAGCAAACCATTTTGAGCGGTTGTAGAATAACCCGCCCAAACTGGTCCCATGCTGCCATTCAGGTATCTTTCTGGCCTTAGTGTCCATTTCGACTGAGGACTTTCATGATATCTTTGTGCTCTCCCGCCACAATGATGTGTTCCTGAGCAGTAAACATATGTTCTGCGCTGGTCATCGGCAGGATGTGTTTGGTGTCCACGCGGACGCCAATGACGTTAATCCGGTGTTCAGTCCGGATCTTCAGGTCGCGGAGACTCCGCCCGACCCACTCCGACGGTGGCACGATCTCCATAATGGCGTACTCGGGCGATAACTCAATGTAATCAAACGCACCGTGGGCTGAGAAGCGGGCCGCGGTGCGCTGTGCCATATCCCGCTCGGGGGACACCACATCGTCGGCGCCGATCTTTTTAAGCAACCCCGCGTGGATCTCCCTGTCCGCCTTGGCGACCACATAGCGCGCGCCCAGTTCCTTTAAAAGCGACGTGATCTCCATCGACGACTGGAAGTTGTCGCTGATGCACACGAAGCACACATCAAAATTGCGCACGCCCAGTTCGCTTAGCACGTCCCTGTCCATGCAGTCACCAATCTGGACCCGGGTGACCAGCGGCTCCAGGCTGTGCACCGCATCTTCATCCATGTCGACCAGCATCACTTCGTTGCCCAGCTCGGTCAGCCTAGCAGCCAGGTTTTTCCCAAATATCCCCGCGCCGATGACCAACATTGATCTCATGATCCCGTTCTTCCTTTCAATATCGCAAAATGATATCTCTTTTTACCCGATGACGATCTTACCGAATGGATTCTTCAGTTTACTGCACGAGCTTGACCTAGCCACGGCCAGAAACACCGTGAGGCTCCCGACGCGCCCGGCGTACATCAGCGCGATCAGCACCGACTTGGACAGCGGCGGCAGGCTCGGCGTGATGCCTGTGGTAAGGCCTACTGTGCCAATGGCCGATAAGCATTCGAAGGCTGAGGCGGTGAGCGTATAGCCCTCCGCGCAGAGCACGAACACGCCACCCAGCGTCAGCATTATGTAGACCGCCACGCTGGTAAAGGCGCGGCGCATCGTTTCGGCGTCAATCCGGTGGCGCCACATGCAAATGTCCTCGTTGTTTCGGAAGGAGGCAAACACCGTCGCGATAATGACCGACAATGTCGTCACCTTGACACCACCGCCGGTGCTGCCCGGCGCTGCGCCGATGAACATCAGAAACATCGTCAACAGTTTCCCGCTTTCAGACATGGACGCCATATCCACCGTATTATAGCCAGCTGTTCGGGGAGTGACCGACTGGAAGAACGCATTGAGTGCCTGTTCTCCGGGGCTCATCCCCAGAAGCACACCGTTGCGCTCAAAGAGCCAGAGAAGCAGTGTGCCGACAAAGATAAGGCCCAGCGTGGCGACCAAGACCGAGCGCGTGTGTAGTTTTAACCTTCCGGGGTGAAAACGGCAGTCGATAAGATCGTTCCATACCATAAAGCCGATGCCGCCGATGATGATCAGAAACGCGATCGTCAGCACGACCAGTGAGTCCCCGGAAAAGTGGCTCAGAGATGAGAACGGCGCCCGGATGCCCATCAAGTCAAACCCAGCGTTGCAAAAGGCCGACACCGAGTGGAAAACGCCATACCAGATGCCTTGCCCTGGTCCAAACAATGGGATGAACCGAATAGCCAACAGCACTGCGCCCGTACCCTCGATGATTGCGGTACCAATCAGCGTACGCCGGACGAGGCGGACCACGCCCCCAACCTGCGTCGAACTGACGGCTTCCGCCAACAGCGACCGCTCCCGTAGGCCAATTCGTCGCCCCACCGCCAGCGAGAACAAGATTGCCACGGTCATGAAGCCGAGTCCGCCGATCTGAATCAGCAGCAGGATGATCACTTGCCCGAGGACAGTAAACTGAGTCCACGTGTCAAAGACTACCAGCCCTGTCACGCAGGTGGCAGATGTTGAAGTGAACAATGCGTTTAAAAATGAGATGTCGGTACCGCTCCGGTTAGCGATGGGCATGCTGAGCAAAACCCCACCTAAGAGGATCATGAGCGCGAACCCGACCGCGAGGATCCTCGTCGCGCTCCAGTGCTTCACATTCATCCGTTATCTCTCCAGTTTTAGGCGAATCCACCTTTTCAGGTGCGCCAGATTGCGGATGCCCGCGGCATCATAGACGGATTCCGATGCGGTCACGTTGCAACTCAAGGATGAGCTATGCCCACCATATGGAGGCATGAAGGCCCTTCGATGCAGCGAAATGCCGAGCCTTTCGCTTTCTGCATTTTAACATATCGGAGGAATATATCAATGGTGTTCCGTTCAGAGAGGCGTTAATTTTTTCATGAAGGTACATCTTTCGGTCAGAAAGCCGCCATTTTTTGCTGATATGATTGATTGCCTACTGCTGCGATCAGCTAGAGTAATGATTGGCAAAAGATCTGATACGGTAGGCACCCATTTGATAATTACAGGTTGACGCCGCGCTCTCCATCTTGTATAATGCATCCGAATCCATAAAGGAATCGTTTTGATAACAAGGGAGAAATATAAGAATTGCAGGTAGGAAGCTTTGCCGAAAGCTTCTTACCTGCTTGTTTGCAAGTATGCGCGCAGCCCAGTTCTGGCTGGATTCGAATAAACATTAGCGTTGGCATTCATCACATACGGCAAAGGGGTGTGGGCGATGGGCTTCGGGGAGGGCGTACTGGTTTCACTGTTTGTAATGTCTCTTGTATTTGTGTTGCTGGCGGCAATCTACGCATTGGTCAAGTTGGTCTCGGTGGTCATCCAGCGGTACTTCGAGAAAACGGCTTAGCGTTAGCCAGCGGCGCGCGCCGCGGAAAGGACTTGAAAACATGTTTTCACACGCGCTTCAGAAGATTCTGGCGGATTCGGGGTTTGCCGCGCTGACCTGGGGGCACCTGGTCATGATCCTGATCGCTTGCGTACTCATCTACCTGGCGATCGGCAAAAAGTTCGAACCGCTCTTGCTGCTGCCGATCTCGTTTGGCATGCTGCTAGCGAATTTGCCGCTGGCGAACCTGATGGGCGCGCCCACCGGAAGCGAGGCGGGCGGGCTGCTGTACTACCTGTACCAGGGCGTGAAGCTGGGCATTTACCCGTCGCTGATCTTCCTGGGCATCGGCGCGATGACCGACTTCGGGCCTCTCCTCGCCCGGCCTTCGAGCCTTTTCCTGGGCGCGGGCGCGCAGTTCGGCATCGTGGTGGCGTTTTTGATCGCGCTGGCCTGCGGGTTCAACCCCAAGGAGGCCTCCTCCATCGGCATCATCGGCGGCGCGGACGGCCCCACCGCCATCTACCTGACCACGAGGCTTGCGCCTGATCTTTTGCCCGCCATTGCGATCGCGGCCTACTCCTACATGGCGCTGATCCCGCTGATCCAGCCGCCGATCATGCGCCTGTTGACCACGCAAAAAGAGCGCGAGATCAAGATGGAGCAGATGCGGGAAGTCAGTAAGCTCGAAAAGATCTGCTTCCCGATCGTGGTCACGGTGTTCTGCACGCTGCTCTTGCCCGCGGTGGCGCCGCTGATCGGCATGCTGATGCTGGGCAACCTGTTCCGGGAGTCCGGCGTGGCCGAACGGCTTTCGTCCACTGCGCAGAACGCGCTGATCAACATCGTGACCATCTTCCTGGGCACCACGGTGGGCGCGACCGCGAAGGCGGAGACGTTCCTGGACGTGCACACGCTGATGATCATCGGCCTGGGGCTTCTGGCATTCATGTTCAGCACGGTGGGCGGGCTGCTCTTGGGCAAGCTGATGTGCTGGCTGTCCGGCGGCAAGGTGAACCCGCTGATCGGCTCGGCGGGGGTTTCGGCGGTGCCGATGGCTGCCCGGGTGTCGCAGATCGAGGGCCAGAAGGCGAACCCCGGCAACTACCTGCTCATGTACGCGATGGGCCCCAACGTCGCGGGCGTGATCGGAAGCGCCATCGCCGCGGGCGTACTGCTCTCGCTGTTTCAGAACTGGGTGGGGTAATGAAGGCGATACGAGATAGAATTACCCATCACGGGCCTCGCATGCATTAGGCGTGCGGGGCCTGTCGTAAAAAGCTTCCATTATTCGACTTTGAATCAACGGGATACCAGCTGCTCAATGTTCCGCAGCCTCATCCTCGCAGCGTGACGGTACCCCGTGAAAGCGTATTACTTGAGATTGGTTTCTGCCGCGTACGTATGAATTCATTTTGAATCCTCCTTTCCTTGGCAGCAAGCCTTCGTTCCATAAACCATCTTTCGAATCGGTTGCCCATCAACTCCGCTCTCCGCTCGAAAAGCAGGTATTTCTCTCTTCCCTCAACGATGATCTTATGCCAATACACGGCTGGCGCTACTCCCCAAAGTGGGAAACGGTAAACCACAGCCGAGTAAATCGTCTTCGAGGCTGGCGTCAGTAAGAGCACCATCGGGCGTGCGGACAGTACGCCCGCGCTGTTGACATCTCGCCGCCGCTTCACCGACGATCAAGCGCAAATTCTTTCCGGCGAGATCAACCAGCCGCGCGCCGCCCTTGCTGAGGTAGGGCTGCACGCTTTTGTGGCTTAGGGCATATCCTCGCTCCTGTGAAACCATGATCAATGCAAGCTCAGCGATATACATTCTCCGCGCCCCGGACGGCCATCTTCGTTACCGATGAAGCTTTGAGCGTCAGGTAGGTCTGACCGTCCAGGTCGTACTTATTCAGCGTGCCGATAACCTCGATCCAATCGTTGTCCTGTGGCATCTCGCCGTCCCAGGTAAACTCGAACCCGCACATAGAGCCGTCATTGCCGCAGCAGCCCGGCCCTACCCGATAGACGTAGTAATAGGTCGTCTTGTTAGCTTCGTAGTAATCCGAACTGAACATCCCCTGCAGCTTTATGGTTCGGCCGATGTAGTCGTCGTAGTTGGTGTAGATCTCGTTGATATATGTCACGTACATCTTTTCGGTCAACTCGATCACGTCTTGACTGGACGAGGCAGCGCCCTGCGTAACCACCTGCGCGACCGGTGAGGATTGGGAAGCATCTTCCGCCTGGGGGGAATCCGAAGCTGCAGAAGTACTCGCGGCTTGGTCCGCACCTGGCGCGTTCTGCGTAGACTGCGCCTTCTCGACCACGCAGCCGCTGAGCGCGACCGCTACGCATGCAGCCATCAATAATGCCAGCAGCTTCCTCATGCCCTTCTCCTCCTTTCGCGCAAAAAGGATATGCCGGAGAATATCCCGAACGCCAGCATGTTGACCGCCACCACGCTGGCCCCGGCGGGCGTCGCCGCCAGGTAGGAAATCGTTATGCCGACCGCAAAGCAGATCACCGAAAGCACCGCGGCGCAGATAATCACCGTGCGGTAGGAGCGCATCAGCCGCATCGATGTCAGCGCCGGGAAGATCACGAGGCTGGAGATCAGCAGCGCGCCCATCAGCCGCATGCCCACCACCACCGTTACCGCCGTTAAAAGCGCTAGCAGCATGTTGTACAGCCCGGCCTTCACGCCGGTAGCGCGGGCGAAGCCCTCGTCGAACGTGACCGCAAAGATTTGGCCGTAGAACACGAGGTACAGGATCACTACCGCCACCGACAGGAGTACGCTCAGGTTCACGTCGCTCTTGCTCATGGCCAGGATCGAGCCGAACATGTAGTTGCATACGTCCACATTCATGCCGATGGTGAGGGAGATCGTCATTACGCCCACCGCCAGCGACCCGGTGGAGATCAGCGCGATGGCCGCGTCGCCCTTGATTTTGTTGCGCTCGCCGAGGCGCAACAGCAGAAATGCCGCCAGGATCACCACCGGGATCGCCACCGGCAGCGGTGCCCAGTGAAAGCCCGTAGCAACGGCCAGCGCGCCGAACCCCACGTGGGACAAGCCGTCGCCGATCATCGAATAGCGCTTGAGCACCAGGTTCACGCCCAACAGCGCCGCGCACAGCGCCACCAGCGTGCCCACGATCAGCGCGCGGGTCAGGAACGGATAGGAAAGCATCTGCCGAAGCGTCTCAAGCATCAAGAGCACCCCCCAAGAACACCCGTCCCGCGGCGCTCTCCCGGTAGCCCAAAGTGGGACCGAAGTACAGCGGCCGCCCCGCCAGGTGCAGAATATGGGTGGCGTACTTCACCGCGGCCCCGATGTCGTGGGACACCATGATCACCGCGATGCCCCCTTCGTGGATGTCTTCAATCAGCTTGTAGAGCTCATGGGTGGCCACCGGGTCCAGTCCGGCCACCGGTTCATCCAGTACAATCAGGCGCGTGGTGGCGCAAAGCGCCCGGGCCAGCAGCACCCGTTGCTGCTGGCCGCCCGAGAGCGCCCGGTAGGATTTTTTCGCGAAGGCTGTCAAGCCCAGTTTTTCCATGTTGGCCTCGGCCCGCGCCTTCTCATCTTTTGAATACCAGGGCCTTGCGCCGCGCCGGTTCAGGCATCCGGACAGCACCACCTCCCGGACGTTGGCGGGAAAGTCCCGCTGCAGGCTGGTCTGCTGCGGCAGATAGCCAATTTCGTCCCGGCGGAGGGTGTCGCCTGTCGCGACGACACCCTCCCGGACCGGTTCCAGCCCCAAGAGTGCCTTGACCAGCGTACTCTTTCCGGAACCGTTCTCCCCGACGACGCAAAGATAGTCGCCGGAATTCACCTCAAAGGACACACCTTCGAGGGCCACGCCGCCTTCATAGGCGACCGTGACGTTGCGACAGGCGAGCAACATTACTTCATCGCCCCCTTGAGCGTCTCAAGGTCCTGGGCCATGATGGAGAGATAGGTCGCCCCCGCGTCCATTTCGGCCTGGGACACGTTGTGGCAGGAGTGGAACAGCGCGGTTTTAACGCCGGTCTGCTCCGCGATGCTGTCGGCAACCTGATGGTTCGAGAATTCGATGTAGAACACCGTCGAGACGCCGGCATCCTTCACCTTGTCGATCAAAAAGGAAATGGTGGCCGCGCTGGGCTCGGTCTCGGTGCTGCAGCCGGGGAACGCGGCGTAGCAGGTCAGCCCGAACTCGTCCGCAAAGTACCGGAGCGGAAAGCGGTCGCCCACGATCAGCGTCTTGTTGGTCACGCCTTTGAAGAAGTCGGCAAAGCTCTGATCCAGCGCCTGGAGCTGCTGGGTATAGGTATCGGAGTTGGCTTGGTAGGCGGAGGCGTTCGTGGGGTCGAGGGTTTCCAGTTCCTTCGCGATGGCCTGCTCGATTAGGATGGCGTTCTTCGGCGAGGTCCAGACGTGCTCGTCGTACTCGATCTCGTTCGAATCGGTCGGCTCCTCTTCCTCTGGTGTCATGCCTTCAATGGTGACTTCCTCCACCGCCTTCACACAGTCGATCATCCGGATCGCGTGGATCGCAGGGTCGAAGGAGGACAGGATGTCGTCCACCCAGGCGTCGGAATCGCCACCCACGTAGACGAACAGGTCGCAGTTCTGAATCTTCAGAATATCCTTGGGCGTGGGCTCGTAGGTGTGGCTCTCCGCGCCAGGCGGCAGCAGCATGGTCACTTCCGCGCTATCGCCCGCCACCTGCCGGGCAAAGTCGTAAGCCGGAAAGTTGGTGGCGACGACGGAGAACTTCTTCACGGAGGCGCCCTGAGCCAACGCGGCGCCGGAGAACGAAAGGCATACCAAAACCAGGGCGGTTAAAACCGCCAGCATCTTTTTCATGAATATTCCCTCCATGTTCGCAATAGGTACGGCGAAAAGGCCCCCTGCGGGGACCGGGTACGGAGGATATCAATCGTTCATCCGGATACTCAGCGAGACGGGAGAAGTAGAGAGGAGGACCGGGCAACCAGGCTGCAGTGAAACCTGCGGTGAAACGCCCCGCATCATATGCATCGCGCCTGCGACTGCCACAAGGCCCATTACGCGCATCACGAACTGCGCCCCTTGGTAGGCGACGCAGATTGGGCACTTGCCGTCCTCGCAGTGGTGATCGGCATGCAGCAGTTGGATGCCGATCGAGAAGGCGACCGCCAGCGCAAACACCGCGCACAATACGAGCGCAGTGCGCCTGAGCGTTTCTTTCCGCACGGCGAAGCCTCCTTTGAATATCTGCATCGAAGTGAGGTGGCAATCCAAAACGACACCTCAGTCAATTGTACTAGAGACGAAAGAGCTCTCGCTTCTGTTCCATTTCCCACCATCAGAATGAGGTCAGCCGCGATTCCGGCGCCTCTACACCAAATCGGACCTCTTTTGTGCCGTAGGACATATTTGCCTCCTCTTGTGCCTTTTCTTTCTAATTTGCCAAAGGAAGGCTTTCTGCAGTTTGTCGTTCATATGGCCATGAGAACATAAAACACAGTCTCCCCTTGCACTAGACTAAAACCTCGTATCTTCGGGAAGTATAAATGCATCCGCCACCAGAACCAACAGACCATACCTAGCAATACAGGAGTTCATTTTGCAGAACAGTCATCGGCATAAACGGGAGCCCGGTACCCTGAACGGTTACAGCCTGATAGGCATCGGGGCCGGCGGGATCATTGGCGCCGGTTTCTTTTTAGGTTCCAGCATTTCGATCAGGCAGGCGGGCCCTTCCATTGTATTGGCCTTCCTGCTTTGCGGCTTTATCATGGTGCAGGTATTCAGCGCAACGGTCAGTATCAGCATGAATCGCCCCGTGACCGGTTCGTTCCGTGTTTACGCGGAAGAGTTCTTGGGTGGCTATGTTGGCTTTATGCTCGGGTGGATTTTTTACATATCGGGTATTTTGGGCATATCGTCGGAAGCGCTGGCCTCGGGTGTCTTTCTGCAATTCTGGTTCCCCCAAATTCCATTGCCTTTCCTTGCGCTGAGTTCGCTGATCTTTGTAATGATCATAAACCGGTTAGGCATGCGTTTCTTTGGCTATGTGGAATCTGTGATGGCGTTTGTGAAGATTGCCCTGTTGCTTCTTTTCATCGGGGCGGGAACCTATCGGCTGCTGGCCTTTGGCGCTCCGTCGGCGGCCCTGAGCGGAGCGCTGTTTCCAAACGGCATGGGAGGCTTTTTGCAGTCCATGCTGATCGTGATATTTACTTATTCGGGTATCGCTTCGGTGACCATGGCCGCTAGCAGGACGAGGGACCCAAAGCGGGACTTGCGCATCGCCAATATCGGGATCTCCTTCGGGATCGTTCTTCTCTATACCCTGTCCATCTTGGTCTTGGTCCTTCTTGTCCCCTGGGATACCGTGAGTACGGATATCTCCCCCTTTGTGCAGGCGATGACGGCCATGAAAGGCTTTGAGTGGATCGCGCACCTATTCAGCTCCGTAATTCTCATGGCAACGATCTCCGTGATGACCGCCAGCTATTTCAATGGCATGCAGATCTTGGTTTCCTTCGGGATACACAAAAAAGTCGCGGGGGAAAGCGGTATACGCGGGAGCAGGGACCCGATTTACCCCTGGCTTCTGTCGGGGACTATCTCCGTCTTTGTGGTTTGCATATCCTTCTTCGCCGGTACCAAGACATTCAACTATCTTGTTTCGGCATCATCCTATGTCACGCTTTTCAACTGGATGATCAACCTGCTTACCTACCTTCAGTGGGACAAACTCAAACGGGTGGATGAAACCGCGCGTTCCTCTTTGGTCGCGGGGAAAGCTGGCATATACGCTGCGCTTCTACTATTGATAGTTTTAACAGTATTCAGCTTGGGTGTTCCGGATTTTCGCACGGGCTTTGCCGTCTTTGCGTCACTTGTTTTCATACTGAGTGTTTTCCGCAGCATTAGGAAAGCTTGAAACTGGCCAGTCGCGCCGGAATTTCAAGTCGAAAATTGTAAGCTTTTGGCACACTAGGTGCCGGAGATACGAGTATGCAGGAGTAGAAATCTTTATAGAAAGGTACCCATGAATCTTTTAGCCGGTTTTTTTTGAATCATAAATAAGCGCTACGCACCCACTCTTCGTTTCTAAAAGGGTGGGCTTTATTGACAGCCATAAAAAGGGGCTAGCCGGACTTTTGGCGCTGGACTTTATCGGCCAGCAATTCTAAGTTGATAGTATGCGGTAGACCTGTTAAATCCAAGTCCTTGCATTTTATTCAGGGTACATCGCTAAGGCCGCTGTATTATACGATATGACCACACGCATCAGCGTAGAGACAATATGCCTTTTGAGAGTGTTTTGATTTACCAATCAGATTTGAACGCAAGAATGCCAAATTGAAACTGGGTTTAAATTTCGCCTATGAGCGACAATATTCATTATCCGGAATGAAGAGGGTGGGTTGCTTGGCGAACAGCGTTACGAACGGACAAATGTTTTTTATTCTGGTTCTTACGGTCTCTTCTTACACCACCATCGATATTCCCAAAATCGTGGCACAAACGGCCGGCAGAAGCGGGTGGATGCTCATTCTTGCGTTCGCGCTGGTCTTTGGCCTCGCGGCCTCCATGATCGTTTGGCTTAATAATCATTTTCAAGGCAAAGTGCTGTTCGATTACGGCCAGGAAATCATCGGAATGGTTGGCTCCCGGGTCATCGTTATTTATTATCTACTGATGTTTATCTTGGTCGGCGCGTACCTGAAGATTCGGCTGGTCAATTTTCTGTCGTCGAACTTTCTGCCTAAGACGCCGCAGGCAGCCATGCTGGCCATTTGCGTCGCGCTGTTCGGATTCGTGTCTTATCATGGCGTCACAAATGTGGCCAGGCTATTCGTGCTGTTTGGGACCCTGTTTTTGATTACGACCATCGCGCTCGTCACGGTCATGCTATCGCAGGGCATGTCTTTCAACATGGAATCTTTCGTGAATCCAGATGAAATCAAGGAATTCCCTTCCGCGCTGATACACTTTGTTTTTCTTTTCAGGGGTATCTCAGTGCTATTTATCATTCCATTTACCCAGGCGAACCGGCGCGCCGAACTCGCGTCGTTCGGCACGCTGGCTTTTATTGGGGTTTTATATATCATGATCGTGGAAGGAACCATCTCCATCTTGGGAATTAACAACACGATTCTGTACAGCGACTCGTTTATCGAGGCGACCAAAGTTACCAACATTCCCATCATTGAGCGTACGGATATTTTCTATCTTACCGTAGGCCTTATGAGCCTGTTTGCGGGCATGATCATCGTATTCCTGGGGACGCTGGAATTCGCATGCAGGCTGTTTCCCCAAATTAGCCGCCTCATTATGACTATCATCACCAGCGTGATCCTGTACGCGCTGAGTGTGCTCGCTTTGGGCATCAATAACGTTACTGAGGTCATGGACAAGATTGCTCCATACTTGACATTGGTCGGCAGTGTCATCATCCCGGCAATTCTAGTGGCCCTGACAAAAATAAGGAAACTGGGCGGTAGCACGGAGGGCGGCACATGAAAAGGTTAAAAAAAGCGCTCATTCTCCTAGGGCTGATATTTCTAGTTGGAATATTCTCTTCTTTTGGAGATTCACAGGACATCAATAAAAAGGCGATTGCAACCACGATTGCCGCCGATGCGCGGGACGGAGAACTCTATTTTTATGCGGAACTTGCCAACATCCAGCAGGGCGGCGGCAGCAGCGGTGGAGGGGGTGGCGGCGCGAAGAAATACTCGCTGGTCACGGCGCGCGGACAAACCATACCCGATGCCAGGCTCAACCTTAACCGGCAGCTGGACATGCCACTATACCTCAGCGGCGTGAGGACGCTCGTCCTCACCGAGAACTTCGCGAAAGATCACTTGGTGGAATATCTCTACAGACTTCGGGCAGACGAAACATATCGCAAAAAAATTCTGACCGTCGTCACACGGGACAGCTTGGAAGAGCTATTTAAAGCGCTGAATGATCAGGACCAGTCGCTCGGCTACTCGATCGAGCATACCATCGAAACACTCGAAACAACGGGGGATGGCTTTACCCGAACCACTTCAAGGCTTCTGGAAAAGCTTTCAAAGCCCTATACCGGGATGCTGATCCCAACCATAGGGCTTCAGGGCAAGGAAGTGATCATGACGGGGTACTCGATCGTCAACGATACAAAAGTCGTGGGCTTTCTTCCTATCGAAGAATGCAAGGGCCTAAACATGCTGAAGGTGGACAATGCCGAGTCGTTTTATATAATCCCTTACAAGAACGATCATTACACGGTGCAGACGCTACTTACGAAGCGTTCCGTCAAGGCCTCTTTTGAGAACGGCAAGCCCGCCTTCAACGTCTCGCTTAATTTCGATGCGTCGCTGGAATACGCGGATAAAAAGACCCCATATGCCATTAAAGATGCCGATAGCCAGGCATTGACGTCCTTCCTCGAACAGATGATCAAGCTGGATGTTACCCAAGCCATCCAAAAGGCGCAGAGTACATTCAATACCGACTATTTCCAGTTTGATGACGCGTTCCGCGCCCGATTCCCGGTGCTCGCGGACCATATGGACTGGAACAATGAGTTTAGCAAGGCATTGATCACAGTGGACACCAAGGTAAAGCTCAATTCAACCTATATGATGGACTACGCGGCGGACGTTTCTAGATGAAGGGCTGGCGGTAATATGAAAAGCAATGAAATGGAGAAGCTTGTTAATTACATTAAAGAAAAAAATTTGGACATCACACAACGCACTGTTCCCTTCAGGGGCGGGAAAGTGCTGATCCTCTACATCGCGCAGCTCACTGACAGGCCCACGCTTGCGCAAGAAGTGGTAAGGCCCTTGATCCTTCAGTGTTCCCAGGGTAAGGCGCGCCTGACCGCGCAAGGTACACTGGACGAAATTATATACGCCGACTCATGCAAGATCGGGTCCGGCTACGAGAAGATTCTTGATCTCATCCTCTCCGGCATGGTGGTCGTGTTGTTTACCACTGATGACAACTACATCATCGTGAACCTCAAGAAGGTTGCACAACGGTCCATCCCCACGCCGCAATTGACCTATACCCTCCGCGGCCCGCAGGACTGCTTCACCGAAAATCTGGACTCGAACCTGTCGCTTATCCGATACCGGGTAAAGGATGAGAAACTGCGCATCAAATTCTTTGAGGTGGGGGTACGGACCAAAGAACGCGTGGCCGTAACCTACATTGAGGATATCGCAAACGATACCGTCATCGGCGAGGTGCAGAAGCGCATCGACAATATCAATGTCGACGCCATCGGGGAATCCGGTGAACTCCAGGCGTTTCTGCTCAACGATAATAGCAAGTTGTTTCCCGTTATGGGCCTTATAGAGCGTTCTGACATGGCATGCTATTTGCTAATGGAAGGTAAAGTTGTGGTTCTGGTCGACGGCAGCGAGTTTGCGCTGAGCGCGCCAATGACATTCCAGGAATTCCTCTATTCCTGCGACGACCGGTACGACAATAAGTATTTCGGGATGCTTGCCCGGTTTCTCCGTTTCGCTGCTATCGCCATCGCTCTGACCGCCTCCAGCGTCTATGTAGCCATTACCTCCTTCCATACAGAGGTACTGCCAGGCGACTACGCCATCTCATTGGCGCAAATGAACGCCAACGTGCCCTTCAGCTCGCTTGTGGGGGCGCTGATTCTCGAATTTATCATGGAACTGCTCCGCGAGGCGTTGATCCGGGTGCCAAAGCAGATCGGTCCTGCTATCGGCATCGTGGGCGCCATCGTGATAGGCCAGGCTGCCATCGCGGCGGGCTTTTTCAGCCCTGTTCTGCTCACCATCGCCGCGGTATCGCTGTTATCGTCCTTCGCGATACCTGACTATACACTGGTTAATCCCTTCAGGATATTGAAGTTTGCGCTCCTTATGTTCACGGGCGCGATGGGGTTTCTCGGATTCACTGCGTTTTTAACAGCCCTCGGCATACATCTCGTCTCGCTGAACAGCTTCGGCGTGCCTTATCTGGCACCCTGGATGCCGTTTGACCGGCACGAGTTCGCAAGAACCCTTATCAACCAGTCTGACACAGCAAGGAACAGACATGAATATCTGAAAACTAAAGACCGTGTGCGGCTGAGGAAGAGTCGTGGAGATGACAGAAATCATTGAGCACCACCGGGCGCCTCGGGTATCACCATGGATTTCGGTGTCTGATGGGGTATTCCAGTTTCTTTCGCACCTACCACTTCCATGCAACTGAAAAGATCTTACCAAAATTGGACTTATTATGCCGTCCGATGTTTCCGGCCCTTTGATGTCTCAGATGCGTTCTTCAGTAGTCCGATTGGCTCATACACTAAGTACTTCGATAGAACCTTTTCTTCTATATTCGTTCAGCCTAATCTGATGTTATTCACCATTCCCGGCCTGAACTTGCCCTTCCGGTCCCGCAGTACCTTGATGTTCACTTTCCGAAGCTGGCCTTAGGCGTTTCTCGCTATGCCCGCTCTAGCCATAGCGCTTTATTTGCCTAACAAAAAATGTTTTGTAATCTAGTCACATACAAATGCGAAACGATCGCTATATTATTATCCATAGAATCCAAAAGAACAGGGAACTGTAAGCTCTCCAGGGAATAATCTTAGGCGGCATCTTCCATTCAATTGCCGGATTGAAACAGCAAAGATATTCAAGAAATTATTGTTTTCATTTACTTATGTGTGGGGTTCCTGCAAATGCATCCAAGGCAAGGCGGCAACTGTATTAAAATGGCATAAGGGGGAGTAAGCGTGAACCTGACTCAGGACAAGTTGCGGGCGTTCATTGAAGATGGGGCGTTTGAGCTGTATGGTCAACCCAAATGGACATTTGGAAAGAATACCTGTAATACCTATGAAGTCTTTGCGGAGGTTCTCCACCTTCCTGGCGGAGAGACGGTGCCCGGGTATGGCTACATTCAGAAAGCCGCATCTGATACGCGGACATGCAAGGTTTACCTAGGTTGGTTCATGAGAAGCGCCTTTGATATGATACGGCGGTTGATCGATCAGATCGGTTGCGATTTGATTGTCGCCATCAACGTTTGGCCACATGCCATCAATTGCCCGGAGTTTACCGATATGGTGAAAGCAGAACTGGATGCACATGGTCTGGCCCCGCGTAATCTGGAGCTGGAATTGACGGAAGTGGAAAAGCTGACTGCGAACGGAATCGAAAACCTCACTAAGCTGAAGGAGATGGGCGCGAAGCTGCAATTTGATAACTTCGGCATCGGCACCAACAATCTCTTTTTGCTTTCTCGCCTCCCCTTTGACGGGATCAAGCTTGCTCGCTGCTTTTCCGCAAGCATTCCAGACGATGACAAGATGGTCAGGATCTTGGTGTCCATTGCACATTTGGCGGACACGCTCAAACTCGACGTTTGCGCCAAGGGAATCGAGAATGGCGATCAACTGGAGTTCTTTGAGCACCTTGGCTTCAGCAAGGGACAGGGATTCTTAATTGGGCCTCCAATGGCGGAAAAGAATCTGCATGATTTCATTTTGCAATACGCCAAGAAGGAGATTGCCTGATCTTTCGTTCGCTGGCTTGATCGGCCCGCAATGATTAGAAAAGAGGCAGCGGCTACTGCGGAGAAATATGTTTACAATCATTTTGTATGTACTTGCCATCACGGGTCTTGCGATATCGTTTTATAAGGATCGCAAGAAAACCCAAATGGCGCTCAAGAAGGCATGGAAGGCATTTGAGAACATCCTGCCGCAGTTCCTCTCCATCCTGATCCTGATCGGCTTGGCGCTGGCCATATTGAGTCCGGAGACGATCACGAAGCTGCTGGGGAAGAGCTCTGGCATCTGGGGCGTTCTGGTGGCGTCCATTCTCGGCTCGATCACATTGATCCCAGGCTTTGTTGCCTTTCCGCTTGCTGCCGCGCTCCTGAAAAACGGAGCGGGCTACATGCAAATCGCGGCATTCGTCTCCACGCTGATGATGGTGGGCATCGTCACCATGCCGCTTGAGATGAAGACCTTCGGAAAGCGCGCGACGATCATACGGAATGTCTCAGCCTTTGTGTTTTCATTGATCGCCGCATTTGTGATCGGGGTGGTGCTGTAAATGAAAGGCTTCATCAAGCGTTACCGGGTGTTCTTGATCCTGCTGGCGGCCAATGTCACGGTGGGCCTTGCGATGCCGGAAATCGGCTGGAAATCCCTGGACCTTACAAAGCAGAACCTCGTCGAGATGCTGTCGGTAATCCCGCCGATCTTCGTGCTGCTGGGACTTCTGGACGTATGGGTGGACCGTGCGATGATGATCAAATACACAGGAAAGGGATCTGGCGTCAAAGGCGTTTTAATCGCGTTTCTGCTGGGCTCCGCAGCCGCAGGCCCATTGTATGCGGCATTTCCCGTCGCTGGCGTGATGCTGAAGAAGGGCAGCAGCCTTCTGAACGTGTTCATCTTTATCGGCGCGTGGTCGACAACGAAGATTCCCTTGCTGACCTTCGAAGCCGCAAACCTTGGCTTCCCCTTCATGCTGATCCGCCTAGGCTTGAGCATCATCGGGATTATTGCAATCGCGGCGGTATCTCAGAAATCCCTGAATGCAGCGCAGCAAAACGAAGTGTATGCAATCAATCAATCTCAGGAAGTATAACTCTGCGCCGAATAATCTGAAGTTCGCAATGAACGAGACGGGTGACTTGACTAGTCTCCCGTCTCTTTCTTGCGTGGCGAAGCAGAAGAATTCCTAGTCCATTGCCTCAAGTCTTTCAAGCAGCTTCTTCACGGTTTCGGCGGGGAAGCCCGCGGGCTGGGGCGATTCGAGTAGGGAGAGAAGATAATCGCGAACATTCCTGCTCTGGGGCAGCATGTATCCGGATTCGCGGAGAATATCCTCCGCCATGATCCGGTTGGATTTTTCGACCGCCGCGGCGAGCTTTCCGGGAAGGGCGGCGGCCACAGCCTGCTGCCTTGTCTTGCTGCGGGAGAGTGAGCGTAGCGCCAACACCACTGTCTCCGCCTTCGGCTGTTGCGGTGGGTACTCCTCCGGCATCATGGAGATTGCGCCAGAGGGACAAGCGCCCGCGCACACACCGCAGCCGGTACACTTGGCTTTGTCGATCACGCTGTTCTCGGTATCTGTTGCCCCGGTCGGGCAGACGTACAGGCAGAGGCAATCTTTGGTGCAGAGCCGGATGTTGCGAACGGCGTACATAGCGCTACCTCCCTTCCACTCTCTCGAACTTCCAGCCAGGCGCCTTGCAGACCGGGCAAAGCTCCGGCGGTTTCTCCCCAACATACACGAAGCCGCAGATCGTACAGACGAAAACGCCCGCATCATCCGGCAAGGCGTTCTTGCCGCCATAACGGGTGAGCAGCGACTTGAGGATACGGGTTACCTTCTCATTCCACACAAGCGCCCGGAGCGCGCCTCGGTCCCCAGACGCGGACGAAGCCGCGTTTGCATCTGGGATCTTCGATTCCAGGTCCTTCTCAACGAGTGCCAGCAGCGCCTCAAAATCAGTGGCCGGGGCGGGCCCGACGACCGCCCTGAAGTATTCGGCCAATTCGGCAAACAGGCGCGCCTCCTCGGGCTTATACTGCTTTTCGCAGCCGCGCGCGAGGTTGAAACAGAGCGCGCTCTTCTCCAGCGGCGTCAGTTCGCGCAGTTCTCCGGAGGGGCCTGCCACCCGCGCCGCCTTCCCTTCCGGCGTGACGGGGGCTTCCTGCTCCCGGAACTCCTCCTTGGTCGCGCCGCAGATGGGGCAGACCCAGCCCTCGGCCAGGTCTTCCCACTTCGTGCCCGGCGCGACGCCCGCTTGCGGGGCGCCGGCGGCCTCATCATAAACATAACTGCAGACGGAGCAAACGAACTTCCTCATAAATTGACCACCCCTCTCTTCGTGAATTCCATTCGACTTCGATTGCGATGCCAGTCGGTCGGTCGGGTGGGGATTCCTTCGGGGAAGGCTTCGGAAGGTCCGGGTACGAATAGGCACGCCGGAATGGACGGGTCGTATGCTACGGTTACAGAAGATCCAGTTCGGAAAGATCCAGGCTGCCGTCCTCCTGAATCATCGACGGCTCGGCATGCACGTATTCCACGCGCCCGACGAACATCTCGTGGGAGCCGGTCCGGATGGAATCCACCACAGTGCACTCGATGTTCACCGGGCAATCGGTCAATAGCGGCGCATTGACCTTCAGTCCGTCCGCCGTCTTCACATGTAGATTCTTGAGTTTGTCCTCATCGCGCCCGCTGCGCTTACCCAGTTCAAAGAAGGTCTCGGCGTACGCCTTGGGCACCAGGTTCACCACGAAGCAGCCGGTCTCCTTCACGATCGGGTAGGAATACCGGCTTGGCACGATGCCCACCATCACCATCGGCGGATCATAGCTGCAGTTGCAGCAGTAGGCTACCGCCAACGCGTTGTCGCGTCCCTCCCGGTCGCGGCAGGAGACAAGAACCTTGGGCGCCGGTTGCAGACAGGTTTTCTTGTTGGCTTCACGCTTCATTCCAATACCCCTTTCGCCTCGCTCGACCCAATTAGCACTTGCCGTGTTTTTCCATCTCGTGCTCGTGACAGACCGCGCCGGTGGACTTCAGTTCGCCCTTCAAAAATCGCTCCACGGCGTCGCGCGCATCGCCGGAAGCGCCCGCGACGACCTCAACGCCGCGCTCCTCAAAGATGGTGACCGCGCCGCCGCCCATGCCGCCCGCCACCACGACGGTCACGCCCATGTCGGCCAGGAAATTGGGCAGGAAGCCGGGCTTGTGGCCCGGGTTCGGCACGGATTTTTCCGAAATGATGCGCCCATCCTGCGCCTCAAAGAGGTTGAAGTTCTCACAGTGACCGAAGTGTTCGCAAATCTTCTTTCCGCTGCTGGGTACCGCAATTTTCATGAGATTCCCTCCTGTTCAGATTCATCCAATGGGTTGAATTCGATTCCCGTAGACAAGTGGTGAACGCGCTCTCCGAGCTTCTCCTTCAAAAGCTGCACGCCGCCCTCGCCAGTGCAATGACCTGTGTAGTAGCTGGAATCATACCTCCCCAGCGCCTCCGCGACCTGCGCCCCATAGGCTGCGTCCCCACCCTGGAGGCCCGCCTTCAGGGCCAGATGGAACCCGCCGACCACCACGCGCGGAACCCGCCCACGAAGCGCGCAGGCTGCCTCAAGGATGTTCACGATGCCGCAGTGCGCGCAGCCGGTGAACAGCACATCCCCGCCGTCCTCGGTGACGATCAGATGCTGCTCGTGCGTGAAGTCGTCAGCCTCGCGGCCGTCCGGCGCAGCCTTCAAAAGCGTCCGGTTGGCGGGCGGCAAGAGGGTTCGCGCCGGAACACCGGAGAAGATCGTCAGCTCGGCATCCAACCGTTGCACCTCCTCCGCCCTTTTTATGCGAGGGTTCGCGCTAACTGCCGGGTCAAGCCCGATGAACGCTACGTGACCGCCCTCGCGCACGGAAAAATGCGGCTCAAATACGCGGGGATGAACCAACACGTCGGCGAAGCGGTTGCGCGCCAGAAACGCCGGGATGCCGCCGCCGTGGTCGTAGTGCCCGTGGGAGAGGACCGCCATATCCACCGCGCCCACGTCCATGTCCATTTTGTCCGCGTTCTCCAGAAAAAGACCGGTCTGTCCCATGTCGAACAGGATCTTGCGGTGTTTCGTCTCGATGAAGAGACTCAGCCCGTGTTCGCACCGGTACCGCGGGGACAAACTGGTATCCTCCACGAGCACACTGACATTCATTCCATCGCCCTGCCTTCTTCGAGCAGCGTCAGAACCCGTCCGTACAGCACTTCGACGGCCTCGGCAGCCACCCCGCCGTATTGGATGATATTGACGCCCGCGTTCACAGACTCGACGACGCCCCGGTCGAAAGGGATGCGGCCCACGAATGGAAGATTGACCTTCGCGCAGAACGTCTCGATGCCATCGGCGATCTTCCCATTGACGTCCGCTTTGTTGACGCACACAGCGCACTTCACCCCAAGCTGGAGGGCTGTGTGCAGGATCCGCTCCAAGTCGCTTAGTCCGGAGAGCGTCGGCTCGGCGACGATTAGAACCAAGTCGACGCCGCTGACGGAAGCGATGACCGGACAGCCGATGCCGGGCGAGCCATCGATGACCGCGATTCTCCCCGCTTCCCCCGCGCCCTGAAGCTGCTTCTTGACCTCGGAGACCAATTTTCCGGAATTGCCCCCGCCCATACGCAGCCGCGCGGTGGAGAAAAACCGGTCGCCGCCCCGGTATGAAATCAGACAGCCCGTGACCGCCGGATGCATCGTGATCGCCCGGGACTCACAGGCGACTTCGCACAGCGCGCAGCCTTCGCAGGCCGTGGGGTCGATGGAAAAGCGACCGTCCTCCGACCGAGAAATGGCTCGGAACCGGCACAAGGATGCGCACAGGCCGCAACCGTCGCATTCATCTTCTTCGATCACTGCTTTGGGCAAGCCATAGTACGCTTCCTTCGTCTTATCCGGCGGAACGGGGACCGACAGGTGCAGGTTGGGCGCGTCCACATCACAGTCGGCAAACCGCTTCGCGTCCGCAAGATGGATCAAAGCGCTGGCGACGGTGGTCTTGCCGGTGCCGCCCTTGCCGCTGAGCACGAGAAGCCTCTTCATGCGCCCGCCTCCTTCTTTAGCCGTTCAAGGAGTTCCTGAAACAGCACGTTCAGCCAAGGCAACTGAGTCACAGCGACGATGCCAAAGGCGTTCAGCCTGCCCAGCTCCTCGTTAAAGGGGATGCGTGCGACGACCGGGATATCGTGGGTCATGCAATAGGCCTCGGATGGGTCTTGAGTACCTTCAATGCGCTTGTTGAGCACCGAGACGCGCGGTTTGCCCAGCGTCCGGCATAGTCCGTCCACCATTTCAAGGTTATGAGCCCCATACAATGTCGGTTCGGCCACCAGCACGCACAGGTCGGCCGCACGGGCGCACTCCATCGCCGCGCAGGCCGAACCCGGCGGGCAATCGATGAAGGTGGGCAAACCATCCGCGCCTGCGTCCCTGAGCAGTTCGCGGATAATCGGAATGCCGCTGGCTTCGCCGGGGTTCAGAATGCCGGTTCTCACGTCGATCCCACCGGATTGCCCCCGCTCGATGGCGCCGATTGCCCGAGGCTTTTCTTCAATCGCCCGGGCGGGGCAAAGGAATGTACAGCCGCCGCAGCCGTGGCAAATCGACTGGGTTAGAAGCGGCTTCCCGTTCACAAACGCCAGCGCCCCGAAGCGGCAAAACTGGACACACACGCGGCAGCCAAGGCACTTTGTAAGATCGATCGCCGGGACGGGAACCGTTACTTCCACGCGTTCCGGGTCCGCTGGGCCCAGGAACAGGCGCCCGTTGGGCTCCTCCACGTCGCAGTCCAGGTAGGCGCACGATCCTGCGACTGCGGCCAGGCTGACGGCCACCAGCGTCTTGCCGGTACCGCCCTTTCCGCTGAGAAGCGCGATCTTCATGCGCCACCTCCCGGATGAAAGCCGGGGTGGATCGCGGTCAGCGGATTCAGGGACCCAGCAAGCAGCGCGCCCACGTTGGCTTGAACGCCGTCAAACTTCGGCCCATAGAGTTTGACGCCCGTGGCCTTCAGTACATTGGCGGCGTTTTCCCCGAGCCTTGGGGCGATGAGCGCCTCCGCGCCCAGATCCACGACGATCTGCGCCGCGCGGACGCCCGCGCCGCCTTCGCTGGACGCCGCCGTGTTTTCGATGACTTCGGTCACGCCGGATGCAGCGTCCGTCACACTGAAGTACGGCGCGCGCGCGAACGACGGGCATACGCTCGTTTGATCATCGTTGACCGGAACGACAACTTTCATGGCAATCCTCCCACGCAAATATCTATCGATAAAAATTCATTTCTCGGGTTCGGGCGCCTTCTCGAATTGGCGGAACAGACCGTCCAGCCAGGCGCCGTCAAACAGTTCGATCATGCCCTTGTCGCAGGCGGCGGCGAGCTTGGGGTCGATCGGTAGGCGCGCAACGGCCGGAATGCCGTGCTTCTGCGCGATGGCGTCCGCCCGGCTTTCGCCGAAAGGCATCAGCTTCTTCCCGCAATCCGGACAGACCATGTAGCTCATGTTCTCAACGAGGCCCAGCACAGGGATCTTCATCATGTCCGCCATCCGGACCGCCTTTTCAACGATCATGCCTACCAATTCCTGTGGAGAGGCAACCACAACGACGCCATCCACCGGCAGCGATTGGAACACCGTCAGCGGCACATCGCCCGTTCCCGGCGGCATGTCCACAAACATGAAGTCCACGTCGCCCCAGATGACTTCCGTCCAGAACTGCTTGACGGTGCCCGCAATGATCGGCCCGCGCCAAACCACCGGGTCCGTATCGTTCTCCAGCAGCAGGTTCAAAGACATCACTTCAATGCCGGTTTTTGTCCGAACAGGGAAAATTCCAGCCTCGCACCCCTCGGCGCGATCCGCCAAGCCAAAGGATTTCGGGATCGACGGCCCGGTGATGTCCGCGTCCAGGATCGCGGTTTTATAGCCAGCGCGCTGGGCCAGCACCGCAAGGAGCGATGTGACCAGGCTCTTTCCGACGCCGCCCTTGCCGCTGACGACGGCGATGACTTTTCTCACATGGGACAGTTCGTTGGCCTTCGCGCTGAAATCAAAGGGCTCTTCCGTTCTGTCGGCGCAGCTCTCGCCGCAGGAAGCACAATCGTGGGTGCATTCGTCGCTCATGGGACTCTCTCCATCTTTCATCAATTTCCGGAATGCGTCAAAATCTTCTGCCGCATCGGTGCCGCTGACATCCGCCGCAGCGGCACGTATCCTCCAGGCCTTCGCACAGCTGGTATTCGCCGCCCTCTATCCGGAGGATTCTGCCGTGGACCAGCGATTCAGCGATCTTCCGCCGGGCGTCGCCATAAATGCGCTGGACCGTCGTGCGGGCGATTTTCATCTGATCGGCGCACTCTTCCTGGGTAAAGTTCTCCAGATCGATCAGCCGGATCGCCTCGTATTCATCCACCGACATCACGACGTCCGGCTCAGACTCGCCCGTCCCGTTCAGCGGCCCGTACTGACTGCTCTCCGGCAGGCAGCAGACTTTTCGCCATTTCCTCGGCCTCGGCATCGTTTCCTCCTGCTTTCCAGCGAAGTTGCTGTTCTCCCAGCGGGTAATCGGTTACGCAGGGGCTCAGAAGGCGTATGCTCCATGCTTATCATGGCACAGCGCAATATGCTTTCACGGCTACCCCCGCTTCGTGCATTATAGGCTCTCTAGTTGATCGTTGACCCGCTTAAGCCTGTCTTCCAATGCTGCCTTCTGCTGAACAAGCAGCTCCTTGCGCGCTACGCCATCTATCGATCCGCCAGCGGCGCGTCCGAAGCTGCGCCGACAGCCACCGCCGCGCCTCCATCCCATGCCCCGGCACAAACCGCGGCCAGCGCCGTCTGCGCAGAAGCCGAAGCCTCCGCCCGTCATCGGTCCCGCGTCCATCGGCCCGGTTCCATCTCCTGCAGGCATTGTCTGCACCTCCTTTATGGACATATGCCCTTTTCAATCCCCATTATACGCGGATTCGGGCATATGTCAATAAACTCAACCAAAAAAAATGCGGAGGACAAACCTCCGCGCTCAAGAAACATCTGGAGCCCAATGCACTGTTTGCCTTCAGGTCTCGACCTGCTGAAATCTTTCCGCCGCGCCCTTATCCCTCAGCAGTTCGTCGATCATCCCGGCCGCACACTCTACCAGTCTGCCGCAAGGCCGCGTGTCGTAATAACCTTGTGTTCGAGCCGCCGGAGCGGGTTCGTCCGCGCCCTCCGGAAGCCCCAGCAATTCCCGGCAGATGAAGGAGCCGTTCTTTTCTTTAAACTCATTCGCCAAGGACTGGATCAGGCGATAGTGCTCCGCCTTCGCCTCCTTGTCCAAAGGGTCTGCATAGCCGAATTTCAAGCCGGCGATCATGAATATCGCGGTCACCGCACCGCACACTTCCCTCAGTCTCCCCATGCCGCCGCCGAACGAGGAAGACAAACGCAGCGCTTCATCCATGTCCAGGCCGGTTTCATCGCAAAAGGCAGCGAATACCGATTGTGCGCAGTTATATCCCCGTTCAAACAATTCCTTTGCGGTATCCGAATGATGGTTCACAGCGACTGATCACTTCCGCTTTCTCCCAATGTAGGTGACGCCTACATTTTATACCATATAGCACGCATATGTCGATAATGATTTGTTTTTCCCTTGACTCCTTCAAAAGCTAATGCATTCAGGCATTAAGTGAACTTTTGAGCCATAGCATTCTGATGAAAAATCCAGGGCTTTGTGCCTTCATGCCCAAAAATACAACATGCTATCCAGAACAACCCACTTGACAATCCTCCGAATAATAAGTATATTAGAAACTACTAATACATCGTTGGGCTGGTTATTCAGGTACTGCGGACGTGGACAATGCTATGACCTGCTAGGCGACCGGTTGGCCCTATCCAGCAGAACGGCTCATGGATCCCTCCGGAACAAATGGTTCCGGTAATATGCTTAACTCGACCTACCGGGTTTTGCAGGTGCTCCGCAAAAAGAGGCGGTGTGCCTTCTGCGGGTGTTCAAGCTGCCATGGCATGGGATCGACACTTCGTTCGTCTCGCCGTGGAAGCCCCAAATTGCCTTCGGCTTCTATGGGGTCATGCTGACATCCACGGTGCTGGGCTTGCGACAATGTTCCTTTTCGAGCCTCGCTCATGGTGTGTGTACTGCCCGATGGGAACCCTAACACAAGGAATCTGCATAATCAAACACAGAAAGGAAGTGCCCAATGGAACGCAATGCGAAGCGGATCGCTGATCTTCTCAAAGTGCTCGCCAATGACAACCGGTTGTTGATCCTGTGCGCGCTCATTAGTGGACCAAAGACCGTGCATAGTATCGGCGAGAAGATCCCCAACATTACCCAATCCGCGCTCTCTCAGCATCTGGCGCTCATGAAAGCGCATGGAATTCTGGACTGTGCAAAAGCGGGTCAGAGCGTGACATATTTCATCTTGGATCACAGAGTGGAGGAGATCATGTCCCTGCTCAGAACCCATTACTGTGACGACGAGGAGGGTGGGAGATAAAGAAATTCTCGCCCAATTACTCAGACACTACTTACCCGAATTTCGAAATTGACCAACCAGAATGACATGACTTAAGGAATGATTGAGGAGGATTCAATTCATGGAGCTCATCATCAACAAGAATAAATGCCCACAAAACCACAAGTGCCCCGCTATGGCCGTCTGCCCCCAGGATGCGATTACCCAGAAGGATGCATTCTCGCTGCCGGTTATCGATAAAACCAAATGCATCGTCTGCGGAAAATGTATCCGGTTCTGTCCGATGGGGGCATTCGAAAAGCATAGCACATAAGTTTGGATATCCGAAACGGATCGGCATAAACGAAGCGCAATCTCCTGCCCGTTTTTCAAAATGAAGGAGGGCTAATGCAATACGTTCTACTGTTTCTGGAGGGGATCATCACCTTCATTTCGCCCTGTCTCTTGCCAATGCTCCCCATCTACATAACGTATTTTGCGGCTGGGGGGACGGATAATAAGAAGGCTCTTGCGAACTCCTTGGGTTTTGTGCTGGGATTTACCTTGACCTTTGTCGCGATGGGCGCTTTCATGGGAACCATCGGAAAGCTTGTACGCGAATACACGACGATTCTGAATGTTGTTACCGGCCTGATTGTGATCGTGTTCGGCTTGAACTTCATGGGCGTTCTGAAGATCGGTTTTTTAAATCGCACGGGACATAAGGACGCCAACGTTCAGAATCTTGGGTTTTTTTCATCCATGCTGTTCGGGATTGTGTTTTCGATCGGCTGGACGCCGTGTGTCGGCGCGTTCCTGGGTTCGGCCCTGCTGATGGCATCGCTTGGCGGATCGATTATGAAGGGTATTGCCATGTTGCTTGTTTTTTCGCTGGGCCTGGGCATACCCTTTGTCGCCAGCGCGCTGCTAATAGACCGACTGAAAGGCGCTTTCGATTTCATCAAGCGAAACTATCGGGTGATCAACCTGGTATCCGGCGGGTTGCTTGTCGTCGTGGGTCTATTGATGGCAACCGGGTATATGGGCTACTTCCTTTCACTTCTGACTTTTTAGGAGGAAAACATGAAAAAGAACACAAAGACGATCCTGCTCTTCGCCGCGTTTGCTTTGTTTATTGCCCTGGCGGTCTTTGCATACAACAGACTTGGCCAGAATGTAACACCACGAAGCGATGTTAGCGTAACCCCAGAGGAAGGAAAGGTTTCCCAGACCAAGAAAGAAGAAAAGTCGAAAGCGCCTGATTTTACAGTTCTGGATGCAGACGGGAATTTGGTGAAGCTGTCGGATTACAAAGGCAAACCCATTGTACTCAATTTCTGGGCAAGCTGGTGTCCTCCCTGCAAGGGCGAAATGCCCGAATTCAACCAAGTATACCAGGATGTTGGGCATGACATAACCTTCATGATGGTGGATCTTGTGGACGGGCAGCGCGAGACTAAGGAAAAGGGCGCACAGTACGTAAAGGATCAGGGTTATTCCTTCCCTGTGTACTTTGACGCCGATCAGGATGCCGCGAATACCTATGGCATCATGTCAATTCCCACAACGGTATTCATTGACAAGGACGGTTATATCGTAACGGGCGCTCAGGGCGCTATCGAAGCGGAAACCCTGCGCAAAGGGATCGACATGATCAAGTGACACCCACCGTTGAATATGCGTCACCATTGATCAGGGCTGAGTTCGGATTTACTTATGTGAACATCATTCCGTCAGCCCTTTCTGCCGCACCTTCTTGTGTAACAGAAAGAGTCTACCATGATCATCGTCAAGTCGCCCGCGCCTAAGGAATGAAGGCAGTCTGAAAACTCAGGCGATTCATCTGGAGCGTTTATCTCAGTCATCTAAATTGAGGAAAAGGAAACCCGCCGAAAAGGCAGGTTTCCTCGTTATTACGGACATTTTCCTCTATTGCCCTTTTTCCTCCAATATTTGGTGGAAATTGTAGCCGGGAACGGTCTGTGAAATGTCCTTGAACTTGGTACCATCCGGCACGCTTTCCGGGATCTCCATCATCTCCCGGAACGCCTTGATGTCCATCCCGACGTATGCTGCGCCTTCCCCTATGGTCATGGAGCCTTTGAGTTCCTTTAAGCTCAAGGGAACTCCGCCAGCCTGAACCGCTTCCACCGTCGGCGTAGTCAGTTTCATCAGTCCCATCGCATCAAAGGTCAGGAAACTGCCAAAGAACACAAGCACCGTCACCAGCAAGAAGGCAATTGGCTTGATTACGCGCCCTGCAAACGTAAATTTGAGCGGTTTGTCTTTGGACGGGCAGGCCCTTATGCATTCGCCACAGGCGATGCACTCGGGCGAATTGACCACGTCCATGTGAGCTACGTCGATGCCCATCGGACAGACCTTGCTGCACTTGCAGCACATGACGCAGGCGCTGTGCTTGACCTTCAGCGGGCTGATCTTCGCGAGGATTCCGTACAGCGCACCCGCCGGGCACAGGTACCGGCAGAAGAACCGGTCGATAAAGACGGACCCGACGACAACCACGATCAGAAGGATTAAGCCAATCAGATTTTCACTCAAGAGTTCCGGCCCGGTCCAGATGTGGGCGAACGCGGCGTAGGGGTCATAAGGCGAGATCCAGAGCTTCAACGTGATCCAGGCTGTCAACGTGATGAGGGCGAGCGCAACATATTTTAATAGTCTCAGCGCCTTGTCCAACTTCGCCGGAACGCGGAGCTTCTTCCTCGAAATCTTTCCCAGCAGCTCCTGCAGAAAGCCGAACGCACACAGGTTGCCGCAAAAGGCGCGGCCGAAAATGAGTGCGAACACCAGTGTGAAGAAGAACAGCGTCATCGTGCCCGCGAAGATCTTTTGGATGTTGGCCCCGGTGGTCAAAAAGGACCAGAAGTTCTCAAGCCCTCCCAACGGACACAGCGCGTGCACGGAAGGATAGCCGGAAACACCGGTTGTATGCATGAAGGATAGAAACATTGAACCAATAAGGATGGCGCCCAGAATGACCCATCGGATCCATTTCGCCTTCTTCAAACCGCATCGCTCCCTAAACTCAATTGTAGATTCAAAAGCCGGACCTGAAGCGGCTGTGACTGTCCGGTCCGGCTGCATGCCCTGTCCTTATGCCGCCGGGCAGCTGACGCAGTTGCTGGAGTTCATGCCGTTACAGTTGGCGCCGCAGCCCGCGTTGTTCGCGTTCCCGCGTCCACGCCCATTGGCGTTCCCATTGCCGCGTCCGTTTGCGCTGCCTTTGCCATTTCCGTTTCCGCGACCGTTCCGGTTGCCCTGGCCGTTTCCGGTCTGGCCGGAGCTCTTGCGCTCAAACGAGGACAGATGGTTCGCCGAAGCCGCCTTCAGCGAGGTGAATACCGCCTGGATATCAGCGGGAACGGATTGCGCCAGGAAAGCATCATACATCGCAATGTTATTGGTTTCGGCCTTGAGGCCCGCCTCGTATGCCTCCGCTAGCGTTTCGGGCGAGGTCACGCGGCCTGCGGCGTCGTTTTCCGGGACCGCCACGCCGTATGTTGCGAACAGCGGCTTCAAAAGGTCGATGTGCCGCTGTTCAGCCTGAATCAGGCTGGTGAACGGGCGGGACGCGCCGAACTTGGCGATGATTGCCTGGTACTCGGCCAGCGCCATGTACTCGTCTTGGATGGCGTAGGTGAGCATCTGCTGCGTGGTGTAGGTCCCGCCGGTCACCGCGCCCGAGCCATACTCCGCCAGCGCCGTCACTGAGGTCATTGTCAGGATCGCCAATGCGACCGCAACCGCCAGCAATCTAGATACTTTTTTCATGTTGATACCCTCCGTTTTCTTGTCTCGGCAACCTCGTTGCCATGGCTCAAGGATAGAGAAAATCCGTGACGAATTTATGTTTTGGATGTTCTTTGTCGGTGACACCCCGATCCGGCATGCGAAAAGCGCGTCATGAATTCGTCACAGACATGCGCTATGATATGGTATAATCGATCCATCGGGAGGGGGAATCCATATGCCGCTGATGCTGATTGCCGATGACCACAAACAGATCACTTCCGTACTGGAACAGTACGCCGTCAAAGAAGGCTATGAGGTCGCCGTCGCCGGGGACGGTCGGCAAGCGCTGGACATATTCGTCCTCCGCCATCCGGATGTGGTGCTCTTGGACGTAATGATGCCGCTGATCGACGGCTTTGAGGTATGCCGTGAAATCCGAAAGACCTCCAGCGTGCCTGTGATCATGATCACTGCCCGGGGCGAGGATTTCGAGCGAATCATGGGCCTGGACATCGGCGCGGACGACTACATCGTCAAGCCCTTCTCTCCGGGCGAGGTGATGGCGCGGGTACGCGCGATCATGCGCCGCGTCGCGCCTACCGAGGGAAAGAAACCGTTAGTCCTCGACAACCTCTCCATTGATATGGAGGATTACACGGTCAATATCGGCGGGAAGAGCGCTCCTCTGACCAAGAAGGAGATCGAGATCCTCTGGACGCTCGCCTCCAACCGTCAAAAGGTTTTCTCCAGGGACAACCTCCTTTCAAGCGTCTGGGGCTATGATTATTTCGGAGATAGCCGCACCGTTGATTCGCACATCCGGCGCTTGCGCGCCAAGCTGGATTCGTTTGACCACCCGAATTGGGACGTCAAGACTGTCTGGGGCGTTGGCTACAAATTTGAGGGCAATGCCCATGAGAAGTAAAATCGCAAGGCGGCTGCTGAAGTATTTCGGAACCGCTCTGATCCTGTTTGCGCTGATCATTGGCAGCGTGTTTGTGGTACTGTTCCGTGAAAGCGCGGTTCAGATGAACCGCGATGCCCTCCGGCAGCGGGCGGAGGCGATGGCTTCCGCGCTGTCCGGGTACGCGTCGGGCGGTACGGGCGCAATGGGCCGCCGCGCCGGTTATGGCGCGTATCTCAAGCTGCTGGATCAGATCGCCATGACCGACGTATGGGTTGTGGACAAGGATTTGAATCTGATCACCGCGGGCGCGCTGGACCGCCAGTACGCCTATGCGGACCTTCCTTCCGACGCGGAGGCGGTCGTCGCCAGCGTGTTTGACGGGACAACGACCTTTAGTGAGGGGTTTAGCGGGCTGCTGGACGCGCCGACGATCACGGTAGGAACGCCAATACGATCGGGTGACACCGTCGTAGGCGCGCTGCTTTTGCACGCGCCGGCTGGCGGCGTCGACCAGGCCGTTCGGCAGGGGCTAACGGCCATGGGCATCAGCCTCTCCGTGGCGCTTCTTCTTTCGGCGCTGCTCGCAGCGATGCTTTCAATCAAGTTCACCCGTCCGCTCGAGCGTATGGAGGAGGCTGCCGTAAGCCTTGCGGCCGGCGCGTATGGCAGCAAAACCGGCGTGGCCCAGGAGGATGAAATCGGTAAGCTGGCGGCAGCGATTGACCAACTCAGCGACAAACTCCAGGATGCGGAAGGTGAGCGCGAAAGGCTGAATCAACTCCGGCAGGCGTTCATCGCCAACATTTCCCATGAACTTCGTACGCCAGTGACGGTGCTGCGCGGCTCGCTGGAGGCGCTCTGCGATCATGTGGTTGAAAAGCCGGAGCAGGTTTCCGAGTACCACCGGCAGATGCTAAGTGAGACAATCGCACTCGAACGGCTGGTCAATGACCTTATGGATCTGACCAGGCTTGAGAACGTCGACTTCCCGATTGAAATGCAGGCGGTGGACCTCGGCAATGCGCTGGATGACGCGGTTCGATCCGCCCGAGGCATCGCCCGCTCGAAAGAGATCGAAATCCGGGTGGAGCGAAGCACGCCGGTCGTCATCATCGGCGACTATGGCAGGCTTCGGCAAATGCTACTCATCGTGCTGGACAACGCCGTCAAATATTCTCCGAAGGGATCGGCGGTCGAGGTCAGGCTGACACCGAATTTGGTGGCGATCCGGGACAACGGACCTGGCATCCCGCCGGAAGACCTGCCGCATATTTTCGATCGCTTCTATCGGGCTTCCACCGCGCGCGACACACAGGGCTCCGGTCTGGGCCTCGCCATCGCCAAGCATATCGCCGAACGGCACGGCGTCAAGATTGAGGTGGAAAGCGAACCAGGCCGCGGTACAGAGTTTCAGTTTACCCTGCCGACGATATGACATAGGCTACGTGAGGTTGCCAGTGATCAATATGGGTGAATTGAACTCAGAGAGGGCTTCGGCCCTCTCTGCTGTATTTTCTGGGGCAAAGGTAATGAGTTATTTATTGATCGCGAAACTCCTGCACATTTCAATGAATTCTCTCGCGTGTTCGGTAAGCAGTTTATTCTTATGGTATATGACGTGAAATCCACGGTCAAACTCCATCTTTTCTACTTTCAATTCGACGACACCACCGCTTTTAATCTTTTCCCGTACCAGCATATAAGGCAAGACAGAAACGCCAAGTCCATTTTGGACAGCGTTAATGAGTGCCTCGGTACTTGTACTTTCCCAGGAAGGGGTATATGTGAATTCCAGGGATGCCATTACATGATCGAACAGTTCCCGAGTACCGCTTCCAGTCTCACGCAGCAGCAGAGGCTGCGACAGGAGTTGTTCCATCGCAATCCTCTCCATTTTACATAGAGGACTTGAAGGGGCGCATATGACAGCCAGCCGATCTTTCATATACGTACTGCAAATGATGCTGTCTGAGTGGACAGTACCTTCAATCAGCGCAAAGTCGAGCTCGCTTTGCAGAATCTTTTTCTCGATCAGGTCAGAGCTGCCGATAAAAACCTTAATATCCGACTGGGGGTGGTTTTTATAGAAGGCGCTTACGTACTGCGGCATGAGATGGGTCCCGATTGTAATGGAAGCGCCAATTCTCAGCTTGCCGGAACGCGCCCATGAACTTGCGTGATCTTCCATTTCGCCAAAGAGGGAAACGATGTGGGACGCATATTCAAGCAGATTTCTGCCCACTTCCGTAAGGTAGAGCCGCTTGGCGATACGGTCGAACAGCTTTACGTCATAATGCTCCTCCAGCTCTTTTAAGGCAAGGCTGACCGCTGGCTGCGCGATGTGGAGCTTTTCAGCGGCTTTTGTGATGCTGTTCTCTTCGCATATGGTTATGAAAACGCTCATATGCCGCAAGGTCAAAGGTATCCCTCCAGTACATAAAGATAATGATATGATTTATATAAAATTATAATATTTTACTTATGAATTTGCAAGTGGTATTCTAGTTGTATCGATGAATGCGCGGTTTATGCCATGGCAACCGGGCGGCGCATATGAGCGGTAATCTTCCGAATGATAATCATGGAAAAGCGAAAGCTGATTGACAGAAGGAGTGGTGGTATCATGAAAACGTTCAGCGTCTCCGAATACAAAACGATGGCCCGGGATGAGATTCTTCATAATTTGGATACGAGCGAGGCCGGGCTCACATCCGCAGCGGCAGGTGACCGCCTTCGCCAGTTCGGTTACAATGAAATTCAGGAGCCCAAGCGGAACCCCATCACTGAGTTTCTGAAGCGCTACTGGGGTCCCATGCCCTGGCTTTTGGAAATCTCCATCGTGCTCACATTGGTTTTGGGACACTATATGGAAAGCGTCATCATCTTCGCGCTGCTCACAGTCAATGCGGTCATCGGCTACATGCAATCACGGAATTCACAAAAAGCCTTGGGGATGCTCAAGCGGCAGTTGGAGATCAAGGCCAAAGTCCTTCGAAATGGAGAGTGGGTGCTGCTCAACGCCCGAGAGATCGCGCCCGGGGATGTCATGATGCTGAAGCAGGGCGATTTGATTCCTGCGGATGCCTATCTTTTGGGCGGTGAACTCTCAGTGGATCAATCCGCATTGACCGGCGAGTCAATGCCTGTTAATGCCGCACAGGCGAGTATAATATACTCCGGTTCCGTGATCAAGCGCGGAGAAGCCAAATGCGTAGCGCTTAATACGGGCGCGAACACGTACTTCGGCAAAACGGCGGATCTGGTAAAAGTGGCGAGGCCCAAATCCAAGCAGGAAGAACTGATGCTGACCATCGTCAAATATATGATGTATCTGGGTATCTCAGCCTCCGTCATTGTTTCGGCCTATGCCGTCTATTTGCATAAGGACATCCTGTTTATTCTGTCCTTTGTCGTGATTTTTCTAATTGGAGCCATCCCCGTCGCGCTCCCCGCCGTGTTGACGATTGTACAGGCGGCGGGCGCGATGGAACTGTCCAATAAAGGCGTCCTGGTTACCAAGCTGGACTGCATCGAAGATGCCGCGTCCATCGACATTTTCTGCTTTGACAAAACGGGAACCATCACCCAGAATCGCCTGTCGGTCGTCGACAGCACCGCATTTGGCGGTTATCAGAAGCAGGATGTCATCCGGCTGGCGGCGCAGGCATCCCGGGAAGAGGGCATGGACCTGATCGATACCGCGATAATTGCATATGCGAAAGCGTCCGGGCTCGCACCCGATTATGGAAAGCAAGTCCAGTATATTCCTTTCCACCCCGAGACCAAAAGGACGGAAGCGGTTTTTGCGGAAGGTGGAAAAGAAACCAGAATCATGAAGGGCGCCGTCCCGACCATTCTCGGGCTCTGCGGCGGCTTGGATCGTTCGATAGAGGAAGCGGTCAATCAGGCCGACGACGCTTTTTCAAAGAAAGGATTTCGGACTCTTGCGATTGCAGTAACTGCAGACGGACGCACGCGTCCGGCCGGGCTGCTGGCGATTGCCGACCCGCCGCGGGACGATTCCGCCCATTTGATTTCCGAGGTTCGGAATCTTGGTATCAAGCCCATCATGATTACCGGGGACAGCGCGCCGATTGCGAAGGAGATTGCGGAACAGGTCGGTATTGGCGGCAGGATTCTGCGCGCTTCCGAACTGAAGGATCACACCCAGGAAGAACAGCTCAAGCTGATTCAAGAAAACGATGGTTTTGCTGAAGTGTTTCCGGAAGATAAATATCATATCGTAAAACTGCTTCAGGAGAGCGGGCATATGGTAGGCATGACGGGGGATGGCATCAATGACTCCCCCGCGCTGAAGCAGGCGGAGCTTGGGACAGCGGTATCTGGCGCAACGGACGTAGCCAAGGCTTCTGCCGGTATGATCCTTACGCAGCCCGGCTTGGGCGAGATTATCACCGCGGTCACGACAAGCAGGAAAACATATCAGCGAATGCTTACCTGGGTAATCAACAAGATTACCAAAGTGGTCGAAGTGGTGCTGTTGTTTACGGCGGGCTTCTTCTGGTTGCGCAATCCCCTGGTATCGCTTCTTGGAATGTCGCTGCTGGTCTTTGCCAATGATTTTGTGACCATGTCCATCGCAACCGACCGGGTGAAAGCCACTTCGTCGCCAAACCAATGGAAGCTGGGGAACATCACCTCCTCTTCCTTTTTCCTGGGCCTTCTATTCGCGCTTGAGGATCTATTGATACTGTGGCTTGGAATTCATCGCTTCCATCTGCCTTTTGAGCAGCTGCAAACTGCGATACTTCTGACGCTCGTATTCAACACGCAGTTCAGAGTTCTGATCGTAAGGGAACGGAGACATTTTTGGTCCTCCATGCCAAGCGTATACCTGTTGTCGGTGAATACTCTCACGATTATTTGCTTTGCGCTTCTTGGCGCATTTGGGCTGATCATCCCCGCGATCGATATGAGGGTACTTCTGAGCGTACTGGGAATCTCTTTGGCATGTACGCTGATTATTGATTTTGTGAAGCACAACCTGTTCCAACGGTTTCACATATAATCCGTCTGGAGGTTTCTATGAATCGGTTTGCTTTTCAAAACCTGCTTGGGATAAAGGGCTTGAACATCGCATGGTATGGTCTGATCATTGCAGGCGGGCTGACGCTTGGAGCCTTGCTTACGATGTCGAGAGCAAAGCGCCGAGGCTTCAGCACGGATTTGATTCTTGATTTCTTGGTTCTTGCGGTCCCGATGGCCATTGTCGGTGCGAGATTATATTATGTCGTTTTCGAGTGGCAAAGTTATGCCGGTGACATCCTGAAGGTTTTTGCTATTAACGAAGGTGGTCTCGCCATCTATGGGGGCGTAATCGGGGGGATCCTTGCCGCACTCATCTTCTGCAAAGCGAAGAAGTTCCCACTTATTACCCTGCTCGACTTGTCGGTTCCAGGTCTGATTCTGGGCCAGGCCATCGGCCGGTGGGGGAACTTTGTCAACCAGGAAGCTTTCGGGAATGTTGTCACGAATCCATCGCAACAGTTTTTCCCCCTTGCAGTATATATTGAAAAACTTGGGGAGTGGCATCAGGCAACATTCTTTTATGAGAGCGCGTGGAATTTTGCGCTGCTTTGTATTGTACTGATTTTGAGCCGTAAAAAGGCAAAGGATGGCGTCTTGCTATCCAGCTACTTTGTTGGATACGGCATTGGACGATTTTTGATTGAAGGACTGCGCACCGATAGCTTGTATATAGTGCCCGGAATCAGGGTTTCACAGATCCTCTCTCTTCTGCTGGTTGTTGCCGGTATTGTTGCACTGATGCTGATTTACAGCGACGTACTTAAGACTCCAGGATATGAGGGGAAATATCTCCTGAAGTAGAAAGGTGATCCGGTACACAGAGACTTCCGTATTTAGTGGACAATGAACGAGGTATAGGTCGCCTGGATTCATCGTAACGTGTTGTTGAGAAAGGGAACCGCAGCGATGCTATTCGAGCGATAGGTTCTTAGCCGTTATCATCTCACACGTATGTTTCGGCCCTTCACTTGAATGATTCCTTCATCTTTCATTTTCTTTAGTTCGCGGAACAGAGAAGGCCTCTGTACGCCCATGTGATCGGCGAGTTCCTTTTTGCTGATTGGAAGGCGAATACTTGTGGTGTCTTGTATAAGGGCCTGCTGCTTCAGGTAACCCAGCAGATTCTCCCGCAGCGTCTTCTGTGAGAGCATCGCGATCTTCCGGTTCATGCCCAGCGAATTCACCGACAGGGCTTGAACGTAGCACATCACAAAATCATAGCCGTGCAATAGTTCCAGGACCGCTTCCCGCCTGATGTGCAGCAGTTCGCACGCCGTGACGCTGTAGATGTTGAGCGGATAGGCACCGCCGTCCCCAAACAGCAAGTTGGCCCCGATCAGCGCGTTCTCCTTGAACTCGAACATGGTGACCGCCGAGCCATTGTCCGATAGGGCGTACGCAACCAGATTGCCGGACAATACCACATCCAGCATCGAACAGGCGTCGTGCTGGTTGTGCACCGTCGCGCCCTTCGAGTACTTGCAGGCAAAGATCTCGCGCCGGGCGGCCAGACGTTGCAACAGATCGCCGTCGGTGCCGGACAATAACGGGATTTTTTGCAGTTCTTCGGCTTTCACGGTGCACCTCCCCCTTGGGATGAATTATAACAAAAAGAAACCTTGGTGTCTATTCTCCGGTCGCCGCGCCCAGTATCATGGGGTCATCTGATTTCGGGAGGAAGATTATGGACGTACTGACGCTGGCGATGTGGATTGGTACGGCGGCGTTCCTGGCGATCTCGTTTTTCAAGGACAGAACCAGGACAGGGCAGTCGCTAAAAGCGGCGTTTGCCATGGGCAAGGGCATGATGGGCAGTATTCTGTCCATCGTCTTTCTGATCGGGTTGATCCTGGCCGTTTTGCCGCCGGAGCGCATCGCGGAATTCATAGGCCATCAATCGCTGCTGTGGGCGACCGTAATTTCCGCGGCTTTCGGGACGATCACGCTGATCCCGGCGTTTATCGCGTTCCCGCTGGTCGGGACGCTCGTGAACGCCGGGGTGGGGATCGTCCCGGCGGTCGCGTTTCTGACCACGCTGACGATGGTGGGCATCGTGACCTTTCCGCTGGAGCGGCAGAAGTTCGGGCTCAAGTTCACCGTCGCCCGGAACGCGCTGAGCTTTGGTTTCGCGATTTTGATCGCGCTGGCCATGGGGGTGATCCTGTGAGCATGCTGAAAAAGGTGAAAGAAAACCTCTTTGTCATCCTCGTCGCCGCCGCGTATCTTGCGATGTTCATCTTCCGGCCCAGCACGGGCGTGGATTCGCTCAAAAACAGCATTTACTACATCAAGGAAATGCTGATGATCATGCCGGTTGTTTTTGTGCTGACCGCGCTTCTGGACCAATGGGTCCCGAAGAAGAAGATCATACAGTATCTCGGAAAGAAATCGGGCGCAAAGGGCGTACTTTTCTCGCTGCTGCTTGGCAGTGTGTCAGCCGGGCCGGTCTACGCGGCGTTTCCACTGTGCGTGATGCTCCACAAAAAGGGCGCGTCGGTCCGGAACCTGGTCGTCATCCTGAGCGCGTGGGCGGTGATCAAAATCCCCATGCTGCTGAACGAGATGAAGTTCCTGGGCCTGAAATTCATGGCGATCCGATGGATCCTGACGGTCGCCGCCATCGTCGTCTTTTCCTGGATCACCGCGAAGATCGTGAAAGACGGCGACCTGCCGGAAGGCGGCGCGCGGCAGACCAGCCCTGCGATTGATCGGGCCGCCTGTATCGGGTGCTCGCTGTGCGTAAGAAACGCGCCGGAACTGTTCGAGATCAGGAGCCGGAAAGCATCGCTCAAGGCTTACGACGGGGAACCCGACGCCGCGCATCTGGCCCGCGCCGTGGAAGCCTGCCCGGTGAAGGCAATCACCCTCGCCCAAACGGAGGACAGAAATGAAAGCGAATCCCCTGCCATGTTGTAATTCCAACCGATCACGCCTCGCCGCCGTGGTAGAATGGAACTGTAGGGAAGTAAGACATCCCCAAACGAACGAGTGATGGGAGGTTGGCCGCGATGGTCGAGCAGGCGTATCAACTGGCTACCGCGAACGGGAAATCCGTCCGGAAGGTTATCCTCGACGAGAATCTGCACTATATCCACATGGTGTTTCCCCAGGGGGAAGGGCTCCCGGAGCACTTCTCCAATTCCAACGTGTATATGACAGTCGTCCGGGGAAAGATCTCGATCGGGCTGGACGATCAGGATGTCCACGACTACCCTGCCGGAACGGTTCTTAAAATCCCGTATAAGACGAAGATGAACGTCCGCAATCTGGACGGTGAAATGCTGGAGTTGATCGTCGTCAAGGCGCCCGCTCCCAAAGAATGACGTCAGTCTGAAAAGATTAGGTGTTTCGTCTGGAGCTTGTTTCGTAGTCTTGATTGAGGAACAAGGAAAACCCGCCCGTCGAGAAAGGCGGGCTTTCCTTGTTATTGCGGATACTTCTCTCTATTGCCCTTTTTCGTCCAACATCTGACGGAAGTATGTAACCGGGGACGGTATTCCTACCGAGTAGCCCTCCATCACATTTTTTAGCACGGCGACCTTGCTTATCAGGCTTGCCTGGGCCATGTTCGATACAAGACTGAACATCGGCAAGCCGATCTCCCGATCATACCCGATACTGGCGATTGCCCACGATAGTATTGGTTTCCGGAATCAATGGGGACACAGCTTTATCAAAATCGGATAAGCTCTATTGCTCGCGATTCCGGCTTGGTAATCGCGAACCATTTTGATTTATATCTAATGCCATGTAAATTTTCGCGGACACATTGACATTTTTCGATTTGGAGCATAAAATGATCATATCGGGAATATTCGATATGGGGAGTGCGATCGTGGAGACAATCTATGAAAAGAACGCAAAAGTCTTTAAAGCCTTTTGCGACGAGAGACGGCTGCGCATTCTGGAACTTCTGCAAGGTGGTGAAAAATGCACCTGCGTGCTGATCGAGGAAATGGATATGCCCCAGTCCTCGCTCAGTTACCACATGAAGGTCCTTTGCGAATCGGGCGTTGTGGAGGGGCGCCAGGATGGAAAATGGACCCACTACCACATCAGCGAGAAGGGTAGCATTTGGGCGATGGAACTTCTGAAAGAACTCACGGCAACCAAACCGTCTCCAAATAGCAGCGCGTGTTGCGAAAGATAACGGGCTGAAAAGATATTCTGATTGGACATAGAAAGTGGGCGTAGAAATGCAAATCTTTAAATCCGTCTGGGATTTCTTTCAATATCAAATCCTCGGCATGAAATGGCTGGACGCGCTGATTCGTAGCGTTCTTTCAGCGGTCGGTCTGGACACAGCAAATCGCTGGGTCGGAAGCGCGCAGTTCTTTCTCTACGACGTGATCAAGATCACGGTGCTTCTGTGCTTCCTGATCTTCCTCATCAGCTACATTCAGAGCTATTTCCCGCCGGAACGAAGCAAGAAGATTCTCGGCCGATTCCACGGGATTTGGGCAAACTGCATCGCAGCGCTGCTCGGTACGGTGACACCGTTCTGCTCCTGTTCATCCATCCCGCTGTTCATCGGCTTCACATCGGCGGGCCTACCGCTGGGCGTCACGTTCTCGTTCTTGATTTCTTCGCCGATGGTCGACCTCGGTTCGCTGCTTCTTCTGATGAGCATCTTCGGCGCGAAGGTTGCGTTTCTTTATGTCGTAGTTGGACTCGTGGTCGCCGTGGTCGGTGGTTCGCTCATTGAGAAGCTTCGCATGGAGAAGTATGTGGAGAGCTTTATCTACACCACAAGCGGCGTGGACATCGAATCGCCGGACCTTACGAAGCGGGACCGGCTCCAATATGCAAAAGAACAGATGCTCTCGACCTTCAAAAAGGTGTTCCCGTACATCCTGATTGGTGTGGGCATTGGCGCGGTAATCCACAACTGGATACCGGAAGAGTGGATTGCGGCGGTACTTGGAAGCGACAATCCCTTCGGCGTGGTGCTGGCGACGGTGATCGGCGTCCCGATGTATGCGGACATATTCGGCACCATCCCCATCGCCGAAGCGTTGCTCGGGAAAGGCGCGCTGCTTGGCACGGTGCTTGCCTTCATGATGGCGGTCACCACGCTTTCACTGCCGTCGATTATCATGCTCCGCAAGGCGGTAAAGCCGAAGCTGCTGGCGTTGTTCATCGCAATCTGCACCGTTGGGATTATCATCGTTGGATACTTCTTCAACATCGCCCAGGGATTCATTCTGTAGGAGGCGTTCCATATGGCCAAAGCATGGTATCCTGTCGTCGATTATTCGATCTGCATTGAATGCGGAACCTGCGTCGTGAAATGCCCGCACGGCGTCTACAATGAAGCAAAAGCGCCAACGCCGGTTGTAAAACGGCCCGAAGAATGCGTTGACCATTGCCACGGATGCGGGAACCGCTGCCCGGTCGGCGCGATCATCTATGTAGGTGATGACACAGGCTGGGTACCCCCCAATGGAAAACAAGAAGCCGTATCGGACGCCAGCCCCTGCGAGTGCTGCGAAACGCCCGATAAGCAAGTCATTGTTGAATACCTTTATCTCGATTTGAACACCTGTGACCGCTGCATCGGGACGGATAGCGTGCTTGACGAAGTCATGATGGTGTTGACGCCGACTTTGATGCTCGCCGGGTTCGCTGTCGAGTATAAAAAAGTCGAGATGGTGACAGCGGATATCGCGAGGCAATACCGCTTCCTTTCGTCGCCGACCATTCGTGTCAACGGCAGAGATATCTGCGAAAGCGTGGCGGAAAGCCACTGCGGGTGTTGCGGTGAAATCAGCGGAACGGATGTAGACTGCCGTGTGTTTGAGTACAGCGGACAATTCTACGAAGTACCGCCAAAGGAAATGCTGGCAGAGTCTATCCTGAGAGCCGTGTTTGGTGGAACTTCGAATGGATGCACATGCGGGGAATACGTGCTGCCAGAAAATCTTAAGGACTTCTTCGAGGGGAAAGGCCGCAAATCCTGCTCGTGCGGAGGGAACTGTTGCTGACCGGAGAGCGAAATGGCTCGAAAGATTCCTAGTAGATATCGACAAGAGCCGCGGCTATGATCAAAAATCATTATAGATCAATATTGAGGAGGAAATCATCATGGCACTGTTTGGAAAGAAAACTAATAAGGCTGAATCGTCCTGTTGCTGCGGCGGCAATTGCGACGCCCAGAGCATGTCAAAGGCGGAGACCGCCAAGTCGGAAGGAGCCTCCGTCAAGGTATTGGGCAGCGGCTGCGCGAAGTGCAATCAGTTGGAGGCTGCCACAAAGGCAGCGCTAGAGCAGCTCGGCATGGATACGACGATCGACCACGTAACAGATTTCGCGCAGATCGCGGCCTACGGCGTGATGTCAACGCCCGCGCTGGTAGTTGACGGCAAGGTTGTTTCCTATGGCAAAGTGCTGAAACCTGAGGAAGTCGCGGTACTCCTTAAGAAAGTCAGAGGATGACGATGAAAGCGACCATCGACAAGAGGAAGTGCGCGTCCGACAACCGCATCTGCAAGCCGCTCAAGGAATGCCCAACAGGGGCGATCTCCTGGACGGAGGACGAAGATGAACCGCTTGGTTCCCGAACCGAGATCGATCCAGAAAAGTGCACCGGGTGCGGGATCTGCGTGCCGCTGTGCTGCGGTAACTGCATTGAATTGAGATGAAAAAGATGGCGGAAAAACAAAGCGGGATTGGCTTCTTTGAGAAGTCTGACGGTATAGGTCGTCCTTTGCATGGTGGCAGGCGTTCTCATCGGACAATTTCTGCCGGGGATTCCTGCTTTCCTCGGCCGCTTTGAGTACGCCAGCGTGTCGATTCCAATCGCGATCCTGATCTGGCTGATGATCTACCCGATGATGCTCGAGGTGGATTTCCAGAGCATCCGGAACGTCGGCAAAAACCCCAAGGGCCTCTTCGTGACATGGGTGACCAACTGGATCATCAAGCCGTTTACCATGTTCGGCATCGCGTGGTTCTTCTTTTTCGTGATCTTCAAGGCGCTGATTCCCGCCGAGCTTGCGCGCTACTATCTTGCCGGCGCGGTGCTGCTGGGCGGGCGGCATAATCACCCGGACACAGATGATCCGGCGCAAGGGCGAGGCGTACTTCAGCGATGTGTTCCTGCCCAAGTGGAACCACATCACGGTCGCCGGACTTCTCCTGACATTGGTGATCATCTTCTCGTTCCAGGGCAAAGTGATTCTGGACAATCCGCTACACATCCTGCTGATCGCTATCCCGCTGACGATTCAAACCTTCCTGATCTTCTTCATCGCGCACCTCGCGAGCAAAGCGCTAAAACTGCCTTTTGATATTGCAGCTCCAGCAGGTATGATCGGTGCTTCAAACTTCTTTGAACTGGCGGTGGCCGTCGCAATCTCGCTGTTCGGTGCCTTCTCGCCCGCGTCGCTCGCTACCACGGTGGGCGTACTGACGGAAGTGCCGGTGATGCTGATTCTCGTTCGCATCGCCAACGGAACGAAAGGATGGTTTAGGCATGAGTAAACCAAAGGTCGCGTTTATCTGCGTACACAACAGCTGTCGCAGCCAGATAGCCGAAGCCCTCGGGAAGCACCTTGCGGGGGATGCCTTTACAAGCTATTCCGCGGGCACAGAACCGAAGGATCGCATCAACCCAGATGCCGTGCGCCTGATGAAGCAACTCTATGGGATCGATATGGAGTTGACTCAGAAGCCCAAGTTGCTTGAGGAACTGCCCCCGATTGATGTGGTCGTCACAATGGGCTGCAATGTGGTCTGCCCTTTCCTCCCCTGTAAACGTCGTGAGGGCTGGGGTTTACCCGACCCAACAGGAGAGAGCGACGAGGAGTTTATTAAAGTCATCCGGACAATCGAAGAAAAGATCATTAACTTTAGGCAAGCCATGACTCAATAGGCAATACCAATCTTTTTAAGGATGTTGCCAATCTTCGCACACTCCTTGAAAACTTCTTACAATTTCACGTATTCCTGGCCTCCCCGTACTTAGAGCAGCTAATGTTCTCTATGCCAGAGTCAGCAGAAAAGTTTGATTTAGTGAAACCACCGTGCCAAACGGTGGTTTCGTCGTTCGTTGATGCGGAAAGTCAGGTGTTTACACTTTGAGGATGACGGCCCGAAGCTCCTCAACCGCATCGTCATCTTCGATGTAATAACGACCGCACATATTCTCACCTCATTCGGCAACAGTAATGGATGCCGTGCCATCACCCGCAATAGCCAGCCTCAGCGTCTTTACGTACTTATCAAAGAAGTTCTTCTTTTCCGCAGGGGTCATGCTGACCCGGGCCTTCGCGTAGAGCTCCTCCATCATCGTCCCGACATTCAGACGGAGACTGCCCTCCAGGTAACCCTTCATCGCGCTTTTCATGGCGGCCACTTTGATGTCCGAAGCGCTGTCGGCAAAATCGTCCAGGAAGCAGTAGAAGATGCCTGCCTTCTCCAGCGCGCCGCGCAAGCAGTCCCCGCACTTCTCATATTCTGCCAGCACCAGAAAGTCCGCCGACGGCAACGAGGAGATGAGCCCCCAGTAGTCGTAATCGCTGGAGGCCAGGAGGAACGCGTCAATATCGTTCTGATAGTGCTCCTTGCAGGCGCCGGCGGTCATGCGGATGTCCACCAGCGAAAAAGTTGTTGATCTTTCGATCAACCTGTATTCAAGCCGGCTCTCTTTTATAATTTTCTCACATAAGAATTGCATCTTCTTAAATAATAGTCCCGACAAATTCATTTTTCTATTGAAATGTGCTCTGAAAGGCTGTTCACAAGCATTTAACATTCATTTCTTACCAAAACCGTTCCGGATTTCGCGCCGGCTGGAGTATTAGGTATATAGGGGGACCAGGAGTTCCATACAAACGCAACGAGGGGGGATAAATTGGCGCGTCCCCATACCGAACGCTGTGACACATACTACGAGATCGTCGCCTGGGCAATATTCGAGTCCTTTGCCAAAAAGGTCATTCGGAACAAGGGGCGCAGTCTGATGCGAGACTTGCTCCAAAAAGCGCATTACGAATCGACCACGGAGAATCCGGCACATCGCAGGGGGTATACAGACCAGTATCCTTCCGACCATCACCGTTTCAGGGTCGGAGGGAAAGCCTACGTCATCCACGATGAACTCGTATACAGGGGACTGATGCGCCTGCCTGAAAAGAAGTTGGGCGCGTTGGTCATGTACTATTGGGAATTGTGGGACGACGTCCAAATTGGCGCGTTATATGGGATCGGTGAGCGCACTGTCCGAAAGTGGCGGCGTCAATGCATTGACCAACTCAGGCAATTTGTAAAAGGAGAAACCACGAATGAACCGGACGACCGATCCCGGGGAAAAGATTCGGGTTTTGAGCGGGGCGATCCTCAATCAACCTGAAGCTCAGAAGACAATTTTGGACTACTTTGACGGGTACATCAACACGATGGCGACCGTTACACTTTCAACAATGACGGGGCACCATCATACCCACCTTGACGAGGACATCAAAATCCAGATCCAGGCCGCACTCCTAAAGGCCATCTGTCGTTTCGAACTCGAGGAGATCCTTGAGCTGCGCCAAAGACCGCGCAAAAAGCGCGATGTCCATGCCCAACCGGCGGCCAGGCTTGCCGGCATAAACAAAACGATTGCGGAGGAAAAGCAGTGAACATCCAGACCGACTTATTCGCGTTCGCGTATATCCCTTCCTGGTTCGACCAGTTGGACGCCCTGGCGGAAGCATGCCTTCCGGAGCCCTGGCGCTTCCGGAGTCCCACCCTTCCGATGAAGAATACCGACACACCCATCCTGGAGCGCTATATCAAGCTGGTGTTCCACAAGCAGGCCGTCGCCTGGCAGACGGCGGAGAATCCCTATGAGGCGGACCGGGCGTTTTTCATCCGCAATGAGACAGCGTGTTTCCATACTGGTTTGTTCAGCAAAAACCTCAGGGGAATCTACATGTGCTTTGAGCGGAACAAACGCAAGAACACCATGTCTGACTGGTTCTTTCTGGGCTGGGCCGACGAGACCTCGCCTCTTATGAGATATGTGGAGCCGCTTCCTTTACGGCCCTCGTTTCTCACACCGGAATATGGGCTCTGTTACTTCCCCGAGTGGGAGATCCGCGTCAACGTGGATCACATTCTGAAAGACGGTCACAACGTGGCCCGGCTCCCGGAATCGGTTCAGGGTGCCTGGAATCTGCCGCTCCTTCTGGAGACGGCGGTGGAGCTCGGGCGGCGCAAAGCGATCCGCTCCCCATCCCTGGTGGTTCCCCAGGTGTATCAGGACAGGCTTCAATACCTGATGCCCATTCACCTGACCAACATGGCGCGGCCCGACCTGGCGATGGCGCTCTCGGTAATGGACGGCTACTACTACGGACACACCTGTCTCATGCTCGACATGGCATATCTGAACGCACGGCTGTTTGCCCAACCCACCGCGCCATGGCTGGCAGAATTGGTGTATGGCAAAGAGGACCAGGAAGGAGGAGAAGAATGCGAGGATGATCCGATGCCCTCTGTGCAAGGCAAAGCTGTTTAGCTGCAGCGCAAGGGGCGGCTCCGATTCGGCGATGGAACTCGTTTGCCGGCGGTGCAAGCAGAAAGTCAATATCCGGGTTCGAAGCCTGAAAGGTCAGCGCCGAACAACCAAATAGCATGGTATGGGGAGAGGAACATGTCGGAGCGGGCGGCGTCAATCGCCTGCGACGAGGGCATGAGCAAAGGCCGTAACAGCCGCGGGCCTTGACGGGCGTTTCCCTGTAAAAACCTCTCCACTTGAAAGTCTTGCGATACCGCAACCACTCTGAGCAACGGGGGCCGAAACGGGGACCACCGAATGGCCGGATGACTGCTTTTTATTGAGCATGTCATCCGGCCTTTTTTCTTTTGGATTTGCTCCGAAATCACGCCGCGGCTTCGGACGCCCTGTTCCGACTCCACGAACGCGTCAGGAGCAATGGAAATCCGACACACGCCAGTCAAGGGCATTGAAACCGTCTGCCATATCGCAATTTCTCTCAACAAATTTCTCAAACCGGACAAAAGGTGTCCGGTTTGACCTGTAGGATACATCCAGTGCCAACGGAAAGGAGGTGATCGACCGTAAACGCGAGCGAACGGCGCGAAGAACTCATGCGCATCCTGATCGCCAGGCGATGTGATACAACGCCGCGCTTGGCAGCGGAATTGGGCGTCTCCGAGCGCACGATTCGGCGGGATGTCCTTTCGCTTACGGCCGATCATCCCTTGGAAACCCAGCGTGGAAACGGCGGTTGTGTGAAGGTCGCGGACTGGTACCATCCGCATCGAAACCTCCTGAGCAAGGAACAACAGCAGGTTCTTTGCCAGCTGATGGAGGCGGGCGATGCACACCAGGCCAAGGTCCTGGGCGAGATGCTTGTGGAATACGGCTCCCCACAGTGCCGAAAAAAGTACGAATGACGGAGGAAATGAAATGAACCCCAAACAGCACGTCGAGGTCGAGTTCACCCGGTCGGCCTGGCGGCAGTTCGCCCGCCAACACATCCACCTTGGAGCGCGCTTTGTCCTTGGTGTCATGCTTCGGTACGAAGTGGCCGCCTACATCGCCGCCCACGAAGCGCAGAGCATCGCGCTGGACACCATCTGCCAGGAAATCCACTACGATTCCGGCCTGTACCTGCTGCTCATGAAGTGCCAGGGCGTCTGGTACATCACCGAGGTCTGGACGACGAGCACCCCCACCGGATTCGTCCCCGTGTACCTGTGGCAAAAGGTCAGGTGCGGCTGGCGAGATGTCCTTGCCCAGGTGTTCTCCGGCTGGCGAACCGTCACGGCCGCTCCTGACCGGAGTGCGGAGGTGCTCCTGTGAGCAGGCGTCGCATCGTCACGGCGGAGTCCCTGCGCAAGGGCCACCCGGACAAGTTCTGCGACCAGATCGCCGACCGCATTCTGGACGCGTACCTCCGGCTGGACCCCACGGCCCACGTCGCCGTCGAGGTGTTGGCCACGGCCGACAAGATTCTGGTGGCCGGGGAAGTCACCTCGTCCGCGCTGGTAGACTGCCAGCAGATCGTCTGGGAGGTCATCCGGGACATCGGCTACGGGAAAGCCGATCTCGGCACCGGGCATCCCGGCGCACCGGGAGTAGAGGTATGCATCCACCGCCAGTCCTCCGACATCGCCCAGGCCATCGGGGTGGAAGAACATCTGGGTGCGGGCGACCAAGGGATCATGGTGGGCTACGCAACCAACGAGACCACGGAGCTATTGCCGCTGCCCGTGGTGCTGGCCCATAAGCTTTGCCGGGAATTGGACCAACTCCGGCCGCAAGCGACCTGGCTGGGCGCGGACGGAAAGGCTCAGGTATCTGTGGCCTATGAGAATGGCCGGCCTAGGTCGGTTACGACGGTGGTCGTCTCCGCGCAGCACAGGGAGAACACCTGCCCCGAGTGCCTGCGGCGTGAGATCGAGGAACATGTCGTTCGCCGCGCGATCCCCGGCTGCCTGCTCGCGAAGGAGACGCGCTTCCTGATCAATCCCTCCGGCCGGTTCACCCTGGGCGGCCCGGTGGCCGACACCGGCCTAACGGGGCGCAAGCTGGCGGTGGACCTCTACGGCCCCATCGCCCGCATCGGCGGCGGCGCGCTGTCAGGGAAAGACCCCACGAAGGTGGACCGCTCCGGCGCGTACATGGCGCGGTATGTGGCGAAGAACATCGTCGCCGCGCATCTAGCCCAGAGGTGTGAGGTTCATATCGCCTACGCCATCGGCAGGGAGGAACCCGTGGGGGTGCTGGTGGACGCCTTTGGCACCGCCATCGTACCGGAGGGCGTGCTTTCGGAAGCGGTTCAAAAGGTGTTCGACCTGAGTCCGGCCACGATCATCCGGCAGCTGGCCCTATGCAGACCGATCTACGCGCCGTTGGCCGCCTATGGGCACTTCGGCCGGCCCGAGCTGGACCTTCCCTGGGAGCGAACCGACCGGACGGAAGAACTGATCTTCGCGCTGCTGCGACTGGGCTTCGGGGTGTAGTCCCATGCGGCACCGGATCCGCGCGCCCACACTTGCCTGAGCCCCCTCGTTTGCCCATCTACACGAGAAAGAGAGGAACCTATGTCGAAGATGAAATTGGCGCTGGACGTCGTGCAGGACCTGCGAAGCCTGGCCGACAGCCTGGAGGCGCTGGCCGGAGCCGCGTCCGGCGATGAAGCCGCTATTGTCCCGTCCGAACCCCAAACACTCCAAACGCAGGAACCGCCCGCGCTCACCCTGGTGGAGTTGCGCGCCTTCGTCGCGGAGAAGTCCACCCCCGAGAACCGCCCCCGGATCAAGGCGATCCTGGAGAAGTACGGCGTGAAGAAGCTGACGGAGCTCTCCGAGGAGAAGTATCCCGTCCTGCTGCACGAGGTGGCGAAGCTGTGAGCGAAATCGAGCACGCTTCCCGCACCCATGCGCGTCTGAACGCCTCTAGTTCCCACCGCTGGCTCGCTTGCCCGCCCTCGGTGAAGCTCTCCGAGCAGTTCGCCGATTCCCCTACCCAGTACGCGGAGGAGGGCACGTATCTTCATGAGTTGTGCGAGCTGAAGCTGCACCGCTACCTGGGCGACATGCCGCCCGAAACCGTGGATGCGCTCTACTCCCGGCACAGGGACAGCGAGTTCTATACCGACGAGGCCGAAACCGTCACCGACGAATACGTGACCTTCTGCGTTGAAACCATCGAGGCCGTCCGTTCCGGATGCCCCGACCCGCTGATCCTGGTGGAGCACCAGCTGGACTACTCGGAGTACGTGCCCGGCGGGTTCGGCACCGGAGATCTCGTCATCGTGGCGGACTGCGTGCTGGAGGTCGTCGATTTCAAGGGTGGCCGCGGCGTCCGTGTGGACGCCGACCACAACAGCCAACTCATGCTGTACGCGCTGGGCGCGCTCACAGAGTTCGATACGCTGTACGACATCCGGTCCATCCGCATGACCATCGTGCAGCCCAGGCTGGGCGGGATTTCCACCTTTGAGACCACGCCGGAAGGCCTGATCCACTGGGCGGAGGCGGAGGTGCGACCCAGGGCGCAGATGGCCTTTCATGGTGAAGGTGAGTTCTGTGCCGGCGAGCACTGTCGCTTCTGCCGCGCGCGACACACCTGCCGCGCCCGGAGCGAGTATCACACGCGGTTGGCCGAGCGGGACTTCAAGGCTCCGGACCTCCTGACCGATGCGGAGGTCGTCGACATCCTGCCGGTGGCCGAGAGCCTCATGAGCTGGGTCCAGGACCTGATCGCCTACGCGACGCAGCAGGCAGTGGAGGGCAAAGCCTGGCCGGGGTACAAGTTGGTAGCCGGCCGCTCGGTGCGCAAGTATGCCAGCGAGGCGGAGGTCATCCGCGCCGCCACCGAGGCGGGCTACACCGATATCTACAAGACCAACCTGCTGAGCGTGGGCGAATTGGAGAAGCGCATGGGCCGGAAAGTGTTCCAGCAAGTGCTGGGCAGGTATATCCTGAAGCCGCCCGGCGCGCCCACCCTCGTCCCGGAGTCCGATCCCCGAAAGCCGTATTCCGTTGCGACGACCGATTTCGCCAGCTAAGCCAACTCGTACGGTCGTACCGTACAAGATCGTACCGTACAAAATACCGATCAAACGATCACGCAAGAATCTGAGGAGGAAGCCATCATGTCTACGAAAGTCATCACCGGAAAGGTCCGCGCCTCGTTCGTCCACGTGTTTGAGCCCCAGTCCGTCAACGGCTCGGAGCCCAAGTACAGCTGCTCCTTCATCATCCCCAAGTCCGACACCGAGACGGTCCGCGCCATCCAGGCGGCCATTGAGCAGGCCAAGCAGGAGGGCGTCGCCAAGTTTGGCGGGAAGATTCCCTCGAACCTGAAGATCCCGCTGCGCGACGGCGACATCGACCGGCCGGATGACGCGGCCTACGCCGACAGCTACTTTGTCAACGCCAACAGCAGAGAGAAGCCCGGCGTGGTGGACCGCAGGCGCCTGCCTGTAACCGACCCGCTGGAGCTCTACTCCGGCTGCTATGTACGGGCGTCCATCAACTTCTTCCCCTTCAACACCAACGGCAACCGTGGCATCGCGGCGGGGCTGGGCAACATCCAGAAGTGGGCGGACGGCGAGCCGCTGAACGGCCGCGCTCGCGCCGAGGACGAGTTCGGCGCGCTGGATGCGGAGGACGACGAGGACGATTTCCTGGGCTAAACAACCATAGCCGACGAGTATCAAGGGGGAGGGCGGATGCGGGCAACGGCACCCTCCCCTTTGTGGGAGCAAAAAACAATGCTGAAATTGGAGAATAACTATCGTCAGCGCAATGATGGAGCCGTGGAGTTGCTCTGTAATGACCGCACTGTGCTGCTGGATTTTGACGATTTCCCGATCATTCATCGATACCAGTGGAGCGTCGGAACGCATGGTTATGCTACCACCGGATCGGGGATAGGACAACTGCTGATGCATCGTTTGCTCATGAACGCTAACGCAGATGTCGTTGTCGATCACATCAATCGAGACAAACTGGATAATCGTCGCTGCAATCTGCGCGTCTGCTCCCCACATGAAAATTGCTTCAATAGGGCTGCACAGTGCAATAACAAGCGCGGTTATCGAGGTGTCTGTTCGAATATCACAGGGAAGTGGATTGCGCAGATTGTCCATAACGGACATCCGACGTATCTCGGCAGTTACAATACTGCCGAGGAAGCGGCAAACGCGTACGACAGTGCGGCAGCCATACTCTTTGGGCGGTTCGCGTGGAGGAATCTCCCCCAAATGCCGCTTCGCCCTGATATCTTTGAGGAGTTGACGCCTATCAGGCGTTCGCAAAGGTTAACGGACGAAGAGATTGAACGAATACGGATGCTTTATGAGAACGGAACGCCCAAAGTCCGCATCGCCGCACTGATGAATCGGTCCGTCGATACGATTCGTCGAGTTGTTCAAAATGTAACATACGGCAATGGGCGCCGAAGGCCGTCAAGGTTCAAAGCAGCGCCTCTTGTTGCAAAAACAAAAACGCGGCATCCCTCTTGGCTGTCCGAGGAGAAAGTCCGCGATATCTCCGACTTCATTGCGGCAGGGTATGCGGCAAACGATATCGCATGGGCCGTGAGTTGCTCGCCATCGGCTGTTCGAAGATTCAGAACCGGCCAAACTTATCGAAATGGGTAAGGATGTGAATGCAGATGCGCTATTGCCAAATCGACCTGGAAACCTTTAGCTCCGCGCCGCTTCCGAAGTGCGGCGTGTATCGCTACGCGGACTCGCCAGATTTTGAAATCCTGCTGTTTTCCTACGCATTTGACGATGAACCGGTGATAACGATCGATTGGGCGTGCGGTGAGGAACTGCCAAGCGATGTAATGACTGCGCTGGAAGATCCAAGCATAACGAAGACCAGCTGGAACGCCGCGTTCGAACGGGTGTGCCTGTCGAAGTACCTGGGCCAATGGCTGGACCCTGCCCAATGGCGATGTACCGCGGTCATGGCGTCCTACCTAACGCTGCCCGCTCGCTTGGGCGACGCGGCGCGGGCGCTAGGCCTGACCCAGCAGAAGATGGAGGAAGGCAAGGACCTGATCCGCTATTTCTCCATGCCCTGCAAGCCGACGAAAGCCAACGGCAGCCGGACGCGCAACCTCCCCGCCCACGCACCCGACAAGTGGGTAGTCTACAAGGCCTACAACGCCCAGGACGTGGAGACGGAGCGCGCGCTACGAAAGACGTTGGAAAAGTACCCGCTCCCGGAACATGAGTGGGCGTTGTACGCACTGGACCAGCGGATCAACGACCGGGGTGTGCGGGTGGACAGGCTGCTGGTGAAACAGGCGATGGCTGTCGATCAGGTGTTTTCGGAGCAGGCATTCCAGAGAGCGAAGACGCTGACCGGTCTTGACAACCCCGGCAGCGTGGCGCAGTTGAAAGCGTGGCTAGCCGATCAGGATGTGCCCATGGAGAACCTGGCCAAGAAGCTGGTTGAGGAGAAGGCGAAGGATGCGGAGGGTGTCGTAGGCAAGCTGCTCAATCTCCGTCTGGAACTGTCCAAGACCAGTGTGAAAAAGTACGAGGCCATGGCGCGCACCGTGTGCCGGGACGGGCGGCTTCACGGGCTGTTGCAGTTCGGCGGCGCGTCCCGCACGTTCCGGTGGGCTGGAAGATTGGTCCAGGCGCAAAACCTGCCCCAGAATCACCTGCCCGATCTGGCGCTCGCCCGGGAAGTGGTAAAAACCAGCGACGCGGAGCAGCTGGAGATGCTCTTTGGTTCCGTCCCCAATACGCTCTCCGAGCTCATCCGGACTGCGCTCATCCCAAAGGAGGGCTGCCGGTTCATCGTGGCGGACTTCAGCGCGATCGAGGCGAAGGTCCTGGCGTGGCTCGCCGGGGAGGAATGGGTGCTGGAGGAGTTCCGGGGCCGTGGGAAGATCTATGAGGCGACCGCCGCCCGCATGTTCCACATCCCGGCGGAGACCATCGTCCGAGGCCATGAGAACTACGCCTTCCGGCAGAAGGGAAAGCAGGCAGTTTTATCATGCGGCTACGGGGGCGGCGTCGGAGCACTGAAAGCCATGGGCGCGAAAATGCCCGAAGAGGAAATGCAGCCGCTGGTGGACGCCTGGCGCGCCACCAACCGTCAGATCGTCCGGTTCTGGAACGCGCTGGACGCCGCGGCCCGCCGGGTTGTGGAGGAACGCACCACCGTGCGCGTCGGCAGGGTGACGCTGTTCTGGCAGGAGGAGAAGATGTTCATTCAGCTTCCCTCCGGGCGGCGGCTCACCTACCTTTCCCCACGGCTCGTGGACAACCGGTTCGGCAGCAAGAGCCTCGGCTACCTGGGCTCCGAGGCCAACGGTCAGTTTGCCGTACAGGAGACCTTCGGTGGAAAGCTGGCGGAGAACGCTACTCAATCAGTCGCCCGGGATCTGCTGGCCCACGCGCTCATGAATCTGGAGGCGGCGGGGTACCCCATCGTGTTCCACGTGCACGACGAAGCCGTCCTGGAAGTCCCCATCGGCCAAGGCTCGGTGGAAGACGCATGCGCCATCATGGGGCGCGCGCCCGACTGGGCGGACGGATTGCCCCTCCGGGTGGACGGATACGAGTGCGGGTTTTACAAAAAGGACTGAGCACCGGCAATCACCGGTGCTTTTACTATGAAGGAGGCACCCCATGCAAATCACCCATGACAAGAAGCTCGTGATCGCCTTCGGCCGGAGCCGGAAGACCGCGACCTGGCAGAACAAGGAAATCCTCTGGAGCGAGTTCCTTTCGAAGCTCGCCGCCACCACCCGCACCCGGGAGACCGTCCAGGAGTACGCGGCGCTGGCCAAGCCGGACAGGGACGCAGTAAAGGACGTCGGCGGCTTCGTCGGCGGGTACCTGAAGAACGGCAAGCGCAACAACGCCTCGGTCGTCAACCGCTGCCTTCTGTGCCTGGACATCGACCACGCGGACGAAGGGATTTACGACGACCTCGACATGACCTTCATCAACGCCTACGCGCTGTACTCCACCCACAGCCATACGCCGGAGAAGATGCGGCTGCGGCTCATCATCCCGCTCACGCGCACGGTGACGCCGGACGAGTACGCGGCGGTCGCCCGGCGGGTGGCGGATGACCTGACACTCAGCCGCTTCGATCCGACCACCTTCGAGCCCTCGCGCCTGATGTACTGGCCGAGTACACCGGACGACGGGGAGTACATCTTCCGGTACGCAGATGAGCCGTTCCTGGATCCGGATATCGTGCTCGCGACCTACGCCGACTGGCGGGACGCCTCGCTCTGGCCCACCACCCGACCGCTGGAGGAGCGGGTTCGCGCCAGCACCGGCAAGCAGGAGGACCCGCTGACGAAGGGTGGCATCGTCGGCGCGTTCTGCCGGGCGCACTCCGTCACTGACGTGCTGGAGAACCTCCTCTCCGACCGGTACACGCCCGCTGCCTCGGACGATTGGCAGGGCGGCGCCGCCCGGTACACCTTCATCGGCGGCAGCACCACCGGGGGGCTCGTGGTCTACGAGGACAAATACGCCTACTCGCACCACGCCACCGACCCGGCCGGAGGGCAGCTGTGCAACGCCTTCGACCTGGTGCGCCTGCACCTCTTCACCCCGGGTGCCGGTGAGATCCCGAGCGACCAGGCCAGCCGCCAGGCGATGCGGGAATACGCCTCCAATGACGAGGCCACCAGGCGCCAGCTGGCGGAGGAGCGGCTCCAGCAAGCCGAGGAGGATTTCGCAGAAGCCGGAGATGCCGACTGGCAGCAGAAGCTGGAGCTGGACAAGGGCGGGAACGTGAAGGACACCCTGGACAACCTCGTGCTGATCCTCAAACACGATCCCAAGCTCAAGGGCATCGCCTTCAACCGCCACCGGGACGGCATCGACGCCAAGGAGCCGCTGCCCTGGAAACAGATCAAGGCGGGCTGGAACGACTCGGACAATGCCGCGATCAAGGTGTACCTGAGCGGCGTCTATCGGCTGTACTCCCCCACCAAAACCAAAGACGCCGTGCTGGCGGTGGCGGCCTCCCGCTCCTATCACCCCATCGAGGAGTACCTGGACGGCCTGCCCCAATGGGACGGACACTCCCGAGTGGATACGCTGCTCGCCGACTACTTCGGCGCGGAGGACAACGGTTACACCCGCGCCGTGATGCGCAAGACACTGGTGGCGGCGGTGGCGCGCATCTACCGCCCGGGCACGAAGTTCGACAGCGTGCTGATCCTGAACGGCCCTCAGGGGATCGGAAAGAGTACTTTCTTTGCCAAGCTGGCGGGCGATTGGTTCTCCGACAGCCTGACGCTGACCGAGATGCGGGACAAGACCGGTGCGGAGAAGCTACAGGGGTTCTGGCTATTGGAGCTGGGCGAACTGGCAGGGATGCGGAAGGCGGACGTAGAGACGGTGAAGTCCTTCATCAGCCGGGTCGATGACAAGTACCGCGCCAGCTATGGTTTTAGCGTCGAAAACCACCCGCGCCAGTGCGTGATCGTGGGCAGCACCAACTCGGAGACGGGTTTCCTCCGGGACATCACCGGCAACCGCAGGTTCTGGCCGGTCAGCGTCAGCGGAGAGAGCGAAAAGAAGCCGTGGCAGCTATCCCAGGCCGAGGTCGATCAAATCTGGGCGGAGGCGCTGAGCCTGTACCGAAAAGGCGAGCGGCTGTATCTGGAGGGCGCGGACGCGCAGGCGGCGCAGGACAGCCAGCGGGACGCGCTGGAGACGGACGAGCGGGAAGGCTTGGTTCACGCCTACTTGGAGCGGCTGCTGCCGGAAGGCTGGGACGAGATGGACCTCTATGAGCGGCGCAACTTCCTGAGCGGCAGCGAGTTCGGCGGCACGGCGCGGGTCGGCACGGTGAGGCGCAGGCGCGTGTGCAATATGGAGATCTGGTGCGAGTGCCTGGGCAAGGACGCCGCCACCATCAAAAAGTCCGACTCCTACGAGATCGCGGCCATCGTGCGCAGGCTGGGCGGGTGGGGGAAGCCTTCAAGAGGGAGCGATCTGGCGCAGTTCCCCATCTACGGCAAGCAGCGCACCTATGTCCGGGTACAACCGTAACAAGAAGAAACCAGCCTGCCATGGTGTCGTTCCGCTCTCTATATAAAAGAAGCGATTGGTGACGAAAACAATAGAACAAGGAATTCCTTATGAGATATGGGATGGATAAAGAGAAGAATGGCTGTATGTGGATATACGCATATGCGCGCGTAAGAAAATGCCGTTCTGTTCGTTCACTTGTTCTCGCAAGGCACCAGAGCAAGCTCGGTCGAGTGGTTTTATCAAGATATTTTCGGTGGACCGCAATGCCAAAGAAGGATGAAACGCAACGACAGAAAGGATGGACTGTATGAACTTTTACGAATGGATGATTGCCCGGTACGCTGGAAAAGACACGCCGCGGGGGGATCTAGCGGCCGATATGAAACAAGCCGGGGATTTCCCCGACACCTGCGACCGGACCGTCATCCTGAATTATCTGAATGGCAAGTTCGCCTGTGATCAGGCGATCGCAGTGTTCAAGCGCGCTTATAGGGATTACCGGCGGGCTGTTGCATAATAGGACACACTTGGTAGGGTGATAAATTCAGACATACGACGAAAAGGCCTTGATAACCCCGGTACCTGCAAGCTGTGCTAAAAGGGCATGGCATGCTGGCACCGGGGTTATCTTGCACCCAAACAAAAACCAAAGAGGTGATGCAATTTGAGAGAAGGGCTTATGACGGAGGGTGACCTACATCCGTACCAGACATTCTGCGTGAGCTTCATCGAAGAACATCCTTTTTGCGGGATCTTCCTCGATATGGGACTGGGGAAAACTTCTATCGCTTTGACCGCTGTCGCCCACTTGATATGGGACAGCTACGATGTCAGCCGCGTGCTGATCATCGCGCCACTCCGGGTGGCGCGGGATACCTGGCTCGCTGAATTGTCGAAGTGGGAACACCTGAAAGGCCTCCGGCTGGAACGCGTACTCGGCACACCCAAGGAGCGGATTGGGGCACTGTCACGGAAGGCGGAGTTGTACATCATCAATCGCGAGAACGTTGAATGGTTGGTTAAGCACTTCGCCGGGCGAAGGCTCCCCTTCGATATGCTGGTCATCGACGAACTCAGCTCCTTCAAGAACAGCCGGGCCAAGAGGTTCCTGGCGCTTAAGAAGGTGGTTGACCAGTTTTCCCGCGTGGTGGGCTTGACCGGAACCCCCGCCCCCAACGGCATGGAGGACCTCTGGCCGCAAATTTTCCTGCTGGACCGGGGAAAGCGGCTCGGGCGGACGATGAACACGTATCTCGACATGTTCTTCGCAACGCCCAACAGCTGGCAGCCCTATAAGCGCGAGCTGAAGCCCGGGGCGGAGAAGGAGATCTACCGGCGGCTCTCGGACATCTGCATATCCATGCGGGCGGCGGATCATCTGGATATGCCGGAGCGCGTGGACAACGTCGTGGAGCTGACGCTCTCGCCCCGGGAGGAGAAGCTGTACAAGCAGATGGAGCGGGACATGCTGCTCCCCTACGCAGACGGCAATGTGCTGGCACTGAACGCCGCGACGTTGGCGGGGAAGCTGCTCCAGCTGTCGAACGGCGCGGTCTACGACGAGCACCACAACATCCGGGTGCTGCACGATCGGAAGTTGGACGCGCTGGAGGACCTGATCGAGGCGGCCAACGGAAAACCCGTGCTGGTGCTGTACGCCTACAAACATGATTTGGCGCGGATTCAGGAGCTGTTCGGGAAGTGGAGCCCGGAAACGCTGGAGGGTGTGCGCGAACTGAGGACGGCCCAGGACATGGAGGACTGGAACGCGGGTCACATCCCCGTCGCGGTGACCCAGCCCGCTGCCACCGGACATGGGCTTAACCTCCAGCACGGCGGCTCCACCATCGTGTGGTTCGGCCTGAACTGGAGCCTGGAACTCTACGAGCAGGCCAACGCCCGGCTATGGCGACAGGGGCAGAAGAACACGGTCGTAATCCACCACCTAGTGGTCAAGGGCACCATGGACGAGCAGGTGATGCAGGCGCTGAAGGACAAAGCTGCCGGGCAGGATGTACTGCTCCAGGCGGTGAAGGCCAGGATGGAGGGGATCACCCATGCTGGAGCGTGACCTGGTGGCCGCTATCCGGCGGTACCTGACGTCGCTGGGGAGCGACGTTTTTTATTTCAAAGAGCACGGCACGGTGTACGGCACCAGCGGCGTGCCCGACATCGTGTGCTGCTATAAGGGCCGTTTTCTGGGATTCGAGGCGAAGTTGCCCGGGGGACGGCTGACCGAGCTCCAGAAGCGGGCCATCGACCGGATCAACTACGCCGGGGGCATCGCACGCCGCGTGGAGAGCGTGGAAGATGTGAAAGCCATCATCGTACAAGCGAATGAAGAACAAAAGAGGAGGACCTGCCCATGGGAAAGGGCCTGCGGACATCGACCATCGTCCCGGAGTTTTCCGACCTGATGAAAAAACTCCATCACTCTTTGATCTTTGTCTGTTCCCCATATCGTGGGGATGTGGAAACCAATGTACGGCAGGCCGAGAGGTACTGCCGCATTATTTTTGAACAGCAGGCCGTACCCATCGCGCCACACCTCTTGTTTCCCCGTTTCTTGAATGACGACGATCCGGACGAGCGCCGAGCGGGCCTTTTCATGGGCATTGAGGTGCTGAATGGTTGCGATGAGCTTTGGGCGTTCGGAGAGCCGACCGAGGAGATGGCGGTTGAGATCGCAGCCGCAGTTGCGCTTGGCGTACCAGTCCAGAGATTCTCTCCGGACTGCCGGGAGGTGGGCGTGGATGCCTGAGAGATGCTTTGCGCTGCGGTGGGACGGCGGTTGCGGCGCGCTGAACGTGAGAGGTTGCTCCAGCCAAGGAAGCTGTCCGTTTTTCATGACGCGCCTGGAGCACGAAGATGATTTGGAAGCAGCCAGTGTCCGCCTGCGCGCATTGCCGGAGGAAGTCCAACGAGACATCGCCTGGAAATATCACAAGGGTAGGATGCCCTGGAGGGGGAACGAAAGATGACCGCGAAGGAGTATCTGGCGCAGGTGCGTCTGATCGATACGAGGATCAACAATAAACTGGCCCAGGTGTCTGAGCTGCGGGAACTGGCGGCCAAAACGACATCGGTGCTTTCGGACATGCCCCGCGGCGACTCGCCGAATCAGCAATCCATGGAAGGCATCATCGTCAAAATCGTCGATATGGAGAACGAGGTCAATGACGACATCGACGGGCTGATCGACCTGAAGCGGGAGATTCAGCAGACGATCCAGCGCGTTCGCACCCCCGCGTACCAGGCACTTCTGGAGATGCGCTATCTTGGAAACATGACATGGGAGAGCATCGCAGAAGCAGCCGGGTACGACATCCGGTCTGCGTACCGCGCACACCGAGGTGCACTGCGCGCCGTAGATTGCATTCTCCGGGAACAGCGGGCGGACGAAAACGCACCACACGCAAAACTCTGAGAAAAAGTTCTCAAGTGGCAAAAATGTCATTGTATGTCATGGTGATCCTGTGCTAGGATTAGACTGTTAAAAACGGATGGAGCGCCAAGCCCTCGGAAGCACACAGCTTTCCGGGGGCTTTTACATGGGCGGAGCTACGACGTTGACTATGAAACAAGCCGTCCGTAGAGGGCGACTTGATTGCAAAGCGACGTGGTTTTCAGCCGCATCATTTTGACTCTCGATGAGCTGGCCTGTATCTGCGCCGCAGGGCGCGGCGCAACGCGGGCTCCAGGGCCGTCTTGATTTCAGAACCCAGCCCCAGCTCCTCATAGGCGGAACGGACGCCCTCGTAGTACCCAATGGCAGGTATTGCACCCCGCTTCATCTGCATGAGGTAGATCATCCCGGTGATTTCTGTGCCGTCGGCCATCGTCACCGGCCATTCCTCCTTGACGTAGTAAACCGGGTATCCTTCGTACCGGTCCAGGCGCTGTTCGTCACTTTGGGAGATCTCCCAGACGGCGACGGGGACGCGAGCGGTCGCCGAGCTTCGGATGGGAGCCGAACTTCGGTCGCCCTTGATTCGGGAGCGCTCCACGGTGGCGTGGACGTAGAACTCCAGCCGCGCCCCCTCGATGTAGCCGGTGCCGATGAGCCGGGCGTCCGGGCAGCGATACTCCATCTGTTCGACGCTCATGTTGGAGCCGTAGGCGATGTACTTCATGATGATGTCCTCCTCAATTTGGAAGTGGGTTTGAAAGGCGCGAGCATGGGTCGCTTCTGGCGATCAAACGCGACCCGATCGCCGATCTTCGGGGCTGCTTGATTCCAGAGCGCCGGTGAGCAGCGTCAGGTCCGCAAGTTTGAGGATGGCGTACTGCTGGGCGGACTCTGCGGCGAATATGGCGAGGCGATGTGCGAACATCCGGCCGGCGTTCCCATCGGCCTCCCCTGCGTCGATGGCGAGCGCCGCTTCTTCCGCCGCCCGCGCCTCGGTCAGTGTGGCTTCCGCGGCCGCTCGGGCCGTGAGGATCGCTGCGCGGGAAGGCGCCTTTTCGGCGGCGTCCGTCGCTTTGCAAAGCGTGTACGCGGCGTCGAACGCGGCATGGGCCGCGTCAAGCACGATCTGTGTTGTCACCTCAGCAGGAGGGAGGCTGCGGGAATGATCGCCAGATTCGTGGGTGTCCATGGCGGAATCCTCCTTGGTCTTGATTTGGTAGCTTTCAAGCTCAGCCCACCCGGGTGACGGTGTACAGAGGTTCGCCGGTGACGATAACGGAGACTTCGTACCGACTGCCGTCGGAGCTGACGCATAGGCGCTCCTTTCCTGGCCACATGCCCATGCCGCTCAACACTCGCTTGATGGCGCGCCGGACATCGTAAGCCCGGGTGCGGAAGGTTCCGCTGGGCACCGCGCTGTCCCAGGTCCAGTTGCCGTTCTCCTTCCGATACGCATTCACGCGGTTGATTTCAAAGATCATGGGCACCTCCTCGGGATGATTTGGGAGCGTATTTCTGCTGATCGAAGCCGGCGGGCGGGCATCCGGTGGCTGTGCTCAAGCCCGCCGCGGGCGGAGGATGAAGTCCTTGCCGCGCGCCCGGATTTTGTACGCAGCCGGGCTGTACTGATTCGCCGGGATTTTCGTGATCTGTTCGATGTCGGCCAGGGTGCAGGTGCGCATTCGCGGTTGCCGCCGGATGTACCGAAGGGCGATCGATTTGAAAGCCTCGCCGAGGAGCTTGTGCCCGTTCTCGGGCCTGGCCTTCGCACGCCACCGTTCGAGCCGCTTTGCCGCCATGGGCTGCGCCTCGTCCAGGGTTACGAAGTAGGTGTTCGAAATCCTTGCAAGCCTGAGTTCAAAGATCGGTTCCAGTTCGTTGTTCCAGATGGTGTCGCCCCAATCGTCACGGATCTTCTTGGTGTACCTGCCGGTGGTGATGCTGAAGTAGCCGTTGTAGTCGTACTGGTCGCCGTAGGCGCACTTGCTCTCCAGGAGCACGCGGATGATTTCTGAGCCTTTTCGAAGGTCGACCTTGGCGATCTCGCCCTGCGAGCCGGGCATGGAGCCGGTGTTGATGTGGTAGCCTTGCGCGATCAGCTCCGCCACCCTCTGGGTAAAAATCCCGTTGACGTCTTCCCGTGTCATCTGTGGTGTCCTCCTCGATTTGTGAGCTTGCGGCGCGCGGAAGGTCCGCCCCCGCCGCGACCAGCGGTGTGACGGACGGCCTGAAGCCATCAGGCCATCATTAGGCGGGTTGATTCAGAAGCTCAGTTCGGCGACGTACCGGGCGTAGTCGTAGCCCTGTGGGTCGATTGCCAGGCATTCGTCGCCCGCGGGGTTCTGCACCAGCAGGCAGTCGCGGACCGTGTCTGTGCCGTGCCAGCCCTGTTGATTTGCGAGCTGGTTGTATGCCCGGATCCAGGACCGGTCCTTGAGCAGGTGGTGTGTGAAGTTGTGCCACTCGTCCTCGGGCAGCGTGACGGAATCCTGGATCCGGAAAGATTCGGGAGCCTGGGCGCGGGCCTGGCGGACCTCCTCCAGGTTCATGGGCTTACGGGAAAAGACGGCTTTCGGGTACATGGCGTGTTCCTCCTCCATTTGATTCAGTAGCTCTTCGCGGTCGGCCTTCTGTCTTACCAGATGCCGCCCCTGCGCTTGAGCCCGAGGGCTTCGTCGCGGGCCTTGCACAGTTCGGCCACCTTCTGAGGGGAGCGCTCCTCGACCGTCTCGGCGGGAACGCCGGGGCTATGCCGGTAGATCGTCCAGCGCGTGCCGGCCTGATTTGAGACCGCCCAGTGGTAGTCCGTCTCGTCGTAGGGCGCGATTCGGGTCAGGCACAGGCGCGGGTGGCCGGGGCGGTAGGAACGCAGGTGGTACTCGGTGTGCCCGACCTTGAGCGTGGTGGTGTCCATGGGTCATCCCTCCTCGACTTTGATTCAGTAGCTTGCGGCTTCCCGCGACCAGCGTGTGCCGGTTTCGCCTCGGTGCCATCGAGGTCTCGTCAGGCGGGTCACATGGCCACGGCCATGGGCGGGCCGTTGCGCCAGGCGCTGTTCCCCGGCAAGTTGGCCGTCAGGTGTTCCCGGGCGGTCTCGAACTCCTCACCAATGAACCCGAGTTTCAAGAGCCAGCACCGGAAGGCGTACTTGGGGTTGTCGGTCTCCGGCCGCCGAGGGCTTGCGTAGCTTGATTCCAAAGCCAGGTGGCTGATGGCCAGCGCGAGCTGGATGTAGGCCTTGACCTTACCCGCGTGGAGGGTCGCGTTGAAGGCGCGGAACTCGATGGTCCCTTTCTGGAACACGCTGTGCAGGTTCAGCAGGTGGTACCGGCTGGAGTCGTAGTGCTCGTGGGCCCGGCGCTCGGCCCGGGAGGTGTTTGGCTCGTCGTACCAGAGCTGTGCGAACTCGGCCATGGTGCGGGGCTTCTTCCGGTTCAGCCGTTCTAGGAAGGCTGGGTCGACCGGCTTGCACCAGCGCTCCCGGCGTTCGGGGCTGATCCCGAGGGCTTGGGTCAGGAGGTCCTCCTTGGCGTTGACGATGTTGGTGAGGTTCCGGAGCGTCGAGGCGGTGTGCAAACCCAGGCCGACGTGGACGTGGATCCCGCAGCTCGGATCGGCCTTCGCACCAGCGGCCCGCAGAGCCCGGACCAGGGCCTGAACCGTCCCGATGTCCTCCCACCGGCAGATGGGGCTGACCACCTCGGTCTGCTGTTCCCACCCTCCGGCGATGCTGGCGTCCGAGACCACCTTCCAGACCCGTCCCGTCCCGTCAGGGATGGTGCGCAGGTCGTAGCTGCGGCCCGGGATGTACTCCACCTCTGTGCCGAAGTGCTCGGCGATCGCCTGGGCGGCCTTCGCCCGAGAGATCCCGTTCATCTCCAGCTCGATTCCGAAGGTCTGTGTTTTCACGGCCCGCGGCCCCTTTCGTTCCCGTCCGATCGCCCCGCGGACCCCGCCCGCCCGGCGACCTTTGCCCGGAGCGGCCCGCCCGCCCCGGCCGGCCCGGTGTTCCCGGCCGGCGAGCGTAGGATACCTCCGCCCGGGCGGCGGAAAAAGCCACTTCAGCCGTCGTTTGGCACTTCTTGGTGATCGTTTTTGGCGTCGTTTGGGATAACCCGGCGGGTGACGGCGCGGCCTTCCTATACCGCGCAAACGCGAAGCCCCAGGCGGGCGGCCCCGGCCCCCGGCGCGCGGCCCCGGCCCCGGCGGACAGCCCCGGGCGGGCGGCTCCGGCCCCGACGGACGGCCCCGGCTCCGGCGGGCAGGCACAGCCCCGGCGGACGGCCCAAGCCCCGGTGGGCGGCCCCGGCCCCGACGGACGGCCCAAGCCCCGGGCGGGCGGCCCCGGCCCCGGCGGGCGGCCCCGACCCCGACGGACGGCCCAAGCCCCGGCGGGCGGCCCCAGCGGACAGGCACAGCCCCGGCGGACGGCCCAAGCCCCGGCGGGCGGCCCCAGCGGACAGGCACAGCCCCGGCGGGCACACTTCGCCCCTTTGCTTTGGAGAAGTCCCACCGGCGTGGTGGACTTTCGCGCTTCGCTACGAAGAAGTCCCACCGGGGTGGTGGACTTTTGTGCTTCGCTTCGAAGAAGTGTGCCGGGGAGGGGGTATCGAATCTCTGGTCCTCTCTCACCGGAGACCGCGGCCCCCTCTCGCGTGAATTTTCGCGATATTCCGGGGGTGGGGGTCAGCGCCCCAAAACAAATTCAAACCGCTCATTTCGGGCGGTTTTTCTGATGTCTGAAGATGATCAGGAGGACGGCCGTGAACACGAGCATGAACCTGCAGCGGATCCCGGTGGAAAAGCTGAAACCTGCGAAGTACAACCCCCGCAAGGACCTGAAGCCCGGCGATCCGGCGTATGAAAAGATCAGGCGGTCCCTGCATGACTTCGGTTATGTGGACCCCGTGATCTGGAACGAAGTCACCGGAAACATCGTGGGCGGCCATCAGCGGTACAAGGTGCTCGTGGCGGAAGGCGCGACGGAGATCGACTGCGTGGTCGTTCACATTGAGAATCCGGCAGATGAGAAGGCGCTCAACATCGCCCTCAACAAGGCCGTCGGCGAGTGGGAGCCGGTGGCGCTGGCGGACCTACTGACCGACCTTCAACAGAACGGCTACGACCTGGGGGCAACAGGCTTTGATGCCGCCGAGATTGATGAGTTGTTCTCCAAGGTCCACGACAAGGAGGTTATGGACGACGACTGCGACCTGGACGCGGAAAACGTTACCCCATTCGTGCAGCCGGGCGACCTCTGGATGCTGGGTAGGCATCGGATGCTCTGCGGCGACGCGACCAATGCGGAGGATGTGGCTCGGCTCATGGCGTCCGGCAGCGCCGGGCCGGTCAAGGCCAACCTGGTGGTGACGGACCCGCCGTATAACGTCGCCTACGAGAGCAAGGACGGAAAGACCATCCAGAACGACAGCATGGCGGACAGCGCGTTCTATGAGTTCCTGCTGGCTGCCTTCAAAAATATGGCTGCGCACATGGCGGAGGGCGGGTCGGCCTATGTCTTTCACGCCGATACCGAGGGGCTCAACTTCCGGCGTGCGTTCAAGGAAGCGGGCTTCCACATCAGCGGCGTGTGCATCTGGGTGAAGCAGTCGCTGGTGCTGGGGAGAAGTCCCTACCAATGGCAGCACGAACCGGTGCTGTTCGGGTGGCTGCCCAACGGCAAGCACCGATGGTTTTCCGACCGCAAGCAGTCGACCATCTGGAACTTCGACAAACCCAAGCGCAGCGAGCAACATCCGACCATGAAGCCGGTGCCGCTCCTGGCCTACCCGATCAAGAACAGCTCCGCGCCCAATGGCGTCGTGCTCGACCCATTCGGCGGCTCGGGCAGTACGCTCATCGCCTGCGAGCAGACCGACCGGATCTGCCACATGATGGAACTAGATCCGAAGTACGCCTCCGTCATCGTGCTGAGGTACATCGAGCAGGCGGGATCCGCTGTTGGTATCAAGGCGCTACGTGGCGGCGCTGAATTGACTTACGAGGAAGCGAATGCGGCCTCGGCAAAGGTGTAAACCCAACAAAACTGGCGTCGGTTCTTCTACAGCCGGATCCTGTGATTTAGCTTGCTTCCGTGCCCCATAAGAGTGATGAATGGGACAGCGACACAAGGAGGGGTTTCCATGATCATTCAATTCGAGGGCATGACGGGCGAGCGGCGTAAAGCGCTGGTGAGCGCCATCGCCGAAGCAGCGGGCGAACAGGTTCACTATAAGGGCGCGCCGGGGTTCCAGTACCAGGTCGGCGCGTACACAGTGCTCAAAGACGGCAGCGTGGAGACGGATGACTTCGCGGACCACAAAATGATGGGGCAACTGCTGGTTGCTCTCCGGGCGCGGGGTTTTCTGCAGCAGGGCGACGGCTGGGCCGAGCCAGAGGAGCCGCCCACCGAGGAACTCGCCGCCTGCGCCAGCATCCCAGAAGCCGATAGCATCACGCTGATTTTCCCGAAGGACGGCATGGACGAAACGACGGTCGCTAACCTGAAGCGGCTGGTCGGGGGCAAGGGCTGGTTGATCCGCCTGGCGCTGGGGGTGGACGCACTGCCAGTCGAGGAGACGGCCGATTCGCTCCGGTTCCCCTGGCTGCCGGGCACAGTGCCCAGCGAGCTAACCCACACCTGCGCGCTGCTCATCGCCGCGCTGATCAAGCTAGCGAAGGCGCAGAAGCGCGTGGTGTTGACCGAGCATGAGACAGACAACCCGAAGTATGCCCTCCGCTGCTTCCTGCTCCGGCTGGGGTTCATCGGCGACGAGTACAAGGATGCCCGGAGGCTCCTGATGCAGGGCGTTCCCGGCAACGGCTCCAACCGGCACATCGCCGGGGAGACGGCTTCTCCGGCATAAGGAGCATCATCCAGGGACACATAAACCCGTAGCCGCTGTGCACCTGCACGGCGGTTTTTCTCTGCCCATTTTTGAGAAGGGAGGTGCGCCGCATGGCGACCCGGGGCAGAAAACCCAAGCCCACCGCATTAAAACTCCTGGACGGCAATCCCGGCAAGCGCCCCCTCAACGACCGGGAGCCGGTGCCACCCAAGGGCAACGTCAAGTGCCCCAGCTGGCTGATGCCGGAAGCGAAGAAGGAGTGGAGGCGGCTGGCGCCCTCTCTCGAGGCGATGGGCGTGCTTACCATGGCCGACCTGACCGCCTTCGCCGGCTACTGCCAGGCGTTCGCCCGGTGGAAGGAGGCGGAGGAGTTCATCACCCAGCACGGCTCCATCTTCAAGACGCCCTCCGGCTACGTGCAGCAGGTGCCGCAGGTGTCCATCGCCCAGCAGAACCTGAAGATCATGCAGTCCTTCTGCACCGAGTTCGGCCTGACCCCCGCTACCCGCGCCCGCATCATCGCCGGCGGCGCGGAGGGGGCTCCGAGCGACGACCCTATGGAACGGCTGCTGAAGGGGAGCTGGCAGCATGGCGTTTGACGAGCAAAAAGCCCGGCGCGTGCTGGACTTTATCGAGTGCCTGAAGCACACGAAGGGCGAGTTTCACGGCAAGCCGTTCCTCCTGCTCCCCTGGCAACAGCAGATCGTGTCGGACGTGTTCGGTACCGTTCGAGACGAAAATCCGGAAATCCGGCAATTCACTCAGGCGTACATCGAGATCCCCAAAAAGCAAGGAAAAAGTGAATTGGGCGCGGCGCTCGCGCTCAACATGCTGACCAACGACGACGAGTGGCGTGCAGAAGTATACTCCTGCGCCTCCGACCGACAACAGGCAGGCATCGTGTTCGACGTCGCGGTTGATATGGTCAAGCAGTCCCCGGCACTTATGAAGCGCATCCGGATCATCCCATCCACCAAGCGCATGATCTACGACCCCACCGGCAGCATCTACCAAGTGCTGTCCTCGGAGGTCGCGACCAAGCACGGCCTCAACGTCAGCGCCTGCATCTTCGACGAGTTGCACACGCAACCGAACCGCGCCCTTTACGACGTCATGACCCAGGGCTCGGGCGACGCGAGAAAACAGCCGCTATGGGTCTTTCTAACGACCGCCGGCACCGACCGGACCAGCATCTGCTGGGAGGTCCACCAGAAGGCGGTGGACATCCTCGAGGGACGGAAGCGGGATCCCCGTTTCTACCCGGTGGTATTCGGTCTTTCAGACGGCGAGGACTGGCAGGAGGAACAGAACTGGTACAAGGCCAACCCCTCACTGGGGCACACGATTACGATCGACAAGGTGCGCGACGCCTATCATAAAGCTCTCGAAACGCCCGCCGACGAGAACATGTTCCGCCAGCTTCGCCTGAATCAGTGGGTGAAGCAGAGCGTGCGCTGGATGCCCATGGACCGGTGGGACGAGTGCGGCGGCGCGGTGGACGCTCAGACGCTGGAAGGTCGGGTCTGTTACGCTGGGCTTGACCTCTCCTCCACCTCCGACTTGACCACCATCGTGCTGGTATTCCCGCCGGAAAGCGAAGAGGAGCCGTACACCGTGCTGCCCTTCTTCTGGCTGCCGGAGGACACTCTTTCCCTGCGCGTTCGGCGCGATCACGTGATGTACGATGTATGGACAGCGCAGCAATACCTCATGACCACCGAGGGGAACGTGGTGCACTACGGGTTCATCGAGCAGTTCATCGTCCGCCTGGGCGAACGGTACAATATTAAGGAAATCGCCTATGACCGGTGGAACGCCACCATGATGGTGCAGACTCTGGAGGACGATGGGTTCACCACGATCCCGTTCGGTCAGGGATTCCGCGATATGAGTCCTCCGACGAAGGAGCTGATGCGCATCGTGCTGGAACATAAGCTCGCCCACGGCGGGCACCCGGTGCTCCGGTGGAACATGGACAATGCTTTCGTTCGGACCGATCCCGCGGGGAATCAGAAGATCGATAAGGAAAAGTCCACCGAGAAGGTGGACGGTGCGGTAGCGCTGGTGATGGCGCTGGACCGGGCGATGAAAAATCAGGGATCCGGCGGCAGCGTATACGATGGGCGCGGGTTGCTGTTTATTTGAGGTGCATGATGCCGAGAACGCCCAAACGCCCCTGCAGGCACACCGGCTGCCCCAATCTCAGCGACGGCCTGTACTGCGAAAACCATCGCGGACTGTACGCCCGTGAAACCGCCACCCAGCGTGGTTACGACGGACGCTGGCGCAAGGCGCGAGCACTGTTCTTGAAGAAACACCCACTCTGCGCTGAGTGCCTGAAGGAGAACCGGCTGACGCCCGCGACGGTGGTCGACCACATCGTCCCTCACCGGGGCGATGAGCGGCTGTTCTGGGACCAGTCAAACTGGCAGCCACTCTGCAAGGCCTGCCATGACCGGAAAACTGGCAACGGGTTTTAGCTCAGCAGAACGCTTGCATATCGCAATACAATCGGGTATACTATGGCTGTAGGAGGTGTTCTCTATGGCCAGAACATCAAACATCTTTGCCCGTGTCGAACCTGAAATCAAAGAGCAAGCCGAGCGGGTATTGGATCAGCTCGGAATTCCCATGTCCAATGCGATTGGCTTGTTTCTCCGGCAGGTGGTGCTGCAGCGCGGTATTCCCTTCGAGATGAAGCTTCCCAAGAATAAGCCTACGTCATTCGGCGACTTGAGCGAAGCACAGTTTGACGCGGAGATCGAAAAAGGGCTGGCCGATCTTGCTGTGGGTAAGGTCAGTACCCCCAATGCAGTCGCTGACCGGATGAACAGGGAATACGGCATATGACCTGGAAAGTCATTTATACGGAGCAAGCGGAACGGGATTTGCGAGACATCTATGAGTATATCGCATATTCCCTGCTGGAGCCCGAAACTGCGGCGCGGCAAGTCCGGAGGATCATGGACGCGGTTGTGACGCTGAACCGCATGCCCTTGCGCCATCACCTCTTCGATCGGGAGCCATGGCATGGCAAGGGTCTGCGCATCCTGACGACGGATAAGTACCTAACGTTCTATCTCCCAGTGGAGGCACAGGGCGTGGTTGCAGTGATCCGGGTCATGTACAGCGGCCGGGATGTGGTCGAACAACTGACAGAGACCGAGGAGATCAAATAGCCAGAGCTTCTGGAGAAGGTCTCCATCGAAAACCAAGAACTGAAAACAAAGCATCTCAGCGATGAGGTGCTTTTTCTTTACCCATTTGGAGGTGTCGATGAAAAACCCATTGACCCTGCTGTTCCGGTCGCGGGACAAGCCCGGGGGGCGACCTTCGCCTAAAGACAGTGTAAGCGCCGCGCAAGCTTTCTACTACGGCGGCAGTACGGCTGGAAAAGCCGTCAATCCCCGAACGGCGGTGCAGATGACAGCGGTGTACGCCTGCGTGCGGGTGATCGCCGAAACCGTGGCCAGCCTGCCGCTGCACGTCTACCGATACACGGATCGAGGCAGCGAAAAGGCGTTCGACCACCCGCTCTACCGCATCTTGCACGACGAGCCCAACCATGAGATGACCTCGTTCATCCTGCGAGAGGCGATGCTCTCCCACCTGTTGCTGTGGGGCAACGCCTACTGCCAGATCCTCCGAAACGGACGCGGTCAGATCATCGGCCTGTACCCACTGCTGCCGGAGAAGATGGCTGTGGACCGGGACGCGGGCGGGTGCCTGACCTACGACTACACAACCCAGAGCGGCGTCGTGGTCCGTCTGCGGCCGGAGGACGTCTTGCATATCCCCGGCCTGGGCTTTGACGGTATCATGGGCTACAGCCCCATCGCGCTGGAGAAGAACGCTATCGGCCTCGGCATGGCTGCCGAAGAATATGGGAGCCGATTCTTCTCCAACGGCGCTACCCCTAGCGGCGTGCTCACCCACCCCAACACCGTGAAGAACCCCACCGCGCTCCGGGAGAGCTGGCACGCAGCCTACGGCGGCTCCGCCAACTCCGGTAAGGTAGCGATTCTGGAAGAGGGACTCAAGTTCGAACGGATCTCCATGCCCAACAACGAGGCGCAGTTTCTGGAGAGCCGGAAGTTCCAGGTGGCGGAGATCTGCCGGATCTACCGAGTGCCACCCCATCTGGTAGGCGACCTGGAGCATGCCACGTTTTCCAACATCGAGCACCAGTCCATCAGCTTCGCGATGCACACCATCCGCCCCTGGCTAGTCCGGATCGAACAGGCGATGAACCGGGCGCTCTTCACCGAAAAGGAGAAGAGCTTTTTTTATGTCCGGATCAACATCGATGGGCTGATGCGTGGCAGCTACAAAGAGCGTATGGAAGGCTACGCCATTGGGCGGCAGAACGGCTGGCTGTCAGCCAACGACATCCGTGAGCTCGAAAACATGAACCCGCTGCCCGACGGGGCCGGGGGCAGCGCGTACCTGGTCAACGGCAACATGGTGCCCATAACGACGGCACAGAAGACGAACGGGAGGGATGCCCCCTGAGAGAATTACAACTGAACGGCTACATCGACGAAGAAGTGTGGTTTGGCGACGAGATCACGCCGGCTAGTCTTCACGAGGCGCTGTACGGAGCCGACAGCCAATTCACCGACGATGTTCACATCCGCCTCAACAGCTACGGCGGCAGCTGCAACGCCGCCACCCGAATGTTTGACGACGTCCGGGCGTATCCCGGAAGCGTGGGCATCACGATCTCCGGCACCGCAGCCTCCGCCGCGACAGTGCTGGCCATGGCGGCGGACCACTTGGAGATGACGCCGGGGAGCTTGTTCATGATCCACGACCCATCGGTCATCGCCTTGGGCAACGAGCGGGGTTTGTCAGAGGCGCTGGGCCTCCTTCGTGCCTGCAAAGAGAGTATCCTCAACATCTACGGCACCCGGTGCAAGATGAAGCGCGATGAACTGGCCGCACAGATGTCCGCGACCACCTGGATGGACGCCAACGCGGCACTGGCCTATGGCTTCATCGACCGGATCGCCGAAGAAGCCCGAACCGATCCATCCAACGCAGGGAAACCGCACACCGCGAATCGCGCGGAGGCGGAAGCCAAGGTACAGGCTTGGCTGAACCGCCATAAACCCCAGCCGTCCCGCCCGATCCAGGGCGACGATCATACACCTTGTGTATTGCCTGACGATGATCAGGCCACCCGGCCCGAGAACCCGGGCGGGACGGCGCAAACCGAATCACCCCCACCGCCGGAACTCTCCGGCACCCCGATCGCCCAGCTGCAAAAGCGGCTGGGTTTACTTATGCCCGCGAGGCGATCAATCAAGGAGGATACATGAGCAAAGTATTGGAGATGCGCAGGAAGCGCGGCGAGATCTGGGACAAGGCGAAGGCGTTCCTGGAATCCCGGAAGGATGAGAGCGGCCTTCTGTCTGCGGAGGATACCGCTTCCTATGAGCGGATGGAGCAGGAGGTTGTGGACCTCGGCCACGCCATCGAGCGCGAGGAGCGCGTTGCGGAACTGGAGCGCGAAATGGGCGCACTGGCAAACGCAGCGCTGGTCTCCCGCCCGGAGAAGGCGACCGACAAGCCGGGCCGCGGCAGCAGGGCCTACAATGACGCCTTCTGGAAACTGATGCGCGACGTGGACCGCCGCGGATACGAAGCCCGGAATGCACTGCAGATCGGCGAGCTCAGCGAGGGCGGCTACACGGTACCCGACGAGTTCGAGCACACACTGGTGCAGGCGCTCCAGGAGGAGAACATCATGCGAGCTCTGGTGCACGTGATCACCACCTCCTCCGGCGACCGAAAGATCCCGCTGGTGACCAGCAAGGGCGCGGCCTCCTGGGTGGAGGAAGAAGCCGCCATCCCCGAGTCGGACGACGGGTTCGGCCAGATCACGCTGAGCGCGCACAAGGTGGGCAGCATGATCCGGATCTCGGAGGAACTGCTCCGCGACTCCGCTTTCGACCTTGCCGCCTACATCACCGGGGAATTCGCGCGCCGGGTCGGCGCGGCGGAGGAAGCGGCGATCATCGCGGGCGACGGCAGCCATAAGCCCGCGGGACTGCTCCACGATACGCTGGGCGCGGAAGTGGGTGTGACCGCCGCCGCAGCCGCCGCGATCACCGCGGACGAGCTGATCGACCTGCAGCATTCGCTGAAGTCCGGCTACCGCCGGCGCGCGGCGTTCATCATGAACGACGCTACCGTCAAGCTGATCCGAAAGCTCAAAGACGGCAACGGGCAGTTCCTGTGGCAGCCGGGCCTCCTGTACGGCCAGCCGGACACGCTGCTGAATCAGCGGGTGCTGACCTCTGGGTACATGCCGCTGCCCGCCATTGGCAACAAGGCGATCCTGTATGGCGACTACAGCTACTATTGGCTGGCGGACCGCGAAGGTCGCTCGCTGCAGCGGCTGAATGAGCTGTACGCTGCAACCGACCAGGTGGGCTTCAAGGTCACGCAGCGCGTGGACGGCCGCCTGATCCTGCCCGAGGCGGTCAAGTGCCTCAGGATGAAGACGGCTTAAGCAATAGAGGGACTGTCTCTGCCACCACCATATATCGTGTGGAAGATCCGGAAGACCGCTATATGTGGTGGGCCTGCTCAGGGCAGAGCAGTCCTTTTCTTTACTCTGGAAGGAGGAAACGATGAGCCAATCCAGCCGAAACTACCACGCCCACGGCGGCAACGAGTGGGTGATCGGCGGCAAGCTGACCTTTCTGCCCGGCGCCACCGTGGAGGACACCGAAAGGCTGTTCGACGCGCCCGCCCAAGCCCAACTTCCCAACCTCCCCGCCAGCACCGCCACCACAGTGGCCGCGCTACGGGAGGAATTCAATGGCCTGATCTGCGCCATGAAGGCCGCCGGCCTGATGGCCCCAGATGCACCCGCCCCATCCACTTCCAATGACGCGCCATCCGAGTAGGGCGGTGGTCGCATGGTCGTAACGGTCCCCGAGGTCAAAGCCCACCTGCGCATCCAGCATGATGATGAGGACGAGTATCTCGCCTCGCTGATCGCCCAGGCCCAGTCGGCCGCTGAAGATTACTGCCGCGTACCACTCCAGGACGAAGCGCCGCCTTCTGTGCGGCTGGCGTTGCTCCTCATGATCAGCCACTACTACGAGAACCGGGATAACCCGGACAAGCAGGTGTACCTGGCGATGCGGATGGCGTTTGAGAACCTATTGTATCCCCACCGCGACGTCACAAAGTTCTTCTGACGGAGGTGAAGCGCATTGCGCGGCTACAAGAATTTCGAGTCCGACCCACACCCGGGAGATCTTCGACACCTGGTGGAGATCGGCTACACCGAAAACATCATCAACGGCAACGGCTACCCGGAGCCCAGGGACGTCGTCGTGTGCCGCGTGTGGGCGTCCGCCATCGAGGCGGGCAACCAGACCTTTCGCGCCGCCGACACGGAGAACGCCGAGGGGGTCATCAACTTCACGATCCGATACCGGTCCGATGTACATCCTGGCATGTGGGTCCGATTCTTGGGGGATAAGCGAGTGATCTCCACCATGGGCGAGTACGAGTTCAAGCGGCGGTACTTGGGCCTTAAGACCTCCGTCGTGAAGGGCGTGGGCTGATGCTGAAGGTACAGGAAGCGCTGAGAGACGTGGGCATCCCGGTGTTCGCCGGCATCTGGCGGCCCACCGCCTCCGGGCAGAACCCACCCGGCCAGTACATGGTGTACTCCACGACCACCGCCGAGGACGCCCATCAGGACGATACGGTCGTCTCCTTCAGAACCTACGTCTATCTGAACCTCTGGAGCGACGGCGATCCGACCGATACGGCCACAAAAGTGCGCGCCGCGATGTACGCGGCGGGGTTCGCCATGGTGGAGGAGACCGACAAGGGCTACAATCAGCCGGCCTACGACAGCGCCACCCGTCAGTACACCGTCCAGTGGACCTGGTGCCTTCGGCAGGAGGTGGCCCCGTGAGCATGCAGTTTCAGGGCTTCGACGATCTCACAAACGACCTGACCGCCATGGCGGCGGCGTTGGACGACGGCCCGGCGGTCAACCGGGCGCTGGAAGCCGGCGCGGCACCCATCGAGCGACAGATGCGGCACAACGCTTCCACCGATCCCGCGATCATCACCGGCGACCTGCATGATTCCATCCACACCGGGAGCGTCCGGGGCGGCAAGCGCGGAAAGCGCATCACCATCGGCGTCCACCACAGTGAGCGTGGCGCCTACTACGTAAATGCGGTGGAGTTTGGGCACGGAGGACCGGCCCCAGCACCCCCGCACCCGTTCATCCGGCCCGCTTATGATACCACCGTGGTCGAGGCCTACGACCTCATCTGGGAGAGCCTTCGTGATTCTCTCGACCGGACCATCTGAACCTACAGGAGGATATGAGAATGCCCAACAGCCCTTCTCCCGCCGTGGCCAGTACGATCGGCCTCAAGAACGTGGTCATCGCAGAGATGACCTCCGATACGGAAACCGCGGTTGCCTACGGCCCGCTGCAGGATTTCGCCGGCGCCATCGACGCCCAACTCGCGCCCGAGAACGCCGACCCTGATGTGCAGTACGCCGATGATGTGGAACTGGACGTGCTTTACCCGGACCCGGAGATCAAGCTGACGATGGAGATGGCGGATGTACCCCTGATGCTCCAGGAGAAAATCCTGGGCAACGTCATCGACGACAACGGCGTGCTGGTTCGCACCGCGGGTGATGCGCCGCCCTACTTCGCGTTGGGCTTCCGCTCGGAGCGCAGCGACGGCAAGTTCCGCTACGTCTGGATGTTCAAGGGCCGCGCCGCGCCGATGAGCGAGACCTATCACACGAAGGAAGGGAAACAGCTGACGCGCCAGACCGGGAAGCTGGAGTTCACCTTCCTCAAAAGGACCCACGACGGCCGCTACCAGGCCGTGGCGGACGAGGGGCAGAACGGGTTCACGCCGGAAAAGGCCGCCGCCTTCCTGACCAGTGTCTACACGCCGGTCATCACCACCGGCAGCGGGAGCTGATCTCCAAAGCTGAGCTTATAGAAAGAAGGTGCTCCCATGATCACCTGCACGCTTGGGGACAAGAAATACAGCGTGGATTTCATATCCGGCCGCGCCCTACGGGAGATGGGTCCCGCCTGGGACATGTACACCCGGGTGACCAAAGTCGCCAGCGATGCGCTGTCCGGCAAGGCCTCTACCGAGGCGACCACCGTCGCGGAGGCCATGGACGTGCTGGTCCGCTGGTTCTGCATCCTATTCGGAAACCAATTCAGCCCAGACGAGGTATACGACCACTACCCGGTGGACCGTCTGATGCACGACATCGTAATTTCACTGCTCTCCGTGCAGTCCCAGACCACCGAGGTATTGGGGGAATTCCCTACGACGGCGGCGCAGGAGAAGGCGAAGGCGTCCTGACGCTGCCCGACTATGTGTACGCGACCTACAACGAACTGCTGACTTCTGGCTGGACGATGCGGGAGATTGACGGGATGGACATGCCGGGCTTTCTCCGGCTCCGGGCGTGGGACGCGCGGCGCAAGCAGACCGCGAAAGCACCCCTACGCCGGTTCATCGACGAGGTGTGGCCGGAGAACCATTGAACCTAGGCAACACCACAAACAGCCACCGCGCACATTGCGTGCTTCGCGGTGGCTGTCTCTATGTGAACGGGCGTCTCTGCCCTTGATGCAATGAGTGTACCGCGCGGATGTGAACCGCGCATGACCGCGGAGTGGCCGAGAATTGACAATTCTGGAAGAAATTGAGGTGAGTATGTGAGCGAATCCCTCCGCGATCTGGTGGTATCGCTGTCGCTGAATTCGGACAACTTTACGCGAAACCTCCGGAGCATCAACAAGCAGATCGCGGAAGCGGAGAGCAAGTTCTTGCTGGCGGCTGCCGGGGTGGAGGGGTTTGAGAAGTCGGCCAGCGGACTCAGCACCAAGATCGGCACACTGCGGGAGAAACTGGTCAGCCAGCGCCAGGCGGTCGAACAGTACCAGCGTGCGCTGGCGGCGGCGGATACGAAATTGCAGTCTTCCGCGGCTAACCACGGGAAGTTCAGTGCGTCACTGGATGCGGCGCGCTCCCGCCAGGCGGCGCTCCGGGAGGAGATCGACCGCGCCTCAAAGAAGGTCGACGAGTACCGCTCCTCGCTCGGCACGTCCGACTCCGCCACCATCGCGGCCCAAGCCAATCTGGACGCGCTGCGCGGGGAGTACGAGGCGTCCGGTGCCGAGGTCAAGAAGCTGGAAGGCCAGGTGACCGCCACCGGCAAGACCCTGCAGAACGCTGCGGACGTCATCACCACCACTCAGACCAACCTCAACAACGCCACAGCCGCCGTCCGGGAGACGCAGTCGGAGATCGGGAAACTGGGCAAGCGCCTGGAAATCGCCCGGTCCGCGCTCCATGCCGCGGGCGACAGCCTAACTGCGTTCGGCAAGAGCGCGTCAGCTGCGGGCAAGGCGCTCACGCCCGTGGGGCGCAACCTGACGCGCTACGTGACGACACCCATCGCCGGGCTGGGCGCATTCGCGATCAAGTCGGCCATCGACTTCGAGGACGCATTTGCCGGGGTGCGGAAAACCGTCTCCATGACGGAGGACGAGTACGCCGCGCTGGACGCCTCCATCAAGCGAATGACACTGGTCAAGCCCGCTGATTACGAGGCGATTGCCGCCGTGGCGGAAGCCGCCGGACAGCTGGGCGTCGCCAATCATGCCATTGAGGGCTTCACCTCCGTCATGACGGACCTGGGCGCGGTGTCCACCGACCTCTCCGCCGAAGACGCCGCGACGAACCTGGCCAAGCTCGCCAACATCATGGGCGTGACCGGGGACAAGCAAACCAACGAGTACTTCGAGCGGATGGGCAGCGCCGTGCTGGAACTGGGCGTCAACTCTGCAGCCACCGAGGCGGGTATTGTGGAGATGTCCATGCGCCTCGCTGCGGCCGGTAAGCAGGTGGGGTTGACCGAGCCCCAGATCATCGGGTTTGCGACAGCGCTGTCATCCGTGGGCATCGAGGCCCAGATGGGCGGCACCGCGTTCTCAAAAGCTCTGATCAAGATGGAGCTGGCGGTCGAAAATGGCGGCCAGTCGCTGAAGGACTTCGCGAAAGTGTCCGGCATGACCTCCGACGAATTCTCACGGCTGTTTAAGTCCGACCCCGCCGCGGCGTTCCAGGCGTTCATCGAAGGCCTGGCACAGATGGACGACGAGGGTGTCAGCGCCATCTCCACACTGCAGGACATCGGGTTCAAGGAAGTCAGGCTCAGGGACACCACCCTGCGCATGGTCAACGCGACGGAACTGCTGAGTTCCACGCAGTCCATCGCCAATAAGGCCTGGAAGGACAACAGCGCCATCACCAACCGGGTAGCGGAGCGCTACAACACCACGGCCAATCGCCTCAAGATGCTGAATAACCGCGCGCAGCTCACCGCCGCGACGTTCGGCGAGGTGATGCTTCCCACCATGGAGGACGTAGTCGCCGGGGCAGGCGATTTTCTGGACGGCTTCGCCGAAATGGACGAGGGGCAGCGCAAAGCGCTGATCTCTACCGCTGCCTGGATTGCAGCCATTGGACCCGCAATCCTGCTGGTAGGGAAGCTCAACACCGGCATCGGCACCGTATCGTCTGCGCTCGGGAAGCTGCTGCTGGCGTCAACGGAGGCCGGGGGCGGCGCAACCGGGATGCTCTCCGCGCTAGGCGGCCTGCTGGGCCCCGCGGGCATTGCGGCCGTGGCCGCCGCGGCGCTGTACGGCGCGTACAAATGGTATGATTACGCCTCGGGGGCCGCGGCTGCGAGGGAAGCGACCAAGGGCATGATGGACACCGCGGAGGAGTGGCAGTCCACCCAGGCCAAGACCCTCTACGACACCGGCAACGACCCGTTCACGCGGTTCGGCATCGACGAATCGGCGTTTTCCAGTGGCGTCGGCGCCGCGAAGGATTGGCTGGACGCCATCCGCAAGGTGTGGTCCGACGGCGCGAAGGACTCGAAGACGGCTGTAAATGAGTACATCGACCAGTTTACCGCCGGGTCGGACGAAGTGCGGGAAGCGATTGTGGCGCGGCAGACCACCCAGGAGAAGTACGGGGTCAAGGACGACAAGACCGCCACGGATGACCTGAAAAAGCTGAAGGCGTATGACAAAGAAGTGGCGGCGCTCCTCAAAAAGCGCCGGAACAAGACGCTGACGGAGGACGACCAGAAGCGGCTCGAACAGATCGTGCAGGAGCGCGTGGAGATCAAGCTGCGCTACATCACCGGCGAGGGCGGCGGCTACGACAGCATCATCAGCGCGGTGGAAGCTGAAAAGGCGCGCCTTGCCGCTGAGGGGCAGTCCCCTGGCTCCGACCTGTACGGCGATGCGCTGTCCGCGGCTGCCACCGGGTACAAAGCCCAGGTGGACTCCATCAACCAATCGTACGACGACCAGTTCGCAGATCTCCAGGCGATTTCCGATGAAAAGGAGCGGCAGGACGCCCTCGATCAGTTGAACCTGGAGCATGTGCAGCAGTTGAAGGCCGCCCGCGAGGAGTACAACGCGGTGCTGGGACAGTACGCCACCGAAGCGTTCAAAGCTCCGGAAGTCCAGCAGGCGCAGTCGGATATGGAAAAGCTGCGGCAGATGATCGCAACCTTCCAGAGCGACGGCGTCGTCACCGGCGACGAACTGACGCAGCTGAAGACGTTCACGGACTCCCTGGACGAGGGAAAGCTCGCCAGCTACCTCGCGCTGCTCAAACAGATCGACGAGGGCGGACTGGGCGACCTCAATCTCGGCACCGAAGAAGCGCCCATTAAGGCCAGTGACCTCCTGGGCGGGTACGACACTGTCGCAGCATTCCTTCAAGCCAATAGTGGGACATTTGAAGGCCTCGCCGGTATGTTCGGGGCAGCGGGTGCGGAAGCGAACCGCGTGCTGCTGGACATCGGGATTACCCCGGAGGGGCAAGCCGTAAAAGAATGGGTAGATGCCCACGAGACTTTTACCCTTGCCGGGACGGCCAGCCTCGAATTCACGGGCCTGGATCAGGCGACACTGGACGCATTCTACGCAGCAAACCCCGAGAAAAAGCCGAATGTCGTCATGGATGTGGGGTTAAAAACCGGTTGGGCAGAAGCACTTCAAACGGCCTACGCAAATGGAACGCTGCAAGTGTTCGGCGCGGACGGCGTGAAGCTGAACGTGACACCCGAAGTGCTCCAGCGCATCGGCCCCACGGACATCTTCCTCGAGGGGATGACGGACGAAAACGGCAATGCCGTACTGGGCGTGGTCATCACGCAGAAGCTGGGCACCAAGGAGGCCGTCGACGCAGCAGGAAGTCAGATGACGAAAGTGCCGGATAATTTCCTGCCCGACTGGCTGAAGTCCAGCACCTCGGACAAGGTGAACTCCATCACCAGCCTCGTCAAGGGCGTGGAGGATCTGACCGCCGCGGGCGCAGACCTGGGCGCCCAGCAGGGTAAATCCGTGGTGCTCGATCAGCTCATGAGCCTGAATGCGGACGATCTCAAGAACATCTCCGGCTATGTCGCCGCAGCCATGACAGCGCTCTCGAGCGGCACACTCAGCGAGGCTGACGCCGCGAATGTCCAGGCCCAACTCAATGCCATGCTGACGCTCGTGAAGACGGCGGACGAGTATTTCGGCATCGGCAACGACATCTCCGCCGGCATCGCCAGCGGGCTCACCGCCTACGGCTGGACCGGTGACGCCACAACTGTCGCCACTTCCATTGAAACCGCTTTGCGCGCCGCGGCCCAGACGCACTCCCCATCGGCCATGACGCGCCCGATTGGCATTGACCTGTCGTCCGGCATCGCGGTCGGTATGATGGCCTACGGGTTCGGCTCCGCGGCCGGTATGACAGCGGCGAAGGCTATTTCAGCATTGAGAGCGGGAATGTCCTCCAGCGTCACAAGGCCGATAGGCCTCAACGCCATGATCGGCATGGCAGCCGGTATCTTGAGCGGTCGGAGCGTCGTGGTGAACGCCATTCGGATTGTGGCCAAGGCCGCGGTGCGCGCCGCGAAGGCGAAGCTCAAGATCCAGTCCCCGTCTAAGGTATTCCGTGATGAGGTCGGCCGGATGATGGTTCGGGGTATCGGCGAGGGCACCATCCTTGAGAGTAAGGCCCAGGCGAAGATCATCCGGAACGCCGCCCGGTACCTGACCGGCGCGGCGCAGGCGGGCGTTGGCGGCAGCAACAGCTATGATAACCGGCGAACCTATCACCAGGATCAGAGCGTGACCGTTCAGGTGGACAAGCTCTATGTCCGGGACGAAAAGGATGTGCGCAGCCTTGCCATTGAGCTGGCGCAGTTCAACAAAACCCAGTACGCGGGCATGGGGGTGAAATGATGGCCGACTGGTTCGCCTGGAACGGCGTGAAGTGCACCGACTACGGAATCCACGTACTGACCCATCCAGCCATCTCCCGGCCGAAAGAACGCGTGACCACACAATCGGTACCCGGGCGCAGCGGCACGCTGACGATCACGGAGGGCGACTGCGTCTATGATGAGTTCATCGCCGCCTGCGAGTGCATCGCGCCGAACCCGGCGTCAATCCCCGCGTTTTCTGCCTGGCTGCACGGCCCCGGCGTCGTGATGTTCGGGAATCGCCCCACCGGTTACTACCACGCCCGCGTGAACAACCAGATCGACTTTGAGACGGTGGTGCGCGGACGGCCCTACCGCAAGTTCACCGTCAACTTTCGGTGTCAGCCGTTCCTTTATCTATTAAGCGCGCCGGACATCGTGCTGACTGCGACAGGACAGATCGTAAACCAGGGCACCGTATTCGCGGAGCCGGTCATCACCATCACCGGTTCCGGGGACATCGACCTGACGATGGGAGATGTGGCGCTGGGGATCGGTGCGCTCACGTCCTCAATTACCATCGACGTGCCGCAGCGGCTGGCGTACCGCGACGACATCAACCTGACCGGCTCGCTGACTGGCGACGATTGGCCGACGTTGCCAATAGGATCAACCCCCATCTCATGGGTAGGGAACGTCACGCGGATTACGATCACCCCCAACTGGAGGACGCTCTGATTTGGGCGAGGAGTATGCCTATACATAAGCCTCTTGACCAAGAGGCCAAGAGGCTTTTACGATCCACCATTATTTGTGTTGATAGGCAATAAGCACGACGCCCTTGCCACCATCAGCGTGAATCTGCGACTCCAGTTGCTGAAGCTTCTGCAGATCCTGCGGGGAAAGACTGGCCACCGGCCACTTATCGGGCGGTTCCATATTCTAACCTCCTTACAATGGTTGATCGTTCCTATTTAGCCCTGAAAGAGGGAAATTATGCATGGGCGAGGTGTACATTTATCCCCCCAACGCCGAGGACTTTGACACGATGGGCTTGTGCGGGGCGCTCACGTCAACCTCCTGCGTGCACACCGAGGCTCGAAACGACCTCTCGGAGATCCAGTTGGAACACCCCATCGACGAGGCTGAGCGCTGGACGTTCCTGCAGAACGACTATATCCTGAAGTGCGACGTCCCTGTCCGCACCGTGCCGCCCATTACTCCAGAGGGTATTTTGGTCACCGCGCACGAGGTGTGGACCATCCGCACCGGCACCACGAAAGCACAGCGAAACCTCTACTACCACGCCACCGGCAACAAGGTGCGAAAGAAGAACCTGCCGGTAGGCACGAGCCTCCCCATCATCTTCAAGGGCGAAAACCGGTACAAGGGGATCTTCACCGGAAAGAAGAAGGTCAGGCGCCATGGCAAGTGGGTGTGGAAGACCTACACCTACTACGGCTGGATCGCGAAGTCCGCCATTCAGTACACGCTGACCGAGGACTGGCCAAACGATCCTGCCGCCATCGAGACCGTCGCGCCCGCCTGGATCGTGGCCGACCAGCTCTTTCGCATCTACAAGGTGGAGTTGCGGGACGACGGCGTGAGCGCCTACGCCCGGCACATCTTCTACGACCTGCTGAATAACCTCACCTCCTACCCAGCAGGGCAGACGGATTGTGTAACGGCGGTGGACGGGATTTTGGAGAACTGCCTGGGCGATACAGCTTTCTCCGGCTTTACCGACGTGGGCGGCGAGCGAGTGACCGACGGCTGGACCCGGGTCAATCCCGTTAGCGCGCTACTGGACCCCGAGACCGGCGCGGCTGTGCTGTGGGGCGTGGAGTTGGTCCGCGACAACTACGATTTCTTTCTGCTCCGGGAAGCGGGGTTGAACCGCGGGGTGCGGATCGAGTACGCCAAGAACCTGCTGGGCGTCTCCTGCGAGGTAGACGCATCGGACATCGTCACGCGGATTGTGCCGGTCGGAAAGGATAAGAAGGGTAACGACCTCCTGCTCGCCCCGGGCAGCTACAACGTGGACGGCACGATGTATACGATCGCCGCCGGCCAGATCTGGATCGACAGCCCACGCGCCGGCCAATACCCTGCGCCCCACGTACAGGCGCTGACCTGCTCCGGCGAATGCAAGGAGACGAAGACGGTCTCGAAGACCGCCGTGCGCATCCGGATGATCCGGGAAGCGCTCGCCGCGCTGGCAAACGACGCCGACCTGCCCAAGGTGTCCCTGAAGGTCGAATTTCTTTCGCTCGGGGATACGGAGGAATACGCCCAGTACCGGAGCCTGGAGGATGTGTTCCTCTACGACCGGGTCCGGGTGAAGCATCCGGGCATCCAGATCGACGTCCTGACCGAGGTCAACCGCGTGGCGTTTGACTGCCTGAACGAGAAGTTTCAGTCCATCGAGCTTGGCTCCGTCCGGCAGGACATGCGAAAAACCGCGGTCGCGTCCTGGCAGCTGCCTTCCACCATCTCCGGCCGGAGGATTGCGATGGAGAGCATTTCGGCCGCGCAGTTGGAGCCGGAGTCGGTGGAGGAGATCGACCTGTCCGCTAACGGTAGTGTGCTTGGCGTCGCGGAACAGACCGTGGGCATCACGCTCTCCATCGTCGCCTCCCGGGGCGGCGTGCTGACTGCGGAGGTACCGGAGACGGTTCTCACCGCCAAGGTCCTGCGGGGCGCCACCGACCTCACCGGCCAATACGACGCCTCCCGCTTTTCCTGGACGCGGGAAAGCGCGGATGTCTATGGTGACAGCCTCTGGAACGCCGTCCACAAGGGAACCAAGTCCGTCACCGTCACCGCCGCCGACGTCAAGCGCCAGGCGGTTTTTCATTGCACATTGGAAGGGGACTGAACCATGGCCGCATTGGCAACCGGACAGATCAGCATTGTGGATCTGGCGGACGGCAAGTCGCTGTCCTGCTACATCAACTCCAACCAGCCGCGCATCCAGGTACAGGAGGTCAACGCGGGGACCTTCTCGCCCGACTGGTCGAATGCCGCCGGCAACGTCGTGCTGACGCCGGTGGTCTACGCCGACCAGGCGCAGCTTTCGCTCTCCCAATCAGGGCTTACAATCGACTGGAAGCGGCGGGAGGGTTCCGCGTCCGAGACTGCGCTGACCACGGGCGAGTCGGTTGTCTCGGGCGTACTGACCGTCTCCCAGAACCAGATGGCTTCAATCTCCGCCGGGATGCTGACCTATATCGCCTATGTCACCTATACCGACCCGGATACTGGGGAAGCTATTTCCGTGTCCGCAGCCATCGACTTCGCGCTGGTCAAGACCGGTCAGAACGCGAAGAATTGCTGGATCTCCGGCGAGCAGGTGTTCAAGTATGCCTCCGGGTCACCGACCCCGAACCCCGCGTCCATCACGCTGACCGCGAACATCCAGAACGTCACCTTCTCCAAGTGGCAGTACAAGAATTCCTCCGGCGTCTGGACGGACTACCCCACCGGCGACGGCAACACCATGATCACCACCACGACGCTGGTGGTCAAGCCCAGTCACGCGGTGTGGGTCAGCGATGTGGCGACCATCCGGGCGGTCACGTCGGACGCGGGTATCGGCGACGCCACCAGCGTGTACAAGGTCGCCGACGGCGCGGCGGGCGCCAGTGGTTCCAGCGGTGCGTCCGCCTCCGTCGCCATGCTGACCAACGAGAACGTCACCTTCGCGGGGAACGCCTCCGGCCAGGTAGCCGCGGCCAGCGTCGTCTGCAACGTCGTGGCCTATACCGGAACCACCAAGGTCACACCCACAGTGGGAACGGTCACCGGCGCGCCCACCGGTATGACCGTCGCTGTGGGCAGCGCTGTGAGCAATGAAATCCCCATCACACTGACCATCGCGGCCAATGCTACGCTGGGCGGCGCCGGACCGCAGCAGGGCACGCTCTCTGTGCCGGTTACCTCGCCCGTCAGCACCACACTCACCATCACCTGGTCCAAGGTCAACACTGGAGCCACCGGTGCTGCCGGCGCGAGCGCGGTGGTCTTTTCGGTGTATGCGCCAAACGGTGCGGTTTTCCAGAACCAATCGGGCACGCTGGCCTTGGCGACCGCCGCCTATGATGGGGCCACCGCCATTTCCTCCGGCGCCACCTATATCTGGAAGAAGTACACCGTCGGTTCCTGGGCGACGATCTCTGGTCAGACAACGTCCACCCTCAGCGTCAGCGGCTCGGATGTGGTCGGAATTCAGGCCTATCAGTGCGTTATGACCTATGGTGGCAAGACGTACACCGACACGATCACGCTGACCGACAAGACCGACAACTACCAGGCGGCCATCGAGTCCACTGGCGGCAGCGTGTTCAAGAATACCGTGGGTACCTCCTGCCTGATCTGCCGGCTCTGGCAGAACGGAGTAGAGACCGATGCGCTCAGGTCTGTGACCTTCTCCGTTACCGCTCCCTCTTCGCCCGCGACGGGAGCTTTCTACTATAAGATCACCTCGTCCACGCCCCAGATGGCGCTGATGCGCTACTCGGGTTCCGCGTGGGTGGACGTGACTGCGGACGCCGCCTACAAGCACGCCCGGACCTATATCTGGTACCGGCGCGACAAGGACGGGAACGCGCTGGACGGCGGCGCCGCCTTCGCCACCGGCAAGGTGATCTACATCGACGGAGACGACGTCACTGTCAAGACCACCTTCACTTGTGAGGTGAGCTAGATGCCCTTGGCACGCGCACAATTCACGATCAGCGATCTCAACGACCCAATCGTCCAGTCCTCGGCGCCAACCAATCCAGTGGCCGGCATGCTGTGGCTGAACACGACGACCGGTGTGCTCAGCCGCTATGACGGTTCGGCATGGAAGCCGGTCGTATCCAATGCCGTGGCAGCCCAGGCGGTGACCATCGACGAGGCGAACGGCCTCAAGGTCAGTCAGTCGGGTCTCGGGACCTACTTTCAGGCGAACGCGGCGAAGTTCGGACTCTACAAGACCTCGGGCAACGCTCCGGTCGCAGAGGCGGGCGTCCTGAACGGTGAAGCGTACTTTGCGGTCAACCGGCTGAAGGACACCACCAACACGAACTCCACCTCCTACTTCTATGTGACCACCGAAAACAATGAGCTGCACCTGCGCCTCATGTGCCTGGACTCCTTCTCGGGGACGGGGATGGAATACGCCAATCAGTTGGAGATCTACGGCCGGAACGGCTACCTGAACGAGGAGGGTGTCTGGACCGACGACCGCTACGGCGGCGTGGTGGCACGCGGCCCGTTGAAGCTCTACTCCGAGGAGAGCGTCGATATTCAAGGCCACATGACGCTGGGTGAGGGCATGATCAACCTGCATGCGCCGGCGGCGGCCACCCACGATGCGAACATCGTCGAACAGGTCCGGAACATCATCGTCTCCACCACCACGCCCGCAAACGCCTCCGAGGGGAGCGTGTGGCTCAAGATATGAGAGGAAAGCATGGCAACATACGAAATCTCCGCGGGCAATCCCGCCGTGGACGCGGTTCGGGCAGGGGATGTGCTCAACCTGTCGACGACCGGCGTCTCCACGACGCTGACGCTGCCGGCCGGGCGCTACCGGTTCTACCTGTGGGGCGGGTCCGGCGGCGACGCCCGCGACAGCGCCGGCGACAAGTGGGGCGGCGGCCGCGCCGGCGCGATCTGCGGCACAGCTGTTCTGGATTCAGCCACCTCGCTCACGCTGTTCGCGGCCGGCTACGGCCAGAACGCCGTCAAGAGCTCCACCTCCGGCACGCGTACCGCAAGCGGAGGCGCGGGTGGGGGTGGCAACAGCGGCACTATGCTTAAACAGTCCTCAGCCAAAGCCTGGACCGGCGGCGGGGGCGGGGGTTGCTCCTGGATCAGGCAGGGTAGTTCGTATCTCCTGGTCGCGGGCGGCGGGGGCGGCGCATGTGGCGGCGAAAATGAAGTGGTCCACATGGGCGGCAGCGGAGCCCTCGGCCGCGGAGACGGCGCGCGCGGCGAATCGATCACAGCCTCCGGTGGCGGAGGCGGCACCCTGACGGCTGGCGGCGTGGTGTATGGCACCCAGGGCCAGGTGGCGGGATCCTCCCTGCAGGGCGGGCGCGGCGCGAACGGCACGCAGACCGCCGACTCCAGCACATGGTCTCGCGCGGGCGGAGGTGGGGCGGGCGGCTACTTCGGCGGCGCGGGCGGAGGCGGCCAACACGCGGGCGGAGGCGGCAGCAGTTGGGCGGACCTGGCGAGGGTGTCCGGTGTGTCTTACCCTTATGCCGACTATACCGCGGGCATCAACGGATGTCCCTTGCCTTCTTCTGTGTATGGGCCGGTCAATGTAGTCGCAGACTCCGCCAGCCTTGGCTATTCCTATCCTGGGTACATCCGCATCTTCGTTGAGGAGTCACTCAACAACCTGTATGTGAAGCAAAACGGCGTCTTTGTCCCGGCCTCCCCCTACGTTCGACAGAGCGGCGTATGGGTCAAATCGGAAGGCGCGCGGACGCTGCGCTCCGGCATGTGGGAGGGATGAAATATGACAATCCGGGCGGGAGAAACGGAGATTCAAGTGGACAGCGTGATCCGGGAGGTCACGCAGCTAAACGGTGTGCCCAGGCAGGTGATGCGCGTCGCGACGGACGCACCGCTTACCGATGCGCAACTCGCGGCGCTGACGGGAAGCGACTGGATAATCCTCGAAAACGAGAAAGCGGTTGGCACGCACACCGGATACAACACCATCCTGCGGTACGAGCTGCTGGTGACGAAGACGGACGACGCGCAGCGGGAGATCGCCCGCGTGCGCGCGGAGAGTGAGGCGGCGCTGCGCGAGCTACAAAAGAAGCTCGACGAGCGCGAATCCGCTGCGGACCAGGCGCAGCTCGACCTGGAGGAGGCGCTGGAGGCCGCGCGGAGCGGGCTGGTGCCCATCCCTGCCTCAGGAAGTGGCTGGAGCGCGGTGACCCGGTACATCAAGGGGGACAGGGTCGCGGGCTTCGTCGCGCTACGCTACAGCAGGGATAAAGACCCAGTGAATCCGGAGAACATTGGGGCCTATTGGGCAGTAGACAACGCCTCCGGCCCGGCGGTACTCGTTTGGTCGGAGATTCCGGACCTGACGGTGATTGAAGTGGACACCGTGGTGAAGCACAACAATCAGACCTGGATCTGCACGGCCCGGCACCTCAAGTCGGTCGTATTCATGCCCAAAGCCGGCAGCATCCGGTGGGCGCTGTACGAATAGGCCATTGGTCCACATATACACGCTGAATTGCCGCCCCGAAAGGGCGGTTTTGCTTTGAAAGGAGCTACAGATGCTAACCAATCTTCAATTGGTGGAATACGCGCTGAATGCCTGGCGGGAAGGCTGGGTGTACTGGTACGGCACGTACGGGCTCAAGTGCACCGAATCGCTCTACAAGAGGAAGAAGGCGCAGTATCCCGCGCACTACACCGCCTCCAGGAACTCCGGATACGGGAAGGACATCGCCGAAGGGCGATTTGCCGTGGACTGCGTGGGGCTGATCAAGGGCGCGGCATGGTCGAACGCGGGCGAGCGCGCGCCGGTTTACGCCTCGAACGACTGTCCCGACCTCAGCGCCGACGGACTATTCGCCTACTGCAAGAAAAAGGGCTGCGAGAACGGCGGGATAGCCGCTCTGCCCGACGTCCCCGGCCTGCTTCTACACAAGAAGGGCCACGTGGGCGTGACGATCGGTGGCGGGTATGCCATCGAGGCGCAGGGCTTTTCCAGCGATGTGGTTCGGACCAGGATCGCCTCTCGCGGCTGGACGGATTGGGCTAGGCTGCCCTTCCTCCGGTACGTGAGCGGAAGCGCATCGGAAGAGGCCCGCGAACTGGGCGACCGGGAGCTTTCGAAGGGCTGTGCGGGCACGGACGTAATCGAGCTTCAGAGTGCTTTGAAAACGCTGGGCTTTGACCTGGGTTCCTTTGGCGACGGAAAGGATGGCGTCGACGGCGAGTTCGGCCTGACGACCTGGGCCGCCGTGACGGCGTTCCAGCAGCGGGCCAATCTGGCGCCGGACGGCGTGTTCGGCGAGGAGGAGTATGAGGCGCTGGAAGCGGCGCTCACGAACGGGCTCCCGGACTCCGGCGCCCTGGACGGCGACAGCTCCCCCGACGGCAGCGGCTCCGAAGCCGACGGTGACGACGAGGAAGAGGCGCCCGGCGACGACGGCGGGACCGACCGGCCGATGCTCGTTCGGGCGACCGGCGACGTCAACGTGCGAACCGGGCCTTCCACCGGGGACAGCGTGCTCCAGGTTTTGAAGAAGGGCCGGACGCTGCCCTACGGGGGCGAGTCCCGGAACGGCTGGCACCGCGTGCTCGCAAAGGATCAGCGCGCCTGGGTCAGCGGCAAGTATGCCGAGCTGGTCGAGGCGCCTGCCGCCGGATCGTACAGGGGCTTCGCCATTGACGTGAGCCAGTATCAGGGGAACATCGACTGGGCGCTGACGGCCGGCGCGGTTGACTTCGCGATCCTCCGGGGCAGTGTGGGTGTGCATGCGGATGCCAAGATCGCCCGGAACATCGCCGGGTGTGTGAAGAACAGCGTCCCCTTCGGCGTCTATCATTACATGAAGGGGAAGACGGTGGAGGAGGCGAAGACCGAGGCGCGGCTCCTGTACTCCGTCTGTAAAGACAGTCCGGCGCTCTACTATGTCGCCGACGTGGAATCCTACGGCGGGGATGTGCCGAATGTCCGTACGCTGGTGTCGGCGTTCGTGGCGGAGCTCCGGCGGTTGGGCGTGAAGAAAGTGGGCCTCTACATCGCACACCACCGCTTCAAGCAGTACAACCTGGACACGGCCGAAGTGGAGTTCGTCTGGATTCCCCGGTACGGCTCCAATTCCGGCGCGCCTGAGAAGGAACCGGCCCACCCCTGCGACCTCCACCAGTACGCCAGCCGGGGCAAGGTGGTGGGCATCTCCGGCAACGTCGACGTCAACCGCGTGACCGGAAAGGGTAAATCGATCGCCTGGTTCCGGGGGGAGGAAGCCTGATGGACCAGACGTTGCTTTCCATGCTGGCCGGCTTCTGCGCTGGCATGATCGCCATTGTCTGCCTGCTGACCGGGATCGACGCGCTCCAGCGGCTGATTGAAGCTAGGGCGGAGCGCCGCCACGCGCTCCAGCGGGCCGCCGACATCCTCTCGGACGGCGACGTCCGGTCCATGAAAACCTACTACACCGACGAGGCCATTCGCGACGCCATGCGGATGGCCTCACCGGTATCTACCGATAAAAAGCGGGAGGTTTGACCGTGAAAGACGCTTTCTTTTCCTCCTTGACCGCCATTGGCGCGGGCATCGTTTCGACACTATTGGGGGGATGGGACAAGAGCCTCGAGATCTTGCTCATATTCATTGCGCTGGACTACATCACCGGCGTGGGCGCGGCGATCAAGACCAAGACGCTCAAGTCCTCTGTCGGCTTCGAGGGTCTGATGAAGAAGGGCTCGATCTTCCTGATCGTGATCCTTGCGGCGCAGCTCGACCGGATCACCGGCAACGCGGCGGGCGTGTTCCGCACCTCCACCGCATTCTTCTTCATCGCCAATGACGGCCTTTCGATCATCGAAAATGTCGGCGAAATGGGCGTCAAGTTGCCCGCTTTTCTCACCAAGGTGCTGACCAAGCTCAAAGATGAGAATGACGACGTGTCGGATGAGAACAGTGACAGCTCCGACACCGCGCCGAAGGACAAATAAAGGCTCGCTTAAGGGCGAGAGGGTGCATCTTACGTCTTTCACCCTTCTTTCCGCCGGGATTATCTTGTGGACACGAGACAAATCCCGGCGGATTCTTTCTCCCCACACGACGCTGATTATGATCTGAAACGGAGTGGATATCGTGGAACGAACGATTTACCATGTCACTGGTTCTCCGGATGGCAATGCAAAGGCAGGAGGAAAAGCAGTGACGATCGTTCATCTGAAGCTTGGAAAGATCACCAAACGGTCCGACGGGCGGTATCAGGCGGGATACCGGGACGTGGACGGAAAGCGGAGATTCATCACCTGTAACTCGGAGGAAGAAGTGCTGGAGCGGTTTCAGGCGCTCCAATTAGCACAGGAAAAGGAGCCTGAACCCGATAAGAAGCAAGGGCGGCCGAAGACAGATGCGGGGACAAAGGCAATAACGAGTAGTCCCATCGCCCAGTCCATGCCCGAGGGGGACAGCATTCCACTGGCCGATTACATGCTGAACTGGCTGGAGAAGTTCAAGAAGGGCAAAATCCGGCCCAGCTCCTATGAGCGGTATCAGTTCTGCCTCCAACTCCTGTGCAAGGACGAACTGGCGCTGATGGACGTCCGAGCAATCCGGCTCGAGCATGTCCAGGAGTACGTCAACCGTCTGGAAGACATGAGCGCCTCGACCATCAAGAAGCAGAAGTTGCTGCTCAGTCAGGTGCTGGAGCACGCAATGCTGACCGAGGTCATTCAGCGAAATCCCGTCGAGGGCGTGCAGATGCCCCCCATGACACACAATACGAAGGTGGTGTTCCCTTACGAAAGGGATGAGCAGGAGAAACTGGTGGCCGCCTTCACTGAAGAGAAAAACGGTCGGCTCCGCTTCCGATATGGATGGGGAGCCGTTCTTATTTTAGAGACAGGCCTTCGGGCCGGTGAGGCGCTTGCGCTGGAGTGGGGCGACATTGACGAGGGGAAACGGACGCTGAAGGTCACGAAAAACATGGTCCGGGTGGACGGGAAGAACACAGTCCAGCGCACTACGAAGACGGAGTCCGGCAAGCGCACGATCCCCCTCAATTGCAGGGCGATGGAGGCCGTTCAACACCTGAAATCACAGGCGGTCCCCGGCTGTCCCTACGTGTTCGCCACCCTGACCGGCAAGTACCTGAGCTACCGGAACCTGTTGGCCGTGATGGAGAAGGCCTGCGAGACTGCAGGGGTGGAGCATCGGGGCCTGCACGCGCTCCGGCACTCCTTCGCCAGCAACTTGTACGCGCGGGGCGTGGAGGTGAAGATCATCTCGAAACTGCTGGGCCACGCCAGTGTGGAGATCACCTACAACCGGTACATCCATTTCTTCGAAGGGGACATCGACGATACCCTCCGGCAGGCGGTAGGGGCATAGTCGAGAACAAGTAGGCGGACAGTTTTGCCGGAGTGACAGGGCTGTCCGCCTTGGTTATGATCTCATATACATGATGGAGAAAGCCTGCGCGGCGGCGGGGGACGGAACACCGTGGATTGCACGCGCTCCACTACTTTTTCGCCAGCAACGTGTACGCACGGGGTGTGCAGGGCTGCTTCTATCTGTACGAGATATCAGTATCTCTCAATATGGAGAGAACACCAAGCTTCTTACAGTCCGCCAGTTATGCGTCTGATAGGGATTCCGGTCGCGACTGCCTTTTGCGCGCTAAGAAAATCATATTCCTATCTGAATGTCCGCGGGGATCGGCCGTACGCCTTCTGAAACAGGCGGTTGAAAGAGGACAGCGAATGAAAGCCGACCTCCTCTGAAATATCCAGAATCTGCTTGTTCGTCGTGCGCAGCAGGTGCTCCGCCATCGAAAGGCGCACATGAATCAGGTACTGCTGCGGGCACATGCCCAGGTTGTCCCGGAAGACTTTCCGGAAATAGCTGACACTCATGTTGCACTCACGGGCCAGGCGTTCCACAGTGAGGTCCGTATTGTACGCCTGCGCGATGTAGTTGATCACGGAGGCGATCTCGTCCGCCATGCTGCTGCGCTTGAGCGGCCTAGGCACTGGCTCCAGCCGCTCCACCTTGGCCAAAAACACCGGCAGAAGCATCCGGAACATGGCCTCATAACCCTCGGGCTTTTCGTCAAGCTCCCGGAACATCATCTCAAACAGCGCAGTCAATTCCTTGTTGTACATGTTGAAGCTCTGCGTGAGCCTGTTCTCCATGCCCAGCGCCTCAAGATCGACGAATATGTACTTCCATTGGCTCGGGGGGTTTGAAGGGTCGGGCATGATGATGTGCGAATCATGGATACAGCCCTTCTGGATGATGGAGATGCTGCTGGCAGAGAAGGGGTAGATCTGCTCATGGATGAATTCCACGCCGCTTCCGCTCAGACACAGGCCGATCTCCAGGCAAGAGTGGTAGTGCAGGTAATGCGTGCGCTGGTAGTGCTGGGTATAGCGCTGGCAGGAGGCGCGGAAGCCGTCGGGGAATTCCCGATCCTCCAGCGCAAGCGGAAGACAGGAGCGATTTAGCACAGAAATCACCTCATATTGCGCGGAAATGATCAATTTCTTGCTCTATCATAATACTGAAAGCTTAAAGATGCAAGCGCGACCTTTATGGAATCCTTTGGCGCCGGGAAGGCGCGTCAATATCATGAGTGGAGGGACGTTTCAATGAAGAGGCTGGTAACCCTGATGCTGGTGGTCGTACTGGCGATGGCGCTAACGGGCGTCGCGTCGGCGGAGAGCGGGAAGATTCAGCTCGTAGGCATGTGCTGGGGCAGCACCGCGCAGTACGACGAAATGACCAAGGCGATCCTGGCGACCAATCCCGACCTGGTCGATAAATATGAAATCAGCTGGGTGCTGGGCGGAGACGGCGACACCGCGCTGGCGGAGAAGCTCCGCCTGGCACTCTCCTCCGGCGAACAGCTCTGCGACTTCTGCGTGCTCAATTACACGCAGGTGCCGGAATTCTCCCGCGCGGGCGTGCTGACGGACATTTCTGCAGCCCTCGACCCCTACCAGGCCACGATGACCACCGCGGCCAAGACCATGAGCCAGTACGACGGTAAGACCATCGCGGTGCCGTTCGAGGTCAAGACCAAGGTGTGGTACTACCGCTCCGACATCTTTGACGAGTGCGGCGTCAAAGCGGAGGACATCAAGAACACCGACGACCTGATCGCCGCCGGCAAGAAGATCCAGGAGAAGTACCCGAAGAGCTACATCTGGAACCTGGGCCACAACGCGCCTGGCTACAGCTACTACCTGACCCTGGCCGGCAACGGCGCCAGCTTCTTCGACAAGGACGGCAACTACAACATCGCCTCCGACCAGGGCACCCTCCAGATGCTGAACGATTACAAGAAGATGGTCGACGCCGGCGTGATTGCGGACATCTCCGACTGGACGCCCGACTGGGAGAAGGCGCTCTCGGACGGCACGATCGTGTCTCAGCTGGGCGCCAGCTGGCTGGGCCAGCAGATCTTCCTGCCCACCTACTCCGGCGACGTCAATAAGTGGAAGGTGACGCTGTGGCCCGAAATCGGCGGCACCGACAAGGGTTCCGACGCGGGCGGCTCGGTGATGGTTGTGCCCACGCTCTCGAAGCACCCGGCGGAGGCTGCGGAATTCATCGCCTACGCCTGCCTGAGTGAGGCCGGCTCCCAGTGCGCGTTCGCGACCACCGGCTCGCTGCCGCAGAACACCCAGGTGCTCTCCGGCGAGGACCTCTTCACCGCGCAGAAGGACGGCTACTTCGGCGATTCCTACGCCAGGGCGCAGGCCGCGGCAGCCGACAAGTTCGCCATCTTCAACTACTCGCCCAACGCCAGCGCGGAGCAAAACATCGTGGTGGAATACTTCAACAAGGCGGTCAACGGCGAGATGGCGATCGATCAGGCGCTCTCAGCCGCCCAGAACGACCTGACGACGATGGTCGGCAACGCCTTTAACTGATCCCAGAAAACCGTATCTGACGCACGTGGCGCTTCACGCCGGCAGGCCGCGCGGGCACCACGTGCGTTCCATCATTCCTATGGAGGAGGCGCATTGCCATGAAACGAACGCCTTCCACCCGCGCGGCGCGCGAGAGGAACCGGGATGGGGCCGTGCCTTACCTGTTCATTCTGCCGTTTCTCCTCTCCTTCCTCGTGTTCTTCGCGTTCCCGGCGGGGTATTCGCTGGCGCTCAGCTTTTTCAATTACAAGGGATACGGCGTCGCGACATTCGTAGGCCTTGGCAACTATCAGGCGCTTCTGAATTACTCCGGGTTCTGGAAGGCGATCGGAAACACGCTGTTCTACTTCCTGACGCACCTGGTGCCCGTCATGGGCGGCGCATTCCTGTTCGCGCTGCTGCTTCAGGATCAGTCGCTGGGCCGGTGGCAGAAGGTCTTCAAGCCGGTGCTCTTCCTGCCCCAGGTCATCCCCGTGATGGCCGCGGCGCTGACATTCAGAATTATATTTGCCACCAACACCGGCGCGGTCAACCAGCTCTTTGGCAGCTCCGTCCGGTGGCTAGAGGACCCGTCGGTAATGCGGTGGACGGTGGTCGTGCTGGGCGTCTGGCGCTCGATCGGCTGGTTCATGATCGTATTCCTGGCGGGGCTGACGACGATCAACCCTTCGCTGTACGAAGCCGCCATCTTGGATGGCGCGACGATGTGGCAGCGCACGCTGCGCGTCACCATCCCGCTGATGAGCCCGATCTTCCTGTTCGCGTTCATCATGGACGCCATCAGTTCCTTTAAGATCTACACGGAGGTCAACGTGCTGATCGCGGGGATCTCCAACGCGCCGACGGATGCCGCGCCCATCATGAACATCATCACCACGAACATGGGGAGCGGCAGCTTCGGCAAGGCGTCCGCGGCGGGGTGGCTGCTGTTTCTGATGATTCTGGTGGTCTCCGCAGTAGAGCTCGCGCTGATGCGGGACAGGGAGGCGTAGGGCATGGCTGAGAGAAAAGGAAAATGGGGCCTTTTTGCGGTGCTGGGCATCGCCTCCGTGCTGTCGCTTCTGCCGCTGTGGGTGATGCTGTGCGATTCGCTCAAGACGGGCTCCGAAATTGCGGTCAACTCCTGGGCTTTTCCGCAAAGCTTGACATTCCGCAATTACATGGATTTGGTCAGCTACAACTCCGGCGTGATGGTCCGGTCCTTTCTGAACAGCCTGTTCGTCTCCGTCACCTACACGGTGCTGACGCTTCTGATCTCTGCGCTGGCGGCGTTCGCGTTCGCGAAGTACCGCTTCCACGGCCGGAACGCGCTGTTCATGCTGCTGATCGCCACCATGATGATCCCGGGCGAATTGACCATGCCCGCAATCTACCTGATGTTCTCGAAAGTAAAGCTGCTCAACACCTACTCCATTCAGATCTTTCCCGGGATCGCCAACGTATTCTGCCTTTTCATGCTGAAGCAGTACACTGAGAGCCTGCCGGATTCGCTGATCGAGGCGGCAAAGATCGACGGGGCGGGGCACTTGTACGTCTTCCAGAAGGTAATATTGCCGCTGGCGAGGCCCGCGCTGGGCGCGCTGGCCGTGCTGACCTTTCTGGGCAAGTGGAACGACTACCTGTGGCCGCACATCCTGCTCACAAAGCCGGAGGTCATGCCCATCATGGTCATCCTGCCGACGCTGAACACTTCCACCAGTTTTTATTCGATTCCCTGGGAGCTGATCCTGGCGGGCTGTACCGTGATCACGCTGCCGCTGATCATCGTATTTTTGATTTTTCAGGATCAGTTCATGTCCAGCGTGACGCTGGGCGCGGTCAAGGAATGACATTCGAGAGGATATATAAGATGCAAATGAAATGCCACGGCACAAACGGCGGCTGGGTCAAGTCCGCCCAAAATCCGGTCCTGGGCGGCGACCTGGGTATCTGCTTCGACATCGCCATGCTGCGGGAGGGCCAATTCTTCAAAATGGTTTTCTCCTGGCGCGACCGGAAGTCCCTCGCGCTGTCCGAGAGCCGGGACGGCATCCACTGGAGCGAACCCGTGATCTGCCTCGCCCCGCGCGCGACTGCGCAGGGCTGGGAGGACGACCTGAACCGCCCCTCCATCGTCAAGCGCGGAGAAACGTACCACCTGTGGTACACCGGCCAGTTCAAGCCGGGCCAGGCTGACGGGACCTCCCACATCTTCCACGCCGTCAGCCGGGACGGCGTGCGCTTTGAGCGCACCGGCGAAAAACCCGTCGTGTTCCCGGAACTACCCTGGGAGAAATCGGCCGTGATGTGCCCCAGCGTCGTCTGGGACGAAGCGGCGCAGATCTACCGGATGTGGTACTCGGGCGGCGAGCAGTACGAGCCCAATGCCATCGGCTACGCCGAAAGCCGGGACGGCCTTGCCTGGGAAAAGCATCCGGGCAACCCGGTCTTTCAGGCGGACCCAACATCCCCGTGGGAGCAGCACAAGGCGGCGGGCTGCCAGGTATTCCCTCACGACGGATGGTACTGGATGTTCTACATCGGCTACCACGACGAGGACTACGCGCAGATTGGCATCGCCCGCTCCAGGGACGGCGTAACCGGCTGGGAACGCTCCAAACTAAACCCGGTGATCGCGCCCGACGAAGGCGCGTGGGATGGCGAGGCCTGCTACAAGCCGTTCGTGCTCCCCTTTGGCGGCGGCTGGATGCTCTGGTACAACGGCCGCCGGGGGCATAAAGAGCAGATTGGACTGGCGGTTCACGCGGGCGCAACGCTGGACTTTTAGGAGGGACCGCGCTTGATTCCCGATTTGAAGCAGAAGCTCAAGGCCTATGTGGAGGACTTCAACCGCTTGGACGACGAGCTCTACCCGCAGGCGGTCCCCAACCGCGGCGCATATGATTTCCTCGCCAGGCAGATTCCGCTGCTTGAGTGCCCCGACCGGCAGCTGGAGGAGACCTATTACTTCCGCTGGTGGACATTCCGCAAGCACCTCAAGGAGACGCCCCACGGCCACATCGTCACGGAATTTTTGCCCGCGGTGAAGTGGGCCGGTCCGTTCAATTCGATCAACTGCTCCGCCTGCTTCCATCTCCGGGAGGGGCGCTGGTTGGCCGATCCGGACGGATGGATGAAGGAGTACATCGCCTTCTGGTTGGACGGGCACGGCGACGCGATGTCCTACAGCGCGTGGCTGGCCTCGGCGGTGGAGGAATACTGCACTATGAGGGGCGACGAGGCCTTCGGCGCGGCGTGCCTCGATGCGCTGATCGATCTGTACCGCCGATGGGAGGAGAAGGCGCTTCAGCCCTCGGGCCTGTTCTGGTCGGACGACGACCGGGACGCCATGGAGTTCTCCATTAGCGGACCCGGGCTGCGCCCCACGTTGAATTCCTACATGTACGGGGACGCCATGGCCATCGCCCGGATGGCCCGCTCGGCGGGCCGGGGTGGCGTGGCGGAGGCGTTTGAGCGAAAAGCGCACGATTTGAAGGAGCGCATCCAGCGCCTGATCTGGGACGGAGACTTCTTCAAGGGAATCCCTTGCGCGAAGGGCGCGCAAATTGGCACAGAACAACGGCCCGAAGTCCCGCCCGACCACGACGTCCGGGAACTCGTCGGCTACATTCCCTGGTACTTCAACCTTCCGGACGAGGGTTTCGAAGCGGGCTTTTCGCACCTCCGGGACGAGCGCGGCTTCCGGGCGCCCTTCGGCCTAACCACCGCGGAGAGGCGGCACCCGCGCTTCATGTTCGAGAATCCGCACGAATGCCTATGGAACGGGCCGGTTTGGCCCTTCGCCACCTCCCAGACGCTGGTCGCGGCGGCCAATCTGCTGCGGAACTACCATCAGACCGCGCTGGCGAAGGAAGACTACCTCGTGATGCTGCGCCAGTACGCGGCGTCCCACCGCCGGGTGGACGCCGCAGGGCAGACGCTCCACTGGATTGATGAAAACATGCACCCCTTCACCGGCGAGTGGCTGGCGCGCGGCATCCTGGAAAAGTGGGGATGGCGGCCCGAGGCGGGCGGATACGAACGCGGCAAGGATTACAACCACTCGCTGTTTTGCGATCTGGTGCTGTCTGGCCTCCTGGGCATCGGGCCGGACGGACGCGGGAGTTTGACGGCCGATCCGCTGATCCCGGAGGAGTGGGACTATTTTTGCGTGTCGGGCGTCTGGTTCCAGGGGCAAGCCTATGCCGTTCTCTATGACCGCACAGGCGAGCGGTATGGAGAAGGCCGAGGGCTGACAATCAGAAAACTCTCTGTCCTCATATAATGCTCTTCCGTGTTCCACCTGATTGATCAAAAAAACAGTGCTACCCATGCCGTCTCGCTACTTCCTGGCAACACGGCGAAAGGGTGGCGCCGTCTCGTCTCGGGCAGCTAAGAGAAAGCAGCAAGCAAAAGCTAGAGTAATACAATCGACCTATGATTAAAGATACGCTCCGCTCTCTCATAGACAGCAGAACTTCCTGGCGTATTCCCCCAAGCGTCAAGCATGCTTTCACCAGTAAAATAGTGAAGGGCTAGTAGCGCGGCGGTGTCAAGCTCCGGGGTCTGCAAGCACTCTGACACTCCTTCGCCAGCAACCTGTATGCCCGGGGCGTGGAGGTAAAGATCATCTCGAAGCTCCTGGGTCACGCCAGCGTGGAGATCACCTATAACCGGTACATCCACTTCTTCGAAGGCGATATCGACGACACCCTCCGGCAGGCGGTTGGGGCGTAGACTAGGTGGAAATGGGCAGCCTTGTGCTGGGTGGGGCAGGGCTGTCTCTTTTATAGGCTCTCCCTTAGCGTTATCGGAGCTTTTAGTATTCGATCACGTATAAAAGGCACTTAGCCCTACTATATGCGACATACCGAATCTCCGAGCTGCAACTTTTGGATAATAGGCAGATAACGATGTCCGACTCCATCCCTTTATAGGCTTGTACCGTATAAAAAACGATGGCGTCGTGATGGTCATCAGCCGTATAATCGCACAACTTGCATTTCCCGAGCGAGTCAATCCCCGCCAATGTTGAGTTTTCTTTCTTCTGATCAGACAATATGACTATCGAATCGGCCGTTAATCCGTCCTTCATTGCGTTTTGAACAAGGCGCTGAATCTCATTGATTGCGAGAGAAGGATTTTTCGCGGCGATTACTTTTGGAGGAACTCCATTGACTTGGTTGGAGATGCTGTCTCTACCGAGCCCGGTCTCGGACACCAGCCATTCCCAAATGTTCTTTGTGTTTCTTAAATTATATTTGAGCACGAACGGTGGACAGTCAATCATGAATGCTTCGCCGAAATCGCGCTGATATATGTTCTGCTCCTCATCATAAAAGACATAAAGGCAATCCCTTTTCTCATCCTGCAGAAGCGACCGGATTGTAAAAGCCCACTCTTCGAAGAAATCCTGGGCTTCATCTACAATGATAGCGTCAAATTGCGTCGTGGCACTTTCCGTCACAGCTTGCAACACCCCCGGAAGCCGAATATTGCTTGTTAGTGAATTATATTTCATTACTCCTAAGATCTTCAAGACTAGGCCGTGGAAGGTACAACAGATTACGCCTGTATCGCGCAATTCTTCTGAAACGTATTGATTCACAAGGCGATTAAAGCATACATATAGCGTCCGAAGCCCTTTGGTCGCGCATTCAGTGGCTTTCTTGATAGCCATGAAGGTTTTCCCCGTTCCAGCGCTACCGATAATCAATGCTTGGGGGTAGTTACAGAGCATGTCCAAACAGGCAGACTGTGTCCTGGAAATGGACTGCAGTTCGCTCAGGCTCATTCTGCAGATGGCGCTACTGGACGCCTTGACAAAAGGCTCCCCCTCAAATAAGTTTAGCAGCCGACGAAATGTCTCCGCGGACAGCCACGTATTCCTGCTTCCCCGGTTTGCGATGAAAATCTGCCGCACCTTCTGCTTCAGATGGTTCATGTCCTTCAGAGTGATCGTGTTGAGGGCGGTCATGTCAAGACACAGGTCGCTGGGCACGTCAAAATGCGGAAACATAACAGCATACCCGAATGTGCCAGAAAGGTCTTCATTATATTTCTTGCGATAACGTTCGATATAAGCCCACATACTTCCAGCAGCCTGATCATAGGGGCTCTTATTTAGGGTACGACTTGTGCTGCCAGACCACAAGATCCATACGCGCTCATGGTGTTCAATTTTAGTGCCCCCCTTGACTTCGATAATCAGAAAGCCGTAGTCGGGATCAACGACGACGAAGTCCCCCTCCCCGGACTGATTCCCATTTTCGTCTACCTGCGCCCAGCGGACGGAATAGAAAACATGACACTTCTCGGGCAGCGCGTTGCTCAACCCTATGTAGACCTCGTATTCTGAAGGTGCGGTGAAGTCAACCCTGTCCAGATTGGCCGGATGCATCGTAGCCATCGTCATTCCTCCCAGAACCCAATCAGGCGATCACCCGTTGCAGGGTCGCGATGTCCGACCAGCCACCTGCGGTCGAGGTCGTGATTAAAATGGCAGCAGGAGATGTCATTCATGTATAGACAGCCGGAGCACGCTCCTTGATCGTTGATGCAAATCGGGTCAAAAATGCACAGGTCCGCTTCGCTTCGGACGCTGTTCATCCAGATGTCAAACTGGGATTCAATTGCGCTAAAAAGTGCGCCCAGATTAAAGCCCTGCGAGTTCTGACAGTAGATAAAAATAGCAGGTACCGCCGGGAAGATGTACTCGGATAGTGAGTTCTTGTCCAGGCCAGATACCGAAATGGCCTGCTTCATGAACATGTGGGCCGCAGAGTGAATCATGCCATAGACTGCGTGTAGGACTGGCGAACTGTCCTTGTCAATATCCTGAAAAACAGGGATTTCCCTGGTTCCGCATTGATTAATGAACCACGCCTTCAGCTCAGCCTCACTCATGGCCTCCGAGTACTCGAGGGTGGAGATCAGACCGTTTTTGATCAGCCACTTCATGACCGCCCGCCGATCGAACTCGAACAGCACGCCCTCAGTCTCCATGCGGGTTGCATAGATGTTGCTTCGGGCATTGACCTCGCGCACGAAGGCCCGAACCTTTGTGGCGGGTCCTTTGGGGTTGGGGCCAGGCTGGTTACTTCCCCGCGTATAACCGTACACTGTAGTGACGAAGGGGACGTGCCCGCTGGCCTGCACCTGAGCAAGGTGCATTCTGTCCGCTGCACGCTGGTACGTGACGGAGGATGCGATGGTACCCAGTTCAACAGCAATACCCGCTGCGGCCTCCAGACTCCGAACCTCGGCCGGGTAGCAGATCGTATCATATTCAAGAACAGTCAGCGCAGCCTGAGTCAACAGGTTATCATCCATGCCAGGAGTGAGAAGCGCCTTCACATGATCAATCGCCTGGTCAATCCCGGCGTTGGGGTTCAGCTTTCTGACCGAGCGCTCTGCCAGCAGTCGGTATGTATCCTCCGGCAGGCCTGGCGCGTCAGCACGAAAACCATCCATCAAGGATTGGATTTCTCGCTCTCGGTCAGAGGCACCCTCATTAAACGGAGGGTGCTTCACGACGTGCTCAAACTGTTCTCTGGAAAGAAAACCCATCCAGTAGGCGAGAGCCAGATGCCGACCCTTTGGTGTGTCCGTTACAAAGCTTTCGCGCCCAATGTCGACCAGATCGATGAGATTAAAGGATTGCGTGTAAAACTGGGCATTGTCCAACGCGTTTCGAGGGAAGAGCGGTTGTTTGCATTCGGGACAGGTGGTGCGGAAGGAGTACACAGTTCGGCAGCCGCTGCAAAACTGCTCGTACGTCGACTTCTGCACCATCGGCGCCTTGCATCCGTTGGTACAGCGAGGCGCCTGAACCGGGCCAGCCCAGCCGCAGTTACAGTAATAAATCATGCGAATTTGCCTGAGCGGTGCGTGCTGTTTGCAGTGTTTACAGTTCGCGTTTTCTTCATTACGAAGATATTGTGCGCTGCTGGAGAACTGTGTGATCTTCCTGCAGCTTGGATTGCTGCAAAAAAACATCAGCGGGCTGACCTCCAGCGCGATGGCACTGTTCAGATCCCCGGTCTTGGGCGTCATCACGGACCAGGCGTCGTCGCTTCCTAGCGGAGCGAAGCCCTGCGAAAACGGTTGTATTTGTTCCAACCTGCGCCAGACTTCTTTTTTGATCCGAGTGAAGTTTACGTTCTCCAGCCGGAGGCTGTTCCAATTGGTGACGCAGGCCGAGTAACTTGTACGGGACGATTTGATGTAGAAATCGACCCACTTGCCAGGGAGATAGCGGAACATGGATTGCATAACACCGCGGCTCATTTTGAGATCGTTTTCGGTGGGCATATCGGTTGCCTCCTATTTCAGCTCGACCGTCACCTGTTTGTCCGTATCGCGCAAGCTGCGCATGACAGGCAGCCCCATTTGCTCGAGGCCGGCGGTGATGAAGGTGTTCTTATCGTACACCTGGCTGTCAATCTGCTCAAAGATGAAGTCCACCAGCCGACGAATTTGCTCGCGGTACTGGTTTCCGCGGCCGATTTCCATACCCTCCACACCACAGCCGTAGATCTGGTACAAGTGGCCGAGGACCTCGTCCTTCCGGATCCACCCCTTTTCCACGGCCTTCTTGAGCGCATCCATCATGTAGACCTTCTCACGTTTCTCTTCCAGCACATAGGTGTAGTAATTCAACACCAGCGCGGAGAAAAGACAGGGCAATGTCTGCTGAATTGCACGGGACGCCCAGCGGTTTAGCGGCACGGGATCCACCAGAATGTCCTTGTACTGGTGGGACTTCACGAAGTTTCGGAAGTAGCTAATCTCACGTTCCCGGGTCGGCCGGATGATATCGATGACGATGCCGGGATACTTTCTACCGACGCGGCTATACGCCTGGATATACTCAGCTGTGTTGCCGGGAATGCCAAAGAAAAACATGGTGTTAAAACGGTCTGCGTCAACGCCGTGGGAGATCATACTCGTCGCGACGATGGTATTAAACGCATCCGAACTGTAGCGGTAGTTTTCAACCTCCGCCAGCGTGCGTCGCACGTCTTGGAAGGTGTCGTCGCCTGTCATTTTGCGAACAGAGAAACTCGCCTCTCGAGTCTCCTGGCAGTATTCGAGCTCGGTGTTGATGGGGTCGTCCAGTGCGTTGATGACGTTGTTGCCATCCACCTTGACGTTGTTGTACTCCAGCATGATCCAGTAATCGAGCGCCAGGCGAAATGCCTCCGCGTCCGACATCTCCAGGTTGGTCGCATCCCGAACTTTTTGAGGATCCTTTAGGTATTTATAGGCACAGAGCCGCATTGCCTTCAACGAATAGACGACGCTGTTGATGATGGCGCGCCCAAAGGGAATATAGCCGGCGATGAGCCGATGCAGGTCATTTGCGTCTTCCTTCGCGTAGAAATTGCGATCTGGGTAGGGGGAGCGGCAAGGGAAGCGAATCGGGTCCCGGAGGTAGAGATGGTTCACCTGCTCGCGATAGGAGGAGATGGTGGCCGTAGCACCGATGATTTTGACGGGGCGTTCTGAAGGCGAGAGGTTTTCGACGTAGTACTGCAGGAACGACTCAAAGTGCGAATCATAGGTGCCCAGCGATTCGCGTACCAAGTGCAACTCATCCTGAATGAAAAGCGACGGAGCCGGGTCGTAAAACTCGACGTCTACGCTTTCCAAAGTACAACCCTTTTCATCGCACGCGCCCAACGGATGGTAACCGTGAACGGGACATTTGACGTGGACATTTCCAAAGAGATTGCGAAAGCGTCTCTGCTGCCCAGCAGATGCGATTTTATCTAACGTGCTGATGACCACCGAAGGGAGGTAATGGTAAATGTCGTAGTCCACAATCAGCACCGGTAGCGTGCCGCCACTTGGGCATTTCTCCGTTGAGCAATGATGCAGAAGCCGGTTAGTCTCTTCGTCGTAAATTACGTCTACGCTTTTATTTCCGCAAAATGGGCAAATATCAACGACACGATATTCCTCGTTGAGGAGATCTTTCTTCTGACGTATCTTCTCGACGGCCTCTGGTTTTAAACTATTGGGCGTGTTGTTATCGCCGACATAGTACCCTATGGAGAACGGCTCCCCACGCTCCGAAGGAACTAATTCCCGCCGTAGAATCTCGGATGTCGCGAGAATGTTCGCCACGCGCTGCACCTGCTGCACGGACAGAAGGCGCAGTGGGTATTTCAAAATCGCGGTCACGCCGTTCCGTTTCCCGCGCAGCCTGTCGAAGAACAGGTTGAATACCATGATTCCCAGGAACGCCTCTGTCTTGCCGCCGCCAGTTGGGAAGTACAATAAGTCCATCTTCTTTAGCGCCGTAGCGCTCTTTTCCCCAGGGGAGAGGAGCTCGGGGTCGCAAGCGGCGATGTCCGGAATCAGCGAAACGATAAAGACAATCTGGAACAGGCGCCAGCTGGAGTACCCCTTCGAGGATGCCTGAAAGGCCCGGTTCATCAATTGAAACGCGCGCAGGATGATGTATTCCCGTTCGATGAGTTCAATACCGGCCAAAAAGCGGTTAGCCTCCAGTTCGAAACCGTCAATCTCCTCGCCAAACTGCCGGATACCATTTGGCGTTAGCTTAGAGCGTCGGGCATTCAGGTCATCGCGCCAGGACTTCAACTCTGCCAGCATGGCTGCGTGGATTCTGCGCAGGACGGCTGACGGATTGCTGATGAGACCCTCAAATTCTGCGGAAGGAGTATTCACTGTCTTTAAGCGATGCTGCTCGTAACATGGGATCAACGTCGTACGCAGAGTCTTCCCGTGGTCGTCTGTCTCCACGGCACAGTTGGCACCCAGCGCGTACTGCCTGCGGTCATATTTGTAGTCGTCCAGGAAGTACTCCATCTCGATGGGTTGAATTGAAGCGCCCTCTGCAGAAACTATCATCCCAGCATTGAACAGGTCTACGATGCGCTCTTTGTCCATCTTGGACTTTGCACCCGCCCTGACCTTCTGAAACTTGCAGTCGTTGTTCAGCTTCAACGACACTCGCACAAGACCGTCGAGCATCGCCTGCGCGTCACAGGTGACCTGCAAACTCCAACCCTGCCGCTCGACGCCGTCACCGGAAGCGCGCTTTTCATAAGCAAACCAACTTGCTTCTCCTATAAGGTCGGAGAAGTGGACAGGTTCGTTGCTCTTCCGGTAAGCGTCCGGCCGGTCGCCGAGTTCGGCGCTCTTTTTATCCAGCGCTTTTCGGATTTCTTCGTTGGCAGGGTCATCTCTCAGGCTACCGGTGTGTTCCTCTGCGATATAGAAAGACTTTAAATGGATCTCTACCGGGCGAGATAACAGTTCTTCCAGCTTGAACTTCTTATAGACGGGTAACAACGGTATCTGGATTGCCCGGATGGCGTCGTCGATGGAGGCACTCATCTCCTCAAAGGTCTGCGCTGAGGTCAGCTTGCGCGAAGCCACCTCTTTGACAAACGCCGCGCGCTGCTGCGCCAGCGTCGGACGCACACGGTAGAACAGGTCGCCACGCAGCGTCACGCGTAGCACCGCAGTATCGACTTCGTCTTCCCGGAGTAGAATGTCCATGCCGATGGAATGGACCATCACGCTCGAACCGTCCACCCGCTCATCTTCGTCGTTATGCGGCGAGAGGGTCCCAACCAGGAAGCGCTTCTCCGGGTGGGTTCCGTCCTCCAGCACTTCGACGTCTTCTCCGGTGATCTCACCTTCGAAGTCTTTCAGAATCCGGCGGCAAAGTCGCTCATAGGCCAACCTTTCATTGTGCATGTGCGCACCTCAATTCTGCGGGAAGTAGATCTTGACCGCGTTTGCATTGATCCCGATATTCCTGTACAGCTCGCGCAACGCTGCATCGAGCACGGGTCGGGCGGGAGCAAGTGCCATCTCATCGCGTAGACGGCAAATCTCCGCCAGGCATCGCGCCCACTTGCCAGCCGAACGTGTTTTGGGCACGCATTGCTGAAAGAGCTCCGAAAGCTTTTGCGCCCGCCCGACTGCCTCCTCGTAAAGCGGAGATTCCTTAAGATCTCGCTCAAGTGCAGCGATAAAGTCCGAGGCGGCGATAAATGCGTCAAACCAATACTCACCCATGTTGCCAGGAGAGCTTTTTTCAACCAGTGAAAACGTAGCATCCGCCCGATGACACAATGTATCCAACACCGCGAAGGTGGTGATGTAGGCAGCGTAATCGCGCAACAAAGCGCGGGCGCTCAAGGGGTCGCGTTGGCCACAGACGGCTATCGCGTTTTCGACGAATAGCGCGAAATCCTCCATGGCGACGGCCAGTGGCGAATCGAAATTGTGAATTGAAGCTACATCCTCGCCGGCGATGGTAGCGGGCTTCGTCTGTAGACACCCATCAAAACTCTTGAGCGAAATCGCTTGATTCGCCTCACGCTCGTGGATGTCCATCTCGTTTACTGTGATGATATTCGCAGCCCTAGCGACTCCGTCGCAGATGATGTTATCGAGGCACAGGACGCTCCCCTTGACCAGAATATCATCGGTGGCGTCCAACTGCTTTTCCACGATGACGCTGTCGCCCGCTTCCAGCGTCCCGCATCCGAGTTCGCCGATGAATGCGCGCCCAGATACCTTCAAGCGGTCACACTTGATTACGCCGGATACATTCAACTCATTGCCCACCTCGATTTCCGACGCAGTCACATCCTTCATGCAGATGAGCCTGTCGTTCACCACCAAGCGCTGGGCGGCGACCTCCCCGAGGCAAATCAAGCTGTACTGAGCGCGTAGTTGCCCGCTGGTTCGAAGCGGGGACAGAAAGATGCAGGTGGTTTCGATGAGCAAGTCTTCGTCTTTTTGAATCGGCTGATCAATCACTGGGGTACCGTTGTGCTTGAACAGCGCCATCTGCTCGTTGATTCGGAACATCAGGCATCCCTCCCGTATTTATCAAAGGTTCGGAAAAGAATGTCCGTATAGGTAGACTCGAAGGTCTCCCGATCTGGAAGTACCACCGTGAGCCGGTCTCTTGCCCGTGTGCACGCCGTGTACAGTGCCTTAAAGCCGCCGATGAATTCCTCCTGCTCATCCTCGGATTTTCGAGCGATACTCTTCACGTCGTCCTTCGCGACACTCTCTCGGGCACCGACGCGGGAAACGTTCGCCACAACGATGCCGCGGTAGTCCAAGCCGAGCACACCCTCATACGTGATGAGAGAGACTCCATTTCTGCTCTGATAGGTGACGTACTCTTCATCCCCATCGCGCCAGGCGAGCTTGACATAGGGGATTCCTGCATTTCTAAGGTATTCCTCCAGGCAAACCAGCAGATTACTCTGCCCTTTGGGGCAAGGAATCCCAGCGTACCTATCACAGAGCAGCACAGCCATGTCGGTGAAGCCGATATGGTCTGAGATATACATGTTCCTGAGTGCTTCGGCAATAGCTTTCGCCTCCGCATGCGTGGGATTGAAGGCGTCCTTGAACATGCGCAGTTCAGGCCTTCGTCCACGCCTGAACGCCGTACCACGTAGAAAAGTCTCTGGGGTGACCGCGTTTTCAAGGGCCTTGAGTTGCTCCCGCGTCAGGTCTGCATACACGTTGATGAACTCATTGATCTCCACCGTATTCCGGTAGTTCTTCTCGATGTGGCGGGTGTTGCCCGAATAGGATGGGAGCCCCTCCCCCTGCCAGGGCGCCTTGCCGCGCTTGATGTTCTTTTTCACATCTTGGGTGATGTCACCACAGATGGCCAGCACGTGTTCGTCCGACTCCGGGTGTTCAAGCAATCCATAGCAGAACCGGTACCATTCCGGCTTGAAATTCTGAACCTCGTCGATGAAGATGCCATAGTATCGGTTCTTAATGCGCCGCTGCTCCAGCGCCTGGCACGCTGCCGCGACAGTCCCTTCATCTGAGAACTGGTTATGCGGGACGGGGAGCCCGTTTTCCATCAGCAGACGGCGGCATAGCCCATGGAAGGTAAAACAGTCAACATTCCGTTCATGAAATCCAGCTTCGTCAATCTGCCAGTCATAATATTGCTGAAGATTCTTGTTATAGCACGTGATAAGGTACCTGCGATCCCGGTCTAGGCTGGCCAACTTGAAGCAGCGGGCGATCATAATGACGCTCTTGCCACTGCCCGCGCAGGCGAGGATCAGTTGGTGCCCGGGGCGAATGGCGTTTACCATCTCGACCTGTTCGGGGTCCAGGCGCATTACCTCAATGAGACTATCGCCCTTCCCGAGGTTTCCACGCTCCACTTGCAGCGCCTTCCTTACAGGGACGCTTTCTTCGCCAAAGGGCAGTGCAGGTAGCTTCGGAATGGTGCACCAAGGCGCAATTCTATTGATGGCGACATTGATGACGTCTTGGGTCAGCCCATTATCAGGGAGGCAAAAGGAGTTTGTCGCACCGGTGAGCTCGCGTCGAATCTCCTCCTGAGCGTCACGGCGCAACTCACTCAGCCACCCGCGTACCCGGAAGTTTTTTGCCGCTGCCTGGTCACTTACCGTCTGAAGCGAGGGCAATTCCTCAACTCCTGTGAATACGAACAGCATCCGCACGGGGAATATAAGCGTTTGATCGGGGTTCTTTAATACAGCATGGGAATTCAGGCGCATAAAAAGCGCTTCTTGCATGACTGGATAGACTTGACACAGGATACTAAGCTGCAGGGCGATGTCATTCAGATCGAAGAAACGGAGCAAGACCAAGCCCTCAGGCCCGAAGAGGGCAGTATAGTTGTCGCCCTTGTTCTGGGTCAGATTGACCCCGATGATTCCCGTATAGTCGTCAGGAAGGCGCTTGCGGAGCGCCTGTAGGCAGCGCTTTGCATCTGGCGGAATGTCGACGTTGTCCAGGTTCTCCGGCAACAGTCTCATGGCCCGCTCATCTCCTGTAATGGATCAAAATCCAAATCATACCAGCCGCTGCCGGGTTTCATCGAGAATGCGCTGGGTGAGTGTTGGCTCCAGATATTGCGCGAGGACCTCCTCCATCGCGTGGAAGCAATGGGAGATCGTTTCATTGCGCACCGCCTGGCTGAGGGCGGCTTCCGACTCAACTTTGGTGAATTTTATGGAAGCGCGCTTGGGAAAAAGGCGAAAAAGTCCCATCAAGCTCATTCCTTCCCTTTGCCCTTACTACGCGATCTCGCTGCCGTCGGTGTTGTTGCGGATGTGTTCCAGCATCTCGTCCAGCATCCGGTCCGCCAGTTCCGGCTCCAGATAATGCGAAAGGACATTGCCGACAATCCGCAAAATGCCCATCTCTTTCCGCGAAATGAGCCCTTTCAGCCCGTCGGTCTTATAGTGGCTGGCCTCCTCCAGCGCCTCGGAGGTCTCATGGAGCTGGTTCAGGGTCTTTTGAATCTCAGGTGCCTTCGCCGTTTCGCTCCGCTTTTGTGCGATCCCAGCCAAGGTATCAAGGCTCTGCTCAACGCGTTCCTGCAATCGCTTCTTGTCGACGCTGGAGGTAAAACCGCTCTGCATCGCCTTTTCCGCAGCTTCGATAGCGCGCTGGCCCTCCGCTGCCACTTTTTTCACTGGATCGTTGCGCACCCTCGACGCCTCGTAGATGGTCGCAGATAGCGGCACTCCGACGTTTTCCGTGAGAGCGTCCATCAATTCATGGTATGCGTCATTCTGCTCGAATTGGTCGCGGCGGGCGTTAGGGATCAGCCTTTCGGACAGGACGAAGACTTCTCCCTGCGACCAGCCGTTGAAGCGTGGCTGTTTGAAGATGCCGTTCAGAGTGCGTTCGTCGCCAATCTGAATATTGCCCTTCCGGAGCCGAAGTCCGCGGATGCGGTCATCGTGGATCGTGCCGGGCCACTCGGTGTCCGCATACCAGCCGACGGCCAACAACTCGCCGGAGAGCGACGGTACAGCGAACATCTTTACGCCGTACACGTCCACCTGCGTATCGGAGCGACCCGCGGTGTAATGCCGGATGAATGGCTTGACCAGCGGCTGCGGCCGCGCGTTTCCAAAGTCGATGAAGATCGGGAATTCTGTGAGTTCAACTCCCATTCCCTTCAGATAAGTTTTGATCGTTTTTGACAGGTAGAAATTCGGATCATACCCCACAGGAGCAACCTGGGGCAGATACTCCATGACCCTTTCCGCGTCCAGCAGTCCGGTTCCAGGGTCGACACCGAGCATCGTGACGACGAAATAGTGCTCATTCCGCTCCGCATGAAGCGTTTGAACCCCGGTCACCTTCTCGATGACCTCCGTCATGCTCAGCCTATCCTCGTTGCCTGGGACCAGCAGACGCTTCAATTCACCACAGTCGAACGTGACGCAGGTCGCGACATCCTCTCCCGCAGCAGAAGTCTCAAAGCAGAGGATTTTGCAGTAGCTCAACCCACCGAGCCTTCCGATGCCCCGGAAGCCACGGTTGACGTCATGTAGCTTTTCTGATGAGCCTACGCTCATCAAAACCCTTACCGCACTTCGCTCCGGGATCCCAACGCCGTTATCCGTGATTCTGATGGCACGTTCGTCGGTATCCACGGAGATATTGATGCGCATATTGAGCGACGCGAGCAAATCCCGCCGCGTAGCCTCCTCGAGGGAATCGACTGCGTTTTGGATGTATTCTCGGTATATTATCAAGGGTTGCTCGTACATTCCCGTCGTCAGGGACTCAAGGGTATATTTTCCGACTTCGACCGCGTTTTCCATTTCTTCACCAGCCGGAACTAAGATTTATTACATATTCTAACACAGAATGGATATGTTTGGCAACCAATTCCAACGGAATTCCAATGGGATCGACTTTTTTCTCTCTCCGATCTTGTCGAAAACCCTCACGTATGCTATAATAAAAAGACATACAGTGCAGCTGGAGAGGCAAAAATGCAACAAGAGATATTGCTGCTCGAGCCAAATTATAACGCTAAATATCCTCCCATCGGGTTGATGAAGATAGCCTATTTTCATAGAGTGCTTCGACAGGACAACGTGCAGTTTGCGAAAGGAACGCTTCCGGTCGGTTTCTCCCCGAGGAAATGGGATAGGATTTATGTAACGTCGATGTTCACCTATGAATTTCAGGCGACCGTCGAAGCGCTTCGCTATGCGCAAACGCTCGTCAGCGACAATCGCCGAATTGTCTTTGGAGGAATATCTGCGTCCCTGATGTCTGACCGTTACGAAGCAGCAACGGGGATTCATCCTGTGACCGGCCTGCTAAACATCCCCGGGAGAATTGAGCTACCTCATGATGAAATCATCGACACCCTCCCCCTGGATTACTCTATTCTTGACCAGATTCTGCCATACAAGTACACGGCACACGATGCCTATTTCCTCAGTGCAACCAAGGGATGTGGTATGCGCTGTGGTTTTTGTGCTGTGCAGACGCTGGAACCGCAATATATAGAATATATCGACATCAAGGACATGGTCCGAACGGTCGACGATATGTTTGGCCCTAAGCGCGACCTCCTGCTGATGGATAACAATGTATTGAAGTCCCGGAGTTTTAACCGTATTATCGACGATATCCTGGAATTAGGCTTTGAGCGCGGCGCTAACTATATTAATCCTAAGACCGGAAAAATAGTGCAAAGAGCTGTGGACTTCAACCAGGGATTGGACGCCAACTTCTTAACGCCAGAAAAAGCGCGAAGGCTCGGAGAGATCGCTTTGAAGCCGGCGAGAATAGCCTTTGACCACATAGAGGACAGAGATTCGTATGTTCGCGCCATCGAACTCTGCGCAGAATATGGCGTGACAGAAATGTCCAATTATCTGCTGTATAACAGCGATAGCTTTACCGGTAAGGGCCAACGCTACAATGCGGATACGCCGGAGAATCTATACACTAGAATGCGTGTATCGTTCGACCTGCAGAGTCGTTTGAATGAAGGGCGGGATGCGGAACACCGCATCTCCATCTTCTCTTTCCCAATGCGCTATATTCCTCTGAATGCGACGGAGCGGGGATATATCGGCCCAGACTGGAGCGCGAAGCAATTGAGGGCCGTCCAGTGCATGCTCATCCCAACACAAGGCAAAGGCGTCGGCAGACAGTCGTTCTTTGAGGCGGACTTTGGCGCGTGCGAGGCGGAATTTGTTGAGAATCTGCTCATGCCAGAAAGATTGATGACGGTTCGGGGTCATCTAGTGGGGCGCAGGCAAAATGAAAGTCATGATGACTTTGAAGTTCGGCGGCGGCTCTGGGAGGAAAATGACAGCCATATCCGCGAATGGAAGCGCTTGTTCCGATCGCTTGGCGAGGAGCGGAAAGCTTTTGAAAACGTGGTGCAAGACAATGAGTTTCTTCCGGAAAAGCTTTTGAATCTCCACTCCCCGCTGCAACAAAAACTCTACCTCCACTACTTGACGATGAATCGGGTATTGAAGTTGGTCAGCATTGTTCGCCGGAATTCACCGACGCGGGATATGTTGATGAACTACATGAAAGTTGAGTTCCCCATCTTCTATCGCAAGCTTGTTCGGACGATGGTGGAAACCACACCTCAACAACATTATATGATCCGATCTTTTTTGGACTTCTTTGGAAAGGAAGGACTTAAAGACTTATTCGCAGCTTTGGCGGTGGAGGATTTTTCCGAAGATAAGCTGCTTGGAACTTGGGTTAACGCAATGCGCCTGAACAAGGCTCCGCTGTTTGAATTCGAGCTGGTCCGCTTGTACAGGCGGTATGTTGAACTCGGTTGTCTGGACGATGCAGCCCACCTGGTGGCTCGAAAAGCCATTCTGGAGCTTCGAGGCGAGGGCCTCCGTGAGGTTTTAAAGGATCATTATGAAGCCTTCGAGGCGAAGGTTCTTGAGGCTTCTGGGGATGACCACGGCGAGGAAGTCCTACGCCGGGCGGCACAGTCGGTTCTCGAACATTTTCAAGTAACTTTTTTTGCGACGGACGGAGAGATGACAAGCCCATGGACACCATCATAATCGGTAAATATGCTCTGGAATCCCTCACGACGGGCATGTATTCTGATCCTCTTGTTACCTACCGGGAATACATCCAGAATGCTGCGGATTCCATTGACGAGGCCGCCAAGAGTGGTATCATGGCACGCAGCGCAGGCCTTATAACAATCTCCATCGACCCGCGGGAGCGCAGGGTCATCATCGAAGACAACGGCATCGGGATTTCATCGTCCAAGGCACTTGAAACGCTGGTGAACATTGGGAATTCACTAAAAAAGCACAATGCAAATCGAGGTTTTCGAGGCATCGGACGCCTCTCTGGATTGAGCTACTGCGGGTGCCTGATATTTGAAACGAGCTATGCAGGCGAAAATTCCGCGGTTCGCGTGTCCTATGACGCCAGACGCCTCGGCGAGCTTCTCACCACCAGAGGCGACGAAGACGTTACGGCGGAAAGTGCGTTACTGGATGTTCTCGCAACATATGAGTATCAGGAGTCTGAGACCGTTCACTATTTTCGGGTTATCTTGGAGGACGTCACGGATGATTCTAGTTTGCTCAATGACGAGCAGGTACTGGACTACCTGAGACAGGTTGCGCCGGTTCCTTTCGATACAAACGCCTTTCATTGGGCGAACGCCATTGAAGAGGAATACGAGCGTCGGTTTAGGCGGGTCCACTCGTATAACATCCGCCTTAATACGCCTCGCATATCCACGCAAGTATTCAAACCTTACACGAATGAGTTTGATGTCGGCCGCACCAACGGCTGCAAGGATGTCATTCAACAGATTGAATACGCCACGCTGTATGATCGCAGCGGAAGTGTCTCAGGCCTTGTTTGGTATGGCATGTCGAATCTTTTTGGGACCATCGCTGACAAGAGTATAAAAGGCATACGCGTCCGGGTGGGAAACATTTTGGTAGGCGATCATCAGACGATGAACAGTCTTTTCAAAGATCCACGCTTCAACGGCTGGGTGATCGGTGAAATCATGATGGGTAACGATGAACTGATCCCCAATGCCCGACGAGATAACTTCGAGAAAAATGCGGCATATTACCATTTCATAGAGCAGCTTGAGCCAATCGCAGCAGATATTGTCAGACGCATCCGGTCGGTGTCAGGACAGCGCAACAAGCAACTCGGAGCGATTCTCTCCACTGTTGACAATGCCGAAGAAAAAATCGAGGACTTCCTTCGGCAAGCCAGGTTGGAAAGAGCCCAGAAAGGCGCGCTTTCCGCAAAAGTCACGGGAGCCAGGAGAGCCTTGGTAACTGTCCCCGCAGGTGACGAGGATCAGCCGGTTAGAGAAGATGCTTTGGCGCAGTTGGATATGCTGACAGGACGCTTACACGGCATCACCTCATATAAGGCGATCAATGTCGTCCCTGGCTTGACGACGAATGACCGTAAGCTGTTAGAACGCATTTTCGATAACCTAATCAAAGGATACCCTATCAATGAAGCGGAGGATTGTATCAACAAGATACTTGCCGCCATCGCTAGGATGTAGTCACGGGAATGAGAGTATCTCCTGATGATGGTGGAGCCTTGCGATCTAATGCCTTCAGGAGGCAAGCCTTATGACCACGAGAGAAATGCTTCAGGGATTAGTCACCCATGTGAACGTTAACGAGCATGCTGCACGTAAGGACTGGATGACACGCTCCGGCGACCCCGCGATGCAGGAAGTTTCCGCCCGAAAAGTGGCGCTGTTGCAGAAGATCAGCCAGGACGTCTTGCGCCTTCGGGGAGAGCGGGGTGGGGCACTGACCCGGGCATATGATTTCATTGACGCCCGGTGCCACATCGCCGCGGCCACGATGAAGAAGGTGCTGCTAAACCAGTGTGCCGTCACCCGGGAATTCCTGTACAAGTACACCGTGGGGTTGGGGATGACGCTGGAGCAGGCGCAGGAATACTTCGAGCTGCAGGGTGGGCGGCTGCGGGACGGTGTAGAGGAAGCGGAGTTGATTGCCTTCAACGCGCTCAAAGACCGGGACGATATCGACAGCCTGATCGATCAGTTCCAACGTCTGTTGGGGCGGAAGCTGTAGTCGGATATTTGAAATATCCCTTTGGAGGCACGTCATTTGGTATCATGGGTGCATCAACCAAAGAAGGAGCGATTCCCCATGAAGGCCTTTGACTGGAGCAAGCTGGATCTGGAATTTTTGAAAGCCGTTGCGTATTCGGGCAGGACCGACGCCGCCATCCGTCCCCGTACCCTGGTAGACGAGCCGGAGTTTCTGATCCCTGCCATCCTAAACATCTGCCCGCGCCCCGACGCGCGGTTCATTCGCAATTACCGGGCGGAGATCGAGGACCACCTGCTACCCTTCCACGAGGACGCGGTTCACGAAGTGGGCAAGCACATGCGCGTCGATGGCCGCAACTACCGGGGTACGATCAACGAGCTGAGCATGCTGAAGCTGTCCGACAGCCTTATTACCGCCTACGGACGGGTTCTTTACTCGCTGGCGGGCGAGATGGATGTTGTCATCGAGAACGAATTGCGCTACCAGAACCGGGTTATCGTGGACGTAAAGACGCTGGCGGCGACGGACGTCAAGCTATACGGTTACCAGAAGGACGCAGTGGTCGCGTTGACCCGACACTTCGTGGAGGAGGACAGGGCCTCGGGGCTTCTTGTGATGCCCACCGGCAGCGGCAAGACTCGCACGGCGGTTTACTTTCTCCTGCGCGAAATGGTCAGCCGCGGCTATCAGGTGATCTGGCTGGCCCATCGGTACATGCTGCTCGACCAGGCGGCGGACAACTTTTACAACCACGCCGGACTCATCAAGCTCAGGAGTGGCTCCACCGCTAAAAAGTATAATCTCCTGTGCGTCTCTGGCGAGCACCGTGCCCTCGCCGCGGCGGAAAGGGACGACACCGTACTGGTGGCGAACGTCCCCTCGGTGTGCCGCAGCCTTCAACACCTCAAGCGCATCCTGCAAAAGAAAGTGATGATCGTGGTGGACGAGGCCCACCACACGTTGGCGGATTCTTATCAGAATACCATCGAAGCGATCCGGAAAGCACGCCCGGCAGCGAAACTGCTGGGGCTGACGGCGACGCCGGTTAGGATGACCGACGCGGGCAGCGTGGCGCTCCGCAGGATCTTCAACGATACCGTCATCTTTGAAAAGTCACTGGCGGAACTCATCACGCTTGGCGTCCTGGCCGAGCCGGTAGTGGACGACCCGGTGTCCACCGGAGCCAACTTCGAAACAGGTCTGAGCGACAAGGAGAAAGCCGATATCCGCCGAAATCACGACCTGCCGGAGTCGGTGGTGAACCGCATCGCACAGCACAAGGCGAGAAATGCCGTCATCGTTCAGACCTACCTCAAAAAGCGCGCGGAGTATGGCAAGACGCTTATTTTCGCGCTGAACGTCGCCCACTGCCTGCTGCTCACCCGAGAGCTTCAGCGCTGCGGCGTCCGCTGTGACTGCGTGTACGCCAGGCGTGAGGACAACGCCGCGGTGATTCAGAAGTTTCGTTCGGGAGACTTGGAGGTGCTGGTTAACGTCAACATCATGACCGAGGGCAGTGACGTGCCGGACATTGAAACCGTCATGCTGACCAGGCCCACCCAAAGCGAAGGCTTCCTGATGCAGATGATCGGCCGGGGCATGCGCGGCCCACAGGCGGGCGGCACGCAAACGCTCAACATCGTGGACTTCCATGACCAGTGGCAAACCTTCAACCGCTGGCTGAACCCCAAGTGGCTGTTCCAGCCGGAGGCACCCTATGTCCCCGTGGAACCGCGGGATGCGAATCCCACCCGACGGGATGCCGTGCCGATGGAGATCATCGAACAGGTCTACGACGCCATCGCAGAAAAGGCGGCGCACGTGGATGTCCTGACCGCGCTGCCGGTACTGTGGTTTCCGGTACTCGATGAGGAGGGGAACGACTTGCCTCTCCTGGTCTATGATGACCAGCTTGAGGGCTACGAGCGGATGATCCAGGACCGCGAGGCGCTCTCTGCCGGAGAAATCGGCCCACAGGCGCTGCTGAAAAAATACTTCAGCGGGTTCGGCCTAATGCCCGCCGCGCGGGATATCACCTTGTTTGTCGAGGCCTTACGCAATTTGGAAGGCCCGCCGCCCCGGTATCTGCTGGAGGAGCGGCAGGAGATCGACCCGATGAACGTCGGGGCGCTGGTGATTCGGGAGAATTTGGACGCCCGCGCGATCGCGCAGGAGCTCTATACGAAGTATGAGGTCGTGCAAAAGCTCTACGGATCGCTGAGGGACTACGCGCTGAAGATCGTTGAATACTCCTACGAGGATACCGACCGCATCACCTACGGCGTCCGCGTTCCTGAGCTCGAAGTCGAGCGCATACCCCATCGCATGGAGCCGGTCTACGACCTCACGGCGCTGGCGCGGGAAGTCGTTGATGAGATGTTCGCCGGAAAGCGCGGGATGCCGGACATCTCCTGGACGGACAGGCCCTACCGCGGCTACTTCGGCGTCTGCTATTCGGACGGGCTAATCCGCGTCAACAAGGTCTTGAACTCCCCGGACGTGCCCAGGGAAGCGGTGAAACTGGTGGTTTACCACGAGATGCTGCACCTTTCGATCCACGGCCACGGCCAGGAATTCCGCCGCCGGGAGGCGCTATACCCCGACTATCATGAACTGAGCGCGTTCCTCTGCACGATGGGCGAAAAGATGGACATTCAGGGGTGGTGAGCGATATGAAACTGATCGGCGAAAAAGTGATCCACAGCAATTTCGGCGAGGGCACCGTGACGGGGCTGGAGGGCGGAAAAATCCGGGTGTCGTTCGGCGGGGATGAGCGGGCGTTCGCATACCCCGCGGTGTTTTCAGGCGCGCTGACTGCCGCCGACGGCGCGTTGCAGTCGGAACTCCGCTGGTTGAGCCAGGCGTCCGAGGACGAGCGGCAGCGCCTGCGGGAGCGGGAGATTGAGAAGTCCCTTCAAAACGTGAACGGCCTGCGCGCCGGGAGCCGGGCGCGTACGGCGGAGGCGGAGCGCAACAACGTGGCGTTCAAGTGCTGCTACTGCGACGGCGGCATCGGGCAAAACGGCCTGGGCTTCGCGGGTGTGTGCTCAATGAAGAATATCGAGTACAACATCCGGGTACGGAAGTACCGTTTCTGCGCCGACAGTTCCGCCTGCCGGGAGTGTCTCGACGGCCTCATCGACCACCGGGAGCTCCGCCAGTCGTATGCACAAGGGAAAGCGCCCTGCACCGACGCCAGGGTGCTCAAGGACTGGGAGATGTACGCCGAAATGCCGGGCGACAGCGGGCAACGGGAGGCCAGGCGCAGCGCCCGCTACGGCGGGAGCCTTGCCATCCTGACCACCCGGCAGCCGGGCGACGCGGAAAAGGACCGGTATGTTTTCGCGGTCTACCTCATCGGCGGCTATCAAGCGACCCACGATGATTCCAAGGGCGGCACCCTCTACGCCTCGCCGGAACACCGCCTCGCGTTGACGCCCGCCGAGGCCAGGGCGACGAAATTCTGGAACTACTACCGGAATACCAAGCCCGACAGGGACGAGTCCTGGGGCACGGGCCTCATCCGCTGCCTGTCGGACGGCGACACCGCGCGGCTGCTCCGGGACATCGCCTTCCGCAGGCGGGGGATGAAGAATCTGGAGCCTGCCCGAGCCCTCTTTGATGAATACTGCCGAACTCATCCAGACGTCCACGAGTACCTTGAGATAAACACATGAAAAAGTCGGTGACACTATTTGGGCGATCACAATATTAAATCGCTGCCTGATCCTGCTCGTTGAGCGAGCCACTCTATGAATTTCTCCTGGTGCATGAAAACTCTGCGCCCAATTCGAATTGTAGGCATTGCTGCTTGATTGAGCATCTGATACGCGACTGACATACACAGCATCAATGGTATTCAAATTTTAATAATTCTAATATCCGTAGGTTTTTATCTATTCGTTCAGCTTGGGCAGAGAAAGCAGCATCTCCAAAGCTTCATGTACTGTCGTGAAGGTGTGAGTTCCCTGAAAAAGCCACTCGTCTCTTTCTTTCGTGTCATCCAAGGTTCTTTCCGGCATGCCTTCGTCTACCAAACGCTCCAGCGTCCAGCGTCCATTCTCGATTGCCGCCGGAAACATTTCAGCGATTTTCGCTGTGGCAATGTAGTTACCTTTCTCGTATGACTCATTGCGAGATTCGATGACTTTAAGCAGACGCACCTTGTCTGCCGGTGTTGCCATTGCAGGAGCCGTCTTTTCGTAATGCAGTAGGAGCCAGTATTCCATGCAGCAGCTTGTCATCAGCAGGCGAATTCGCACAGGGTTCTTCCTGCGGGAGGCGATGATTCTCTTCAGACATTTCATGTATTCATTCCACTGGCCGCCCTTTTCCACCTCCGTGTCGAAGAAGAACCAGATTTCGTCCAGCTCCTTAATGTCATCCTTAAAACGTTTATTTCCACGGAAATACGCCTGCGCCGTATGAAATGTTCCTTTCTCCCGATGCCCATGTATGCTTGCGCTGTCTAAAAATCTCCGGCTCATGAATTTTGCATAAGCTTCTTCGCTTTCACCTTCCCAGAAGACATAAATTGCCTTTTTCGGCTGGAGTATTTTCGTGTTTCTAGCCACTCAGTTCACCTCCTCAATAGAGGGAACCGCGCCAAACTTGCCTAGTAAATACGACTTTTCAATATTCGCATCATTGCGTACACTAAAATCCACTAGAGAATAGAGCGTTGAAGCACCGCTCTCCCTGTTTTTATCTACGAAGTAGATCTGATCGCGTCGAAGCTTCTCCTGATTTAGCAAGGCAGTTCCGTGCGTTGTGAAAATGATTTGCGCATTTTTCGTATTGCTACTCTTTCTCTGATAACGATCGAGCACATACTCCATGAGCGTCAGATGCATCTCGCGTTCCAGTTCATCGACGATCAGTACGCCTCCATTGGCCAGCGTCTTTTCAATCGCGGGAGCAAGTGTCATGAGCCTCCTCGTACCGTCCGATTCATCACTCAGCGTCAGTTCATAGCGCTCATGGGCTCCCGACTGATTAATTCCCGTATGATAAGTCATGCTCTTCAATTCGCCCGCGCTGAGATTCGCCTCCGCTTCGTTTCCGTTGAGCCTCAACGCTTCGGAAAAGACGCGAAGCGCTTTTACGATGCCGCGCATCTGGGAAGGCATGTTTTCGATATTCGCGTCGAGATCGATCTCCTGATTGTTGATCTCAAACCGCATATCTTCAATGCCAACATCCGCCGTCTTGGCCGCGGTGACAATCGCCTGAAGCATCGCTTCATCCTCGCTGTAGTCCAGAAGACTGCGGTTGATATCGTTATATTCGCGGGAAAAGAGAATCTTCTCTCGGAACCAGCGCATGGCCTCGATGCAGGGCTCGTAGTTCATGATGCAGGAGATAGCAAAGAAGAGCTGATTCTTCCCAACCGCTTCGCTAATCAGTTCCTTGCGCTTGCGCTCGCTATTATTTGGGAAGGTGAATCCCTGTTCTGTTCGAAGAAAGATACTAGATTCTCTTCCGTTCGGCCAAGCCTTCAGGTATTCTGATACTACATGATCGCGCGTAGCGGAAAAGCCATAGACATACTTAACGTCATTCTGCACATACCCGAATTCAAAGGCGGTGGGCATGTTGCATGAGTAATCGTTGAGCGCAAATGAGCTCACCGGTATCGATGCATTTTCGCTCTGTGTCTTTTGCGCGTTGCGTATAAACTGTACAGCAAGCCACATTCCGCGAATCAAGTTGCTCTTTCCGCCGCCGTTCTTGCCGTAAATTGCAACCGCCGGTAGATAGGCACTCTTGCTATAGGGCAGCAGAACATCCATTGAATCCTGCAGCTTGGCCGCTTCCATATCCAGTATCGCCTCGTCACGTATGGAGCGGTAGTTCTTGACCATGAAATACAATAACATTCCAAACGCCTCCTTCCATACCTATTATATCCAATATTCTATTTTTTATCAATACTTTTTGCGGATATTTCTCGATTTCTCAAATCAAAACTCTAAAACTGTTTTTATAGCTATGGCATTAGTGCAATTTCCGGATGTGAAAACGTTTGTAAAAACGTTTGCGCAGGCAGATCAACGCACTACGGGTCGTTGATAGTTTGGTGGACGAAAATATAAGCAACCATCGTGTCGCCATTGAAATCCGGGGACTCAGCTAGGGTGCTCTGCATTCCGCCGGAGCGTTTTCGAACAACCGTTCAGGTGTCACCGCGCTTGACCGGGTTCGGCGCGGTTCTGAAGATGTGCGTCAGATAGCGGTAAGGGTCCAGGCCGTTTTCTTTCACCGTTTCAATGATGCTGACATGGTCACGCTGGCCTTCGCGCCCCGCGCGGTGTTGGCGAACAAGAAGTTCTTTCGGTCGATAACAAACGGCTTGATCGAGTGCTCGGCTCTGTTGTTGGACAATTCCAGCCGCCCGTTCATCAGGTAGCGCTTCAAATACAGGCGCCGGGTCAGTGCGTAGCGCGTCGCGACGGCTGCCGACACTTTGGGCGCAACGAGCAAGATCCCTGAGACCGCCCACTCTCGGTCCCTTGAATCCTTGGGAGAGGGTGACCACTGCCTGCGATGCTGGCAGGCGTGCTAATTTGCTAAAAGTCATCTTTATATGTTGTTCTCATTCGTTTTTCTACCTATAGACTCCAATCATACATTATGCAAAGCATCTCTGCTCCAGGACCAGCACCAACATCTTTAGACATCACCTGACATCGCGATTTTTATGCATCCATGCAATGTATCACTGCTTTTTTCACCCAATTTCTCCCATACGTCTGATCCCAGAGCAATGATACCGAAGCCCTGCCTCCCTCAAAATCAGTCCCAACCCACCAAAACCGCTCGAAAGCACCTGATCAGAGCCACCAAAACCCCATTTTGGGCATTGACTTCGCCCCAAATCCCTGCTATAATAGCTTACGCTGGTTTTTTATCGGGGAGAGATGGCCGAGTGGTTGAAGGCGCTGGTCTTGAAAGTCCTAGCCTAGCCCACAAACCCAGTAAATACGGGGCTTCCACCGATGTCTGACATCGG
>Ga0268263_1000157_pt1 | contig 165416 bp, 103 predicted proteins | sample Biomet5_FD_190358 | JGI IMG/M metagenome (GOLD analysis project Ga0268263, IMG submission 190358) | Microbial communities from bioreactor (seeded with sewage sludge) at LBNL, California, USA - Biofuel metagenome 5 (SPAdes) (version 4) | ecosystem: Engineered > Bioreactor > Anaerobic >... | reverse complement strand
GAACAGAGAAGTTAAGCCTTGTCACGCCGATGGTACTGCGCACAAGTGGGAGAGTAGGTAGTCGCCGTTTTAGTTGAAGATCCCCTGATATCGAAGGATGTCGGGGGATCTTTTCGTTTTATCCCTTCTTATTCGATTGGATGGAGTTTATGGGCTCACCTGATATTTATAGTGGGTAAGAATTTATTAGTATTCAGAAAGTTCTTACTTTTGCCAGATGACAGATTCAGCTTTGTTTTCTTTAGCTCGTGTAGTACTCCCATTGGAAGTTCTTGAGTGCTTTGATATAATAAAAGTGGAAAGCACTAATATGGAGATTCATATTTATCTCGATGAAAAGATGCACGGGATTGGCTTGTTTTCCCTAATAATATTGGTCCGAATCTGGCTATTGATGAAACCGGCTTTATCCAATGGAGACTTGTATACTATCGTAACTAATAGGGACAGACATGGACGTGAGAAATATCGGGTGAGCCATTCGAACTCTTGACCCACAGCTTAGAAGGCTGTTGCTCTATCCAACTAAGCCATCGAACCATCCTTGAATTCTGAGGCAAAGGTACGCTTTTTATCTTTTGCGTGTGTGCGTTTTGGAGAAGACTATTTTTATCTCGTTATTTATTTTCCCTTTGGGGCTGAAAATGTTTGCAATCTACTTCCGGTTGTATTTGTTGCTTATTCGGATTGAGACATTTTTTTAGAATAAGATATGATAGAGCTCTATTATCTCGTAATGTAGAACTAGGGAAAGAGGAGTATACTGGGCTTTTGTCGGAATAGAACTTAAAAAATGAATATTTCATTGGGAGTTTTTATACAATGAGGATAATTATTCGTATCTTTGTCGCCCGAATAAATTTAATTGGCTTTGGGAAAGTTTGATGGATATAAAATAGATTTGAAAGGCATGCATACAGATTCATGTAAATATGAATTTGTATTGGATAACCTTTTTTTCGCAAAGATTGATGGACCTGAAGTACAAAAAGGTAAAGTCAATGTTACATTGATTGTGAAACAGATGTCTCATGCCTTTGAGCTGAGTTTTCACACAGAGGGTTTTGTATGGGTTCCTTGTGACCGTTGTTTGGATGACATGGAACAACCTGTATCTTCATCTGACAAGTTACTAGTAAAATTTGGTCATGAATATGCAGAAGAAGGTGATAATCTCATTATTATTCCTGAAGAAGAAGGGGAAATTAATGTCGCATGGTTTATATATGAGTTTATAGCGTTAGCTATTCCAATGAAGCATGTGCATCCATTTGGAAAGTGCAATAAGGCGATGACAGGTAAATTGAACAAGCATATTCGTTCTGCATCGGATGAGGAAGAAGAAATCTTCACCGAGGACAATGATGATTCGGCAAGTGGTGAAATGAAAAATGATGATTCAACAGATCCACGATGGGACGATTTAAAAAAAATATTAGATAACAATTAAAGATTAAAGAAAATGGCACATCCTAAAAGAAGACAGTCTAAGACAAGGACTGCAAAAAGAAGAACTCATGATAAAGCAGTGGCTCCTACATTAGCTATTTGTCCAAACTGTGGTGAATGGCATGTATATCATACAGTATGTAGTGCTTGCGGATATTATAGAGGTAAGCTTGCAATCGAGAAAGAGGCTGCAGTATAACAGTTGAGCCTTAAATTTCTATATTTTGGAATGTGTATATATTGAAGAGATGTGGATATGCTTTTTAAGAATATCATATTCTAAAGTATTACCAATCAAACAAAATTAATGGAAAAAATAAATGCTGTAATTACAGGAGTCGGTGGATATGTGCCTGATTATGTTTTGACAAACGATGAGTTGTCTAAGATGGTAGATACTAACGATGAGTGGATTATGACCCGTATTGGGGTAAAAGAAAGGCGTATCTTAAATGAGGAGGGACTGGGAACGTCCTATATGGCCCGTAAAGCAGCAAAACAATTGATGCAACGTACCGGTTCCGACCCCGATGATATAGATTTAGTAGTTGTTGCTACTACTACTCCTGATTATCATTTTCCTTCGACGGCTTCTATTTTGTGTGATAAGCTTGGGCTGAAGAATGCTTTTGCTTTTGATCTGCAAGCTGCATGCAGTGGATTCCTTTATCTTATGGAAACGGCTGCTAATTTTATTCGTTCGGGACGGTATAAGAAAATTATTATTGTTGGTGCGGATAAAATGTCGTCAATGGTCGATTATACGGATCGCTCAACTTGTCCTATATTTGGAGATGGTGCGGCAGCCTTTATGGTAGAGCCTACTACGGAAGATCTAGGTATTATGGATTCTATTTTAAGAACAGATGGTAAAGGTTTGCCGTTTTTGCATATGAAAGCAGGGGGCTCGGTATGTCCACCTTCTTATTTTACGGTAGACAACCATATGCACTATATTTATCAGGAAGGGCGTACTGTTTTTAAATATGCTGTCTCTAATATGTCGGATACTTGTGCGGCTATTGCAGAGAGGAATAAATTAAATAAGGACAATATTGATTGGGTTGTTCCTCATCAGGCTAATTTACGTATTATTGATGCAATAGCTCATCGGTTGGAACTACCCCATGAAAAGATAATGATAAATATAGGACATTATGGCAATACAAGTGCCGGAACACTTCCTCTTTGTATTTGGGATTTTGAAGATAAACTAAAGAAAGGGGATAATCTTATTTTTACGGCATTTGGTGCAGGTTTTACTTGGGGAGCCACTTATGTTAAGTGGGGATACGATGGAAAGAAATGATATTTGTCACAATAGATAGAATTAAAACGCATCTTATTTCGATTCGATGCGTTTTTTTGTCTCATTTAAATAATACGATATGCATAAAGCAGGCTTTGTAAATATTGTCGGGAACCCTAATGTAGGTAAGTCTACATTGATGAATGCATTAGTAGGAGAGCATGTGTCTATAGCTACTTTTAAGGCACAAACAACAAGACACCGTATTATGGGCATTTATAATACGGATGAGATGCAAATTGTGTTTTCTGATACTCCGGGCGTGCTGAAGCCTGTATATAAATTGCAGGAGTCTATGTTGAACTTCTCTACTCTTGCCTTGACTGATGCTGATATTTTATTATATGTGACGGATGTTATTGAGATGCCTGATAAAAATGCTGATTTTATAGCAAAGGTTTCCCAACTGGATATTCCAATATTGTTGCTTATTAATAAAATAGATCTTACGGAGCAAGTGGGGCTAGTGGAATTGGTAGAAAAATGGAGAGAAGTGTTACCACAGGCAGAGATTATTCCTATTTCAGCTTCCACAAAGTTTAATTTGGACTATGTGATGAAGCGGATTAAAGATTTACTGCCGGATTCACCTCCGTATTTTGATAAAGATCAGTGGACTGATAAGCCTGCACGTTTCTTTGTTGCTGAAATTATTCGAGGGAAAATTTTATTGTATTATGATAAAGAGATACCTTATTCCGTAGAAGTGGCTATAGAACAATTTAAAGAGACTACGGATAAAATACATATTAATGCTGTTATCTATGTTGAGCGTGATTCGCAAAAAGGTATTATAATAGGTAAGCAAGGGCGGGCTTTAAAGAAGGTTGCATCAGAAGCTCGACGGGATTTGGAGAAGTTTTTTAGAAAATCAATTTTTTTAGAGACTTTTGTAAAAGTGGATAAAGATTGGCGCAATTCAGATAAAGAATTGCGTAATTTTGGTTATCAATTGGATTAATGTATTTTGCGGCTGGGAGAGCCGAATAAATAAAGAGAATAAATATATGGGAAATTTAGTTGCAATTGTAGGACGGCCTAATGTGGGTAAATCTACTTTATTTAATAGGTTGACTAAGACGCGCCAGGCTATTGTAAATGAAGAAGCCGGAACAACGCGTGATCGCCAATATGGTAAATCCGAATGGTTGGGGAAAGAATTTTCTGTTGTTGATACAGGAGGGTGGATAGTAAATTCGGATGATATCTTTGAGGAGGAAATTCGTAAGCAGGTATTAATGGCAGTTGATGAAGCAGATGTGATATTATTTGTTGTAGATGTAGCAAATGGGGTGACGGATCTGGATATGGAGGTTGCAGCTATTTTACGACGTACTAAAAAGCCTGTATTATTAATCGCAAATAAAACGGACAATAATGAACTGCTATATAGTGCATCAGAATTTTATAGTCTCGGCATAGGTGATCCTTGTTGTGTGTCGGCTATGACAGGAAGTGGCACAGGTGATATGATGGATCTTATAGTTAGCAAATTTAAAAAAGAGTCTGAAGAAATTTTAGATGATGATATTCCCCGTTTTGCAGTTGTGGGACGTCCTAATGCTGGTAAGTCTTCTATTGTAAATGCATTTATTGGAGAGGATCGGAATATTGTGACTGAAATTGCTGGTACGACACGCGATTCGATATACACACGTTATAATAAATTTGGATTTGATTTTTATCTGGTAGATACGGCCGGAATTCGTAAAAAGAACAAGGTTAATGAGGATTTAGAATATTATTCTGTAATTCGTTCTATTCGTTCTATTGAAGGGGCAGATGTTTGTATTTTAATGTTAGATGCCACTCGTGGTGTTGAAAGCCAGGACTTAAATATCTTTTCTCTTATTCAACGAAATTCCAAAGGTTTGGTGGTGATTGTCAATAAGTGGGACTTGGTGGAAGATAAGACAGTAAAAGTGATGAAAACTTTTGAGGATGCTATTCGCTCTCGTTTTGCTCCATTTGTCGATTTTCCTATAATCTTTGGCTCTGCGTTAACTAAGCAGCGTATTCTCAAAGTTTTGGAAGAAGCACGATATGTATATGAAAATCGTGTAAGGCGTATTCCCACAGCTCGTTTAAATGAAGAAATGTTACCATTGATTGAAGCTTACCCACCTCCTGCTATTAAAGGTAAATATATAAAAATAAAGTATATTACCCAGTTGCCTAATACTCAGATTCCGTCTTTTGTTTATTTTGCAAATTTGCCACAATATATAAAGGAGCCATATAAGCGCTTTTTAGAAAATAAAATGCGGGAAAAGTGGAATCTGAAAGGGACTCCTATTAATATATTTATACGTCAAAAATAGGGTGATAAATAAGTGGATATATTCTAAAAGAAAAATATGTTGATGGTATAAGCACTACAAGACCATATAATAGAAGGATATGCTTACTTCTTCTGAAATTGTACTGCTCAAATTCTACCGGATAATATTTCAATAAAGGAAAGGCGTGAAATTAACAGAAAAAGTCAATTTCACGCCTTTCTTTCTATATCAGGAATTCCTCTCTTACGAAAAGTTTTTTGCGGGAAGATTTATAAAGAAATTTGGTTAGTTATTTTTTATCCCTCTAAATTCTGAACTTCTACTTCTTTCACTTTTCGGAATAAATCAGATGCAAAGATGAAATCGTTAAGTCGTTTGTTATTGGATGTAAAAATGTCATCCTTCCTTCCTTCCCATTCTTTATGTCCTTCATAAATATAAATAATCTTTTCGCCAATTCCCATAACGGAGTTCATGTCATGAGTATTGATAAGAGTGGTCATATTGTACTCACAAGTAATATCGTGAATTAATGCATCAATGACAAGAGAGGTTTTAGGGTCCAACCCCGAATTAGGTTCATCGCAGAATAAATATTGTGGTTTTAAAGCTATTGCACGGGCAATGGCAACACGCTTTTGCATTCCACCACTGATTTCACCAGGATGCTTGTCTTTTGCTTCAGCCAAATTTACCCGATCTAAGCAAAACATAGCCCTCTTTGTGCGATCACGTAATGTGTCATTACTGAACATATTTAGAGGGAACATTACATTGTCTAATACCGTCATAGAGTCAAATAAAGCCGCACTTTGAAAAATCATTCCCATTTCCCGCCGTAATGCCTTTTTCTCCTTCTTTCCCATAGCTAGAAAATCGCGCTTATCGTAAAGTAGGCTGCCACGTTCTGGCGTCAGTAATCCTACTATACACTTCATTAGTACTGTTTTCCCAGAGCCGCTTTGCCCTATGATAAGATTTGTTTTTCCATTTTCAAAGGTTGCATTAATATCTTCTAATACATTCTTATCTTCAAACGATTTCCAAAGTCCCTTTAGTTCAATCATTTCATTAAAAGTTGAGTTAAAACTAAATCTGCAAATAATATGAGTACACTACTGCTTACCACAGAGTCGGTAGATGCTTTTCCTACTTCAATAGACCCTCCTTCTACTGTATATCCGAAGAAAGCTGATACACTGGCTATAATAAAAGCGAAGAAAAGAGATTTTATAATGCTAGACCAAACGAACCATTCAACAAACATATATTGCAAGCCATATTCCAGATCTACAGCAGACATTATTCCCATAAACCAGCATGAACAAAAGGCTCCAACAATGCCAGCAAAAATACTAAATGTAACTAATAAGGGTATGGTAGTAATCATTGCAGCTATCTTGGGAAGTATCAGGTAATTGGCTGAGTTAATTCCCATAATCTCAAGAGCATCAATTTGTTGCGTAACCCGCATTGTTCCTAATTCAGATGCAATATTTGAACCAACTTTACCTGCCAATATTAAACACATGATTGAAGAGGAAAATTCCAATAACATGATTTCACGAGTTACATATCCTACTGTCCAACGGGGCATGAATGGGCTCTCGATATTTAACTTGATTTGTATAGTAATAACAGCTCCGATAAAGAATGAAATCAGTAATACAATGCCTATAGAATTAACTCCGAGTTGTTCTATCTCCTTGACATATTGCCTGAAAAACATGCGCATGCGTTCCGGACGGGTAAAAGTACGGCCCATTAATATAAGATATCTTCCTACTGTTCTGAATGCTTTGATCATGATCGCTAAGTAATTTGTTTGCAAATATAGGCCATTTTAAACTGATAATTGCTACATTTGCTGCAAAATCAAAGAGAATATGGAAGAAAATAAAATGGTACTTCGTACTGAAAACCTTGTAAAAAAATATGGGAAGCGTACGGTTGTAAGCCATGTCTCCATTGATGTTCAACAGGGGGAAATCGTTGGTTTGCTGGGACCTAATGGTGCTGGTAAGACGACTTCGTTCTATATGACTGTTGGTTTGATAACTCCTAACGAAGGTCGTATTTTCTTGAATGATTTGGATATAACTAACTACCCTGTGTATAAGCGGGCTCAGACTGGTATTGGATATTTGGCTCAGGAAGCTTCTGTCTTTCGGCAAATGAGTGTGGAAGACAATATTACTTCTGTATTGGAAATGACAGATAAGCCTTTAAGTTATCAAAAGGAAAAGTTGGAGAGTCTGATTGCTGAATTTCGCTTGCAAAAAGTCCGCAAAAATAAAGGAAATCAATTGTCCGGAGGGGAGCGTCGCCGTACGGAGATAGCCCGTTGTCTTGCAATTGATCCTAAATTTATTATGTTGGATGAGCCATTTGCTGGTGTAGATCCTATTGCCGTAGAAGACATTCAGCAAATTGTGTGGAAATTGAAAGACAGAAATATAGGTATTTTGATTACTGACCATAATGTTCAGGAGACTCTGAGCATCACAGATCGTGCATATTTGCTTTTTGAAGGGAAAATTTTGTTTCAAGGAACCCCTGAGGAGTTAGCAGAGAACAAAATTGTGCGAGAAAAATATTTGAGTAATAGTTTTGTTCTCCGTCGTAAAGATTTTCAACTTACGTCGTAAAATTATGGATAGAGTAGCTGATGTGTTATAAACGAAATAGTCCGCCTACTGAAAAAGTAGGCAGACCATTTTTAACTCCGGTACATATATAATTTAGTATCTAGGAGGTCTTGCTTCTTTTACAACCATGTTTCTTCCAAAGTATTCGGCTCCGTCTAATTCTGCAATGGCTTTGGCTGCTGCCTGATCTTCCATTTCAATGAATGCAATGCCTCTAAAACGGCCAGTTTCACGGTCTTTTATAAATTTGATAGAAGATACAGCTCCGTAATCTTCCATGACCTTTTGAAGGTCAGCTTCCTTAACGCGGTAGTTAAGGTTTCCAACGTAAATGTTCATAATGAAAAAAAAATAAATAAATAAATGAATAAAAACTCTCTTGGAATGATTGCTAATAATAAAAGGATTACAATGACAGAGAGTTTACAAAGGCGTTCGTTAAAACGAGAGTAAAAACCATGCAACGGGAATCGAGAAACTAATGCTTTGTCATTCCGAGACAAAGAAACGGATTTATTTCGGATAAACCATCTTTTTTCTAATTATTTTTTCTCTTTAGTCTTCATTCTGTACTGGTAATAAATAAAGCTTCGTGTTTTTTTGAAAATTGAAAGATTAACGCTAATTTTGCAGACTCATTTGAGTTTGATATAGAGAAGTATAAATCAAATAAATAATTGTCAGAATGAACGTTTCATTACAAAGTGTTGACGAAGTGAGTGCATTGCTTACTGTAAAGCTTGAAAAGATAGATTATCAGGAAAAAGTTGATAAATCGTTGAAAAATTTTCGTCAAAAGGCTCAAATTCCGGGTTTCCGTAAAGGAATGGTACCAATGAGTTTAGTGAAGAAAATGTATGGTAAATCAGTGGTTGCAGAGGAAGTGAATAAGCTGGTTTCAGATGCTGTATACAAGTATATCCAAGAAAATAAGATTAATATTTTGGGTGAACCGTTGCCTAACGAAGAAAAGCAGCCGGAGATTGATTTCGATACAATGGAAGATTTTGAGTTCTTGTTTGATATCGCTTTAGCTCCTGATTTTAAAGTTGAAATTACCGATAAAGATAAAGTCGATTATTATACTATAGAGGCCACCGAAGATATGGTTAATACTCAGATAAAGACTTATACGCAACGTACTGGTAAATATGATCAGGTAGAGGTTTATGAGGATAAAGATATGCTTAAAGGTTTGCTCGTCGAACTTGATGAAAACGGAAATTCAAAAGAACAAGGTGTTCAGGTAGAAGGTGCTGTTATGATGCCGTCTTACATGAAAAACGAAGATCAAAAAGTAATCTTTGCTGGTGCAAAAGTTAATGATATATTAGCTTTTAATCCTTATAAAGCGTGGGATGGTAATGGCGCTGAATTAGCTTCATTGCTTAAAGTAGACAAGGATGTTGCTGCGGAGATGAAGTCTGATTTTAGTTTTCAGGTTCAGGAAATAACTCGTTTTACTGATGGTGAATTGAATCAGGAGATTTTCGATCAAGTGTTTGGTAAAGATGCTGTGAAAACTAAAGAGGACTTTGTAGCTAGGGTGAAGAAATCTGTTGAAAACCAATTTGTCGCAGATAGCGATTATAAGTTTCTGCTTGATGTCCGTAAAATGCTTGTTAAAAAAGTTGGCCAGTTGAAATATCCTGATGCTTTGTTGAAGCGTATTATGCATTTGAATAATCAGGATAAGGGTGAAAAGTTTGTTGAAGACAATTACGATAAAAGCATAGAGGAGTTGACTTGGCATCTGATTAAGGAGCAGCTAGTTGCAGCTAATGATATAAAAGTAGAACAGGAAGATGTTACAGAAATGGCAAGGGAGGCTACACGCGCTCAATTTGCAAGATATGGTATGTTAACCGTTCCGGAAGACCTATTAGATAATTATGCAAAAGAAATGCTGAAGAAAAAGGAAAGCATAGATGGGCTGGTAAATCGCGTGGTTGAAGCCAAGTTATCGGCGGCTTTGAAATCCCAGGTAAAACTGAATACTAAAGCTATCTCTATTGAAGAATTTAATAAAATGTTTGCTTAAAATAGAGTTTACATAAAAACATAATCTTAACAAGAAACACAGAGTTTTTACATTATATAACTTTGTGTTTTTTTGTGTCTCTCTGTTCTTTTTTGTTTCTTTGTATCCAATATATTAAAATATAAAATAGTAAGATGGATGATTTTAGAAAATATGCAACCAAACATTTAGGAATGGATGGTATGATGCTGGATGATGTGATTAAATCACAAGACGGGTATTTGAATCCTTATATTCTGGAGGAGCGCCAATTGAATGTTACTCAATTGGATGTGTTTTCTCGTTTGATGATGGATCGTATTATTTTTCTTGGTACACAGATTGATGATTATACAGCTAATACGCTACAAGCGCAGTTGCTTTATCTTGATTCGGTTGATGCTGGTAAGGATATCTCAATTTATATTAATTCACCCGGTGGATCAGTTTACGCAGGATTAGGAATTTATGATACGATGCAGTTTATTACAAGTGACGTTGCTACCATTTGTACAGGTATGGCCGCAAGTATGGCTGCTGTGTTATTGGTTGCCGGTGCTGAGGGGAAACGTTCTGCTTTAACGCATTCCCGTATCATGATTCATCAACCGATGGGGGGAGTACAGGGGCAGGCTTCTGATATTGAGATTACTGCTCGTGAAATTCAGAAAACCAAGAAGGAGCTTTATACTATTATAGCAGAGCATTCTCATACTCCTTTTGATAAAGTCTGGGCAGACTCTGACAGAGATTATTGGATGACAGCACAAGAAGCTAAAGAATATGGTATGGTGGATGACGTGTTGATTAAAAAATAAATATGGCAGATACAAGGCGAAATATAAATAAGTGTAGCTTTTGCGGACGTTCAGAAGATGAGGTTGGTTTTCTTATTACAGGGTTAAATGGTTATATCTGCGATAGTTGTGCAACTCAGGCTTACGAAATTACTCAAGAAGCTTTGGGGGGGAAGCAAAAAGAAAATGCAACACAACTAGATTTGGGAGAATTACCTAAGCCTATAGAAATAAAAAACTTTCTTGATCAATATGTTATTGGGCAAGATGATGCTAAACGCTTCCTCTCTGTGTCAGTCTATAATCATTATAAACGGTTATTACAAAAGAATGCTGGAGATGATGTAGAGATTGAAAAATCTAATATTATAATGGTCGGTAGTACAGGGACGGGTAAGACTTTATTGGCACGTACTATTGCCAAATTACTTCATGTCCCTTTTACAATAGTCGATGCAACTGTTCTTACTGAGGCTGGTTATGTGGGGGAAGATATTGAAAGTATATTGACCCGTTTGTTGCAAGTTGCTGATTATAATGTGCCGAATGCAGAGCAGGGCATTGTGTTTATTGATGAAATAGACAAAATAGCGCGGAAAGGAGATAATCCTTCTATTACACGTGATGTAAGTGGCGAAGGTGTTCAGCAAGGGCTGTTGAAGTTATTGGAAGGTTCAGTCGTAAATGTTCCTCCCCAAGGCGGGCGTAAGCATCCTGATCAAAAAATGATCCCTGTAAATACTAAGAATATTTTGTTTATTTGTGGAGGTGCATTTGATGGTATTGAGAAAAAAATAGCTCAGCGTTTAAATACACATGTTGTTGGTTATAGCGCTGTGCGCAATGCTGCTACTGTTGATAAGAATAATTTAATGCAGTATATCGCTCCTCAGGATTTAAAGTCTTTTGGATTAATTCCTGAGATTATTGGGCGTTTGCCGGTTTTGACTTATCTTAATCCTTTGAACCATCATGCTTTGCGCGAGATATTAACAGAGCCTAAGAATTCTATTATCCGGCAATATATTAAGTTGTTTGAGATGGATAATGTCAAATTATCCTTTGAGGGAAGTGTCTTTGAATATATTGTTGATAAGGCAGAAGAATATAAACTTGGTGCTCGTGGGTTGCGATCCATAGTAGAGACCATTATGATGGATTCAATGTTTGAAATTCCATCGGAGCATAAAGATAGCTTTCTGGTTACGCTGGACTATGCAAAGCATCAACTTGAAAAAAGTAATATTGCAAGATTGCAAATGGCTTAAAACCCTATGATGATAGGGCGTCAGGTAGATTTTTCTCTTTTTACTCAAAAAATATCGATGGATTATACTTGAATATTAAGAAGTTGTTTATAACTTTGTTAGAGTTCTTAGAAGATGAAAAGACGTTTAACAAAGATGTTAAAACAATCATTGAATAAACAACCTAAAAATCATGGCGGGGAAGAAAACAGATTTGACAGACCAGCTGAAGAAATACTTCGGATTTGATACGTTCAAAGGGAATCAGGAAGCAATTATAAGAAATTTGTTGGCTGGTAATGATACATTTGTATTAATGCCAACTGGTGGAGGAAAGTCTTTATGTTATCAATTACCATCACTAGTGATGGAAGGGACGGCTATTGTTATTTCCCCTTTAATTGCTTTAATGAAAAACCAAGTTGATGCGATGCGTAATTTCAGTGAAGATGATGGGATAGCTCATTTCATCAATTCTTCTCTCAATAAAAGTGCGATAGAACAAGTTAAGTCTGATATTTTAAGTGGAAAGACAAAATTATTGTATGTGGCTCCTGAGTCCTTAACAAAGGACGAGAATGTGGAATTCTTAAAAACAGTGAAGATCTCTTTTTATGCAGTGGATGAAGCACATTGTATTTCAGAGTGGGGACATGATTTTCGTCCAGAATACCGCCGTATTCGTCCAATTATAAATGAAATAGGGACAGCACCGTTGATAGCATTGACAGCAACTGCAACTCCTAAAGTTCAGCATGACATTCAGAAGAACTTGGGAATGGTTAATGCACAAGTATTTAAATCTTCATTTAATCGTCCGAACCTTTATTATGAGGTGCGCGCAAAAACCGTTAATATAGATAAAGATATAATCAAGTTTATCAAGAATAATCCTGATAAATCTGGTATAATTTATTGCTTAAGCCGGAAAAAGGTAGAAGAACTTGCTGAGATTCTGCAAGCTAATGGAATTAATGCACGGGCATATCATGCCGGCATGGATTCTGCAACTCGTACACAGAATCAAGATGATTTTCTCATGGAAAAAATAGATGTAATTGTTGCAACTATTGCATTTGGCATGGGCATTGACAAACCGGATGTACGCTATGTGATTCATTATGATATTCCTAAAAGTTTGGAAGGCTATTATCAGGAAACGGGTCGTGCTGGGAGAGACGGTGGTGAAGGACAGTGCATTACTTTTTATACAAATAAAGACTTGCAAAAGCTCGAGAAGTTTATGCAGGGTAAACCTGTTGCAGAACAGGAAATAGGCAAACAGCTTTTATTAGAAACAGCTGCGTATGCCGAATCTTCTGTTTGTCGCCGAAAAGCGCTATTGCATTATTTCGGTGAAGAATATACAGAAGATAATTGTGGAAATTGTGACAATTGTTTAAATCCTAAGAAACAAGTGGAAGCTCAAGATTTATTATGTACCGTTATTGAGGCTATCCTCGCGGTGAAAGAAAACTTTAAAGCAGATTATATAATAGATATCATACAGGGACGTGAAACGTCTGAAGTGCAAGCGCATTTACATGAAGATTTGGAAGCTTTCGGATCAGGTATGGGTGAAGAAGACAAAACATGGAATGCCGTAATTCGTCAAGCGTTGATAGCTGGTTATCTGAGTAAAGATGTGGAGAATTATGGACTATTGAAAGTTACAGATAATGGTAAGAAGTTTCTAAATCATCCGAAGTCTTTTAAAATTACGGAGGATAACGATTTTGAAGAAGCCGAGGAAGAAGCTCCAGCTCGTGGCGGTGGAGCATGCGCTGTTGATCCAACCTTATATTCCATGTTGAAAGACTTGCGTAAGAAGCTTTCGAAGAAATTAGAAGTTCCTCCTTATGTGATCTTTCAAGATCCTTCTTTAGAAGCAATGGCAACTATCTATCCGGTGACTTTAGATGAATTGCAAAACATTCCGGGTGTTGGAGCTGGCAAGGCTAAACGTTATGGCGAAGAATTTTGTAAACTGATTAAGCGTCATTGCGAGGAAAATGAAATAGAGCGTCCTGAAGATTTACGTGTACGTACTGTGGCTAATAAATCAAAATTGAAAGTTTCTATTATTCAGGCCATTGATCGTAAGGTAGCATTAGATGATATTGCGGTGTCTAAGGGTATAGAGTTTAGTGAGTTGTTGGAAGAGATAGAGGCAATAGTTTATTCGGGAACTAAACTGAATATTGATTATTTTCTGGATGAGATTATGGATGAAGATCATATGCTTGATATATATGATTATTTTAAAGAATCTGTAACCGATAAAATTGATGATGCTCTTGATGAGTTAGGAGATGAGTTTACAGAAGAAGAGGTTCGCTTAGTACGTATTAAGTTTATTTCCGAAATGGCTAATTAAGGATACTAGCAGAAAAAAAGAAAAATTTATTGCGTGCAGATATACGGAATGGAATAAAAAGCGTATATTTGCACGCAATAAATTTTTAAAAAGCATTCCTTATGTCATTTATTGCAGACAAAATCGTTATGGATGGATTGACTTATGATGATGTATTGTTAATCCCCGCCTATTCTGAGGTATTACCGCGCACTGTTGAGCTCTCAACAAAATTCTCGAAAAATATAGATTTAAAGATTCCTTTTGTGACAGCAGCTATGGATACTGTAACCGAAGCTAAAATGGCGATTGCCATTGCACGTGAAGGTGGTATAGGGGTTATCCATAAGAATATGCCTATTGAGGAACAGGCACGTCAGGTTGCTATTGTGAAGCGTGCGGAGAATGGTATGATATATGATCCTGTTACTATAAAAAGAGGATCTACCGTAGGTGATGCTCTTGATTTAATGGCTGAGTATAAAATTGGAGGTATCCCTGTTGTTGATGATGAAAACTTCTTGGTGGGTATTGTTACAAACCGGGATCTTCGATTTGTAAAAGATCTTTGTAAGCGAATTGATGAAGTGATGACAAAGGAGAATATTATCACCACTAATCAAACAACTGATATGGATGCAGTATCCCAAATCTTACAGAAATATAGAATTGAAAAGTTACCTGTAGTTGATAAAGATGGCAAACTTGTAGGCTTAATTACGTACAAAGATATCACGAAAGCGAAAGATAAGCCTATGGCTTGTAAGGATGCTAAAGGGCGATTACGGGTGGCTGCAGGAGTGGGGGTGACTAATGACACGCTTGATCGTATGCAGGCTTTGGTTGAAGCAGGTGCAGATGCAATTGTGATTGATACAGCTCATGGACATTCATTATATGTAATTGAGAAGCTAAAGGAAGCTAAGAAGCGTTTTCCGAATATTGATATTGTAGTGGGTAATATTGCTACTGGTAATGCTGCAAAGGCTTTGGTTGAAGCAGGTGCAGATGGGGTTAAAGTTGGCATTGGGCCAGGATCCATATGTACAACGCGTGTAGTGGCTGGGGTTGGTGTTCCTCAATTATCTGCCGTATATGATGTGGCAAAAGCACTGGAAGGTACCGGCATCCCTTTGATTGCCGATGGAGGTTTACGTTATTCCGGTGATGTGGTAAAGGCTTTAGCTGCAGGAGGATGTAGTGTAATGATAGGCTCTTTAGTTGCTGGAACAGAGGAATCTCCTGGTGATACTATAATTTTCAATGGACGTAAATTTAAATCTTATCGTGGTATGGGATCGTTAGAAGCTATGGAAAACGGTTCTAAAGATCGCTATTTTCAAAGTGGAACCAGTGATGTTAAGAAGTTGGTGCCAGAAGGAATTGCTGCTCGTGTACCTTATAAAGGGACTTTGTTTGAAGTTATTTACCAGTTAGTGGGAGGACTTCGTGCGGGCATGGGATACTGCGGTGCAGCAAATATTGAACAATTGCATAATGCGAAGTTTACTCGTGTTACTAATGCTGGTGTTTTAGAAAGTCACCCACATGATGTAACTATTACGAGTGAAGCTCCTAACTATAGTCGTCCTGAATAGTTAATTAGTTTACTAATGATTTTTTATAATGGTATGTCCGGAAAGGGGGGAAGGCCTTTTCGGACATTTTTATATACTATTGATTCTGCATTAAATGGTTACGATGTTCTTTATGATTCATGTTTTTCTTTTATAATATTATAATTTTTTGGAGGCTATAATAAAATGATTCTTTTTTTATTCTAATTTCGTCCCGCAAATAATAAGATGGTTATGATAAAAAGTGGGGTGGCCCTATTGTTTCTATTAATAAGTTGCTGTGTACAGGCGCAGCAAGATCCTGTTCTGATGCGTATTAATGGGCAAGAGGTGCTTTGTTCAGAATTTGAATATTTTTATAATAGAGGTGATTCTTTAATTGGTGGAAAAGGGACCTCGCTAAATAAGTATGTAGATCAGTTTGTTAATTTTAAATTGAAGGTTGCTGCGGCAGAAGCTGTGGGCCTGGATACTACTCGCTCTTTTCGTGAGAATATATCGGAGTATCGTCGTCAGCTGGCAAAATCTTACTTGACTGATAGTGTTGTAAGGGAGTATGCTGCTCGTCAAATGTATGATAAGATGAAGGAAAATCACCATGCATGGCGTATAGAGGCTAGTCAGATATTTAAGTATTTACCTCAGTCAATATCAAATAGTTCCTTGCGGGAGGTTGAATCCCGAATGGATTCTATTTATAAGAGTTTAGAGGATAATGCAGCAAGTTTTGATGCTTGCGTAAAGTTATATTCTGATGAGAAGAAACCTTTTTGGGTAAGTTGGCTTCAGATGCCCATTGAATTTGAAGATGTGGCATTTACGTTGAATAAAGGAGAGATCTCCCGGCCTTTTTTTACTCCGGAGGGTATTCATATCGTTAAGATTGTTGATCGTGAGGAAATCCCGCCTTTTGAAGTGATGAAAAGAGGTCTTCTCAATAAGCAGATACATTGTCTCGAGATGGACGAAGGTACTGAAGTTCTTGTGGAGAAATTAAAGAAAGAATATCAGTATACTCCAAATGAAGTGGGAATAAGTGAACTATTTACTAAAGGGGTGACGGATGAAACTTTGTTTATTCTGGGTGGAAAAGAGTATTCGGGAAAAGACTTTGAACGTTTTAAAGCAACTCATTCGGCTGGATTACGTCGTTTATTGGAAGAATTTGTGACGAAATCCGTGCTTGACTATGAGAATGAGCGTTTAGAGCAAAAGTATCCTGAATTTCGGTTTCTGATGAAGAAGTATCGTGATGATACACTTTTGTTGGCAATAACAGGTCAAAAAGTATTGGAACCTGCAAAATTGGATAAAGAGGGACTAAACGATTATTTTAAGCAACATCGTTCCAATTACTATTGGAAAACGGTTCGATATAGAGGAATTGTGCTACATTGTGTGACAAAACGCATAGCAAAGCGAGCTCGGAAAATGTTAAAAGCACTATCTGAAAAGGAATGGCAAAATGCTATTCGTTTAATTTTTAATAAGGAGCAAGTACAGGTGCAGTTCGAAGAAGGTTTATTTGCCCCCGGAGATAATGAATATGTAGATGATTTTATTTTTAAAAAGAAACAGTCAAAGCCATTGTTATCATTCCCTTTTACTGTGTTGAGAGGCGAGAAAGAGAAGGGACCGAGGTCTAGTGAAGAGGTTGGAGGAAGATTAATCTTTGATTATCAAAATTATTTAGAATCGTCTTGGACAGACCAGTTAAAGGCTGCGAGTAAGGTTCAAATAAACCAAGAGGTTTTAAAAACAGTTAATAATCACTGATGCAATCGATTAAACTACTATCTTCGTAACTTAAAATAGGACAAATATTAATAGTAATGCGAAAATCCGGCCTATGGCTTTTATCCTTTCTTTTTTGTGTGGCTTGCAGTGAACAACATGACCACAAAGAAAAGGCCCCGTTGGTGGAGGTAGACGGTAATTTCCTTTATAGGGAGGATTTGAAGAACGCATTTCCAACAGATTTATCTCCGGAAGATAGTTCTCTTTTTGCAGAGCGTTATATGCGCAATTGGGTGGAAGATGTTTTGCTTTATGAAAAAGCTCAAAGCAATATACCTGATAATGAAAAAATAGAAAAACTCGTAGAGAATTATCGTAGGACGCTAATTATGCATACTTATCAGCAGGCATTAATACATCAAAAACTCTCGGAGCAGATTGCTGAAACAGAACTAACGAATTTTTATAATCAGAATAAGGAACTTTTTAAGTTGGAGCATCCACTTATACGTGGATTGTTTATTAAAGTCCCCTTAAAAGCTTCCGGAGTGGGTAATGTACGACGGTGGTATAAGACTTCTACCCAAGACGCCGTGGACCATTTGGAAAAGTATAGTTTGCAGAATGCTGTGAAGTATGAATACTTTTATGATAAATGGGTTCTTGTTTCAGAAATTTTAGATATGATACCTTTGAAGACGGCGCAAATTGAAGATTATTTGAAAACAAAGCGTCATCTTGAGTTGAAGGATACTGCTTTTTATTATTTTTTGAATATTAGTGATTATCGTTCGGCTGGTGAAATAGAGCCTTATGAGTTTGCCCGTTCTAAGGTTAAGGAGATGTTGATGAATATGAAAGAAGTAAATTTCATGAAAGAAGTAAAGAGCGATTTGTATGAACGGGCTGTTAAACGGAATCAGATTAAATATAATTAGTATAGATATAAAGAATGAAAAAATTTATGAACTTTAAGTTTGTAGTTTTATGTGCTGTGTCACTGCTGACCGGATCTGCTGTTTATGGACAGGACAATGTTATTGACGAGGTTGTTTGGGTGGTAGGCGATGAAGCAATATTGAAATCGGAAGTTGAAGAAGCTCGTTTAAGTGCATTGTACGAGGGGAGAAAATTTGATCGTGATCCTTATTGCGTGATACCGGAAGAGATAGCTGTGCAAAAATTATTTCTTCATCAGGCTGAACTTGATAGTATACAAGTTCCTGAAAATGAAATAATCCAGCGTGTTGATTATATGACGAACATGTATATCACCAATATTGGTTCTCGCGAAAAGATGGAGGAGTATTTTAATAAGACTTCCAGTCAGATTCGCGAAACTCTTCGTGAAAATGCCCGTGAAGGTCTGACTGTACAGAAAATGCAACAGAAGATAGTTGGTGATATTAAAGTAACTCCAGCGGAAGTTCGTCGTTATTTTAAAGATTTACCACAGGATAGTATTCCTTATGTCCCCACTCAGGTTGAGGTACAAATTATTACCCAGCAGCCAAAGATTCCACAAACGGAAATTGAGGATGTGAAGAAACGGCTGAGAGATTTTACCGACCGTATCAATAAGGGTGAAACAAGTTTTTCTACATTGGCACGCCTTTATTCGGAGGACCGTGCATCTGCAATGAACGGAGGGGAAATGCCTTTTTACGGTAAGGGGCAGTTAGATCCGGCATTCGCGAACGTGGCATTTAATTTGCAAGATGCTCATAGGGTGTCTAAGATTGTAGAATCTGAATTTGGTTTCCATATTATTCAATTAATAGAAAAACGAGGGGATCGTATTAAGGTTCGCCATATCTTATTGAAGCCCCAGATTCCTGAAGAGTCAATTGTAAAGGCTAATGCCCGTTTGGACTCTATAGCGGATGATATCCGTAAAGAGAAATTTAGCTTTGAAGAAGCTGCTTCTATTCTTTCGCAGGACAAAGAAACACGCAATAATCATGGCTTATTGCCTAATCCAAACACGAATACTTCTAAGTTTGAAATGCAGGAGCTTCCGGCTGAAATAGCTAAAGTAGTGGATAAAATGAAGGTTGGGGAAATTTCAGATGCTTTCACCATGATACCGGAGAAAACAGGAAAGGAAGAGTGCGTGATAGTGAAATTGAAAACCCGTATTGACGGGCATAAAGCTACGATTTCCGAAGATTATCACAAACTAAAAGATATTGTACTTGAAAAACGACGGGAAGAAGTTTTGGATAAGTGGATTCGGGAAAAACAGAAACATACATATGTTCGTATCAATGAAAAGTGGCAGCATTGTACGTTTAAATATCCGGGATGGGTTAGACAGTAACCCGGGATTATAGTGAACTTTTATATGCGGGAAAAAAATATAAGAACTTACTTCCTGAACAGGCATAGACTCTTTTTGATAATTGCTCTATGCCTGTTTGGCATTTGTCTGCTGAGTGCGCAGGGAAAAAAGAAGAAAGAACCGGTAAAAAAGAAAACGCGGATTGATTTACTTTATGCAGATAAGGCACAGGCTGATAAAGTGATGCATCCTGATATGCAGGTACTTATTGGTTCTGTCAAGTTGCGTCACGATAGTATGTATATGTATTGTGACAGTGCACTAATTTATGAAAAAACGAATTCTGTGGAAGCTTTTGACCATGTCCGCATGGAACAAGGTGATACGCTATTTATTTATGGTGATTATTTATATTATGACGGGATTGCGCAACTGGCAATGTTGCGTGGAAATGTCCGTCTGATTAATCGAAAAACGGTGTTGACCACAGACAGTTTGAATTATGATCGTCTGTATAATTTGGGATACTATTTTGAAGGAGGAACGTTGACCGATGAGGAAAATGTGTTAACATCCGAATGGGGCGAATATAGCCCCGCTACCAAATTGGCAGTGTTCAATCACGATGTAAAATTGGTTAATCCTAAGTTTACCTTAACTTCGGATACGTTGAAATATAGTACAAGTAGTAAAGATGCAACGATTTTAGGACCATCTAATATTGTAAGTGATAAGAACCATATTTATTCAGATCGGGGAGTATATAATACAACATCCGAGCAGGCGGAACTTTTAGATCGGTCCGTAATTACCAATGAAGGAAAGAAATTAACGGGTGATAGCATTTTCTACGATCGGAAAACAGGCTATGGAGAGGCTTTTGACCATGTTCAGTTGAATGATACGGTGAATAAGAATATACTTACCGGCGATTATTGCTTTTATAATGAGCTGACCCAAAATGCCATTGCTACTAAACGAGCTGTAGCTATTGATTATTCACAAGGAGACAGCCTTTTCATGCATGCAGATACGCTGAGGCTGATTACATTTAATTTAAATACAGATTCTGTCTTTCGTGAGATGAGGGCCTATCATAAAGTGCGTGCTTATCGTACTGATGTACAAGCCGTTTGTGATTCACTCATTTATAATTCCAAAGATTCTTGTTTAACGATGTATACCGATCCTGTTCTGTGGCATGGCAAACAGCAATTGCTGGGAGAAGAAATAAAGGTGTATATGAACGATAGCACCATTGACTGGGCTCATATCATCAATCAGGCTTTAGCTGTGGAGCAGAAAGATTCCATTCATTACAATCAGGCTTTCGGTAAGGAAATGAAGGCTTTCTTTATTGGTGGAGATATGCGACAGGTGGATGTTATAGGGAATGTACTGATTGTATTTTATCCAGAGGAAAAAGATAGTTCTCTGATAGGAATGAACTATGCCGAGGGTAGTCTTTTACGGATTCATTTGAAGGATCGCCGCATGGAGCAGGCTGCGTTAATCGGGAAGTCTAACGGGACAATGTATCCAATGGATCAAATACCTCCAGATAAAGCGAAACTGCCGTCATTTGTGTGGCTTGACTATATACGTCCGCGTGATAAAAATGATATTTTTGAATGGCGTGCCAAGAAAGCCGATGAAATTTTGCATAAGAATGAGCGAAAACCATTAACTTCGCCAAGAGATATGCATATTAAAAGGAAAAAATAAGCGTTATGGGAATGTTTACTATGAGAAAGCCAAGGGGCTTTCACCATCCGTATATCTATGTGGATGAGCGGAAGGAAAAGTTGGCGAAGATGGAAGAAAACGCCAAACGCGACTTGGGTATGTTACCAGAAAAAGAATTTTCACCCGAAGATATCAGGGGGAAATTTGTAGAAGGGACTACTCATTTGAAACGCCGTAAAGAGAGTAGACGGAAACCTGTTCACCTGGGAGTGATATTGATTCTTATCGCATTGCTACTTTACTTATGGCATTATTTGTATACCGGAAGCTGGACATTTTAGTTGGTTAAGTTTCCGCTAAACTTAAATAATCCGATTAGTCAGTATGAGTGATATTATTCATTTATTGCCCGATTCGGTTGCTAATCAAATAGCAGCCGGAGAGGTGATTCAACGTCCTGCATCTGTAATCAAGGAGTTGGTAGAGAATGCTGTTGATGCCGGCGCAAAGGAGATACATGTCTTGGTGACTGATGCGGGTAAAACCTGCATTCAAGTGATTGATGATGGAAAGGGGATGTCCGAAACAGATGCCCGGCTTTCCTTTGAAAGGCATGCCACTTCTAAGATTCGTGAGGCTGCCGATTTATTTGCATTACATACCATGGGATTCCGTGGTGAAGCCTTAGCTTCCATTGCTGCTGTTGCTGAGGTTGAGTTAAAAACCCGGCTGGCAGATGATGAGTTGGGTACGAGAATCGTAATAGCCGGTTCTAAAGTCGAAAGCCAGGAGGTGGTATCCTGTCCTAAAGGAAGTAATTTTTCTATTAAAAACTTGTTTTTTAATGTACCCGCTCGTCGTAAGTTCTTAAAAGCCAATTCAACGGAGCTTAGTAATATCTTGGTTGAGTTTGAGCGTATTGCTTTGGTGCATCCTGATCTTTCTTTTTATTTATATAGTAACGATACCGTACTTTTTGACCTTCCTGAGACTACAATCCGGCAACGTATTATATCCGTATTTGGTAAGAAGCTTAATCAGCAACTCCTATCAGTAGATGTGGAGACAACAATGATTAAGGTTTCAGGGTTTATAACCAAACCGGAGACTGCACGTAAGAAAGGAGCTCATCAATATTTCTTTGTAAATGGTCGTTATATGCGGCATCCTTATTTTCACAAAGCGGTGATGGATGCCTATGAACACTTGATACCTGTCGGAGAGCAAATTTCTTATTTCATTTATTTTGAAGTAGATCCTGCAAATATTGATGTGAACATACATCCTACCAAGACGGAAATTAAATTTGAAAATGAGCAGGCTATTTGGCAGATTTTGTCTGCTGCTGTGAGAGAATCGCTAGGAAAGTTTAATGCTGTTCCTTCTATTGACTTTGATACGGAGGGCATGCCTGATTTTCCAGCATTCAATGAAAGCGGCCCGATAGAACCACCTAAGGTACATGTAGATAGCAATTTCAATCCTTTCAAGACTGCCTCTTCTCCGGGAGGAGGGGGAAGTGGAAACTATTCTCGTCAAAAGGTTGACTGGGAGGGGCTTTATGATGGACTTCAAAAGGCTAGCAAGATGAACGTCCCGGAGGAAATGCCGTTTGCCGAAGAGGCTGTTGAAGGTAGTGAATCTGATTTAGGTGCTGATTCAAATGGACTGTTACAGAAATCGCAGGAGAGTACTCCTCTTTATGGCAGTGAATCTACTCTGGAAAAGGGGGCTCAACATTTTCAATTTAAAGGCCGCTTTATCTTGACTTCAGTAAAGTCCGGTTTGATGCTGATTGATCAGCATCGTGCCCATACCCGTGTTCTGTTTGACCAATACATGGCTCAGATCCGCCAAAAGAAAGGTATGGCTCAAGGAGTTTTATTCCCGGAGATTGTGGAATTGCCGGCTTCCGAAGCATCGGTGCTTGAGAGTATTATGGATGATTTCTCAGCCGTTGGTTTTGAGTTGACTTCGTTGGGTGGAGGGAGTTATGCGATAAATGGCGTACCTTCCGGCATTGATGGATTGAATCCGGTGGAATTGGTTCGTAATATGGTCCATACAGCGATGGAAAAGGGAAATGACGTGAAGGAGGAAATTCAGAGTACGCTTGCGTTGACTTTGGCACGTGCTGCTTCTATCGTTTACGGTCAGGTGCTGACTAATGAAGAAATGAGTAATCTTGTAGATCGTTTGTTTGCTTGTTCCACTCCCAATTATACTCCTGATGGATTGGTTGTGTTGTCTACTATGAAGGAGGAAGACATAGAAAAACTCTTTTCCCGATAAATGCTTTGTATCTATTATGTAGATATTTGTCGAATTTGAAAATCTGGTGTGAGGTTATGTCGGATGTTTCTTTGTTTGTAATTCTTTTTAGCGAAAAGAAGAGCACCCTTAAACAGAGGCAGGCAAAGGTAGGAACTGAGGTAGGCACAGTTCCTACCTTTGCCAGCCTCAGTCCCTACCTTTGCCTACCCCCCTTCAGAAGCTTTCTGGGTAGGGAGTAGATGGTTGTTTTTTTCAAAGAAACAATATTCAGTGATAGTCGAAAAACCTTAGCTATGAAGTTATTGAAATAACGATGTCTGAAATGTTCAGTCTGTGCTATTTTCTTCAACTCCTCATTGATCGTTTCAATCAGCATTCGTTTTCTTAGCAGTGTCATTTCTATGTTCTTATTAATCAAAGAAATAATTTAATGCTTATATCGAATTCTCGTTAACAAAAAGAGTAAAGCCCCTTTTTGTTAGGGCTTTACTCTTTATTTTGTTTTTGCTATTTTTAGAAAGTTATAATAGCGTATTTTTCTTTTGAAGAATTTCCTTTTTTTACTTTATACAGTGGTTTCTTATTTGCTGAATTTCTTCACCTGTTCTGCAATCAGATCTGCGTCATCAAAATAATTAATCTTCATTGCCTTGCGTACTTCGTCCAAGGTTGCAGCAGCAGTTTCGCGAGCTTTTTCACAACCTTCCTTCAACATTTTGTAAACGGCTGGAATATCTTTTTCAAATTCTTTACGGCGGTTACGAATCGGCTCCAGTTCTTCTTGAATAACGGCATTGAGCAATTTTTTCACTTTCACGTCTCCCAGTCCACCTCTTTGGTAATGAGCTTTCAACTCATCAAGATTGGGATATTCGGGCAGATAGCGCTCGAAGTGTTCGGGACGGCAGAATGCATCCAGATAAGTGAATACCGGATTACCTTCTACTTTTCCGGGGTCTTGTACGCGCAAGTGATCCGGATCAGTATACATACTCCGTATTTTTTTCTCTACTTCTTCAGCAGAATCGGACAAGTAAATGCAGTTCCCCAGTGATTTGCTCATTTTAGCTTTTCCGTCGGTTCCCGGAAGACGGAGGCAGGCAGCGTTGTCCGGCAATAAGATTTCCGGTTCCACCAGCGTATCACCGTATATGAAGTTAAATCGACGTACAATTTCCCTTGCCTGTTCTATCATCGGTTCCTGGTCTTCTCCTACGGGAACTGTCGTTGCTTTAAAGGCAGTGATGTCAGCAGCCTGACTGATGGGATATGTAAAAAAGCCAACGGGAATACTTGTTTCAAAGTTGCGCATTTGAATTTCCGTTTTCACTGTCGGGTTACGTTGTAGGCGTGATACCGTTACTAAGTCCATATAGTAGAAACTTAATTCGCACAGTTCCGGTATTTGCGATTGGATGAAAATGGTCGATTTTGTCGGGTCCAGTCCGCAGGCTAAATAGTCAAGAGCGACTTCTATAACGTTCTGACGCACTTTTTCCGGATTATCCATATTATCGGTCAAAGCTTGCGCATCGGCGATAAAAATAAATATCTTATCATACAATCCGGAGTTTTGCAATTCTACTCTCCGTCTCAGTGATCCTACGTAGTGTCCAATGTGCAATCGTCCGGTGGGACGGTCGCCTGTCAATATGATTTTTTCTTTTCCCATTCTGATTGAAAATTGCTCTTTTTAATAAATGTAGCGCAAAGATACCTAAATTCTGTCTATATCAGAAAGAGGGTGGGGAATTTCTTTGTTTGTGAGCAATGGTGGAGTGGAAAGTATTGTGTACATTTGTTGCAAAGAGCTTTATTGGGTAGTGTCTCATCTGATAGAAAAAAATATGAATGAAATAGATAAAATGCGTAATTCGCAATTAGCGGATATGTCTGATCCTGAAATACAGAAGCGGTTTGAACATACTAAGAAGTTATTGGCCCGGATGCGCCACTTAAGCACTTATGACAAAGACTATCGTGGAATGCTGGAAGAATTGGTTCCCGGTATTCCTGAAACCTCTGTGATATGTCCGCCATTTCATTGTGATCATGGTGATGGTATCCGGCTTGGGGCGCATGTTTTTATCAATGCCAATTGCACTTTTCTGGATGGTGGTTATATCACGATTGGTGCTTATACTCTGGTAGGCCCTTGTGTTCAGATCTATACGCCCCATCATCCTGTCGATTATTTGGAACGCCGTGCTCCTAAAGAATATGCTTATCCTGTGACGATAGGAGAGGATTGTTGGATTGGAGGAGGGGCTGTAATTTGTCCGGGAGTGACTATTGGTGATCGTTGCATCATTGGGGCGGGGAGTGTGGTGACGAAAGATATTCCGTCCGATAGTATGGCTGTTGGTAATCCGGCAAGAGTGATTAGGGCATTGAAGTAGTATTCGGATTCTCTCTGGTAAATGGACTCTGTGTCAAAAGATAATATTGTATGTTTCATAGCAGATCTGGAATATGACAAAAAACAGCGATGAACAGCGGAATTTAAAAAATGTAGGTTTTTTGCTTTCAGCTTCTGCATCCCTTTCTACATAGGCTTTTCGGCTGAAAGCAAGGTTTCAGCCTGCTTTCAGCTTTCAGTTTTGCCTTTTGTTGCTACTCTTTTTGTTCTGTTGTAATGGCTCAAAGAGATTGAATTCTATACATAAGTAAACTGGACAAAATACACGGTCTGTTAAGGTGAAATAGAAGTTCTGTTTGCCCTCAACAGAACCTCTATTTGGATCAAACAGAACTTCTATTTACCTTTAATACATGGTCTGTTTTGCTCTTTTAATAAATAATTAAACGCTTGACTTATTTCTTTTTGCTCTTGCCAGATGATGTATATTGTAAGAGGAGAATTTGGTGATTTAATATAACAAACCTTCTCTTAAAAGCATTCATTTCGTCTTTGTTTTATTAGCTAAGTAATGAAAGGGAGAAACAAGCCAGGATGGGCTTTTTGGCTGAAAGCTGAAAGCAGACTGAAACCTTGCTTTCAGCCGGAAAGCCTATGTAGAAAGGGATGCAGAAGCTGAAAGCAAAACCCCTGTTTTTTTAAAATTAGAGTGTAGTAGGGGATCTTTATCAGAAAAAAACAGCTTGTGTGGTAGTAAGGGAAAAAACAGACTTTATGAAAATGTAAACTAATTGTAACTATTCTGTTATGCTATCGCATTCTTTTCAGTTTACTTTTGACTCGTCTTTTAATAGGAGATATTTGAATGAAAAGAATACTTCATCTCTTTTTGTTGGCATGGTGTTGCCTGCCAATCCTTGCCCAGAATAATAGTAACTGGAAAATGGCTATCATATCGGATGTTCATATTATGGCTCCGGCGTTGCTCCAGCAAGAAGGTAGCGCGTTTCAAAAGTATGTCACTCACGATCGTAAAATGCTAAAAGAAAGTCCGGAGCTACTGAAGTCGTGTATTGGAGATCTGATCAAAGCTCATCCGCAAGTTGTGTTGATTACGGGAGACTTAACGAAAGACGGGGAGAAACTTTCCCACGAATACCTGTCCCGGGAGTTATTGCTTCCTTTGAAAGAAGCCGGTATTGCAGTGTATGTCATTCCCGGCAACCACGATATTAACAATCCTCATGCAGTCGTCTTTTTGGGAGATAGCGTGAAACGTACCGATACGGTCACTCCCGAAGAATTTGCCCGTTATTATCAGGATTACGGTTACGGACAAGCCATTGCCCGCGATCCGCATTCGTTGAGCTATGTGGTGCAACTGAATGAACATACCCGTTTGCTGGGTATTGATGCCTGCAAATATGAAGAAAATAATTTTGAACGTAATACTTGTGTGACCGGTGGACGGATTAAACCTGAGACCATGGAGTTTATCCGTGCTCAGGTTGAAGATGCCGAAAAGCATGGCTGTCATTTGCTGACGATGATGCACCACGGACTGATCCGGCATTGGAAATGGCAGGACAAAGTCATGAAGCCTTATCTGGTGGATCATTGGAAAAAGAGGAGTAAGGAATTTGCCCGTTTAGGATTGGATGTTGTGTTTACGGGACATTTTCATGCTCAGGATATTTCTTCCAGGAAGAAGAGAGGCCGAACAGTGTATGACATTGAAACCGGTTCAACGGTTAGTTATCCGTTACCTTACCACCTGATAACCTTCAATGGGCGGCAGCTGCATATTGAAACTCATTATATCCGGAATATCTCTTCGGTGGCTTCGGCACAGGATTTGAAAGATCGTGCACTCCGTTTTGCCAAGTCCGGTATGGGTACTATTGTGCGGGGGATGCTTCCGGCTAAAGTGCCTGATACTCTGGCTCAGAAAGCTGGGGTAATATTGGGTGAGGCTTATGCCGCTCATTTGGGTGGTGATGAAAGAATGCCGGCAACTTATCGTGCAGAGTTGAAAGGGGTTTGTAAACAGTTACGTCATTATACATGGAAGTATGCTTTTGCTCTCGGCAAAGTGGGTAAGTATCTGTATACCGATCTTCCTCCACAGGATAATAATGTGACTATTGAAACGCTTTATGCTTACTAATTTGCGATAAGACTAATTCATTCATTCCTGTTTTAGCAGATCTTATAAATAAGGTATATCAGAAAGAGTATTATCATTTGTATCTGGTTAAGTTTAATTTTAAAGCTAATAAAACTCAATGGCTTATGCTGAAAACAAGTATTTCTAAAGTGTATCTGGTTGGAGTAATCCTTCTGCTTGCAAGTACTGTTACTGTGGCTTCCGTCCCTCTGCTTCCGAGTGAAAACAGCTCGGATATTACAGTAAAAGGAAAAGTGATTAATGAGAAAGGTGAATCACTTCCGGGTGTGAATATTTTTGTGAAAGCTGTGAACAGGGGGACAAGTACCGATATAGACGGTGCCTTTTCCATTCGTATTCCCCGGGGAAGCAAGCTAACCTTTTCTTATATAGGATATTTATCTACTGAAAAGGAGGCTGATGCCGGTAAACAAATGGTAGTGGTGATGCGGGAGGATGCGCAGACTTTGGGCGAAGTGGTGGTCACTACTCAAAAGCGTACGCAGAGTAGTATTGAAGTACCCGTTGCTGTGAGTGCTTTGTCTGGCAGTAGCCTTAGCAAATTGAACTTGCAACAGTTTGATGATGTTGCCCAATTTATACCGGGGGTGCAAATTCAGTTACAAAGTCCCAATAATCCCGGGTATGTCATCCGCGGGGTGACTTCCGATGATGGAGCATCCTATTCCCAGCCCCGTGTTTCCGTATTTCAGGACGGGGTATCCATTTCACGTTCACGTGCTTCTGTAGTGGAATTGTTTGATGAGGAACGGGTGGAAGTCGTGAAAGGTCCGCAAGGTACCTTGTTCGGGCGTGGAGCGGAAATTGGAGCCATCCATGTCATTCGTAACAAACCGGTGGACTATTTGACCGGGGAATTGACCGTAGGTTATGGCAGTTACAATCAAAAGATGGCCAATGGCTATCTGAATACTCCACTTGTGAAAGGTAAGCTGGCTAATCGTTTTGCCTTTTCTTATAACCAGCGCGATGGCTTTATTAAAAATCTTGCCGGTGGACGTCTGAATGGAAAAAATACGTGGGCTTTCAGAAACTCCATGCGCTTATGGGCTGGTGAAAATACCGTTTACGATTTGATAGTGGATTATCAGTATGACAACTATCCCGGTACTTCATTTAAAAGTGATAAGTCCGCCTATTATGCGAATCCCGATCCGAATGCACCCGCCAATCTGGAGCAAGGCGATAATCTTTATATTAAACGGCATGTAGGTGGAGCGACATTCTTGGCCAACCACACGTTGAATGATAGTTGGAAGCTTTCTTCCATTACCGGATTCCGGGCTTTCAAGTCCGATGAATCTTTTGATGCGGATGGTACATTTGCTCCGTTATTATGGTGTGAGGAAAAAGAAAAAGGAACGCAGTTTAGTCAGGAGTTCCGTATGAATTATGATAATAAGAGTTGGTTCTCCGGTTTTGCCGGGATGAGCTACTTTTTTGAGCACTCCTCTCAGGAAGTTATAGCCCGCACTAATTTGCAAAATCTTTATCCGGTTTATACGCAATCAATCCTCAAGTCGCAATTTACGACATTGGCCAGTTCCTTGCCGGCACTTTTCCCTGATGCATATAAATCAATGGTGCAACAAGCTATTGACGGGTTGATGCAAAAATGGTTCCCTGCTACTCCGGCGGTTGGTTCCGATGGCAAACCGGCTACTGTTGCTGCTTCTCCTGATTTCTACGGTGATGTAAAGAACTTGTTCGCTTCTTTGGGAATGGATATTGATCAGGTTTTAGGCGGTATGGGTGCGCAGGGACAGACTATTTTGGCAACCTTAAAAGGCTTGTCCAATCAATCTTTTAATAGTAATTATGTGGAAAACGGAACCAATTATGGTACGAATCAAGCGGCGGAATTCTTTATGGACGGAACCTTTAAGCTGGTGAAGAACCTATCACTGACTATGGGGTTGCGCGGAACTTATGAACACCAGTCGTCCGGTTATTCCTCGAGCACCGTACCGGGAGTATTTGGCTCGGCGGTGCTTTATCATCCCACAGAAGGCGGAAAGAAAGTTGAGGCCTCTGATAACTATTATTCCTGGGTGGGACGTATTGCGTTGAACTATATGTTTAAGCATAATAATTTTTATGTTAGCTTTTCGCGTGGCAGGCGTCCGGGAGTGATTTACTATAATAACGATCCTGAAGATCTTTCTACTTTGAAACCGGAAATCATTTACAGTTACGAAGCTGGAATTAAAGGATTGTTGATGGGAGGTAAGCTCAATTACGACCTTTGTACCTATTATTATGATTGGAGCCATTTCCAGACAAGTCGCTTCGATCAGGAAAAAAGTAAATATATTGCCGATGATGCCGGAAAAGCGCATTCCTTCGGCATAGAAGCGGGATTACGCTATGCTCCTTGCCGCTATTTCAATATTTTTGGGAACTACTCTTATATTGATGGCAAGTTCAACGATAAAGATGAGAATGGTAAAGCCCAGGAATATGCCGGTCATCGTTTCCGTCTGACTCCTAAGGGAAGTTATTCTGTGGGAATAGATGTAAATATTCCGACGAACCGGACTTCCGCAGTTTATTTCCGTCCTACTTATTCTTATAAATCAAAGGTCTATTTTGAGGACAGCAATGAGGCGGAGTTGACACAAGATGGTTATGGTCTGGCTAATTTCACTGCCGGATTCCGTTTCCATCCCAAGAATATTTATTATGAAATCGGTGCTTTCGGTAAAAACGTTTTTGATACTAAGTACATTGTGGATGCTGGTAATAGTGGGCGTCAAATTAATTATCCCACTTATGTTGGTGGTACCCGTTCCGTAGTTGGCATACAATTTAAATTAGGCTTCTAAAGTAAACATAAAACTTCTACACTCCTCACAAACACACTTCTGTTGAACATTTGTTGATGAACCTTTGACGCCTCTTAGGATTTGTATAATCTTAAGGGGCGTTTGGTATATGCGTGGGTATATCTTTTCTTTTTTATAACTTTTTTATGAAATAGTGATTACATAGTTTGCAGCCTTTCGTCTTTATGTATAAATAAAGCTCAAGAAATATTTAATTATTTGGGTTGCTATGAAATTTAAAAATGCTTTGTTGGCTGCCTTCTTTTTGTGCTCTCTCCCTTTATTGGCGAGGAATCAGATGCATAATCGACATTATAAAATTGCCGTATGTGATTGGATGATATTGAAGCGCCAAAAAGTGGGCTCTTTTGAATTGGTTAAAGAGCTTAAGGGAGATGGGGTGGAAATGGACATGGGAGGTCTTGGTAAACGAGATTCTTTTGATAATAAATTGCGGCAACCTCATTTTCAAAAGTTGTTTAAGGACAAATCAAAAGAATATAAGGTAGCCATTGCTTCTATTGCCATGTCAGCTTTTTACGGGCAATCTTTCGTTGGTCGGTCTAATTACCTTGAATTGGTACAGGACTGCCTGAATACAATGAAAGTAATGAACGTAAAGATTGCTTTTTTACCACTGGGGGTTGGGGGTGATCTTATAAAGCATCCTGAAGTGCGTCCGGAACTGGTTCGTCGCTTAAAGCTAATTGGTGATATGGCAGTGAAACAGCATTGTGTCATTGGCATAGAAACTTCACTGGATGCACAGGGAGAAGTTTCTTTATTGAAAGAAATCAATTCGGCTGGTATTAAAATCTATTATAATTTTCAAAATGCATTAGAGTCAGGTCGTAATCTGTATGATGAACTGCGTATACTGGGAAAAAATAGGATATGCCAGATTCACTGTACGGATACGGATGGTGTTTTGCTTGCTGATAATAAACGCCTGGATTTACACGAAGTGAAGAAAACACTTGATGATATGGGTTGGAGGGGGTGGCTTGTAATAGAACGTTCACGGGATAAGAATGATATTCATAATGTGAAAAAAAACTTTGGAAGTAATATTATATACTTAAAGGATCTTTTTCAGAAATAGAATTAGAAATAGAATAATATTTAATTAAATCTAAGATTATGAGAAGTAAAATTAAGAATGTTGGTAGTATTTGTTGCCTATTGATATTCCTTTTTGTTGTCTCTTGTACTGATGGCATTGATGATAACGAAAAATTTTCAGGAGGTGTTACAAATGCTCAATTGGAGTCGCCGGAGATTGACGATAATTGCTTTGCAACATTATCTAATTCCGATGGTTCGGAAAGCGTAAAAGTAACATGGCCAGTGATATATGGTGCTGGGGGGTACTTGTTCAATGTGAATATTGTAGATGATCCTTCCAATCCGGTTGCTGTAGTGAAGGATAGTATTGTGGATGGCTGCTCTGTTATCTTTGATAAATTAGAAGATACCAAGTATGAGGTTAGCATTAAAACATTGGGCAATGAGACGTTGAATAATAAAGAGGCTGGGACTGCTACTGTGTTTTCCTATTCTACTCTGGTCCCGGCAGTAACGATTCCTGAGGGTCAGGATATTGCCGAATATATTAATGCAAATCTTCAATCTAGCGATAAGGAACAAGGCTTTGAATTAGAGGGAGGAAAGACTTATACATTAAATGGTATTGTTGATTTTGGCTTAAATACAGTTACATTCCGGGGAGATAAGTCGAATAGACCAACGGTTATCATAGGTTCAGAAGGTGGGCTAGTGACTCAGGGGGGATTAAAGGTGAAATTCATTAATTTCGATTGCATGGCGATGACTCAGATTGGAGTGTTGACATTAAGTGATTCTCCTTCGGAAACTATTTCTACCGAAACGTTGGGATATAAGGCTGGCGGGGCAAATCAGGATGGATATGTAATTGTGAATCCGGTTATTTTCCAAGATTGTAATTTTAAGAATGTGAAGAATAGTATTCTCTATGGAAACAAGAAGAATTGGAGTTTGAGTGACTTCCGTATTAATGATTGTATCATTCAACTTGATAATTCAGGATCAAATCCGGTGATTAATCTTTATGGGGCTAGTAACGGTTTGATTAAAGATTTGACGATAAAGAATAGTACTTTCTATAATTTAAGTGATAATACTTCAGCTTACTTTATTCGTTACAGTAATTCAAGTAATGCGCAACCTAAGAAGATTTACGGAAGTTCAAATAACTCTTCCACTTTTGATATTTCATATAATACGTTCTGTAAAACAATGAACGGAAAAGACTTTGCCAATAACATGGCAAATACGAATACTTTGGTATTTAATGTTGACCATAATATATTCTATGACACTTATCGATTGAATAAGTTGTTATCTTCTCAGGGCAAAAGATATACGGAAGGTAATACAATATTTGGTGTTTTGAAGTCGGTGGATTCAAGTGATACTGGTAAGAAGGATAATTCAGGTAATCCATATGCAATTCTTGAAGATCCGGAATTTTCAGGTCCTATAAATCTGGAGTTTGATTTGAGTCAATCCAAAGGTGGTGTGAACTTTAAACCTGCTGCTCCTATTGCTACAGAATATCAGAGTGGTGATCCCCGCTGGTATGCAGAATAACTATATGAATTAATTTAATACTATAACGATGAAACATAATAGTATAATCAAACTGTGTCTTGGGCTTTTTCTGGCTTTTATTATGATTTTACCTCTTTCTGCTCAAAAAATCCAAACATATAAAGGGTTTGTAGTAGATGAAACTGAACAACCCGTTATTGGCGCTACTGTAAAAGTAGTAGGAACATCCATTGGCGTAATTACAGACTTGGATGGTAAATTTTCTATATCAGTACCAGCTGGAAAGAAAGTCGAAATCTCTTTTGTCGGATATATTACTCAAACAGTCACTGATTTTAAGAAAGCAAAAATCGTATTGAAGGAAGATGCTCAGCAACTTGAAGAAGTTGTAGTAGTGGGCTATGGTACTCAGAAAAAGGCTCATTTAACAGGAGCTGTTGCGACAGTGCCAATGGATGATATTCAGGACCTTTCAGGCACTGGCTTGGCTAGCTCATTGAGTGGTATGGTTAATGGTTTGAGTGTTAGTGGGGGACAAGCCAGACCAGGTGAAAATGCCCGTATTTATATTCGTGATACGAATTCTCTATCGGATATAGGAAGTACGGCTCAAGAACCTTTGTATGTAATTGATGGATATATTTATCCAAATGACATGAAGGTCGGCAATACAACGGAAAATTTGGGTGCTGTAGCTTTTAATAATTTGGATCCTTCGGTTATTGAAAGTATTTCAGTATTGAAAGATGCTGCAGCCGCTGTTTATGGTGCTCGTGCTGCCAATGGAGTAATTTTGGTTACTACAAAAAAAGGGAAGTTGGGTGCACCTCAGATTTCGTATAGCGGAACTTTTGGTTTAACGGATGAAGTGTCTCGTCCTAAAATGTTAAGTGCTTATAATTACGGGAGGTTATATAATGTTGTAGCTGCAGCCGATCCAACGAATACGTCATTCAATGCTCTGACTGGTTTGTATCAAGCTGACGAGTTGGAGGCAATGAAAGGATTGAATTATGATTTGTTGGATAAGTATTGGAAAACCGGTTTTACGATGAAACATAGCGTTAACATCAGTGGAGCAACCGAAAAGGCTAATTACTTTGCAAGTATGTCTTATTTTGATCAAGATGGTAATTTGGGGCGGTTGGATTATAATCGTTGGAATTATCGTGCAGGCGTTGATGTAAAAGTAAGCAAGTGGTTGAAGGCTAATTTAACGGTATCTGGTGATTATGGAAAGAAGAATAAACCGAACGTAAAGGTTGGTGGTACCAGCGATGAAAAAGATTATAACTTATTGCTTACTCGTCCTTATTATATTCCGGAAGAAATAAATGGATTTCCAATTGCTGCTTATGGCATTAGTAATAAGAAAAAGGATGGTAATCAGAACTATTCTTATTCCGTACTTCAAAATTCGGGAGATTATAATCGGACAATGAGTTCGAATATGAGCATTAATGGTAGTCTGACTTATGATTTTGGTTGGAGTGAGATTCTTAAAGGCTTGAATTTGAAATTTTCTTATTCAAAAAGCATTAATACAGATAAAAATAACCAGTATGGTTCTGATTATCAAATCTATTATTTAATTAACCGTTCAGGTAGTTCTCATAACTTGTACACTCCTGTAGCAGGAGAAGATTATAGCAAAATTACAGCAGAAGAAAATTTTGCTGCTTCTACAATTTCTAATGGATCTCCTTCGTATTTGTCTCGTAATATGAATCGAACGGATAATTATCAGATGAATTTTACCGCTTCTTATGCTCGTGATTTTGGACGACACCATATCGGCGGTTTATTCTCTATTGAAAAGTCCGAAGCCGAAAGTGAGTATTTGTATGGATATGTTTCAGATCCTTATGAGTTTACTACAGGTCAATCTAATTCTGCAACGGCTAATACTAAGAATACGACATTTACTCGTTCCGAAGCTGGTACAATGTCTTATATTGGTCGTATTAATTATGCTTATGCCGATAAGTATCTTTTTGAAGCTTTGTTTCGTTCTGATTCATCCACTAAGTTTGCTCCCGAAAACTATTGGGGATTTTTCCCTTCTGTGTCAGCCGGTTGGATTATTTCGCAGGAAAATTGGATGAAGAAAGTGAAATGGATTGATTATTTAAAAATTCGTGCTTCATTTGGTTTGACGGGACGTGATAATACTGCTGCCTGGCAATGGATGCAGGTTTATGCTCAAGATGCTGATAAGGGACCAATGTTTGGTACAAGTATTAGTGATGGAACTTTTAATCGTATTACTATTAATAAGAACAATTCTGCAGTGAATCGTGATGTACATTGGGATAAGTCCTATAAAGCGAATTTTGGTATTGATCTTAATGTTTTGAATAATCGTTTATCTTTTAATATAGATGGGTATTATGTTTGGAATCGTGAAATGTTGATGAACATATCACAGTCTGTTCCGGGTATAGTTGGAACGCAGTCTGCTGCTGTAAATTTAGGAGAGATGGATAGTTATGGTATTGAATTCTCTGCTACTTGGAGAGATAAAATAGGGAAAGATTTCAAATACAAGATTGGCATTAATACGGGTTATTCTGATAATAAAGTACTAATGATGGATTGGGAGACAGAATATCTCTATCGTCAGATTACAAAAAGACACCGTTCTGATATTGGTACTTGGGGCATGCAATGCATTGGCATGTTTCGTAGTTTTCAGGATATAGAGGAATATTTTGCAAAGTACAATATCACCTCCTATATGGGGATGACAAAAGATAAGGTTCGCCCGGGTATGTTGATTTATAAGGATATACGTGGTGCGCAACAAGGAGATGGAACTTATGCCGCTCCGGATGGTATTGTGGATAAAGATAATGATCAGGTGCGTTTATCTAATCGTGCCAATCCTTATGGATTTACTACTAATATGAGTGCTGAGTGGAAGGGTATTTCTTTAACTGCTCAACTTAGTGCGAGTTGGGGTGGATACAGTATGATTCCTTCTGCAGCTTTAAAGCCTGGAACAAGTATTGAATATACGAATATGCCTTCATTCTGGAATCCAGATAATGTGTTTGTCTATAATGACATATATGATGGTTCCGATAACCTTGTGATGGCGGCAAACCGAAATGCTAAATATCCCAATTTGAATTATTCGAGTGTGAATAGCGTAGCTTCTACTTTTTGGAGAGTTAGTGGGACACGTGTTCGTTTGAATCGTTTAACTCTGGCTTACAGTGTCCCTTCTAAATACACGAAGTTGATAGGCATTCAAAGCTGTCGTTTCAATGTAACAGGTCAAAACCTGTTAAGTCTTTATAATCCGTATCCTGACCATTTTATGGACCCGATGTGCAGCTATGGTAGCTATCCTACTTTGAGAAAGTTTACTATTGGTGTTAATCTTACATTCTAAAGAGAATAAACAATGAAAAATATAAAATTATTCAGTATTGCCTTGATGGCAGCTTTCTCTTTCGCTTCTTGTAGCGATAGTTTTCTGGAGGAAAAGAAGAATTACGATAATGTGAATACCGGGATTTATAATTATTATAGCGGTGCAAATGCTCGTGTTAGTGATGTTTATGCCTGGTCATTACCCGACCCTAATTCTGACGCAAACTGGAAGACTGATTGTACTGGAAATGCCGATGATCAGTCTAAATCAACAGAGGAATATAGTGGTTTTGGAGCGTTTGTAAATCCCGAAGCTGAAATGACAGTAATGGGAGGAACAAAAGTGCAAGATTTCTTTCATAATCAGGCCAATAATATCCAGGCTTCTGTTTGGGGGCGTATCCGGAATATAAATGATGTGATTCGTGGAATTACAGATGGAACTCTTTCAGAAGAAAATAAAAATGAGTTATTAGGGCAAGTTTATTTCTTCCGTGCATGGTGTTACTATAATCTGGTGAAATGGTATGGTGGTGTACCTATTGTTAAAGATGTATTGGAACCGGTTGAGTCTTCCGTTGTTCCGCGCTCTTCGGCAAAAGCATGTATTGACTTTATATGTGAAGATTTGGATAAATCAGCCAGTATGCTTACTGAGGCAACCACAAGTGGTGGCTGGAAATCGAGTGAAGATTGGGGACGAATAACTTCCGGCACGGCTTTGGCTTTAAAGGGGCGGGTATTGTTACTTTGGGCTAGTCCTATGTTTAATAGGGCGAATGATATAGGACGCTGGAATAAAGCTTATGATGAAATCAAAAGTTCTATTTCTGTATTGAATTCTTGTGGATATGATTTATATCAAACGAGTAGCAATGTTAATGGTTCTGATTTCGCACAACTGTTTTCTACCGTTAAAAGTTCTGAGGCCGTATTTGTTACACTCTTTAATACGGTGTCAACCGGAGACGGCCAGAAAAACAATGGATGGGAGCGTGGCATTCGTCCTAAAAACACGACAGGAAATGGGGGTAAGGAAGCTTCTGCTATGTTAGTCGATATGTTTCCGATGGCGGATGGCAAAAGACCTCCCCTCACTAATACCTATACCAAACTAGAGGGTTCAATCTATACCTACGATGAGAGCTATCCTTTTATGAATAGAGATCCCCGCTTTTATCGTACATTTGCTTTTCCTGGCGTACGTTGGGCATATGCTGGTGATCCAACGGAAGCAGATCCCCATAATCCATCTTATAGTAGCGGAAAAGATTATGAACTTTGGAATTATGTGTGGTATACGGATTTAAATGACGCTGGTAACGTAGAAAGTGGAAATTCTTATGGTGCTGATAATTTACTAAGTAATAAAAAAGGGATGTATGTTCGCAAACGTTCAGATGATTTGGATGTAAATTCGAGTTCATTGTATGCGTGGGCTGGTACAGATACTAATGGCGGATTTATTTACTCTGCTGCCCCTTATATTGAAATTCGTTATGCTGAAGTATTACTGAATTATGCCGAAGCAGCTTGCGGTGCCGGTCACATGTCTGAGGCCGTAGAACAGTTGCAGAAAATTCGTGCTCGTGTAGGGTATACGGCAGAAGATAATTATGGCTTACAACCGGATTTGAGTTCTGACCAGGCAGCTTGTATGTCGGCTATTCTTTATGAACGTCAAATCGAGTTGGCTTATGAAGGAAAACGTTTTGATGATCTTCGTCGTTGGATGTTGTTTGATGGTGGAACAAGTAAAGCTGATGGTGCACCTGATACTTGGACATTGACAGGATGGGGTGGAAATACATGTACTTATTTAGGCTTCAAACAATTGAATGGACAGCGTCGTGAAAATATGGAGTTCCGCATACAGGATTCTTATGGTGTAGGTGGTACGACTGTTGATTCTGACCCTTTGGTTCAGGCAGGAGTTGTTCGTGCTGCGGCTGTAGATTATCGTAAAGAGCTGACGTCTCAATTGGAATCTCTGAAGGACTTTTATACTCAAAATTTTGTTCGTAAATTGAAAAGAGGTGATGGTTATGATCAGAATCATGTTGATGAAACGATGCTGTTCTATCCTAAATATTATTTCTTGGGATTTGCGCAAGGTGCACAGAGTAGCAATAAAGATTTGCAGCAGACCATTGGTTGGGAAGATTATAACAACGCTGGTGCAAATGGTACATTCGATCCATTGGCAGAATAAGACTAGTTTATTTTTCTGTAAATAGAAATAAACCTAATAAAGGCTGTTCTGGTGGTTTCACTTCTGGGACAGCCTTTACCATTGCGTGATCCATGCATGCAATTAATTCTTAAAAAAGATTATTCTTCTGATTACAATTCTTTTTTCCTCTCGTCCTATTATTGTATTTTTGGAATAACAATTTGACAAAACCTGTAAAAATGAAAATGAAGTATGTATTTTTAGCGGTCTGTGCAGTTGTAATGCTGATGCCAGCTACTGTTAAAGCGCAGTATCCTCAGGAGCCGGAAGATGTAAAGGCAGCCGTAAAGAAAATGATGGAGGAGGAGTACAAACACTCTGATGAAGCTTGGGCTAAAGCTCTTCCTGAAGTTGAAAAAGAAGCAAAAGAAGGTAAACCCTATATTCCGTGGGCTGCAAGACCTACAGATCTTCCGCAGGCTAAGATACCATCCTTTCCGGGAGCAGAAGGAGGAGGTATGTATAGTTTTGGAGGTCGTGGAGGTAAAGTGATTACTGTCACAAATTTGAATGACCGTGGTCCCGGCTCTTTGCGTGAAGCTTGCGAAACCGGTGGAGCACGTATTGTGGTTTTTAATGTTGCAGGTATTATTCGTATCAAAACTCCGATTATAGTTCGTGCACCTTATATTACTATTGCAGGACAGACGGCACCGGGTGACGGAGTATGTATTGCAGGTGAGTCCTTTTGGGTAAATACCCATGATGTTGTGGTACGCCATATGCGTTTCCGTAGAGGTGAAACGAATGTAGGACGTCGTGATGATGCCTTTGGTGGCAATCCGGTAGGAAACATCATGATAGACCACTGTTCGTGTACATGGGGGCTGGATGAGAATATTTCATTTTATCGCCATATGTTTAGCCCCGGACCGGGTTATAAGGAGCTGAAATTACCAACTGTAAATGTGACGATACAAAATACTATTTCGGCAAAAGCCCTTGATACTTACAATCATGCTTTTGGCAGTACCTTAGGAGGTGAGAACTGCTCTTTTATGCGTAACCTTTGGGCTAGTAATTCAGGCCGTAATCCTTCTATTGGTTGGAATGGGATTTTCAACTTTGTGAATAATGTTCTATATAATTGGGTCCACCGCTCTGTGGATGGTGGTGATTATACCGCTCTTTATAATATTATCAATAACTATTATAAGCCGGGGCCTTTAACTAAGATCGATTCTCCCGTAGGACATCGTTTTGTGAAGCCCGAAGCCGGACGTAGTAAATTGGGCTATTTTGTTTTTGGGCGTGTTTACTGCCATGGAAATGTAATGGAAGGCAATGAAACAGTAACTAAAGATAACTGGGCTGGTGGGGTGCAGGTAGAAGAGCAACCTAATACAGACGGTTATACAGCTAATATGAAATGGGATGAACCTTTCCCTATGCCTCAGTTGACCATCATGTCCGCTAAGGATGCCTATAAGTTTGTTCTGAAAAATGTTGGAGCTAATATTCCATGCCGGGATATTGTGGATGAAAGAATTATAAATGAAGTGGAAACAGGGAAGGCTTATTCTGCCGAAGGACTGGATCCTGATTCTTTTTACCAATTTAAATACCGTAGATTACCTAAGGATTCTTATAAAGAAGGAATTATTACCGATATCAAACAAGTTGGAGGATACCCTGAATACAAAGGAACTCCTTATGTGGATACAGATAAAGATGGAATGCCGGATGCATGGGAAAAGGCAAATGGATTGAATCCAAATGATTCATCCGATGCTAATAAAGATTGTACGGGAGATGGATATACTAATATTGAGAAGTATATCAACGGAATTAGTACAAAGAAGAAGGTGGATTGGACCAATCCTAAGAATAACTATGATACTTTGGCTAAAAAAGGTAAATTAATGTAAGCTTATGAAAGTAAGGAATGGTCACAGAAGAATTTTACTGATAGCTTGTTTATTGCTTATTAGTTTTTCATCCGTTGTTGCCGTTGATCTGAATAAAGATAATCGGGACCCGAAGTATGTACAGGCAATTATCACCCGTTCACAGAAGATCGTTGATAAACTAGGTATTGTGGATCAAAGCATAGCGGAAAATGTTCGTAACATTATAGCGAATCGCTATTTTGAACTGAATGATATCTATGAGAAACGGGATGCGGAGTTGAAGCAGATTAAAAAGACTGGTTTGACTGGTGATGCAAAGGCGGAGGCCGTGAACGCAGCTCATAGGGAGACTGATGCGGAACTTTATCGTTCTCATTTTGCCTTCCCTGCCGATTTATCCCTTTATCTAAACGATAAGCAAATAGAAGCGGTAAAGGACGGAATGACTTATGGAGTGGTTAAAGTGACATATGATGCTACACTTGAAATGATCCCTTCTCTGAAGGTAGAAGAGAAAGCACAAATTTATGCTTGGTTGGTTGAGGCCCGTGAGTTTGCGATGGATGCTGAAAGTTCGAATAAAAAGCATGAAGCTTTTGGAAAGTATAAGGGTAGAATAAATAATTATCTTTCTAAAAGAGGTTATGATCTGGTGAAAGAGCGGGAACAGTGGTATATAAGAATTGAAAAAAGGAAAAGTGCGGATGGAAAATCCAAATAGGTTTGTTTTTTTAGTGGATTGATAGTTGGGAATAAGGTGCTGTTTTTTAGGAAAGAACAGCACCTTTTCTATTTATATGCTTTTAACCGAATGAGTACAGAGGGGCTTTGAATACGTCTTTTTTATGAGAATATGAATCTTGGTATCGACAAAATAGTAGTATCGACAAAATATGAGTAAATATTTTAATCTTTTGCTTGTTCTCTCTTTCTTTTGTTTAGCGTCATGTCAAAAGAACAGAGAACTTTATCTTTTTACGTCTTTTCATGAACCGGCAGACGGAGGATTGCGCTACCTTTATAGCGAAGATGGCATCCATTGGGATAGCATTCCGGGAGTTTGGTTGAAACCAGAGATTGGGCAGCAACGATTAATGAGAGATCCTTCAATTGTACGCTCTCCCGATGGCGTTTTTCATTTGGTTTGGACTACCAGTTGGAAGGGAGATCTTGGCTTTGGATATGCTTCTTCGAAAGATTTGATCCATTGGTCGGAGGAAAGAATGATTCCTGTCATGGCTAAAGAGCCGGAAACTATTAATGTTTGGGCCCCTGAAGTCTTTTACGATGATGAGCAAAAACAGTTTATGGTGGTTTGGGCTTCATGCGTTCCCCATCGGTTTGATAAAGGCATTGAAGAAGAAAATAATAATCACAGACTTTATTACATTACAACAAAAGATTTCAAAACCATATCGGAAACCAAACTCTTATATGATCCCGGTTTCAGTACTATTGATGCCACTATTGTAAAACGTGCGCCAGAAGATTACGTGATGGTGCTTAAAGATAATACCCGCCTGAGCCGTAATCTTAGAGTGGCTTTTGCCAAGTCTCCTTACGGTCCCTATTCAGCAGCATCCAAACCTTTTACCCAGTCGTTTGTGGAAGGGCCTACTGTTGAGAAAGTAGGGGATGAATACTATATCTACTTTGATATGTATCGAAAGAAAATATATGGCGCGGTTAAAACAAGGGATTTCATTAACTTTACCGATGAAACATCGAAAGTTAAAGTTCCCTTAGGACATAAGCACGGTACCATATGCAAAGTGCCGCGTTCCGTTGTTGACCGTTTACTTAAAAATAAATAATAACCTTCCATGAAAGGCCTATGAAATATTTAAATTCTTTTTTAATCATATTTGTTTTATATAGCTTTATCCCGTTGCATCTCTTTGCACAGGAGAAAATTCATTATACGGGTACAGAACTCTCCAACCCGGCTTATCATGACGGACAATTGTCTCCGGTGATTGGAGTGCACAATATTCAGGTGATGCGGGCCAACCGTGAACATCCGGAAGCTTCTAACGGGGAAGGCTGGACATACAATCACCAGCCTATGCTTGCCTATTGGAATGGCAAATTTTATATGCATTATTTGTCAGACCCGAGATCCGAGCATGTTCCGCCTTCGCATACTTTGCTGACGACGTCTGAAGATGGTTACCATTGGACGGCACCCAAGGTACTTTTCCCGGTTTATAAAGTTCCCGACGGATATACAAAGCCCGATCGTGAAGGTGTGGCTAAGGATTTGATAGCGATTATGCATCAACGGGTGGGCTTTTATGTTTCCAAATCAGGACGTTTAATCAGCATGGGCTTTTATGGGGCGGCTTTAGATCCCAAGGATGATCCAAATGATGGCAATGGGATAGGGCGTGTAGTCCGGGAAATTAAAAAAGACGGTTCTTTTGGCCCTATTTATTTTATTTATTATAATCATGGCTTCAATGAGAAGAATACGGAATATCCTTTCTTTAAGCGTGCTAAAGATAAAGGCTTTGTAAAAGCTTGTCAGGAGATATTGGATAACCCTCTTTACCGTATGCAATGGGTGGAGGAAGCAGATCGCAATGATCCGATATTACCTTTGAAGAAGATCTATAAAGCATTCAATAATTATACTTTACCGGACGGGACACTTGCCTGTTTGTGGAAGCATGCTTTGACATCCATCAGTAAGGATGGGGGGAATACATGGAGTGAACCGGTGTTGCGTGCCCAAGGATTTGTGAATAGCAATGCCAAAATATGGGGGCAGCGATTGAGCGATGGTAGCTATGCCACGGTGTACAATCCTTCCGAGTATCGTTGGCCGTTGGCTATATCCCTTAGTGCGGATGGTTTGAATTATACTTCTTTAAATTTAGTGAACGGTGAAATTCCACCTATGAGATATGGTGGTAACTATAAATCATATGGACCACAATATGTACGTGGCATTCAGGAAGGTAACGGCATTCCGAAAGATGGTAATTTGTGGGTTGCATACAGCATGAATAAGGAAGATATGTGGGTTTCCTGCATCCCCGTGCCTGTACGTATTCAGGCTACGGCACAGGCTGATGATGACTTTTCCGCTTTTACCGGTTTGGCTCAATTGACGGACTGGAATATCTATTCCCCCTTATGGGCACCTGTTTCTTTAGAGAAAACGAAAGGACTCTCGTGGCTCACTTTGCGGGATAAGGATCCTTTTGATTATGCAAAGGTGGAGCGGAAGATTCCGGCAACAAAGAACCTGACCGTATCTTTCGATCTGATGGCGGAACAGAATAATACCGGGACTTTCCAAATTGAATTTTTAGATCGTAATGGAATTGCTTGTTCCCGTTTGGAACTGACAGGGGATGGGGTGCTTCGCATTAAGAAGGGTGCGCGATTCTCCAATATCCTTCATTATGATGCCGGAAAAGTTTATCATGTAGAAGCGGTTTTATCCACTTCGGATAGGAATATTAAAGTTTTTGTAAACGGTAAAAAAGTAGGTCTGCAAATATTTTATGCTCCGGTAGCTTCTATTGAACGTATTTCTTTCCGTACGGGAGATCTTCGTACGTTCCCTACTCCTGAAACTCCTGCCGACCAACAATATGATGTTCCGGATGCTGGTTCACAAGCCCCTATGGCGGTCTTCCGTATCGCTAATTTTAAAACGGCTTCTGCTGATGCTGACGGGCATAGTGCTTTCTTAAGATATGCGGATTTCAGCCATTATGTAAGCTACTTTAATGGAATGGAGGATGAGAATGTTGTGGCTGCCATACCTAATTCCGATGCTTCGGAATGGATGAAGAAAAATATACCACTCTTTGAATGTCCCCAACAGAATTTTGAAGAGATGTACTATTACCGTTGGTGGACATTGCGGAAGCATATAGAGGAAACGCCCGTTGGATATGGTATGACCGAATTTCTGGTTCCCCGTTCGTATGCGGATAAGTATAATCTTATCGCATGTGCCATCGGGCATCATATTTATGAAAGCCGTTGGCTTCGTGACCGGACGTATCTTGATCAGATTATTCATACCTGGTACCGTGGTAACGACGGAGGGGCGATGAAGAAAATGGCTAAGTTCAGCTCGTGGAATGCGGATGCTGTCTTTAACCGTTACTTGGTTGACGGGAATAAACCTTTCCTACTTGATATGGAAAAAGACTTGAAAGCGGAATATAATCGTTGGGAGGATAGCCATCGCTTGAAAAGCGGACTTTATTGGCAGGGAGATGTGCAGGATGGTATGGAAGAATCGATTAGTGGCGGACGCCATAAGCGGTATGCCCGTCCCACTATTAATAGCTATATGTACGGTAATGCAAAAGCCCTTTCCATGATTGGATCTTTATCAGAAGATCAAAGTACTTCCAAGACATTCGGGATGAAAGCCGACTCTTTGAGAACTTTGATTGAAGAGCAACTCTGGAATCCGCGTCATCAATTCTTTGAAACGTCGCGCGGTGATTCTTCCGCCAATGTGCGCGAAGCTATCGGTTATATTCCCTGGTACTTTAATTTACCTGACGGGGATAAATATGATATTGCCTGGAAAGAGGTGTTGGATGAGAAAGGATTCTCTGCTCCTTATGGATTGACTACTGCAGAACGTCGTCATCCGGCCTTCCGGACTCACGGAGTGGGTAAATGCGAATGGGATGGGGCTATTTGGCTGTTTGCCACTTCACAAACACTTACTGCCATGGCCAATTTTATGAATAACTATCCTCAGCATGTGCTGACCGATAGTGTTTATTTCCACCAGATGGAACTCTATGTTGAGTCCCAGTATCATCGCGGGCGTCCGTATATCGGTGAATATCTGGATGAAGTTACAGGATATTGGTTGAAAGGGGATCAGGAGCGTTCACGCTATTATAACCATTCTACATTTAATGATTTAATCATTACCGGACTTGTTGGTTTACGTCCCCGTATGGACGACACTCTTGAAATTAATCCGCTTATACCTCAGGGTAAATGGAAGTGGTTCTGTCTTGACAATGTGCTTTATCATGGACACAATCTATCTATTGTTTGGGATGAAGATGGAAGTCGCTACCATGCAGGAAAAGGATTGAGGGTATTTGTAGACGGAATATTGGTAGGGCATAAGGATAAACTTGAAAAGTTGATTTGTAAGGATGCATTAAAGTGATAACGGAGGGCCATGGTGAAGGGAAATAAATTAGTATACTTGCTCTTTTCGATTTTTTGTCTGTTTACTTATCCGTTGAAAGCGGTTGTAGTGACTAAGACAACTTGTGAGATGGCGGTTGATCCTCTTTGCGTTGCAACCCGTTTTCCTCGTTTTGGATGGCAGATTAGTGACCATGCACAGGGGTGCATGCAAGCTGCTTATGCAATAGAAGTGTTTGCCGTACAATCGGAAAAGCGTTCCCTGGTTTGGGAGTCCGGTAAGGTGCTCTCTTCTCAAAGTCAGTTTGTGAGCTATGCGGGTAAGCCTCTGATCCCTTCGGTTAACTATTTGTGGCGGGTCAGAATATGGGATGAACAGGCCAATGTTTCGCCCTGGAGCAAAGAGTCTGAATTTCGTTTAGCGCCGGATACTTCTTTCTTTGCCCATACGGATTGGATCGGGGCTATTTCCCGTGAAAAGGCTAAAATACCTTCAGGACGGATTTATCAGGGAGGGGTATTGCATCAAAAAGAAGTGAAAGCTTCTTGGGCGGCTGCGGATTCTTTGTCCCGGAGGAGTATTTATCTGCGTCGTTCATTCAACGTATCAAGTCAGCTTACGGATGCGGTAGTTTGCGTTTCCGGTTTGGGGCATTATGAATTGCGGTTAAACGGGCGTAAAGTAGGGAATAGTGAATTTGCCCCTTTGTGGAGTGATTATGATAAAACGGTATATTACAATGTTTACGAGGTAACCTCACAATTGCTTAGGGGGGAGAATGCCTTAGGCGTCATTTTGGGGAACGGCTTCTACAATGAACAAGGTGGACGCTACCGGAAGTTACAGGTTAGCTTCGGTCCTCCTACTTTATTATTAAAGCTTGTACTCACTTATGCTGACGGTCGGACAGAAGAGGTGGTTTCCAATGCGGATTGGAGATATGCTTTAAGTCCGATAACTTTTAATTCCATTTATGGAGGAGAAGATTATGATGCCCGTTTAGAGCAGTCTGGTTGGGATGCTCCTTCTTTTAACGATTCGGCATGGCGCGGTGTCGTTGTGCAGAAGTCTCCGAAAGGCAAGTTGCGTCCTCAGCAGGCCACTCCGGTTTGCATTGCAGAGCGGTATAAAGTTCAGCATGTGCATAAATTGTCTCCTCAGGAGATAACTTCCGCTACGGTTTCAACAAAACGAACGGTTGATCCTTCCGCCTTTGTTTTGGATATGGGACAAAACTTGTCGGGTTTCCCTGAAATAACGATTCGGGGTAAGAAAGGGCAGAAAGTCATGCTTACAGTTGCCGAGGGGTTAACTCCCGAGGGAGCCGCTAATCAACGGCAAACCGGACGCCCACACTATTATCAATACACGTTGAAAGGAGAAGGGGATGAGACGTGGCATCCACGTTTTTCCTATTATGGATTCCGCTATATCCAGGTGGAAGGGGCGGTGTTGAAGGGCTGGAAGAATCCCGATCAATTACCGGTATTGAAGAATATTGAATCTTGCTTCGTTCGTAACTCGGCTGCTGCCGTCTCTTCATTTCAGACGTCCAATACGTTGTTCAACGGCATTCACCGCATTATAAGAAAAGCGATAGAAAGCAATATGCAGGGTGTATTTACCGATTGTCCCCATCGTGAAAAGTTGGGGTGGCTTGAGGAGCTGCATCTTAATGGTCCAGGACTTTTCTACAATTACAATCTAACACAATTAATGCCTAAGGAGGTGCAGGATATGGCGGATGCCCAGTATCCAGATGGAATGGTTCCGACCGTTGCCCCACAGTATACCGTGTTTGAAGGTCACGGGATGGATGCTTTTTCCAATTCACCGGAGTGGGGTTCTTCGCTCGTCATCGTACCGTTTATGTACTATGAGGCTTATGGTGATAGTTTGTTGATTGTTGATTATTACCGGAATATGCGTGCTTATGTGGACTATTTAAGTTCACGTGCGGAAAATCATATTTTATCTTTCGGCTTAGGGGATTGGTATGATTATGGTGATTTCAAAGCCGGATTTTCCCGTAATACTCCGGTGCCACTTGTCGCTACCGCACATTATTATATGGATTTATGTTACCTGTCCCGTGCGGCTGAGATGGTGGGCAATCAATATGATGCCGCTTATTATACCCGCATGGCCGGTCAGGTGAAGGATGCTTTCAATCTGCGGTTCTTCAATCGGGCGACCGGTCAGTATGGATCAGGTAGCCAATGCAGTAATGCGTTACCTCTTTTTCTCAATCTGGTAGCTTCGGAGGATAAGGCAAGAGTCTTGAACCATTTGGTAGAAGATATTAAAGCGCATGGTAATCGTTTAACTACGGGAGATGTTGGTACCCGTTATTTGTTCCAGACCTTAGCCCGCAACGGGTTAAATGATCTGATGTATCTGATGCAAAATCATGAAGATGTTCCGGGATATGGCTTCCAGTTGAAGTTTGGAGCTACAACCCTTACCGAACAGTGGGACCCGCGTCGGGGGGCTTCATGGAACCATTTTATGATGGGACAAATAGAAGAATGGTTCTTTAATTCGCTGGTAGGATTAAAGGCTGATCCTTTGCATCCGGGCTTTCGGCATTTTATTGTTTCTCCCCAGGTTGTAGGAGATCTAAAATTCGTGAAAGCTTCCTATGAAACATTGTATGGGGTGATTGATGTTGACTGGCAGCTTAAAGGCAAGAAGTTTATTCTGAAAGTTAATGTTCCTGCAAATTGTACGGCGAAGATTTACTTGCCGGAAATGAAGGACGGCAAGCTTGTGAAAGCAGGACACCATGAGTTTATACAAGAAATACGGAAGCTCTGGTAAAAGGCTGTGTTGTAAAGGAGTATATTTGTTTGATGGCGAGTAGAATAGTTTAAATCAAGTAATATAAAATGAAGAAATATCTTTTAATCATATCGACATTGGTCTCCATGGAGGTTTGTGGGCAAACTTTGGTTTACGAGAATCAATTTGCCCGTCCGTTAGGTACGGTATTGAATGAAATTCAGGCGCGGTTTCAGGTGCGGCTGAAATATGATATTGATACGATTGGTAAAAAACTTCCTTATGCTGATTTCCGTATTCGCCCTTATTCGGTGGAGGAATCACTTACCAATGTGTTATCTCCATTTGATTATAAGTTTGTTAAACAGGGAAAGGATTTGTACAAGCTGAAAAGTTACGAATATCCGCGACGCACCGATGAAGACGGAGTGAAAATGCTGGCTTATTTGAAAACACTATACCCTGATAAGGAGAAATGGGAACAAAGAAAGAGTTGTTTACGGGAGGAAGTCCGTTTACAATTAGGGATTGATGCTTTGTTGAAGCAAACGGTAAACACGAAACCTATTCTATCGAAAGTTCGCAAGTTCAGTGGATACACCGTTTATAACTTTGCTCTTGAGACGCTTCCGGGACTTTATGTTTGTGGCTCCGTCTATGCTCCCCGTACCCGTGGCAAACATGCTTTGATTATTTGTCCCAACGGACATTTCGGTGGAGGACGGTATCGTGAAGATCAGCAATTGCGTATGGCAACTTTAGCCCGTATGGGGGCTGTGTGCGTGGATTATGATTTGTTCGGATGGGGGGAATCAGCCTTACAAGTGGGCGCTTCAGCCCATCACTCCAGTGCCGCCCATGTGATACAAGCTATGAATGGCATTAAAATTCTGGATTATATGCTTTCTTCCCGTAATGATATTGATGCCAATCGGGTTGGAGTAAACGGAGGTTCCGGTGGAGGGACGCAAACCATTTTGTTGAGCGTGTTGGACAATCGTTATACGGCTGCCGCGCCGGTTGTCAGTCTTTCCTCTCATTTTGACGGAGGATGTCCTTGTGAAAGTGGAATGCCCGTTACGCTTGCCTGTGGAGGAACGAATAATGCGGAACTCGCTGCAACATTTGCTCCCCGTCCCATGTTGGTGGTTTCCGACGGGAAAGATTGGACCAGTAGTGTGCCTGTATTGGAGTATCCTTATTTGCAATACGTCTATGGCTTTTACGAGGCAAAGGATCGGGTTAGCAATGTGCATCTGTCCAAGGAGGGACATGATTTCGGGATTAATAAGCGCACCGCCGTTTACGACTTCTTTATTTCCGTATTTGCTTTGGATAAAAGCCAGCTGGATGAGTCGAAAGTAACCATAGAGCAAGAGAAAGCATTACTTAGCTTTGGAGCGAAAGGGGAAAAGCTTCCGCAAACCGCTATACGTTCGTTTGCCGGTCTTGCCGGGTATTTCCCGAAAGGAAGGTATCAGGGAGTGATTTCCGATGCCGGTTTGGAAAAGAAAGCTCAGGATTGGACTGCTTCCCTTCATTTGCAAGATGAGAAAAAAGAAGCTTTTGTCAGTACGTTAATTTTTAATCATTTGCGTAAGGTAAGGGATTGGCATAATGAACATCCTTATACAACGGTTCCGGCGGGAATAAATCCGCTGACTGGTAAGGTATTAAGTAAACTGGATAGGGAGGTTATCGCTGATTCATCCATGCCACAAGAAGTACATGCCCGATTGATGAACGGACTGAGAAGGGCTCTGAATGAGGAGCAGGTAGAACAAGTTCTTGACAAATATACGGTTGGCAAAGTGGCTTTTACCTTGAAAGGTTATCATGCTATTGTACCTGATCTGACAGTGGAAGAGGAACATGTGATTTTAGCGAACTTAAAACAAGCCCGGGAACAGGCTATTGATTATAAGAACATGAAGCAGATTTCTGCTATCTTTGAAATCTATAAAACCAAGTGTGAGCAGTATCTGAATAGTAACGGCAGAAACTGGCATCAACTTTATAAAGATTATGCGAATAAGATAAAAGCGGAAAAGGCTGCCAAGAAGTCTGCCTCAAAAAAGTAACATCCTATGAGAAATCACACTCGTTTCATGATTAGATTACTGTTGCTGCTCACTGTCTTTCAAACGTCTGTTTCGAGAGCCGGTGAGTATAAACTCTGGTATGACAAGCCTGCACGGGTCTGGACTGAAGCTTTGCCTTTGGGGAATGGTCGTTTGGGAGCCATGGTGTTTGGTAATCCGGCGATGGAACAGATACAACTGAACGAAGAAACCATTTGGGCGGGGCGTCCTAATAATAATGCCAATCCTGATGCACTGGAATATATCCCCAAGGTTCGTGAATTGGTTTTTGCCGGGAAATATCTGGAAGCCCAGACGCTGGCAACGGAGAAAGTTATGGCAAAGACAAATTCGGGTATGCCTTATCAGACTTTCGGAGATTTGCGTATTGCTTTTCCCGGACATAGCCGTTATACACATTATTATCGGGAACTGAGTTTGGATTCGGCACGGGCTCTTGTACGCTATCAGGTTGACGGGATTCATTATCAGCGGGAGATTCTAACTTCGTTTACCGATCAGGTGGTAATGGTACGTCTTACCGCAGATGCTTCCGCTAAGATTACTTTTAATGCAATACTGACCACTCCCCATCAGGACCCTTCCATTACTTCGGAGGGTGATTGTGTTACGCTTTCCGGGGTGTCTTCCTGGCATGAAGGGTTGAAGGGTAAAGTGCTTTTCAATGGCCGGTTAACGGCAAAGATATCCGGTGGGAAAATGGTTTGCAAAGATGGTGTATTATCTGTTGAAGGAGCCGACGAAGCGGTGCTGTATGTTTCTATTGCTACCAATTTTAATAATTATCATGATATTAGCGCTGATCCGGTGGAGCGTGCCAAGAACTATTTAGCTAAAGCGCTGGAACATAACTTTGCTGATGCGGAAAAAGCACATGTTGCTTTTTATCAGCAATATATGGATCGGGTATCTCTGGATTTGGGTACGAACCTATACAAGGATGTTCCTACCGATTTGCGTATAGCACGTTTTAAAGAGACAAAAGATGCTAATCTGGTGGCTACCTATTTCAAATTCGGTCGCTATCTGCTGATTTGTTCTTCCCAACCGGGAGGGCAACCGGCTAATCTGCAAGGTATATGGAATGATAAGCTGTTTCCTTCATGGGACGGTAAGTATACATGCAATATTAATCTGGAAATGAATTACTGGCCTTCCGAAGTGACTAACTTAACGGAATTGAACGGCCCGCTTTTCCAATTGATTAAAGAGGTGAGTGAGACCGGGGCTGAAACGGCAAAGGTGATGTACGGTGCCGATGGCTGGGTTTTGCATCATAATACGGATATTTGGCGGGTGACCGGAGCGATAGATAAGGCGCCGTCGGGCATGTGGCCTTCGGGAGGTGCCTGGCTGTGCCGTCATTTGTGGGAACATTATTTATACACGGGTGACTTGAATTTCTTGCGTTCGGTGTATCCCATCATGAAAGGAGCCGCACGCTTCTTTGACGAGACGATGGTTAAAGAGCCTGTTCATGGCTGGCTGGTGGTTTGCCCGAGTAATTCTCCTGAAAATACGCATGCGGGGAGTGGAGGGAAAGCAACGACTGCTGCCGGCTGTACAATGGATAACCAACTGATTTTTGATTTATGGACTTCGGTTATTACAGCTTCCCGTTTACTGGATACCGACCGTGACTTAGCTCTTCATCTCGGGCAGCGTTTACAGGAGATGCCTCCCATGCAAATCGGGCGTTGGGGACAATTGCAGGAATGGATGTTCGATTGGGATGACCCGAATGATGTTCATCGCCATCTTTCCCATCTATATGGTATGTTTCCAAGTAATCAGATTTCGCCTTACCGTACTCCCGAACTGTTTGATGCGGCGCGTACTTCGCTTATTCATCGCGGAGACCCCTCAACGGGGTGGAGTATGGGATGGAAAGTTTGTTTATGGGCGCGTCTGCTCGATGGAGATCACGCTTATAAGTTGATTACAGACCAATTATCCTTGGTGCGCGATGAGAAGAAAAAAGGAGGGACATATCCTAATCTGTTTGATGCCCACCCGCCATTTCAGATTGACGGAAACTTTGGCTGTACTGCGGGAATTGCTGAAATGCTGATGCAAAGTTATGACGGTTTTATCTACTTGCTTCCCGCATTGCCTTCCTTGTGGAAAGAAGGGGAAGTGAAGGGATTGGTTGCACGAGGCGGATTTGAACTGGCTTTAGGCTGGAAAGACGGTCGTGTGAATCAATTGACTGTGAAATCGCGTATAGGCGGGACTTGTCGCTTGCGTTCCCTTACTCCGCTTTCCGGTAAAGGGCTTCACCGGGCAAAAGGAATTAATCCGAACCCTTTGTATGCCGTACCTCAGGTTCCTGATCCTTTGATTAATAAGAATGCCCGTTTGAATGAAGTTCATCTTCCGAAAACGTATTTATATGATTTAGAGACGAAGGCCGGAGAGGAATATGTGATCCGGGGGAAGTAAGTGAGTGGATGCGAATATAAAAGAATAGAAATAATAATTATACTACTATGAGAACAAAATTATTGGGCTCTTTATTGATTTTACTGCTGTTAGCAACAGGTAATGTATCTGCCCGGCAAGCAAAAGTGAAAACTTATATTCCCTGGAGCAACGGTAAGCTCGTCGTTTCTTCCGAAGGACGTTATTTAAAGCACGAAAACGGAGTACCTTTCTTTTGGATGGGGGATACCGGATGGCTGTTACCCGAACGTTTGAACCGTGATGAGGCGGAATATTATTTGGAGGCTTGTAAACAACGTGGTTATAATGTCGTTCAGGTACAAACCGTAAACGGGGTGCCTGCGCTCAATACTTACGGACAATATTCGTTCCCCGATGGCTTCGACTTTAAGCATATTGATAAAGCCGGGGTTTATGGCTACTGGGATCACATGGATTATATTATTAACACGGCCGCAAGTAAGGGCATTTATATTGGAATGGTTTGCATTTGGGGTGGCTTGGTTAAGAGTGGCAAGATGAGTGTGGACGAAGCAAAGGCTTATGGCCGTTTTTTGGCGGAACGATATAAAGATATGCCCAATATCATCTGGATTATAGGAGGTGATATTCAGGGTAATGTGAAGACAGCTGAATGGGAGGCATTGGCGGAAAGTATCAAGGCTATCGACAAAAATCATTTAATGACTTTCCATCCGCGGGGGAGGACGATGTCGTCCACCTGGTTCAATCAATCCGATTGGCTGGACTTCAACATGTTTCAAAGCGGGCATCGTCGCTACGGACAACGTAACGGAGATGGTGATTATCCTATTGAAGAGAATACGGAGGAAGATAACTGGAGATTTGTGGAACGCAGTCTGGCTATGAAGCCGATGAAACCGGTTATTGATGGTGAACCTTCCTATGAAGGCATTCCCCAGGGACTGCATGATCCCGACGAGATACGCTGGACTGCCGCCGATACCCGCAGGTATGCTTATTGGTCGGTCTTTGCTGGGGCCTTTGGCCATACCTATGGCAATAATTCCATTATGCAGTTTGTCCGTCCGGGCATAGGTGGGGCTTATGGAGCTAAAGAGCCTTGGTATGATGCTTTGAACGATCCCGGTTACAATCAGATGAACTATTTAAAGAACCTGATTCTTACTTTCCCCTTCTTTGAGCGTGTACCGGATCAAAGCATTATTGCCGGTAAGAACGGAGAACGCTACGACCGTGCCATTGCTACGCGGGGTAAGGATTATTTGTTGGTGTATAACTATACCGGTCGCCCCATGCAGATAGATCTTCGCAAGATCAGCGGGAATAAAAAGAAGGTATGGTGGTATGCAGCTAAAGATGGTAAGTTGGAATATGTCGGTGAGTTTGACAATAAAGTAACTTCTTTCCAGTATGACAGTGGTTATTGCAGTGGCAATGACCAGGTACTCATTGCAGTAGATGCGTCTAAAGATTATGTGGATCAGAGTTGGACGACCTTGCCCGATGCCCAGCAAAAATGGAATAAGTAACCTCCATAAACGGTGAAGTATAAAAGAATAAGCTAATAATAATGAGGAGATTAAGGATCTATTTATTTTCGGTATTGTTTGTTGCAACGGCACTTCACGCCCAAGTCGGTGGACTGGTGGATATGAGCCGCAGCCCTTATGCGAAGATGGAAAATACAGAACTGAACGCGGTGCATTGGACACAGGGGTTCTGGGGAGATCGTTTCGCTGTTTGCAAAGATACGATGCTTCTGAATATGTGGAAAACATGGGATGATCCGAATATCTCACACGGGTTCCGCAACTTTGAAGTAGCGGCGGGCATTTGTCCCGGAGAACATTGGGGACCTCCTTTTCACGATGGAGACTTTTATAAATGGCTGGAAGCCGTGGCTGCCGTTTATGCGGTAACCAAAGATCCGGGACTTGATGCCCTGATGGATAAGGTGATCCGGGTCATTTCCCTTGCACAACGTGATGATGGCTATATTCATACTCCGGTTATTATCGAGGAAAGAAATAAAGGCATAGACTCTCATAAGCTTAATAAGCAGACCGTTGTCGGGACTAAGGTTGGTGCGGAGAATGAGAAAGGTGCATTTGCCAATCGTTTGAACTTTGAGACCTACAACCTCGGTCACCTGATGATGGCGGGGGTTACTCATTACCGTGCCACAGGAAAAAGAACCTTGCTTGATGTGGCCATTAAGGCAACCGATTTCCTTTGTCATTTTTATGAGAGAGCTTCCGCGGAATTGGCACGTAACGCCATTTGCCCTTCGCACTATATGGGAGTGGTTGAAATGTATCGTATCACTGGTAATCCACGTTATTTAAAGTTGGCTGAGAACTTGATTGAAATCAGGGATATGGTAAAGAATGGTACGGATGATAATCAGGATCGTATTCCGTTTAGTGAGCAAAAGCAGGCTATGGGGCATGCCGTCCGTGCCAATTACCTGTATGCGGGAGTCGCCGATGTGTATGCCGAGTCGGGGGATACGCTGCTTATGAGCAATCTGAAAAGTATATGGAATGATATTGTGACCCGCAAGATGTATGTCACCGGTGCTTGCGGAGCCCTTTATGACGGGACTTCCCCTGATGGAACATGTTATGAACCGGATAGCATACAGAAGGTGCATCAAAGTTATGGCCGACCCTATCAATTGCCTAATAGTACGGCACATAATGAGACATGTGCCAATATTGGCAATATGCTGTTCAACTGGCGGATGTTTGAAGTGTCCGGCGAAGCCAAATACATGGATTTGGTAGAGACTTGTCTTTATAATAGTGTGCTTAGCGGGGTTAGTCTGGATGGCAAACGCTTTTTCTATACCAATCCGTTACGCATTAGCAATGATTTGCCCTATCAGCTTCGTTGGCCGAAACAACGGACGGAATATATCAGTTGCTTCTGCTGCCCGCCGAACGCAGTGCGTACAGTGTGTGAAGCCCAGAACTACGCCTATACGGTTAGTGACCGTGGAGTTTGGTGCAACTTATATGGTGGAAGCGAATTGGATACCCGCCTGAAAGATGGGAAACAGATACGGATCTCCCAGTTATCAGATTATCCCTGGGATGGAGCGGTGCAGTTGGTTATGCGTCAGGTAGCGGAAAAGAGACCTTTCTCTTTGTTCCTGCGTATTCCCGAATGGTGCGGACGCATCACACTCAAGGTGAATGGCGAACCGGTAAAGGTGGATCAAAACCCAAATTCTTATGTGGAAGTCAGGCGGCTTTGGAAAAAGGGGGATCAGGTTGATTTCGTAATGGATATGCCGGTGAAACTGATTGAATCTAATCCTTTGGTGGAGGAAACCCGTAATCAGGTAGCAGTGAAACGTGGTCCTTTGGTTTATTGTCTGGAGAGTATGGATATTCAGGACGGTCACCGGATAGACAATGTGGTGATTCCCTCTGATATTCAATTTGCTGTGAAGAAGGAGGTTATTGCGGGAAGTCCGCTCGTTGTGCTTGAAGGAACGGCGGGACTGTTGACCGAGGCTTCGTGGAAGGGACAGCTTTACCGTGAAGTAAACACAACGGAGCAACCGGTAAAAATCCGCCTTATCCCTTATTATGCATGGGGCAACCGGGGAAAAAGTGAAATGACCGTATGGCTTCCGTTTAATCGATAATAGTGGAGGAAAAGCAGATGAAGTATTTCTTTTCCATCGTATTTGTTCTTCTTACAGCTTGTAGCATCGTTGCCGAGGCTCAGACTTATGAGCTTTGGGTCTCTCCTTCGGGAAGTGATGAGGCTTCCGGTACCAAAGATGCTCCCCTGAAAACATTGACAATGGCTCTAAGGCAAGCCCGCGAAATGCGGCGGTTGCATCCCGAACGTGTGGGGGAAGGGATTACGATCCGCCTGCGTGGTGGGGATTACCCGCTCTATGAGTCGGTCTTTATCCGTCCTGAAGATAGCGGAACTGCGCAGTCGCCCACCGTGATTTGCCCGGCAGAGGGCGAGCAGGCTGTTTTATCCGGAGGGGTTAACGTTTCAGGCTGGCATAAGGGGAAGGGGCATTTGTGGGTAACGGATGTCCCCTTGTTCAATGGGCGTCCACTGGACTTCCGGCAGATGTGGGTGAATGGAGTGAAGGCTGTCCGTGCCCGTGATGTAGCCGATTTTGAGCAGATGCATCGCATCATCAATAATGATCCCGAACATCAGGTACTCTGGGTCCCGGCTAAGGCTGTGGCGAAGATTCGTAAAGCTCCTTTTGCCGAGATGGTGCTGCACGAGATGTGGTGCATTGCCAATTTGCGGATTAAGTCGGTTGAAGTGCACGGAGACTCCGCTGCCGTCCGTTTTTACGAACCGGAGAGCCGGATTCAGTTTGAACATCCGTGGCCTCGTCCTATGGTCACAACGGACGGGCATAACTCGGCTTTTTATCTCACTAATGCCAAAGAACTGTTGGATGTTCCCGGGGAATGGTATCACGATATTCGTTCCGGAAAACTTTTCTATTATCCGCGTCAGGGGGAACGGATGGAAACGGCGGAGGTGATTGTTCCGGCTGTGGAGACGCTGGTCCGTGTTGAAGGTACCTCTGACCGTCCCGTTCATGATGTTCAGTTTAAAAATATAGCATTCCGGTATTCCACCTGGATGAGGCCCTCTCTGGAAGGGCATGTGCCGTTGCAGGCAGGCATGTTCCTGTTGGATGGTTACCGTATCAATCCTAAGATGAAGCGCAGTGATGGCAATCATCCGCTCGATAATCAGGGATGGCTTGGCCGTCCTGCATCGGCGGTACAGCTCTCCTTTGCAAAAGATATAGATTTCACCCGTTGTCGCTTTGAACATCTGGCTTCCACCGGATTGGATTATGCCTGTGCTGTTCAGGGCGGAAAAGTGGAAGGATGTCTGTTCCGTGATATTGGCGGTAACGGATTGCTTGTGGGAAGTTTCTCTCCGACTGGTTTGGAAACGCATTTGCCTTATGACCCTTCGGATCACCGTATGGTCTGTTCGCATCAGCGAATTGCGAATAATTACCTGACTGAGGTGGGGAATGAAGATTGGGGTTGTCTGGGTATTGCCGCGGGATATGTCAGTGACATCACCATTGCGCACAATGAGATCAGTGAAGTGCCTTATTCGGGCATCAGTCTGGGATGGGGTTGGACGCAAACGGTGAATTGCATGCGTAACAATGTGGTGCACGCCAACCGGATTTATCATTATGCCATGCACATGTATGATGTGGCGGGAATTTATACGCTGGGTGCGCAACCCAAGTCGTCTGTGACTGAAAATGTGGTATATGGCATTTACAAACCGGGATATGCCCACGATCCTGAGCATTGGTTCTACCTCTATACCGATGAAGGCTCGTCTTTTATTACGGTAAAGGATAATTGGACCGAGGGGGAGAAATTTCTGAAGAATGCCAATGGCCCGGGGAATGAGTGGAGCAATAACGGCCCGATGGTGAATGATTCCATTAAGGGACGTGCAGGGCTTGAACCGGATTTTGACTATTTAAAGAAGTGGTGACGGACTTTGTGCCTGTTCTTTCAGGACTCGTCAGATAAATAGGAGTTGTATTTTAGTTAACTAAGTTGATACGTTAATGAAAAAGATAGTAGTGTTTTTTTTGTTGGTTTTGGCCTTTGCTGCACCATTGGCGGCACAGACATGGATTTGGTATCCCGGTGATTATGAGCTGTGGCTGGGTAATGAAATGAATAACCGCCGCACGGAGCGTGGAACCTTTTTCCCTCCTTTCTGGAAGATGGACAGTCACTATGTCTTGGTGGAATTTAGCAAGTCAATCAATTTAACAGCGCCGGAGGAAATTACAATAGCGGCCGAGGGACGTTATAATGTGAAACTGGACGGTAAGTTACTGTTTGGTGCTCCCCGGAAACTCCTATTGCCTTCCGGCAACCATAAACTGAATATTAAGGTGCATAACCAGCACACTCCCCCGGCTCTCTTTGTAAAAGGGGAAACGGTACATTCCGATTCATCCTGGCGGGTGACTTACGAGGATAAGGAATGGATTGATGAAAGTGGAAAGGCCAGCGATACTTCCACCACCGTTTATAGTGCTGCGGGGTGCTGGAACTTTAATTCAATAGAGCAACTCCCTTCGCATTTCCGTTTGCTGGTGAAAGAGCAGCAACCGGTTTCCCGCAAAAAAGACCGTGGTGAATTGATCGACTTCGGGAAAGAAACCTTCGGTTATCTCGTTCTCAAAGGACTGAAAGGACAAGGAGACCTGAATATCTATTACGGGGAAAGTCCCGAGGAAGCACAAGATACGGCCCGTTGTGAGACTTTGGACCGTTTGCGTATAGCCGGCTCTTCCGTTACCGATCTGGCAACTTCCGAAGTTTCTTCTTTTCAGGATGAATATACCCTGAAGGATAGCAAAGCCTTTCGTTACGTCTATATCACCAATGATGAAGGGGTGGACGTGGAGCAGGTAAACATGTTGTATGAATATATGCCCGAGGAATACCGGGGTGGTTTTCGTTGCAATGATGAAGAAATCAACCGGATTTGGGATGTTGCTGCTTATACGTTGCACCTCACTACCCGTGAGTTTTTCATTGATGGCATCAAGCGTGACCGCTGGGTGTGGAGCGGGGATGCTCTTCAAAGCTATTTGATGAACTATTATCTCTTCTTTGACGGGGATGAGGTGAAAAGAACCACCTGGCTGCTTCGTGGAAAAGATCCGGTGACGAGCCATGTCAATACCATCATGGATTATACTTTCTTCTGGTTTTTAGGAGTATACGATTATTATAAATATACGGGCGATGCTGCCTTTGTCCGGCAGCTCTATCCGCGCATGCAAAGTCTGATGGACTACGTGCTGTCACGGACTGATGACAACGGCATGGTACAGGGACTGGCTGGCGACTGGGTATTTGTGGACTGGGCCGACGGTGCAATGAGTAAGCAGGGAGAACTTTCCTTTGAGCAAATACTCTTTTGTAAGAGCCTGGAAACCATGTCACTTTGTGCCGGACTGGCTAATGACACGAAGGGGGAGAAGCACTATTCCACTTTGGCCGGTGCTTTACGTGGGAAGCTGGAGCCTGCCTTCTGGAATGAGCATAAGCAGGCATTGGTACACAACCGGTTCAATGGACAGCAGAGTGGGCAGGTGACCCGGTATGCCAATATGTTTGCCGTCTTTTTCAATTATCTCACTCCTGCGCAACAGCAAGCTGTTAAGCATTCCGTGTTGTTGAATGACAGTGTGATGAAAATCACCACTCCTTACATGCGCTTCTATGAATTGGAAGCCTTGTGTGCCTTGGGTGAACAGGGAAATGTATTGAAGGAGATTAAATCCTATTGGGGAGGAATGCTCAAAGAAGGAGCCACTTCCTTTTGGGAAAAATATAATCCGGCGGATAAAGGGGCAGAGCATCTGGCTATGTACGGCAGACCTTACGGCAAAAGTTTATGTCATGCCTGGGGGGCCAGTCCCATTTATTTATTAGGGAAATACTTTCTGGGCGTCACTCCTGTGAAAGAGGGCTATAAAGAGTTTGCCGTCCGGCCTGTCCTCGGAGGATTGAAATGGATGGAAGGTGACGTGCCTACTCCCGGCGGGAAAATTCATGTCTACATGGATAAGCATGTCCTTCGGGTTTCCGCTTCCAAAGGAAAGGGAACTCTCTATTTTGCCAGTAAGCATACTCCCAAAGTCTCAAGGGGGCAGGCAGTGCGGACGGATAAAGACAGCTATCGTTTAAATATTGATTCCGGTGAAGAAATAACCGTGCACTATGATTGACAGAGGTGCGCTGATTGCGGCTGGGTCCTTTCTATTCCTTTTCTTATATTGATTATTATTTTTACTGCTATCCCTTTTCTTTTTTAAGAATAGGGAAGGTGTGATGTATACCCCCCTCAGAATATGTCCTGGGAGGGGTATGAAAAGGTAGGGACTGAGATAGGCAAAGATAGGAACTGAGGCAGGCAAAGGTAGGAACTGAGGTAGGGTGAGGTAACGACTGATCTATTATGTTGTTGGAATAGGACCTGAAAAAATTACAGTACAAATTGTAAATGTCCTCTAATTTTGATGGAATAAATCTAAGAGCAATAATAGAAAATACAAGTTGTGATCAGCAAAGCCATCCTTAGCATACTTCTGTTTTCATGTTTTCTTTGTTTTTATTGTTTAATTCCTATCATTGTTCTTCCTTCACTTCACGATAAATTTATGCTTACCGGCTTTCAGTTCCACTATCCGTTCACCCTTAGACTTATCTGGCAGGGTGAGTGTGGCTGTACTGTTAGCCGGTACCGTCACTTCATAATGTACATGTTTTCCTTTCCACTCCCAGCGGGAGATAATCTCACCGTAAGGTGACCGGTGGCGGGCTTCAATTTGCTTCAATTCCTTCATGAAGTGGGGGCGGAGCAGAATATTGCGGAAGCCGGGCTGCGCCGGATCGGGAAAGATACCGGCAAGTCCCTTGTAGAACCATGCGCCAATTTCACCGAACATCATGTGATTGTCCGAGATGTCACGCTTCGCCTTCAAATCCCAGTTTTCAAGTAGCGTGGTGGCACCGTTCACCACCCACCAACCCCATGAGGGGTAAGTATCCTGCACCGCTACCTTGTAAGCCACTTCAGCATAACCGTTCTCACTGAGTGCATTCAGAATGGCTTTGGCGCCCAACACGCCTACATCCAAATGGAAATCATTCTCCTCTACCTTACGGGCCAAGTTAGCAGCTACTTTCCCTATCAACTCCTCGGGCACAATCTTCCATTGCAGGGGGACACTCTGCTCTGTTTGCGAGCCTCCGGCGTAAATGCCCGTCTCACGATTCAGGAACTTGTCGTTGACGGCTTGCTTTATTTTCTCTGCCAAGGCGGCGTAATAGGCATGGTCTTCCTCCTTGTCGAAAAGCTTGGCAGCAGAAGCCAGTATCTTGGCATCTACATAGAAGTAGACAGAAGAGGTTAATTCCTTGTTAGAGTGTGACTTCACGGGTACCCAGTCACCGCGTCCCCACGTGGTGAGATGGTTGTTCGAAGTGCGCTCCACGTAATCCACATAACGCTTGATGTTTTCGTAGCAGTCGGCAAGGGGTTTGCTGTCGCCATAGAACAAATAGAGGTTCCAAGGGATGATGGCGATGGTGCTGGTCCAGTCCAACCCGTTGTCCGTACCGTATCCCCAACCCCAAGTGGGAATAATGTCGGGAAGCACGCCATTAGGTTGCTGCTCGTCGCGATGGTCACCCAGCCACTTCTCGTAGACGGTGATTCCATCGAAATTGTAGAGAGCAGCTTCGATGGCGAAGTGACCGTCGCCGGTCCAGCCATTCTTCTCGCGTTGGGGGCAGTCGGTGGGATAGCCCATCAGGTTAGAGAGGTAGGAATAGTTGGCAGCATGAATCAGCTTGCCGATGATGGGGTTGGAGGCCTCCACACTTCCCACGGCAGGCACATCGCTGTGCATGAAGTAGGCAGTCAGGCTGTTTTCATTCAGTTCTATGGGTTTGTCGGCTACCACCTCCACATAGCGAAATCCCTTGTAGTTGAAACGGGGCATGAACTCGTCTTCCCCGCCGCTCAAGATGAGGATGTCCGTTTGGAAAGGGTCTTTCTCTTTGTCGCCGCGGAAATAGACATCGATATTCGAGAGGTCAAGACGGCCGTCCGGATAGAGACGTTCGCCGTGCTTGATTCTCACCTCCGTACCCCGTTCACCCGAAAGACGGATACGGGTGACACCCGCCATGTTCTGCCCGAAATCGTAAATGTACGTCTTCTCGTCCACCTTGCGGAAGGAGACTGCGTTGAAAGTCTCCACATTGCGGATGGGGCAAGCCTGCTGGGCGGTGACGTTGGAGGAAGGCACACTGCGATAACTCACTCCATGCCATTGGGAATCGTCAAACTCCGGTGTATCCCAGCCCTTTTGTTCCAAACGTGCATCGTAGTGCTCGCCGGTATAAATGCTATTGAAGGTGAGCGCACCTGAAGATGTTTTCCAGCTGAGGTCGGTGGAAATGGTCTCTACGCTTCCGTCGGCATAGGTGATACGCAAGTCCATGCAGAAGGTGGGGCGGTTACGCCAGCAGGCACGGTCAAAGTCCCATACAGCTTTAGACTGGTGATTGTACCATCCGTTTCCCAAAAGCACACCGATGGCATTATCACCGTTGCAAAGCAATGAAGTCACGTCGTGGGTGACATAGAGGTTACGACGGTCAAAGCGGGTGTAGAGCGGGTCGAGACGGTGATTGCCCACTTTCTCACCGTTGATGGAGAGTTCATAGAGTCCGGCAGCAGCAATATAGGCACGTGCCGATTTTATTTTCTTGCCGGCCTTGAACTTCTTACGGAAGTAAGGTGCAGGTTCGTAGTGGATGTCCTTGCCATCGCCAATCCAAGCTCCTTGCCAGTGTTGCATCCCCATCATTCCCGTTTCAAAGGAAGAGACGGTAGAAGCGGTTTCCCGATTCTCCATGTCCCCGCAAATCACTTTCCAATAATATTTGGTAAAAGGGACCAACTTCTTGCCTGCATAGGTCACCAGCATGTCGCGAGAAAGCTTTTTGCCACTGTCCCACATCTGGCCATGGCTGTTGACTACGTTCAGCGAATCTTTGTCTACCACAATCCGCCAGGAGGTCTGTACGGCACCTTGCCTGCTATCCTTCATCCGCCACGAAAAGCGGGGAAGCGGGTTGTCTATACCTATGGGATTTTCAAGATAGTCATTCCGCAGGTCTGTCAAGCGGGCAGAAGTCTGCCCTTGGACGGCAACGCAGGCAAGGAGTACGAATAAAATCAATACATTCCTTTTCATCTTTTGTATCTATTTCTTGTGTTATCGGTATCTCTTTTTTTAAGGATAAACTTTCCTGTTTTTCAAACACTGGCCTTTGACGGCTTAAACACTGGTGTCTGATAAGTTAAATAATATTTATTTTCAAATTGCTGATTATTAGTTGATGAAAAAAAGAGTGTGTCGAAACCCAATAATTGGATTGAGTTCCGACACACTTTGGATTGTTGGCTTATTTCAGACTCTTTTCAAAGAGAGCTTTGGCTTCTATCAGAGTACAGCCACTGGTCTGTGTAGTCAGATGGTTATTACCACTGTTATTCATCGACCAGTTGGTGTTATACAGCAAGTCGAGTTTGTTGATGCCCTTGCGCCACAAGGTCTCGGCGTTGTTATTGAAGAAGGTGATGAATTTCTTCTTGTAAGTAGGTTCCAGATTCGGCTCCATAATCAACTGCACATAGTAACGCATGAAAATGCCTTTGAACAAACCTCCGTCACCGTCACCTTCATCACGAAGCAAGTTGTTTCCGGTATCTATCATACTACTGTTACTGATGCCGAAATAGGCCGCCTTACGAGCGTCTTTCAAGTAAGACTCTTCTCCGGTAATCTTATACAGTTCGTAAGCAGTGCCCAAGAATGTTCCCTGGTTGTAAGAGAGGGAAAGCGTACTCAACTCACTTGTTTCACCGTTTACATTGTCGTAAATGGCACCGGTAGCAGGATTGAACAAGCTCTCGCGTTCCCATTTGTGAATTTTGACAGCCCAATCCAAATCATCCTGGTTCCCATTGATACCGTAAAGACGAGCGGCAATCAAGCTGGCAGGACCATTGGAGCAAGCATTCTTACTCCAAGGCTGGTCGTGAGTCCAAGCGATACCACCGCCTGCGTAATCATTCCAACCGGTTTTGATTTCATTCCACATCTCCTGAGCAGTTTGCAGATACTTACTGTCATCTGTAGCTTCGTACAAGCGAATCATAGTGAGGGCAATCCACTCCATGTCATCGTAGAAGTTGTTCCAATAACTGCCGCCGTTCTTGCTTTTGATACCTGTGTACCATTTACCAAACAAATCGCTATACTTGCTATCTCCGGTGCGGTTATAGGCGTCAATCATCACATCCATGGCATGAGCCTGCGGCCAATAATGGAAATCCTTTATAGAACCGTCGTTTCCGTAGTTGAAGTAGTTTCCATCCACATTCCAGAAGCGGTCTATCAGGGTCACGGAACTGCTGTCGGCAGCAGCCTCCCAATCTATGGTATAAAGGCCCTTGTCGTACATGTACTCATCTTCTATCTCGCACGATTGAAGCATGAAAAGAAGTATAGGCAGGCAAAATAATATTTTTTTCATAATCTCTCTCTAAATTAGTTGGCTAATTCCACTTTGTGAGTATAGTTCTCTACGTTGAATATCACACTGATCTTGGTGATAGCACCCGGATTGTAGCCGTCAGCCGCACCGTCGAATTCATTATTCAGTTTCCACTTTTGATCCCATTGGTTATCGGGAGTCTCCATGATGTAGAAATAAGGGTCTGCGGAAGTAGCTGCACCAGGGTTGGAATCAGTAGTGTTTTTAGTTCCCCAATACTGCGTGCTGCTATCGGCATAAGTCATCAAGAATTTATAGCGTTGGTCGCGACCCCAACCTTCTTGCTTGAATTCAACCTTGTCTTGACCGCAGAACACACCGTTTCCTATATAAGGTAATTCAAAGGTAGCGGCACCAGTCGGACAGAAGTAGAATTCCATCTTGCTTACTTCCTTAATGGTTGCGGATGCAATGGAGAAATCCATATCGATGCGATAAACGCCCGTCTTCTCTACGGTTGTCTCGCCTTCTCCTTCCATAATCTTATTGCCGTTGATGTAGAATGTCTTGGCGCCTTCGGCTGCCCTGTCTACCAGCTTGTAGGTCTTGCCGCCTTCTAACTTCGTGAAGATCTCAAACTTATCCTTTTCGGGTGAAGCACAAGCCACAGCCTTGGAAGCATCCACACCGCCTTCAGTAGCACTTCCAGTCAGGTAGAGCTGTGCCGGAATCTCTTCAAATCCTACCAAGCGAGTGATAGTAAGCTTCCTGCTTTCCTTTGCCATGGCAGAATTCAAGCCTCTGGAAGCCATTACCGTCCAAATAAGTGTACCCGTCTCACCGCTGTTCAATCCGGCAGCCGTACCAATCTTGTTCAGTGTCTTATGGCTGATAGTAGCATAGCTCAGAGAACCGCCATTGTCGGAAAGTACCTTGTAAATAGGTTTGGAGAAATCGCCGCCTTCTTTATCGAATACCACTTCATAGAGCGGGGCGCCGCTGTCTTCTGCCTTAGCCGATTCCCATTCAAAGAATAGGCTTGCGCTGGCCGACGGCTGCAAGACTACTTCCTTGCCGTCGGTGGGTTCATACAACTGATTTACTGAGGAAACTTTGGAGTCCTTGTATTCCATGTCTTCCGTACAGGACGTAGCAAAGAGGACTGCCGAAAAAAGAGCTATTGTTGAGAATATTGTTTTCATTGTTCTTTTATTTTTAATGAGTTTAGATACACGTTAATTTCCATATCCCGGATTGTTAGGTGCCAGATTGGGGTTCAAATTGATTTCACTGATGGGAACTGCCCAAAGGTAATCTCTCGCCTCCTCAAACTTGCGAGTGTCGAGCTTGTTCTCGTCCACGAAGCTTGCACCGCGCACCTTGCCCGACAAGTATTTGTTGCCGGCTTTCCAACGCTTGATGTCATACCAGCGCAAGCCTTCCATCGCCATTTCCACACGACGTTCGTCGCGGATAATCTGCCGCATCTCTTCCTTGCTCTTTCCGATAGGGAAGTTCAAGGCTGCATCGGCGGTGAATCCGGCACGCTCGCGGATGGGACGGATGGTTTTGTTCCATACCTCTTCAGTCATGCCACTTGTTTCGTGAACAGCCTCAGCATACATCAGCAGGATGTCAGCATAGCGCATGGTGATGATATTCATACCGGAATTCTGGTCACCGGGAGCCTGCGGATTATAGTACTTGCGGGTGAAATAGCCGGTAGAAGTGCCGTTTCCGCCACCGTCGTAGGCATCTGTTCCCGAACCCGGACGAATGTTGATGACTACGTTTTTGCTGCCATCGTCCACATTGCCGCTCCAGTCATAGCCATCATAAATGATAGTGGCGGTGAGGCGTGGGTCACGATTGTCGTAAGGATAAGCAGGGTTATAATCTGTCCCGGTTTCGCTGATAGTCTTTCCACTGAGCATCAGATAAGTGTCTATCAACGATTGTTGAGGTACACGGCTCACGGCACGTCCGCCTCTTGACAGGGGAATCATGTCAACCATTTCGCCCCAAGTAATCAAGTTGGGCACATAAGAACGATCCATGATAACCTCTTCATTGTACTCATTGGCTTCATCAAAAAGTCCGGCATAATCAGGGAACAAGGCGTAAGTACCATATTCGCCCTGCTTGTTCATTAGGTTGTCACAATAAAGCATCACGTTGCTCCAGTCGCTGTCCATCAGGTAGACACGAGCCTGCAAAGCACAAACGGCGCCTTTGGTGATCTTGCCCCTTTCCTCTTCGGACAGTTGGTCACGGGTGGGAAGCGCATCCTTGATATCTTCCAGCTCTTGGTGAATGAAGCTGATGATGGTTTCGCGATCCGTACGGCTTACGCTCCGCGATTTTTCCAGCGTGATGTCTTCCGTAAAGAAAGGTACTGCGCCATAGAGGTTGGTCAGACGGAAGTAGAGGCTTGCACGGATATAGCGTATCTCAGCAACCATGCGCGCCTTGAGGGCCGCGTCCATATTGGGCACCAGGTCTACCTTCTCAAGGAAGACATGGCAAGTCTTGATACCTCCGTAGAGGTCTTTCCATTCGTTCTTGAAGATGTCGAGCGAGGGAGTGCCCATACCTTTGCGGATGGCGCGTTGGTCGTCCACACTACGACCATCATAGACATTGTCACTCAAACTTTCATCGCTCCACATACGGCCTGCATTGTACATCTGGCTGTAGGCCATGTTCACCACATATTGGGCTTTGGTAGCGGAAGTCCAGTAGGAGTTATCCGTAAATTTGTTCATCGGGGCGTTCTCCATTTCATTGCAGCTGCAAAGCATCAGAACAGCCATTCCGGCAAAAGCTATGTATTTTCTTAGTTTCATAGTTATCTGTTGTTTTTAGAATTCAATGTCTATACCGAAACCATAGTAGCGGAGCGTCGGATAGTTTCTACCGGAGTTAGCACCACTGTTACCCATCTTGGAGTCGAATTCAGTAGATTCGGGGTCAATAAACGAGTTGTTGCTGAAGGTTAGCAAATTTTGTCCGTTGACATAGATGCGTGTCTTTTCCATACCCATTTTGCGGCTCCATGTTTTGGGTAGGGTGTAACCTATCTGCAAGTTCTTCAGACGCAGATATTTTCCATCCATCAAGAAGAGGTCGGAACCTTGTCCGTTTCCATAGTTGTTACGGTTGGAAGTAGAACCGGGAGCAGTCAGTCTCGGCCAACGTGCATGGGTGTTGGTAGGAGTCCAGAAATCCAACTGATGCTTATAGATATTATAGGAGTAGTTGGCGTGGAACGGCTCAATCAATTCACCGCGAAGCATCATATCACGCTTGCCTACACCCTGCCAGAACATTCCGAAATCGAGTCCTTTCCATTTAAGATTATAATTGAAACCGAACGTATAACGTGGGAAGGCGTTACCTAAAACGAATTTATCCTTTGAGTCAATGACACCGTCTTCGTTACGGTCTACAAACTTCACGTCACCCGGTTGTACCTTTCCGCCTACGGGAATGGCTGACGCCTCAATCTCTTCATAGCTTTGGAAGAAGCCGTCCATCTTGTAACCGTAATAGGACTCTAACGGGCATCCCTCACGGGTGAGGCGGCTCAGCTCTTCTATCTGTGAGATTCTTTCGTGGCCGGGATACTTTAATACCTCATTCCAAGAGTCGCCGATGTTGAAGTTGAAGTTATGATTCACACTTCCGGTTCTCAAACGATAGTTGATGGAGAGATCCCAACCTTGGTTCTGCATCTCGCCAATGTTATCCATTGCCATGTCCGTACCGAATACTGTAGGAACAAGAGGTTTCATCAAAATGTCATTCGTACGCTTGTAGAAATAGTCGAGTGTCACATTCAAAGCATTATTGAAGAACGAAGCGTCCACACCTATGTTGAAGGTCTTGGTCTTTTCCCAAGTCAGGTTATCCTTACCTAATTTGAAGCCTGCACCCGATACTGTCTGGTTGTTGTATGCGTAAGAGTTGTTATACAACTCGTAAACGGTAAAGCGGTCATAAGTACCGATAGACTGATTACCCAAGATACCGAAAGAAGTACGCAGTTTCAAGTCACCCACACGTTCCTTGTAGGTCTGCATAAAGCTCTCCTCGCTCAAGCGCCAGCCCAATGAAACAGAGGGGAAGAACCCCCAGCGGTAGTCCTTGTGGAATTTGGAAGAAGCATCATAGCGGAAGCTAAACTCTGTATAATATCTGTCAGCATAAGAGTAGCCTACACGTCCCAGCAGAGAAGTCAGACTGGTACGGTTAGAATCGTCTACGAAAGTACTTCCGGTGATATTTCCCACAGTACTGTTGGTGATGTCCGTACCGATACCCAAGTCAGGGTCTACGCCCTTCTTCTCAATATCATTGCTGGATGAAGTGAACGATTCATTGGTTACTCCGAAAAGCCCACTGACGTTGTGCTTGCCGAATGTCTTGTTGTAGTCTAACAATAGTTGGGTATTAATAAGGTAAGCAGTATGATTCCAGTTGCTGGTCCTGTAGTCGGTATCTTTCACCGGACGCGGTTCGGTAGCCTCTTCATTCAAGTAATAGGCCACACCCAAATTGCGAGTGGAACGCATGTCATTTATCACATCCGCACCCAATACTCCGCGCAACTTTAATCCGTCGATAAGGCGAAGTTCGGCATTGACATTCGCATTTAGATAGTTGTTGCGATACTTGTTGCGACCACCAGCTTCCAAAGAACCTAATGGATTAAATTCACTCAACACATCGTTCAGCAGGTATCTTCCGTCTGCCGATTTCATTTTGTAGTAATAGTAGGTCGGTACACGGGCAGCATCTACCTCCAAGTTTCCACCGGTGGTACTTACACTGTTGTTACGTGTATAAGCCATGATAGCGTTCAGTTTCAAACGTCCCACTTCAGTGGTGATGTTAGTACGGAAGTTATAGCGTTGCACCCCAAAATCATTGTTTCCCACATAGTTGCTTTCCTGGTTGTAATAGCCCAAGGATACCATGTATGTGGTCTTATCACTACCGCCAGACACACTCAAGTTGTAGTTTTGCTGGAGAGCTGTACGCATGATTTGGTCGAAAAACCAGCTCTCCTCGTCTTGATGGGCTGCCAAGTCACGAATTTGGTCGGGCGTATATTTGGGAGCTTCTCCTGCATTGGTAGCGGCCAAGTTGCGCAAGGTGGCATTCTGGTAACCTTTCACCGGAGAGAACAAAATGTCCGGATTCTGCCATCCCATCATGCCGTTTAGGCGGACTGTCGCACGCTGGTTCTTTTTACCCTTCTTGGTAGTGACTAAAACCACACCGTTGGAAGAACGCGAACCGTAAATGGCTGCCGCACCAGCATCTTTCAAAATAGAAATGTTTTCAATGTCGTTGGGATTCAGCTTATCGAAGCTACCGCCATCGGCTATCAATCCGTCGATGACGAAAAGTGGACTGTTGTCGTTCACCGTACTGATACCACGAATATTAAAGTTTGTCTTGCGATCATTAGGATTGCTGCTGCGCTGCTGGATAACCACGTTGGGCGCAGCTCCCTGCAAGGCATCTGTCATGTTGGCCACGGGACGGTCTTCAATCATGGAAGCCTTCACCTGATCTACAGCACCCACAGCACTCTTACGGGTAGTGGTACCGTAACCGATAACAATGACCTCATCCAACACCTTAGTGTCCTCTTTCAGGACAATGTTCAGTTGTTTTTGATTTTTCACTGCAATTTCCTGAGTGGCATAACCCACGTAGGAGAAGACAAGAATATCTTTGGCATTGCAGGAAATAGAGTAGTTCCCATCAATGTCTGTAATGGTACCCACACCTTTTTTACCCTTTACCGTAACACTTACTCCAATCAGACTTTCACCTGTGGCATCCTTTACGGAACCTTTCACCGCATTGCTTTGCTGCACTACGGAAGTCACCTCCGCATTGGCATAAGCAACAGGAGCTTGCGCCAGCATCGCCATCGCAGGCAAAGCAACGAGCCAGAACTTACTGTTCCCGCCTATCCAAGCCAGCAATGAGCTTACTGTGTACACTCGATTTTTTTTCATACTTTTTTAAGATTAAACATTACAATTGAGTGAACTGAAAAATGTAAAAGAACACAAATTACACAAACTTTTCGGACAGAACTAGCAAGCAGTCTATATAATTTGTATTTATCTTTACTTTAGCACACTCTTATTTGAATTAAGTGATTTCTTTCTTTTTACAAGCTGTTCAGCAAATCTACCTTGCCCTCGTTCACCAATTTCAGAATCAGTTCGCCAAACAAAGTGTTCTGCCACGCGAACCATGCACGAGTAAAATTGGCAGGATCATCCTTATGGAAAGACTCGTGCATGAATCCTGTGCCGGCATCCGTATCCATCAGCATCTTGATACAAGTCTTTATCTCCTTATCATCTCTGCTGGTAAAAGCTTTCATCATGATACTCATGGGCCATATCATATCATAACCAATGTGCGGTCCTCCGATACCTTCGCCAGCTTTGCCTTTGAAGAAGTAGGGATTGCTGTCACTCCATACAAAACAGCGCGTATTCTGGTAGATGGGATCGTTTACATCCACGTCACCCAAGTAAGCCATAGCGAGGAGGCTGGGTACGTTAGCATCGTCCATCAACAGATGGTTGCCGAATCCATCTACTTCAAACGCGTAGATGGTGCCGAACTTGGGATGATTATAAGTGGCGTATTTTTTCAAAGCTGTCTCCACCTCCGTTGCCAAATCGGTGCATTCCTTTGCCAAAGTATTATCCTTATTCACTTCCGTCAGGATTTCGGCAGCCTTTCTCAAAGAGGAAACAGCGAAAAAGTTGGAAGGAACCAAGTATTGAAGCGTAGTGGCATCATCAGACGGGCGGAAAGCGGAAACGATCAGTCCTACAGGATTGACCGGAGTACCCAGGCCGTTGTTATTCAAAGTGTCAAGGGCACGTTCCGTCTTGCGTTGGAAATGATAGGGACCCACACCCTCCTTGCGTTGTTGTTCCTTAAAAGTTTTTAGGATAGCAGTAATCGCCTTCATCCATTCACCATCAAAGATACTGCTGTCACCGGTTACTTTCCAATACTGATAGGCTAAACGAAGCGGGTAACAAAGGGAGTCGATTTCCCACTTGCGTTCGTGCAGTTCGGGCTTCATATCTGTCAGGTCGGACATCCAGTTGCCTCCTGTAGGGCCGTCGTTAAAAGCGTTGGCATAAGGGTCGATATTGATGCAAAGGAACTGACGGCGAATAACGCCTTCGAGCATCTCTTTCAGTTTGGTATCCTTGTTGGCCAGCTGCACATACGGCCACACCTGTGCGCCGGAGTCGCGTAACCACATGGCGTGAATGTCGCCGGTATATACAAAAGTGTCGGGCTTTCCGTTCAGCATACGGAAGTGTACGGTAGTGTCGAGTGTGTTGGGGAAGCAGTTTTCGAACATCCAAGCTAACTTGGGATTGGTAAGCATCTCCTTCACACGGGAAATCTCGGCTTCCACGGCTTTTGAAGTGAAGAGACGTTTCTTCATTTTCGGACGGTTACTCTTGTAAGCGGCAGCCATTTGAGCGTAGTTCTCTACATGGGTATTGTCACTTCCCAGAGTAAAAGTTTCTGTCTTGGCATAGCTTTGCATACAGAGCAAAACTGTAGCGCACAGGGCAATGTTTCTCTTTTTCATTGTCTTATTTATTTTTTATTGTAAAAGGACTGATTAACGGACTGTCGCCAAATGCGCGTACATTTCTACCATGGCGGCTTGTGTCAACAACCATTTACGCTTGTCGCGGTTTTTGCCAGTGAAGTCGGTATTGAAAAGACCGTTCTCCTCGCGTGCGTGAGTCCAGGCATAGTCCAAGCTCCGGGCAAAGGAATCCAGATAAGTCTTGTTGCCATCTGCTTGATAGAGTTCGATGAAGCCGCGCAACATAACGGCAGTGAACCACACATCGCCTTTCTTCAGCATACGGAACGGGGCTCCCTGTTCGGGAGTAATTTCTGTGAAGAAGTAATTGTGGCAAGCTGCAGCAATTGCTTGCGCATCCTTCAGATACTGTTTATTACCGGTAAGCTGATAGAGTAAGGTAGCTGACTGCATCATCTGTCCGCTGTTATAGGCAAACTTAGCACGGCCTATTTTGCCGTCCAAGTGTATGTTGTCAAAGTAAAGGCAATCGGTAGTGTCTTGCAACGTTGCCTTGGTCCATTCGTATAAACCTTTTCCTTTCTTGAAATAAGAGCTGTCTTGCGTAGCCTTGAAGAGCTTTAGGGCAAGGACGGAGCCGGGAGCGTTAGAGCAAGTGTTCTTCGACTCTTTTTTCTGTTCGCACCAATAGATGCCGCCTCCTAAACGATCATCCATACCACTCTCAATAAACTTCCAAATAAGCTTGGCATTTTGTAAGTAGTTCTCTTGGCGAGTCATCAGATAAACATCGGTAAAGTCGATACCGAGCCACACGTTGTCATCATAGAAACGGTCGGACTGCGGAGCGTCCTTAATGTACGAGGCGTATGCTTCAGGCGTTCGACGGGTGTCGAAGTATTCGTTAAGTCCAGGCAACACTTTCACGTCAAACATTTTTTGATAGCTCCTAAAATCGTCCTTATTTTCCTTTGTGGCCTTCATCAGCGCATTCATGGCAGAGAAGGTACCTGAATAGGGCCACAAATAAGAATAGAGATTGGGGCGGTTCTTCTGTTCCTCGGAAGCTAAATAAGTAGCGGTATAACCTTCCACATCCGAGGGGTAATTCTCACGCAGCAGGCAAGTACCTGGTACAGAGTAGTAAGCATATAAGGAATCAAGTGTTTGTACTGCTTTGGTCAGCATGGTATTGTCTGCTGTGCCCGACTCTTTTTGGGTTTTGCATCCTGTCACTGCCAAAGTACATGCCAGTAGGTACAGGAGTACTTTTTGGTAATTTTTCATCTTTTTCAATGGTATTAAATGTTCTACTTTGTTTTTCTTCACTCCGTGAGGAACTTTCCTTTTCTATATAAATCCTATTAAAAACGATTGCAAAGATAAAAGGCAGAGTTAAAAATGCTATATGAATCCACGACATAACAGTCCATATTCCAGACATGGCAAGATTCTAAACAAGTTTGTCGCAAAACAAAAAGTTCAATGCTAAAAATCGAGACTGATATGGAGCTGGCATGAAAGAAAATACATTGCAAACATTGACTGTTTCCACCTTAAAATGTATCTTTGTTGCTTAAATCAATACTTCAAGCCACATGAAAGACATATACAAGAAAGGCCGTATACTTTTATTGCTCATCAGCCTCTTATGCTGTTTTTCAGCTTCTATGTACGCATACAGTCTACGACAGTTCTCCAATAAGAACGGTCTTTCCAACAGTGCCATCCAATCCCTTTACCAAGATAACCAAGGCGTACTCTGGATAGGAACTTGTGACGGATTGAACGTGTTTGATGGCAACGACATCCGCCTCTACATGCCCGTCAATATGTCACGTAACTTGTTGTCAGGCAACATTATCAGTCAAATAGTGGAATCGGAACCGGGCATATTGTGGCTACAGACTAATTACGGATTAGACCGACTGGACACCTACCGCCAAACCAGCCAAACCTTCACCGAATTCAAGGATAACATCTTTTTGGCACGCAGTAACGACAACTGCATGTTGGTCCTGAAAGATGACGGGCATCTGTACCATTACCTACAAAAAAAACGAAAGTTCCGTCAATTGGACATCCCACCTATGGACTTTAACAAGGTGCTGGCCATGACCATCGATCCCAACAACCTGCTCTGGATATTCTCCGTTGGAGACAACACTCACTGCTACCGTCTGAATTACACGGAAGAAGGCGTGACACTGATACCGGAAAAGTCTTTTGAACATCATAGGCTGCGACATGCTTTCCTCGGAGAGGATGCAGTATACTTCATAGACGAAACCTATGCCCTCTACGAATATAATTTCAGCAACCGCCAACACTATTACATCGCCGATCTAAAAGACGAAATGAAAAAGCGGGGCGAAGTGTCTTCCGTTATCAAGAGGGAAAACGACTTCTACATCGGCTTTAAAAGCAGCGGCTTGACTATTCTAAGATACGGAACAGACAAAAAAATAAAATACCGTATGGAATACACAGAAATCCAGTCGGGTATCTTCTGCCTGATGAAAGATAAGTATCAGGACATCGTATGGGTGGCTACCGATGGAGAAGGCTTATACATGCTATACAACGATGCGTTCACCATGACCAACACTCTACTCAATACCCCCACGTATCAGATCAACAACCCGGTACGAGCGCTCTACCTCGACTCACGGCAAACACTATGGATAGGGACTAAGGGTAGCGGTATATTACGTATACCGAACTATCCTGCCAACCACACGCTCGAAAACCATGATCACCTCATCTCCGGAAGCAGCACGTTGACCGACAATTCCGTCTATTGCTTCGCACCCGGTAGCAAAGATAGACTCTGGATAGGTACAGAAAATGGAATCAACTACTACTCTTATTCCACCCGACAGCTAAAAGAACTGATTGTGCGAGCGAATGGAACTAAAGTGAAATATGTACACTCCATCGACCAAACTAACGACAGCACGTTGTGGATTTCCACCGTAGGCGAAGGAATAGTAAAGGTAATTTTGGAAAATCGAGGAGCAACTCCCATCGTAAAACATGCCACACGTACCTTGGTGAGTAACGGTCACATGGCATCTAACTATTTCTTCACTTCTTACCGTGAAAACGACTCCGTACTGTGGTTCGGAAACCGAGGCAACGGAGCCTATCGTATTGACATGCACACTGAAGAGATGAATTCCTTCCACTTCAATAGTTTAGTGAACAGTCAAACAGCCAATGACGTATTCGCCATATACAAAAACGAACAAGGATACTGGCTGGGTACCGGTTCAGGACTATTGCGTTTCCATCGAAGTGAAGACGGAAATCCGGACAGAATTAGTGCAAAGCTTTACACCAACAGTACTGTACACGGTATTTTGGAAGACAACTTCGGTAACCTTTGGGTAAGCACCAACCAGGGATTGATAAGGTTCAACCCTAAAAAACAGACCGGACAGACCTACAACAACGGGAATGGACTGGCCGTGACCGAGTTCAGCGACGGAGCTTTCTACAAGGACAACGCCACGGGAACCTTGTTCTTCGGAGGAGTAAACGGTTTCGTTACCGTTAAACCCGATTCTTACATCACCACAGACTACATGCCCGAAATCAGTCTGAAAGGACTCTCTATTTTCGGCAAGGAATACAACCTACACGACTTTCTACACTACGAAAACGAAAAAATCGTGTTGCAATTAGACTACAAGCATAACTTTTTCCAGCTCAACTTCCTAGTAACAGACTACATCAACGGAAACGGCTACTTCTACTCCTATAAACTGAAGGAAGCAAGCGACCAATGGATAGAGAACGGGACTTCGTCCAATGCCATCTTTTCCAACCTTGCTCCTGGAGAATATACACTGCTCGTAAAATACCGCAATAATATAAACGGCAAGGAGAGCCACCCACAAGCTTTTATTATCCGCATTACTCCTCCCTGGTATCTCAGCACTTGGGCACATGCGGGCTACTTTCTGTTGGGAATACTGTTATGTGCAGGTATAGCCGCCTATATTGTTTACACCTACCGTTTAAAGCGGCAGCATATGATAAAAAAGATGGAACGGCAGAAGAGAGAGGAGGTTTATGAATCGAAACTACGCTTCTTCACCAACATCACCCACGAGTTCTGCACCCCGCTCACCCTGATTCAGGGACCGTGCGAGAAAATACTTGTTCATAAGGAGACGGATACCTACGTACACCGTTATGCCAAGATGATTCAGCTGAACGTAGAGAAGTTGAACGGGCTTATCGTGGAATTGTTAGAGTTCAGAAGACTGGAAACGAGAAACAAAACCCTCTCCGTGCAGCCGCAGTCGGTTTCCGACAAGTTGAAGGATATTGCCGAATCTTTCGGTGACATGGCGGAAAGCAGGGAAATGGATTACCAACTGGACATTACTCCCGAACTGACATGGAATACTGACCTGAGTTGTTTCAACAAGATAGCCGGGAACCTCATATCCAACGCCTTCAAGTACACACCAGATAAAGGACGTATTCGCGTGATGCTGCATACGGAAAGCGAACATCTTGTCCTAAAAATAGCCAATACGGGCAAAGGTATTATGCCGGAAAATCTCAGTAAGATATTTGATCGCTACAAGATTCTTGACTCTGTTGAGATGAACGGCAAGAACTCACGAAACGGACTGGGACTAGCCATCTGCAAAAGTATGGTAACGTTACTGGAAGGACACATAAATATTGAAAGCATACCAGGTGAACTGACTACCTTCACCGTCAGCTTGCCCCCGTTGCCGTCCAATGGACAAGAAGTGCCGCAAACCGCCTACGAAGCAGCTTCACCTAGTATTCTCACCGAAGATACTCAAGAACTGCCTGAAGAACATGCTGTAGAATTCAACGCGAACAAACAGACTGTCATGGTAATAGACGATGACCCCTCCATGTTGTGGTTTGTGTCGGAAATATTTATGGAGAAATACAATGTATTCTCTTTCAGCAACGCTCAAAAGGCACTGGATAGCTTAGAGCAACGGCAACCAGACCTTATTATTTCGGACGTGATGATGCCTGATATAGACGGACTTTCCTTCGCCTCTACCATCAAGCAAAATAAGCTGTGGAGCCATATCCCTCTCATCCTGCTCTCGGCTCTACATCACGAAGACGACCAGGTGAAGGGACTGGAGTCGGGAGCAGATGCCTATGTCACCAAGCCTTTCAATGTGAAATATTTGGAAAAGGTAGTTTATCGTCTCATCTGCCGTGAAGAAGACCTGAAGGAATATTACAACTCGGCACTCAGCGCTTTCACCTTGAAAGAGGGAAGCTACCTGCACAAAGAAGAACAAGAATTTCTGGAGAAAATGGTAGAAGTCATCGAAAAGAATCTGGCCAATCCCGAGCTGCAAGTGGAACTCCTAAGCAAGGAGATGGGCTACAGTAGCCGGCAGTTCTATCGCAAGTTAAAGCCGCTCACCGACAAGTCGCCCGCTGACATCATCAAGGAGTGCCGTCTTTCCACGGCGGAACGCCTATTGGTCTCCTGTAATCTCACTATTGAGGAGCTGATGGACCGCACGGGATTTACCAATCGCAGCACTTTCTACAAGGCTTTTTCACAACGTTACGGAATGCCACCCCGTCAATATAAGCAAACAGCAGAAAAGGACATAGAGGAAGGAACGAAAATTGCTGATACTTAACGCAACTAATACTTTATTGTGTTAAGTATTGTATATAATACATGCTTGCTGGAGTAAATAGACTTTGTAAAAAAATTATATTAAAGAGTGTTTTTCTATTTGCATGTAATAGACCATCTGTTTTTGAAAACGTCTGGTAAGTTTAATTTGTATATTAAACTATATATTATAACAGCTCTTCTCTCCCATATTTAAGGGGAGGCTGATAGTTATGCCTTGCTTTATATAACTATGAAATAGGATTGGACTTGTGTCTTTTACTATCTTCCTTTATTTTTAAAGGTATAAAGATTTGGTATTATTATGGGAAATACATAACCTGTATAGTTTAAATCATATTCGGCTGGCGGTACAACTTTGGCGTGCGCATCTATTGCATTGACAATGGAATAAATGGTATTACCTCCTAACCGGGAAATGAGTCTGGAAGAACACATAAAACTGTGACAAATGATTCTACCATCCTTCTTTATAAGTATCATAAAGGAGATCCGTTCTCTTATAGTTGGCAAACTATCAATTAGCTGTCGGGGAAGTGCTTGATAAATGATGAATTGAATGGAATCCAGTTGTTTTCGGGGTATTCTATAATTATCCCAATTCTCTGAAACAAAAAGGTTCGGATCATTATTCGTTGACTTATATTCATTGGGGTGGTCTTTCCTATATTTTTTCGCCTCACTATCTTTTCCCTGAAAATAGTGCCAATAACTTCCGGCTCCTTTATGTAAAATAGTATCCTTTCCCACTCCAGCTATTTCAACCGGTATAGGAGCGTCGGACTTGTTTTCCTGCGAGTATGCCTGCAAAAAGATGCAGAACAAACTAAAAATAAGAATGTAGCTCTTCTTTTTCATAACTCTCAGTCTTTTTGTTCTCACAAGTCACATGATTTCATCCATTAGTCTGACAAAACAGCTCTCTTATCTATAGAACTCTTTTTATTGCACAGGTTCTTGTAGAGCAGCATGTATTTCTTGTACTATATATGCAAATATATGGCATTTATTCCCAAGTGTCATAGTTTTGTAGATGTTTTCTTTTGAATAAGACAAAAAATATGTAGGTGTCGCACCTTGCCTTGTTTGCTATGTTCTTGGTCTTTTCTAAAGAACAACAGACTGCCTCATTATATCGTGCGGATGAAGATATCTGTTTTTTGATGGATGATTATATATAATGAGATACTATAAGCATAGATACTGATATTTTCTATTTATAGGTTGTTTCACCTATAATTGTAGAATATAAGCTATTTCACTTATTCTTGTTTCTTTATTAGGCTTATCAATATAAAATGCATTTGTCATCTATGTCATCTTCCTGACAGAATAGTTATCACTCTTTAAAGAGTACAAACAGCGTTTTTTTGCGTCTATCTTTTATTGAAAAAGAATTGTACGAACTATAATCAAAGATCATAAGAGTGAAAAATTGTAGATGGGTGATGGGCGTTGCATGTGCGCTCTTCTTAGCGGCATGTAGCAAACAAATTGTGGAAATCAGGACTTTACCGGAAGCTTCGAACCGTGTCCTTTTTGGTGCGGGACAGTTACAGGCGACTTTAAATCAAGCAGGATATCGGACTGTGATGCAGCAAAATGTGCAACAGGATGATGCAACGCTTTCCGATTCAAAGGTCAGGAGAATATTGCTGACGGAAGTTAATGACACGACTTTGAAGAAAGAAGGATTCCGTATCAAGACTTCCGGTAATGTGACAAAGGTATCGGGTCGGGATGGAAGTGGAGTCCTTTACGGTTGTCGTGAGTTGATAGACCGGATAAAAGATTCTTCCGGCAAGCTCGACTTCCCGGAAGAATTGACCGATGCTCCTGAAATGGTCTTGCGGGGAACTTGCGTCGGACTACAAAAGACAGCATATCTACCCGGGCACAATGTGTACGAATACCCTTATACTCCTGAAAACTTTCCTTGGTTTTATGATAAGGCGCAGTGGATCAAATGCCTCGATATGATGGTGGAAAACCGGATGAATACGCTTTATCTGTGGAACGGACATCCTTTCGCCTCTCTGGTCAGGCTGAAAGATTATCCTTTTGCCGTGGAGGTGGACGATGCAACGTTTAAGAAGAATGAAGAGATCTTTTCCTTTCTGACAAAAGAAGCCGATAAACGGGGCATTTATGTCATTCAGATGTTCTACAATATCATTGTTTCAAAGCCTTTTGCCGAGCATTATGGCATCAAAACACAAGACCGTCATCGTCCCATTACGCCACTTATCAGTGACTATACCCGCAAATCCATTGCAGCTTTTATTGAAGAGTACCCTAATGTGGGATTGTTAGTGTGTCTCGGCGAGGCCATGAACACGTACGAAGACGATGTCGAATGGTTTACCAAAACCATTATTCCAGGGGTGAAAGATGGTTTGAAGGCGCTTGGACGCACGGACGAGCCTCCTATTATGTTACGTGCCCACGATACCGACTGCAAGATGGTGATTAGTGCCGCTTTGCCGCTTTATAAAAATCTGTATACCATGAATAAGTACAACGGGGAGTCCTTGACGACTTATCAACCCCGTGGTCCGTGGGCGGAGACTCACCGGGAATTAAGTGAATTGGGGAGTGTGCATATCAGCAATGTGCATATTCTGGCAAACTTGGAACCTTTCCGTTGGGGAGCACCCTATTTTATTCAGCGAAGTGTACAGGCCATGCATCAGGTTCACGGAGCAAATGCCCTGCACCTCTATCCTCAGGCTTCTTATTGGGATTGGCCTTATACGGCGGATAAGTTGAAAGACGGGCAACGGGAATATCAGTTGGACCGTAACTGGATTTGGTATAAAGCATGGGCGCGTTATGCTTGGAATTGCCACCGGGATCGTCAGGAGGAAGTGTCCTATTGGGATAAACAGTTGGGTGATTATTATGGGACGGATACCGCTACAGCGGAAAGCATACAGAATGCTTATGAGGAATCGGGAGAGATAGCCCCTAAACTGCTCCGGCGTTTCGGCATCACCGAGGGTAACCGTCAGACTTTGCTGCTGGGCATGTTCATGAGTCAGTTGGTGAATCCTTATAAATATACCATCTATCCCGGCTTTTATGAGAGTTGCGGACCGGAAGGCGAAAAGTTGATAGAATATGTGGAGAAGGAGTGGAAGAAGCAACTTCATGTGGGGGAACTACCGCTCGACATTATAGCGCAGGTCATTGCTCACGGAGATAAGGCGGTGGCTGCTATTGATGCTGCCGAGGGGAAAATAGGGAAGAACAGGGATGAGTTTGAACGGCTTCGCAACGATATGCACTGTTACCGGGAATTTGCCTACTGCTTCAACCTAAAGGTGAAAGCGGCCAAACTGGTACTTGATTACCAATGGGGGAAGAATATGAAAGACCTGTACGCCGCTTTGCCATTAATGGAGGAAAGCCTGAATCATTACCGTAAATTGGTGGATTTGACAAAAGATCACTATTTTTACGCCAATAGTATGCAAACGGCGCAACGGCGCATACCAATTGGCGGAGATGACGGGAAAAATAAAACCTGGGCGGAAATGCTGCCTTACTATGAGAAAGAACTGGAGAACTTTAAAACGAACCTTGCTTTGCTTGAAGACCGACAAAAAGGAAAGGCAACTATGACAAATGCCAAAATATCTCCTCTGTCCGCAGTTTCAGTAAACTTGTCGAATCCAATAGGAAAGGTGAAGCTGACAACAGGAGCCCGCCTGTTTTCCGATCTTCCTGATCAGAAAGTGGAGGCTTTGGCTCCTGAATTGGAAGGGCTATCGGCATTATACCTGAATGGAGATGAACAACGTCACAGAGGAACCGTGTTGAACTTCAAGTCGGCTCAGCCGGTGAAACTCTTGGTAGGTTATTTCCGGGATTATCAAAAGAAGTATGCTGCGGCTCCTAAATTGGAGACGGATGCGTCGGCGAATGATTACGGGCAGGCTGAAGCTGTGTTGAGCAATGCTGTTAGGATTACGGGGATGCCTTTGGTTGACGTACATGTCTATCATTTCCCCGCCGGGAAGCATAAGCTGTTGTTACCTAAAGGATATTTGTTGGTACTTGGCTTTACAGGTCAGGAGATTACTCCGCGTAACGGGGGACTGGCAGGTGATGAACAAAGTATAGATTGGATGTTCTATTAAATAGAAGTAAGTCATGGTGAAAAGGAATATTTTGTCGGTGTTTTTGCTGCTAACCGTTTATACGCTTTTGGCCCAGACCACAGTCTCCCGGCAGAAGATGCAGGAGGTGTACGACAAGGTCAGGACACCGTATAAATATGGATTGGCGTTGGCTCCCGAAACCAATAATTATAAGATGGACTGTCCCACGGTATTCCAAAAAGGGAATAAATGGTACATGACTTTCGTGATCTACAATGGAAGCGGAGGCAAAGATGGACGTGGCTATGAAACGTGGCTGGCGGAAAGTGATAATCTACTGGAATGGAACATCAAGGGACGTCTGCTTTCTTTCCGTGAAGGAACCTGGGATACGAATCAACGGGGTGGCTTTCCTGCGTTGCCGGATATGGAGTGGGGAGGAAGCTATGCTTTGCAACCCTATAAGGGCAACTATTGGATGACTTATATCGGAGGAGCTAACCCCGGTTATGAGACTGGACCGCTTCGCATAGGGCTGGCCTGGACCAAAGAGCAGAATTTAGGAAAGGCGGTGGAGTGGAATTCCAAGGATAAGCCTATCCTTTCTTCGAAGGATAAGGACGCACAATGGTTTGAGAATCTCACCCAGTATAAGAGTACGATCTATTGGGATAAAAAAGAAACTTTAGGCTATCCGTTTGTGATGTTCTACAATGCAGGTGGGCGGAGTCCGGAAACCCGACTGAAAGGAGAACGGATTGGCATTGCGCTTTCAAAAGACTTAAAGAAATGGAAGCGTTATTCCGGTAACCCGGTCTTTTCGCACGAAACACAGGGTACGATTACGGGGGATGCTTCAATTCAGCGGATGGGTGATTTATATGTCATGTTCTACTTTTCGGCATTTGTACCTTCAAGGACTTACAAGGCCTTCAATACGTTTGCATGCAGTTACGACCTGGTGCATTGGACGGACTGGGACGGGGAGGATTTGATTATTCCTTCCAAGGACTACGATAATTTGTTTGCTCATAAGAGCAGTGTGATTTATCACAATCAGGTGGTTTATCATTTTTATTGTGCCGTGAATAAATACAACCAGCGGGGCATTGCCGTAGCTACCAGTAAGCCGATGGGACGTTCAGCAGTCCATTTTCCCCAACCCGAAGTCAAGGGAGTAAGGAAGGTGATTGATTTGGATAAGGATTGGCAAACGGCTTTATTGCCTTCTCTCGATTGGAAGAAGGTTAATCTTCCTCATAACTGGGATGATTATTACGGATACCGCCAACTGACTCACGGCAATCTGCATGGAACGGCACTTTATACCAAGACTTTTGAAGCACCCCGCTTTGACGTTTCCAAACGTTATTTCCTGTATTTTGAAGGAGTGGGGACTTATGCCACGGTAGTGCTGAATGGAAAAGACTTCGGGCGTCATCCGGTAGGACGGACTACGCTGACTTTGGATGTTACCGATGCGATTAAACCGGGGAAGGAGAATCAGTTGGAAGTGAAAGCAGAACATCCTGAAATGATTTCGGATATGCCTTGGGTATGCGGGGGATGTTCGTCGGAATGGGGCTTTAGTGAAGGCTCCCAACCACTGGGCATCTTCCGTCCGATGGAATTGATGGTTACGGATGAGGTGCGGATTGAACCGTTCGGAGTGCATATCTGGAATGACGATCGGGCAAAGACGGTGTATGTGGAGACAGAAATTAGAAATTATGGTCCGCATGCTGCAAGTATTCAGTTGGTGAACAAACTGAACGATGCCGACGGTTTAAAAGTGTTCCGGCTGGTGAAGGATGTTACACTGGCACCGGGTGAGACCAAGGTGATCCGTCAATCGGCGGAAGTGGAGCATCCCAGCCTTTGGAGCATAGAAACTCCGTATTTGTACAGTCTGGCTTCCATGATTAAACGAAATAATAAAACAGCGGATGAGGTGACCGTACCTTTTGGCATCCGCACTTTGAGCTGGCCGGTAAAGCGTAACGACGGCGACGGACGCTTTTATTTGAATGATAAGCCGTTATTTATCAACGGGGTTTGCGAATACGAACACCTGTTCGGACAAAGTCATGCTTTCAGCCGGGAGCAGGTGGCTTCAAGAGTGAAGCAAATCAAGGCCGCAGGCTTTAATGCCTTCAGGGATGCGCATCAGCCTCATAATCTGGAATACCAACGGCTTTTGGATGAGGACGGGCTTCTTTGCTGGTCGCAATTCTCCGCTCACATTTGGTATGATACCCCGGAGTTCAGAGCGAACTTTAAACAGTTACTCCGCCAGTGGATTAAGGAACGGAGAAATTCTCCGTCGGTGGTGATGTGGGGGTTGCAGAACGAGAGTGTGTTGCCGCGTGACTTTGCAAAAGAGTGTAGTGATATAATCCGGGAAATGGATCCTACCGCCCGTGGCATGCGGGTGATTACTACGTGCAACGGAGGGGAAGGAACCGATTGGAATGTGGTGCAGAACTGGAGTGGTACGTATGGCGGAAAGCCGGAAAACTACGCGCATGAATTGGCACAACCGGATCAGTTGCTCAATGGAGAATACGGCGCATGGAGGTCAATCGGGTTGCATACCGAGCCGGGAGTATTCCAGCAGAACGGGGTATGGAGTGAAGATCGGATGTGTCGGTTATTAGAAATGAAGATTCGTCAGGCGGAGCAGGTGCGGGATAGTGTTTGCGGACAGTTCCTGTGGGTGTTCAGCAGTCACGATAATTCGGGGCGTCGTCAACCTGACGAAGGTTACCGGAAAATAGATAAAGTAGGGCCTTTTAATTATAAAGGTTTGGTCACTCCCTGGGAGGAACCTTTGGATGCCTATTACCTGTATCGTTCCACTTATGTCCCCGCGTCGAAAGACCCGATGGTTTACCTGGTTTCACATACCTGGCCGGACCGTTTCTTAAGCGGGCGGCGCAGGGGGACTATTGAAGTATATAGCAATTGTGATTCGGTGAAGCTTTATAATGATGCAGCCGGATACGTTTCTTTGGGAACCAAGAAGAGGTATGGAATTGCGGAACCGTTTACCTGGGAGAACCGGGATATTCATTACGATGTGTTGCGGGCGGTGGGCTATTACCGGGGTAAGGCGATGGCTGAAGATGTTCTGGTATTGAACGGATTGGAGCATGCTCCTCATTTTGAGGCCTTATATCGGGATGCTACTTCATTGTTGCAAGCTCAAAAAGGATATGATTACCTGTACCGCGTGAATTGTGGGGGAGATGCTTATACCGATCAGTTCGGACAGCTTTGGAGTCAGGATAATATCGCGTTATCCCATAGCTGGGGACAGGACTTTCCCGGATTGAATCCTTATCTGGGTAGCCAGCGTTCCACGAACGACCCCATAAAGGGTACGCGGGATTGGCCGTTGTTTCAGCATTTCCGCTTTGGCCGTCACCGGCTGTACTATCATTTTTCCGTACCTGATGGTGAGTACCGGGTGGAACTTTATTTCGTTGAGCCTTGGCATGGTACCGGAGGAAGTGAGAAGACAGACTGTGAGGGACTGCGTATTTTCGATGTTGCCGTAAATGACCGTACGGTGTTGGATGACTTGGACATCTGGGCGGAAGCGGGACATGACGGAGCTTTGAAGAAGGTGGTTACGGCAAAGGTTACGGGCGGAATACTGAAAATATCTTTTCCTGAGGTCAAGGCGGGAGAGGCTCTTATCTCCGCCATTGCAATTGCCCGGAAGACTTCGGAGCAAACAACTCCTTTAACGCTAAAGGCAGCTGAACAGTCTAAGAGCGGGATAGATGATGTAAATTCGGGAACGCCTGTCTTAACTCAGGAAGAAGCGAAGTGGACAACTTCTTGGAGTTGGGCAAAGGCGGATCAGGATACGCTTGCCAAAACTCCGGTGGATTTATTACCGGAGGACAAGGACGAACGGGCAACGGTGACTTATGAAGCGGAACAAGCCACGGTGCATGGAAATTATAAAAAGGTGGAAGTACGTAAACAGACCGGCATCTGCCTGATGAAAGGAACGGGAAACAGTCTGTCATGGAAGATATCCACGGGATTGGCTCAGGTTTATGCCCTCCGGTTTAAATACATGAATACCAGTGGAAAGCCTTTAAGCATACGCATACAACTCATTTCGGCGGACGGAACGATATTGAAGGATGATCAGCTTCTTTTTCCCGAAACTCCTCCGAAGTGGAAGATGGTGAGCACCACAACCGGCAGCTATATCAATGCCGGACATTATACGGTAAAGCTTTCCGGTACGGATATGAACGGTCTCTGTCTGGATGCCCTTGATGTGCAATAACGGGTTTGGAAGGGTAGAGCACATCAAGAGAATAGAAAGGAGAATGAGGTCATCAATTTGTGCTCTAAACTAAAAGCTGACAGTTACGGATACAGATTGTAGTCACAAAGGAAGTTGAAAAAGAATAAGCATGAAGTGGAGATTTATTTTAATTGGGGTATTAACCTTTTGCTCGTCCGGATTGCTTTGCCGGGCGCAACAATTGCGGGATTGGGAGAATGAACAGGTCTTTCGGATTAACCGTGAACCGGCGCGTGCCGCTTTTTTCGGTTATGAAGAACATGAAGGAGACTGTTCGTTGTCACTGGATGGGCGTTGGTTGTTTCATTGGAGTCCCACGCCGGAAGGGCGGATTAACGATTTCTATACTGTTGACTTTAAAGATGATACATGGACTGATTTCCAGGTACCTGCCAATTGGGAAAACAATGGTTACGGCACTCCCATTTATATTTCCTCCGGTTATCCTTTCAAGATTGATCCTCCACGGGTGACCAGCGAACCGAAGCTTGATTATACTACTTATAAGGAGAGAAATCCGGTGGGACAGTATCGTCGTTCGTTTGTACTTCCTGTTTCATGGAATGCCGGTGGGCAGACATTCTTGCGCTTTGATGGGGTGATGAGTGCGTTTTATGTCTGGATTAACGGTCGGCGCGTGGGCTATAGCCAGGGAAGTATGGAACCGGCGGAGTTTAATATCACGTCTTATTTGCAGGAGGGTAAGAATCAGATAGCTCTGGAGGTGTATAAATATTGCGATGGCTCTTATCTGGAAGATCAGGACTTCTGGCGCTTTGGAGGTATACAGCGTAGCGTCACTCTTTTTCATACGCCAGATGTCCGTATTGCCGATGTCACCGTACGAACTTTGCTGGACAGCGCTTATACCGATGCTTCGTTGCAGATAGATCCGTGTTTTGCTGTTGGTGGAAAAGCAACAGGTGAAGGTTATACCTTGTCTGTCCGCTTAGCCGATGCTGACGGTCAGACGGTGGTAACCTCCTCCACAGTGGTAGAACCTGTTTTGAACCTGGCACATAAAGCTTCCTTGATGAATCAATATTATCCGCAACGCGGTCCCCGTAAAATGGGCTATATCCAGTTGCCGGTTTCCCATCCTCATAAATGGACGGCGGAGACTCCTTATTTATATCATCTTTATTTATGCTTGAAGGATGCCGCCGGACATACGCAGGAGAACGTGTGCCTGAAGGTCGGTTTTAGAAGTGTGGAGATTAAAGACGGACGGATGCTGGTTAACGGCAAGCCTATTCGTTTCAGGGGGGTGAACCGTCATGAGCATGATCCGTTGACTGCGCGGGTCATGAGCAGGGAGCGCATGTTGCAGGATGTCCTTTTAATGAAACGGGCCAATATCAATGCAGTGCGTACCAGCCATTATCCCAATCATCCTTATTGGTATGAACTGTGTGACAGTCTCGGGCTTTATGTGGTGGATGAGGCTGATATTGAAGAACATGGGCTGCGGGGTACATTAGCCAGTACTCCCGATTGGAATGCCGCTTTCATGGATCGCGCCATGCGGCTGGCCGAAAGGGATAAAAATCATCCTTCAGTACTGATGTGGAGTATGGGCAACGAAAGCGGATACGGGTTTAACTTTGCCTCTATCTCCGGTTGGCTGCACGATTTTGACCCTACGCGTCCGGTACATTATGAAGGAGCGCAAGGCGTCGACGGAAAGCCGGACCCGAAGACGGTGGATGTGATCAGTCGTTTTTATCCGCGGGTGGAAGAGGAATATCTCAATCCCGGTATTCCCGAGGGAAGTGACCGGGAACGTGCGGAGAATGCACGTTGGGAACGTCTACTCGACTTGGCACGACGCACCAATGATAACCGCCCGGTTTTAGCGAGTGAATATGCGCACTGCATGGGAAATGCTTTGGGTAATCTGAAAGAGTATTGGGAAGAGATATACAGTCATCCGCGAATGCTGGGAGGCTTCATCTGGGACTGGGTGGATCAGGGACTCTATAAGAAACGTCCCGATGGTCGGATTGAAGTGGCTTATGGTGGTGACTTTGGCGATTACCCCAACCTAAAGGCTTTCTGCCTGAATGGTGTGGTGCGAAGCAACCGCGAAATCACTCCTAAGTATGAGGAGGTGCGGAAAGTCTACTCACCTGTTGCTTTCCGTTTGTTGGATGCTGTTCCGGTTTCTTCTTTATTGGCAGCAAAAGCAATAAAGGCGGGCTCTGTGGCTTCGTTGAAGTTGCGGATCATTAATCGCAATGCTCATATTGGTTTGGAAGGTTACCGTTGTTTGTGGAGTATTACTGTGGACGGGAAGGTCAGCAAGCAGGGGGAGCTTGCTTTACCCTGTGTGATGCCCGGTGACAGTGCAAGCATTTCACTACCTTCGGTCATAAGGAACTTCTCCGCTTCATACGATAGTGATGTCCGTTTGCTTTTCCGCCTAGTCTTACGGAATGACTGTGCATGGGCAAAGGCTGGTTATCAGATTGCCTGGGAACAGTTCAGCCTTCAACAGGGGATGCTTCCCCAATCGGACTTGAAGAATAAAGGGAAATTAAAGGTTGAAGAAAGGGAAAGCGACAGGAAGCTTCTATCTCCTTCCGATAATCTGGAGACTGTTGCATTAAAGCATACGACGAGGAATAAAGTTCAGAAAGATACATCGGAAGGAAGGACTACGGTTTTTAAAGATAAAGGTATAATTAGGAGAAAGGCAAAGCCGGGTTTAACGGTGAAAGGAAATAACTTCTCAGCTGCTTGGAATGTTGCTCATGGCACATTGGTCTCCTTAAAGTATGGTACTCGTGAGCTGTTGACAGAGGCTCCCGTTACCCAGACTTTCCGTGCACCGACGGATAATGATAAGGGCTTTGGCAATTGGTTGGCAAAGGACTGGATAGTGTCCGGTCTGGATCAACCGAAGCGTGAGTTACAATCGTTCACTCATCGTTTTCGTGAAGACGGTGCTCTCGTGGTGAAAGCGGTCATTGTCGATCAGTATAAGAAGGGAAGCATGTTAACGCAAATGGTTTATACGGTTATTGCCGATGGAACAATTGATGTACAGTGCCATTTTATTCCTCAGGGTGACTTACCCGAACTTCCCCGCATCGGATTAACAATGGGAGTGTCAGGAGCGTATGATCAGTTTACTTGGTACGGATATGGACCGCAGGAAACTTATCCCGACCGTAAGAGTTCCGCTACCATAGGACTATGGAAGGGGACAGTTGCCGAACAATATACGCATTATCCCCGTCCGCAAGATGGTGGAAATAAGGAAGGAGTTAGTTTCTTAACCTTAACGAATGCTGCTGGAAAAGGATTGAAAGTAGAAGCATTAGAGCAGCGGATTTCCGCTTCGGCATTACCTTATACTGCGCAAGATCTTGCACAAACCGCTCATGATTGTGATTTGGTTCCACGTAAAGAGGTAATTCTTAATCTGGATGCAGCGGTCTTAGGATTGGGCAATAGCAGTTGCGGTCCCGGAGTTCTGAAGAAATATGCAGTGGAAAAGAAAGAGCATGATTTGCATATCCGGCTGAGCAGGGTACGGTGAAATTTAACATAATCAATATATAAATAGAGCAATAATGGGCAGCAAATCAAGAAAACGATACTTCCTTTTGGTGTGGATTCTCTTATTGGGAATGGTGAATACGACAGATGCAAAGAATGCGGTTCCTGTCACTCAGCGGTACTATTTATCCGGGCATGGATGCGATGATATGGTGCAATGGGATTTCTTTTGTACCAAGGGACGTAATGCTGGTAAGTGGACTAAGATTGGCATACCTTCCTGTTGGGAGCTACAAGGCTTCGGACAGTTTCAGTATGGTATCCGTTTCTATGGGAAACCTTTCCCTGAAGGCATTGCCGATGAAAAGGGCTTGTATAAATATGAGTTTGAAGTGCCCGAACAATGGCGGGGAAACCGGATTGATCTGATCTTTGAAGCTTCGATGACTGACACAGAGGTGAAAGTCAACGGTGTAAAAGCCGGAAGCAAACATCAGGGGGCTTTCTATCGCTTTTCGTATGACGTGACCGATCTTTTGAAATATGGCGGAAAGAATCTGTTGGAGGTAACGGTAAGCAAGGAGAGTGAGAATGCCAGTGTAAACCTGGCGGAACGCCGGGCCGACTATTGGAACTTCGGAGGAATCTTTCGTCCGGTATTTCTGGAAGTCAAGCCAGCTCTGAATATTCGCCGGATAGCTATTGATGCCAAAGCCGATGGAAGTTTCCGGGCGGACTGCTATTTGAGCAGTGCCGTGGAGGGAATGAAATTACGTACGGTGATTTATTCGGCTACGGGTAAAAAAATACAGGAAACGGAAGTCCCTGTCAGAGCGGGAAGTGATTGGGCTGTGGCTACGGCTACGGTGATGAATCCTTTGTGCTGGACGGCGGAAACGCCTAACCGGCATAAGGCGGAGTTTACGTTACTTTCTGGTGAAGGTGAGGCTTTGCATTGCGATACGGAATACTTCGGGTTCCGTAGCATAGAAGTTCGCCCCAGCGATGGGCTCTATATCAATGGAGTCCGGGTGAATATCCGGGGAGTAAACCGTCATAGTTTCCGTCCGGAAAGTGGACGTACGTTAAGTAAAAGCAAGAATATTGAGGACGTGCTCTTGATTAAGAGCATGAATATGAATGCAGTCCGATTGTCTCATTATCCTGCCGATCCTGACTTCCTGAATGCTTGTGATTCCCTCGGGCTCTATGTGATGAGTGAACTGGGAGGTTGGCACGGAAAATATGATACGCCTACGGGTGCTGTGCTGGTTAAGAGTATGGTGGAGCGGGATGTAAATCATCCTTCCATTATTTGGTGGAGCAATGGTAATGAGCAGGGATGGAACACGGAACTGGACGGTGAATTTGGAAAGTATGATCCGCAGAAGCGTCCGGTGATTCATCCGCAAGGCAATTTCGGTGGCTTTGAAACGATGCACTACCGCTCGTATGGCGAGAGTCAGGAGTACATGAGGAAACCGGAAATCTTTATGCCTACCGAGTTCCTGCATGGATTGTATGACGGCGGTTTGGGTGCCGGTTTGTGGGATTACTGGGAAATGATGCGGAAGCATCCCCGTTGTGCGGGAGGTTTCTTGTGGTCCTTTGCCGATGAAGGGGTGAAGCGTGTAGACAGAGACGGCTTCATTGATAATCAGGGTAATTATGCAGCGGATGGTATCGTAGGGCCTCATCATGAAAAGGAAGGAAGTTATTATACCATTAAGCAGGTGTGGTGTCCCGTGCAAGTGATGAATACCGGGCTGACTAAGGCTTTCGACGGGACTCTCCGTGTGGAGAACCGTTATGATTTCCTGAACCTGAATACCTGTAAGTTTGAATGGAAGTATGTGTCTTTCCCTTCGGTCTTGGAAGAAGGTACGGTTAAGATCTTAAAAGAGGGGGAAACTTCCGGTGGTGCGATTCCTCCCCATGAGGCTGGAACGGTGAAGATTCCGGCTGCGGTAAAAGGGGCTGATGCTTTACTCGTGAAAGTGCTTGATGGTTCTAATCAGGAACTGTTTACCTGGACTTTGCGTCTTGCCTCTCCGATGGAGATTCCCGTATCAGCAGGGAAAGAGTTGGCTATTGCTTCGCCAATGTCTTTCCGGCAAAAGTCCAAAACCAAATCGGAATATAAGGAAACAGACGATCAGAACCCGAAAGAGCTTCGACAAAGCATTGCTAAAGTGAAGTCGGAGTATAAGGAAGCGGAACCGGTATACAAAGAAACGGTGCCGGGTTACGAGGGAACAGAGCCGGAGTACAGAGGAACGGTGCCGGAGTATCAAGAGACGGCGGAAGAGATTATAGCCAAGGCCAACGGGCATGAATATACCTTTGATAAGAAGACCGGCTTCCTGAAAGAAGTCAAAGCGGGAGGAAGGAAGATCAGCTTCTCCAACGGGCCTCGTTTCATCGCAGCCCGGAGGGCGGACCGTTCGCTCGATCAGTTTTATAATCACGATGATAAGCAGGCCAAGGAAAAAGACCGTACATATACGGAATTTGCAGACGCAGGTGTTTTTGCAGGCTTTGAGGTGAAAGCACACAAAGACCGGTTGAGCATTGTTGCCCGTTACAAGCTGGGCGATTTTGACTGTGCGGACTGGACACTCTTTGCAGATGGAACTTTGGCATTGGACTATACGTATAATTTCTCCGGTGTAGTGGACTTGATGGGAATTTGCTTCGACTATCCCGAAGAAATGGTACAAAGTAAAGAATGGCTGGGTGACGGTCCGTATCGTGTTTGGCAAAACCGGGTACGTGGTCCACAATATAGCCTTTGGAGAAATGATTATAACGATCCCATACCGGGCGAGAGTTTCACTTATCCCGAATTTAAAGGCTACTTTGCTCATGTCTCCTGGATGAAGCTGCATACTTCGGAAGGCGTTATCAGCCTGGTCAATGAAACACCTGACAGTTATGTCGGGGTTTATCAGCCGCGTGATGGCCGCGACCGGTTGCTCTATACCCTGCCGGAGAATGGCATTTCCGTTTTAAATGTTATCCCAGCCGTACGTAATAAAGTGAATGCCACCGATTTATGCGGACCTTCTTCACAGCCCAAATGGGTAAGCGGCCCCCAGCACGGGAGGATTATCTTCCGTTTTGAAGGAAAGTAGTTTACCACTTCTGCGCATACTAAATCCCTAACAAGAGGACACTATACCTTATTTATTGAAGATAGTGTCCTCTTTTGTTTTGCAACCAAAGAAAATCTATTTACCTTTATAGCATAAGACGTACGAGATGCACATGTTGTATATCGTGACATGTATATATTGTGATGTATGACATGCAGATCTCGTGCATGCTTTCCCTTAAAGAAAAAAGGGTTAGAACAGAACATAAAACAAGAAAGCAATATGGGACTGATTTATTTGGTACGAAGGAAGAAGTTCCGGGCGCTTAGTGGTGTCCGTGAACTCTATTATGCCGTACAACGAAAGTTGCAGGTACGCGGGGGCAGCACAGAGCGCGACCTTGCTCATAGATTGGCTGCGCGTAGCGGACGTAGCGAAGGGGATGTGTTGGGCGTATTAACCGATCTTCCGAAGGCTATTAAAGAGATTATGCTGGAAGGCGGCTCTGTGACCATTAAAGGGTTGGGTACATTCCAGACCGCTCTCACGAGCGAGGGGTGCGAGTATCCTGATGATGTCACTCCCGGCAAGGTACGTCTTTCCAAGATTTACTTTGTTCCCGATCGTACGCTCTTCCATCAGTTGGAACAGGAAATGTCTTTCTATCGTTATCCGCTTAGCAAGTATTTCCCAAAGGAATTGTTACGTAAGGAAACCATTGATGAAGAAAGCAAGGAGTAGAGGCAGATGACTCTCCTCTACTAAGGGCAAGTTCAAACTATTTTAGACTGTTGCCTTCTCGAGTGAAGAAAGGTATTCACGGTCTACGCTGGCACCAAGTCCGGGAGCATCGGGTACAGTGACTTCACCATGCGGGCCGTACGTTATTCCCCCTACTACCGGATCTTCCACAAACATCAACGGAGTATCAAAGTCGTAATATTGAACCAAGTCACTGGTTAGTGCCAGATGAGCGGATGCGGTGAAAGCCAGTCGTGATTCGAGGAACCCTCCGATTTGAATCCGTGTTTTGTTCTTCTTCGCAACATCAATAATCTTCATTGCATCATAAATGCCTCCCGATTTCCCTAACTTGATATTAATCATATCACAGGCTTCCAACTGTTCCAATCTGGCGGCATCATGATGATTGCTACACGACTCGTCCGCCATGATCGGGATGGGACTTTGTTTACGTATGCGGGGCAACTCCATGAAATCCCACCGGGGTATGGGCTCTTCGCAAAGTTGTATGTGGTAAGGTTGCATAGCTTCAAGAATATCCACCGCTTCATGGGCATTCCAGCCTTGGTTGGCGTCGATGCGTAAAGGTAATTCCATACCAATTGCTTCACGAATCATTCGGATGCGCTCTACGTCGGCAGCTTTTGATCCGCCTACTTTTATTTTGATAATCTGGAAACCTCTTTCTTTTATGGATAGGGCATCTTTAGCCATTTTGTCGGGATCGCCGATGCTTACCGTATAATCGGTTTGTAACTCTTTCCCCTTCTTTCCTCCCAGAAATTGGTATAAAGGCTTTTCTGCATGTTGTGCGGCAATATCGTACAGCGCAATGTCAAAAGCGCTTTTTATACTCGCATTACCAAATATGGTCTTGTCCATCGCCAGCGTGCACCCTTCAATATCGAGTGCGCTTTTCCCTTTCAGCGCTTGTGTCAGGTATTGGGCGACAATGAAGCAAGTATCCATGCTTTCTCCGTTGATTGACATAAAGGGACTGCATTCACCGAATCCGCTGATGCCTTCGCGGGTATGAATGACAACCACTACATTCTCGGCATGTGTAAGAGGACCCAAAGAAATGACGAATGGTTCTTTCAGCTTAATGGGGGATTTGAAGATTTCAACTTCGCTGATAATCAATTCTGCTGCTTTCATTTTTACGTTTTGAGTTTGTTATAGAGCTAAAATCCGTTTCAAAAGAACGCTTGTCTCTTTTCATGATTATCATGAAGATTAACATCATTTGGTCTTCTTCTTCTGACTTTATCTGCCTTTTTGCAATCTCTATTGTGTGTAGCTAATAAATATGTCGATATATCCGGCAAATATATAACATTTCCTTGGAAAGCTGTTTAAAGTCACAACAAATGTTGCGTTAGTGGGTACAATTGTTTACCTTTCCCGTCTCTTTGAATAGAACTGTGACCATGAATAACACTAAAACATATATACTACTGTTTCTATTTCTTTGGGTATCTTGTGGAAAAGTCTTTTCACAGGAGGAGATCCGTAATCATTTTCTGCATCCCACGGAGGAAGCAAAACCCTGGACGTTCTGGTATTGGATGTACGGAGCCGTTTCACAAGAAGGGATTAAGGCCGACTTGGAAGCGATGAAGGAAGTCGGTTTGGGCGGTGCTTATTTGATGCCGATCAGGGATTCTTCACGCTGGCCGCATTATCCGGGAGCCGTTAACCAACTCTCTCCCGGGTGGTGGGAAAGGGTACGTTATAGTATGGAGGTAGCGGATAGTCTGGGATTGAAACTCGGCTTGCACATTTCAGATGGTTTTGCTTTGGCTGGCGGTCCGTGGATCACTCCGCAGGAATCCATGCAAAAGGTGGTTTGGAAAGATACCCTTGTTGCGGGAGGAGAAATTAAACATTTGCTGCTGCCTCATCCCGAAGCTTACGAGGGGTATTATGAAGATATTGCTTTATTGGCTTTGCCGGTGAAGGGGAAGAATACGGGGCTTTATGCCGATACGGGTTCATTGCCGGCTTACCGGGTGTCTTGCGGTGAAGTCGTTGCCGGTACGGAAGCAGCAGGCGGGAAAGGTGTTTCCATTGCAGAGGACGGAACCATTCGCTCGTCCGTACCTTGCTGGATACAATATGAATATCCGCAACCCTTTACTTGTCGTAATGTTGAGATTGCTCCTGCGGGAAATAATTATCAGGCGCAGCGGTTGAAAGTGATGGTTAGTGATGACGGCGTACATTTCCGTTTGGTCACGCAGTTGGTGCCCGCTCGTCAGGGTTGGCAGAATACGGATGCGAATGTGACTTATGCTTTACCTCCTGTGACAGCCCGTTATTTCCGCTTTTACTGGGATCCTGCGGGAAGCGAACCGGGAAGCGAAGATATGGATGCCGCGAAGTGGAAACCGAATTTAAAAATCAAAAAGATTATTCTGCATACCCTGCCCCGTCTCAATCAATGGGAAGGTAAAACCGGATTGGTTTGGCGTGTGGCTGCACGGACCACAGCGAAGGAAATAGCTCCGGAAGATTGTGTACGTAAGGAAGAAGTTATTGATCTGACTTCAAAGATGAAAGACGGGATATTGTCCGTGCGCCTTCCTGCGGGAAAATGGCGGTTGCTCCGTATGGGGCATACTTCTACGGGGCATACGAATGCCACCGGGGGAGGAGGCAAGGGATTGGAATGTGATAAGTTCAGTGAGGCGGCTGTGAAAAAGCAGTTTGAACATTGGTTCGGTGCTACTTTCTCGAAAGTGGATGCCACACTGGCTCACCGGGTACTCCGGTATATACATGTAGATAGCTGGGAATGCGGTAGTCAGAATTGGAGTACTTGCTTTCCGGCTGAGTTCAAACAAAGAAGGGGATATGATTTAAGGTCTTATCTTCCTCTATTGGCGGGCATTCCGATAGACAATGTCCTGGAGTCGGAGAAGGTACTTCGGGATGTACGGACTACCATTTCGGAACTGGTGGCGGATGTCTTTTATAAGACGCTGGCAAAGTTATCCAAAGAATACGGATGCGAATTGTCTGCTGAATGTGTGGCTCCTACCATGGTGAGCGACGGTATGTTGCACTATCAGTTGGCAGACCGCCCGATGGGTGAATTTTGGCTGAATAGTCCGACGCACGACAAACCGAATGATATGCTTGATGCGGTAAGCGGGGCGCATATTTATGACAAGAAGATTATACAGGCCGAAGGATTTACCGAACTCAGAGGTACGTGGAATGAAACTCCTGCTATGTTGAAGACTTTGCTCGACCGGAACTATGCTTTGGGATTCAATAAATTGTTCTTTCATGTCAATGTGCATAATCCTTATATGAACCGCAAGCCGGGAATGACGCTGGATGGCATCGGGCTGTTCTTTCAGCGGGATCAGACATGGTGGAAGAACGGGGCGAAGGCGTTGGTGGATTATGTGACCCGTTGCCAAACGCTGCTTCAATACGGACGTCCGGTAGCGGATATTGCGGTCTTTACGGGAGAAGAGATTCCACGGCGTGCCGTCTTACCGGAACGTTTAGTGCCTTCCTTGCCGGGGCTCTTTGGCAAGAAGCGGGTGGAGAGTGAGCGGGTGCGTCTGGCAAATGTGGGCGAACCACTTTGCGAACAACCGGTGGGAGTGATTCATGCTGCTAATATGGTGAATCCGGCCGATTGGGTGAATGTGTTGCACGGCTACGCTTACGATTCGTTTAACAGGGATGCTTTACTCCGGTTGGCTAAGGTGGAGAATGGTTCTATTACTTTACCGGGAGGTGCTGCTTATAAAGTTCTGGTATTACCTCTGCCGCGTCCGATGTGTCCCGACAGTCTTCCCTTATCCCCGGAAGTACAGGCTAAAGTGGATAAATGGCAAAAAGCGGGAGTGTTGATACCCCGTTTACCTTATGAGGAAGCAGACTTCTCTGCGTACGGTTTGGAACCTGATGTACTTGTACCCGATGGTGTGGCATGGACGCATCGCCAAGGGAAAGAGGCGGATATTTACTTTATCTCCAACCAGCTTGCAGAAGAACGTTCGTTTACAGTGAGCTTGCGGGTTTCCGGTAGAGAGCCTGAATTATGGAATCCGCTTACGGGAGAGATTCTTGAAGCGGCTCATTGGAAGGTAGTGAACAGTCGTACAAATCTAAAAGTAGACTTGGCGGCAAATGGCTCGGTGTTTATTGTATTACCCGTGAAGGAGACTTCTACCAGGAAAGTGCAAAAGGAGAAGAAGGGACAAGAACCTGTAAGATTAAGGTATTCTAAACAAAAAACTATATCAGCCTTGCAAAAGAAGCAAGAGCTCGTGAGCGTGAAAGAACTAGGTAATGCTCCGTGGACCGTGGATTTCCCTTTGATTGGGGAGACGGTGGAGAAAGACAGTTTGTTTGACTGGTCACGTTCAGGTAATAAGCGGATTAAATATTATTCCGGTACGGTGACTTATCGTAAAAACTTTGAATGGAAAGCGGATGCCGGAGGACAAGTATTCCTTTCGCTGGGTAAGGTTTGTGATGTGGCGGCAGTTTGGGTGAACGGACAAAATTGTGGTACGGTATGGACAGCCCCTTATCGGGTTGATATTACCAAGGCATTGAAAAGAGGAACGAATCAATTGTGTATTGAAATCAGCAATACGTGGGCTAATGCCATTAACGGGGCGGATCAGGGAAAAGCTCCGTTTGAGGGTATCTGGACTAATACGCAATACCGGATGAAAGAGAAAACGTTGCTTCCTGCGGGACTGCTTGGCCCGGTCCGGTTAATTGAAACCGTTTGGTCTCGTGCAGCTGTATTGAAGAGTAGCAATTGACTGAAGAACTGGGCTTGTGTAAGGTGGCATAAAGGCTAATAATAAAGAGGTGTAATTGATTGAAAGATCATAAGATATTAAACAGATAAGAAGATGGATGTAAAACATGTTTTAACGAGAACAATGGTTGCCTCATTTATCCTGTTAATGGGGGTTGTTGCAAAAGCGGAAGTGAAATTGCCGGCTTTCTTTGCAAATGGTATGGTGATGCAGCGGCAAAGTCATGCTAATTTATGGGGAACGGCCCGGGTCAACAAACTAGTTATCGTAACTACCGGATGGAATGGCAAACAATACCGGACAAAAGCGGATGCTTCCGGCAAATGGAAGCTTGCGGTACCGACACCCGCAGCCGGAGGACCTTATACCATTTCGTTTAATGATGGTGAAGTGGCCACCTTAAATGATATTTTGATTGGAGAAGTATGGCTCTGTTCAGGACAAAGCAATATGGAGATGCCGATGAAGGGATTCAAGAATCAACCTGTTGAAGGTTCGAATATGGATATTTTGAAGAGTCGGAATCCTAATTTGCGTTTGTTTACGGTGAAACGTCATTCTACTTTTCTACCTCAGGAAGATGTTAGTGGACAATGGCAGGAGGCGACTCCCTTGTCGGTCGCTGAATTTAGTGCCACGGCTTACTATTTTGGGCGGTTGGTGCAGGAAATGCTTCATGTTCCCGTAGGGCTGATTGTTGCTGCATGGGGCGGTTCCGCTGCTGAGGCTTGGATGACCGCAGATATGTTGAAAGCTTTTCCCGATGCAAAAATACCACAGTCGGAAGCAGACATCAAGTCGAAGAACCGGACTCCTACCGTACTTTATAACGGGATGCTCCATCCGCTTATCGGCTTAACGATCAAAGGGGTGATTTGGTATCAGGGAGAGGATAACTGTAACCGGGCACAGACTTATGCGGATATGTTTACTACGCTCATTAAAGGTTGGCGTGCAGCATGGAATCAGGGGGATTTTCCTTTCTACTATTGTCAGATTGCTCCTTATGATTACGGGCTGATTACTCAGAAAGGACAGCCGGCTATTAATTCGGCTTATCTCCGTGAAGCACAGGCTAAGGTGGAATTCCGTGTACCGAATAGTGGTATGGCCGTACTGCTGGATGCCGGATTGAGAACAGGTATTCATCCCCGGAAAAAGGAAATAGCAGGAGAGCGGCTGGCTCTATTGGCTCTAAGTAAAACTTATGGCTTTGAAGGGGTTAGCGGTGATAGTCCCTATTATGACGGTTTGACTGTTCAGGGAGATACGGCAATGGTACATTTTGGGCGTGCTCCGATGTGGATCACCTGTAAAGGTGGCTTTGAATCCAAACTCTTTACTGTGGCTGGTTCCGACAAAGTATTCCATCCGGCTAAAGCTTGGGTGGTACGGAGTAAGATATACGTAAAGAGCGAAGAAGTACCTCATCCGGTGGCAGTACGCTATGCTTTCGAAAATTATGTAGACGGAGATTTATACGGTGGAAACGGACTGCCGGTTTCTTCTTTCCGCACGGATGATTGGTGATTGGAACAGTTGTTACTCAACGGAAAGAGAAGATTAAGATTTGAGTAAGATAATGATAAAACTTTTTTGGCTTCAAACAAAAAACAGTCTACCTTCAATCTTTTGGGTACTTTGATTGAAAGAACAATCAAAGAAGAGAAAGTAAGGAGAAGATGAGAATGAATAAGAAATAAGAAAAGGAAATAGGGAGACCGGGATGAAAAAGCTCTTTTCAATAGTTCTATTAGTAATTATTGGCGTGCAGGTTCTTTGGAGCCAGCATGCCAATCTCGTTTGGGATAGTCCCGGTAATAATTCTTCAGAATCAATGCCCTGTGGCGGAGGCGACATCGGACTGAATGTCTGGGTGGAGAAGGGTGATCTGCTTTTTTATATCAGTCGTAGCGGAACGTTCGATGAAAACAATACTATGCTTAAATTGGGGCGTGTAAGAATACGCTTTTCTCCCAATCCTTTTTTGCATGCCGATGATTTCCGGCAGGAACTAAAGCTGAATGAGGGTTATGTGCAGATTTCCGCAAAGGGAGTGACTGCTGATATATGGGTGGATGTTTTTCATCCGTTGATTCATGTGGAGTTATCAGGTAAACGTGCGTTAAGTGCGGATGTTTCTTATGAAAGTTGGCGTTACGAAGATCGCCCTATTCGCAAGGGTGAGGGGCAGCAGTGTTCCTATAAATGGGTGGCTTATCCGGGACTGACTACTACAAGGGATTCAATCCGGGCTGAAAAGGATGGGCTTATCTTTTATCATCGCAATCCGGCAGCAACGGTCTTTGATGTGGCTGTCAAGCAACAAGGTCTGGAAGAAGTGAAGTCGCAGTTAAAGAACCCGCTGCGTTGGTTGACTTTTGGCGGTGAATTACGGGGAAATCATCTTCATTATGCCGGAACAAGCAAAGGAGAGTATGCCGGAACAGCTTATAAAGCCTGGCACTTCTGTAATCAAAAGCCGGTACGACGGCAACAGATCCTAATCGCTTTACATACGCAGCAAACCGAAAAGGTTACGGTATGGGAATATCATCCCGAATGGCAAAAGTTGAATTACTCGAAGGATAAAAAACAATCGCAGGCGTGGTGGCGGACTTTTTGGCAGCGAAGCTTTATCAGAGGTAAAGGAGAAGCCGAAAAGATTACCCGTAATTATACCTTGTTCCGTTATATGCTGGGGTGTAATGCGTATGGTAGTGCACCAACCAAGTTCAATGGCGGACTGTTTACGTTTGATCCTTGTTATGTGGATAAAAAGCAGCATTTTACATCGGACTTCCGTAAATGGGGCGGTGGAACGATGACCGCTCAAAACCAGCGCCTTGTTTACTGGCCGATGCTGAAAAGCGGGGATGCCGATTTGATGACTCCGCAGTTCCGTTTCTATTCGGAAATGCTGGGGAATGCGGAGCTTCGCAGTAAGGTATATTGGAATCATAAGGGAGCATGCTTTGCCGAACAGTTGGAGAACTACGGCTTGCCAAATCCCGCCGAATATGGATTTAAACGTCCCGGTTATTTCGATAAGGGAGTGGAATACAATGCCTGGTTGGAGTATGAATGGGATACCGTATTGGAGTTTTGCCTGATGATCTTGGACACAAAGGACTATGCTGGTGAGGATATTACGGCTTATATGCCTTTGATTGACAGTGCACTGGACTTTTTTGATGAACATTACCGGTATTTGGCAAGGCATCGGGGAAGGAAAGAATTGGACGATCAGGGACATTTGATATTGTTTCCGGGATCGGCTTGTGAAACGTATAAAATGACCAATAACGCAGCAAGCACCATTGCGGCATTGCGTAAAGTACTACAAACGTACGGAAAGAAGATGGAAATGTTACAACGGATTCCGCCGATTCCACTGCGTTGTGTAGATGGTAAAGAGGTGATTGCACCGGCTAAAACCTGGGAGCGGGTCAATAATGTGGAAACGCCACAGCTTTATCCGGTCTTCCCGTGGCGGATATATGGAGTGGGACGCGATAGCTTGCAAGTGGCCCGGAATACCTATTGGCTGGATGAGGATGCGTTGAAGTTCCGTGATTTCAAGGGTTGGAAACAGGATAATATTTGGGCGGCTTGTTTGGGATTGACGGAAGAAGCAAAGCGACTTGCTTTGTTAAAGCTAGCTGACGGTCCATATCGCTTTCCTGCTTTCTGGGGACCGGGATTTGACTGGGCACCCGATCATAACCGCGGTGGAAGCGGCATGATTGGTTTGCAGGAGATGCTGTTGCAAACCGTGGGAAAGCGAATACTTTTGTTTCCTGCATGGCCGCGGGAGTGGGATGTGCATTTCAAACTTCATGCTCCCGGACAAACGACGGTGGAGGCAAAGCTGGAATCGGGCAAGGTGACTTTTTTAAAAGTGACTCCCGAATCCCGTCGGAAAGATGTTGAACTAATGCTAAACAACTAATGAATAGAACTATGAATTGTATTGGAGTGGGAAAACTTCGTTTTATGAATAAGATCAATGTCCGCTTTCCTTTTGTTTCTGCGGAAAAAGGAGGAAAGAGTTTGCTGATGTTTTTGTGGGCGGTCTTACTTGTTCTTCCCGGTTATGCTGCGGATCGTGTACCGGAGGCATCGGTTGCCGGATTGATCCCATTACCGGGATCGGGAAGGGCTGTTTATGACTTTAATCCCGGTTGGCGCTATTTCAGGGGAGATGCGGAAGGAGCTTACAAGAAGGATTTTAATGATGCATCATGGACCATTGTTTCCACTCCGCATACGGTGCAACTGGAACCGGCTGAAGCCAGTGGATGCCGGAACTATCAGGGTGTGGCATGGTATCGTAAGCATTTTGTTGTACCTGCCGACATGAAAGGTAAACAAGTCAGTGTCTATTTTGAAGCTGTAATGGGCAAGCAGGAAATCTATTTAAACGGGCATTTGCTGAAGAAACATCTGGGAGGCTACTTACCGTTTTCGGTGAATCTGACGGAGCAGGGTGTACAAGCGGGTGACTCTTGTGTGCTGGCGGTGAAGGCGGATAATCGGGATGATAAAACTTTTCCTCCCGGTAAGCCGCAATATGCATTGGATTTTGCTTATCACGGAGGAATCTATCGGGATGTCTGGCTGATTGGTAAGTCTCCCGTGGCAATAACCACTGCTGTGGAAGCGGGTAAGGTAGCCGGTGGCGGAGTATTTGTTCACTATGCCGATATAACGGATAAAAGCGCTTGGGTTTATGTAGATACGGAAGTAAAAAATAGTGGACGGCTTCTCAGTCACGTTGCGGTGGAGACTGTTTTGCTTGATGCGGCGGGGAATAAGATCGGTCGGCGTGAAGGTAAAATTCAGTTGAAGCCGGGTGAGTGCATCACGGTCAGGCAAAAGATCAAGGTGAATCATCCATCTTTATGGTCACCGGACAGTCCTTATTTATACCGGATTCAATCACGGGTAAAGGAGGGTCGTAAAATTGTGGACGGAGGAGTTACCCGCATTGGAATAAGGAAAGCCGAGTTTAAGGGGAAGGAGGGCTTTTGGTTGAATGGAAAGCCTTTCGGACAACTGATCGGAGCTAACCGTCATCAGGACTTTGCTTATGTAGGCAATGCGTTGCCTAATTCCCAGCAGTGGCGGGATGTAAAGAGGTTGCGGGATGCTGGATGCCGGATTATTCGTACAGCCCATTATCCGCAGGATCCGGCGTTTATGGATGCTTGCGATGAATTGGGCATGTTTGTCATTGTGGCTACTCCGGGTTGGCAGTATTGGAATAAAGATCCTGAATTTGCCAAGTTGGTGCATAAGAATACCCGGATGATGATTCGCCGGGATCGTAATCATCCGTCGGTCTTGATGTGGGAACCGATTTTGAATGAGACCCGTTATCCGCTTGATTTTGCTTTGGAAGCGCTGCAGATTACCAAAGAGGAATATCCTTATCCGGGACGTCCGGTAGCGGCTGCCGATTTGCATTCGGCAGGAGTGAAAGACAATTATGATGTGCTTTACGGATGGCCGGGAGATGAACGTAAGAATAAGGTGGAACAGTGCATCTTCACCCGGGAGTTCGGGGAAAATGTGGACGATTGGTATGCACACAACAATAATAACCGGGCGAGCAGGAGCTGGGGGGAACATCCCATGTTGGTACAAGCGCTTTCGCTGGCAAAAAGCTATGATGAAATGTATCATACGGACGGACAGTTTATCGGTGGTGCTCAGTGGCATCCGTTTGATCATCAGCGGGGTTATCATCCCGATCCTTACTGGGGTGGTATATTCGATGCTTTTCGCCAGCCGAAGTATGCTTATTATCTATTCCGCAGTCAGTCTTCACCTTTCTTACATGTACCTTTGGTGGATGTTGGTCCGATGGTCTACATTGCGCACGAGATGACACAGTTCTCGGACTCGGATGTCGTAGTCTTTAGTAATTGCGATTCAGTCAGACTGTCTATTTACGACGGTGCGAAAAGCTGGATACAACCGGTGGTTCATGCTAAGGGGCACATGCCCGATCCGCCTGTTGTGTTTCATCATGTTTGGGACTTTTGGGAAGCCCGTCAACACAGTTACTTTGAGAAGAACTGGCAAAAGGTGAATATGGTGGCTGAAGGAATTATTGATGGGAAGGTGGTATGCAGCATGAAAAGGATGCCGTCCCGCCGCTCCACTAAATTACGCCTGAAAGTAGACCGGTTGAACTGCCCTTTGATGGCAGACGGTTCGGACTTTATTGTTGTTGTGACGGAAGTTACCGATGATAGTGGCAACGTGCGCCGGTTGGCAAAAGAGAATATTGTTTTCAGTGTGGAGGGTGAAGGCAGGATTATCGGTGATGCAACTATCGGAGCCAATCCGCGTGCTGTGGAATTTGGATCAGCTCCGGTGCTCATTCGCTCTACCCGTACAGCCGGGAAGATAATAGTAAAAGCGCGGGTGCAGTATGAAGGCATACATGCTCCTGCTTCGACTGAAATTGAATTTGAAAGCGTACCGGCTACATTACCATTTTGCTATTCCGAAGATGAATTTGCTACGACTGGGAATAATGAGAGCTGTTCGCACAATAATAGTTCGATTGAGAGCAAGATTCCCGTTACAACAGTTCAGTCGGAATCCAAAGACGCAGCTAAAAAGACCTTGTCTGAGGATGATAAACGTAAATTGTTGAATGAAGTGGAGAAGCAGCAGACTGAATTTGGAAAGAATTAACTAGGGGAACAGTCACTTTGCAATTTGGTTGCATCTTTCTATTCGTATGTTTGCAGCGAAATAAAGAAAGATGTATATATGGAATGTTGTTGCTGTCAAAATGGAAATCGTCCGGTTGACGATTCTAATCATAACCGCAAGGCTGCTTGCGGATGCAATACGGAACAAGGAGAATCGGATTTTACGCTGTTCTCCTTTATAAAAGAATATTGGAAACCTTTACTTTCCTTACTGATGCTGCTTGGTGGCATTGTGATGAAAGGTTTGGAAGTCAGTGCATTTTCTTCCGGCTACGTTTCCCTGTTTTGGTATATCATAGCCTATTTGCCGGTTGGGTTGCCGGTGCTGAAAGAAGGTTGGGAACGTATCTGCGGGAAGGATTTCTTCAATGAATTTACGTTGATGTCAATAGCCGCTATTGGTGCATTTTACGTTGGCGATTATCCGGAAGGCGTTTCGGTGATGTTGTTTTATACGATCGGGGAACTGTTTCAGGGACGGGCGGTGAGTAAAGCCAGAAGGCGTATTGAAGCGCTTTTGGATGTCATTCCCAAGACTGTAACCGTGGTAGATGGAAGCGAACTGATCAGTAAACAACCGGAAGAAGTGTCGGTTGGTGATGTTATTGAGATTAAGGCCGGTGAACGTGTTCCGCTGGACGGGGTGATGCTTGGAGAATCTGCTGCTTTCAATGCGGCTGCTCTTACGGGCGAAAGTACGCCTTGTACTATTCGTCGCGGAGAAGAAGTGCTTTCGGGTATGTTGTCGTCCGATAAGAATATTCGGATTAAGGTGGCTAAACCTTACGATGAAAGCACGCTGGCACGAATACTCGATATGGTACAGCATGCAACGGAACGTAAGGCACCTACGGAACTGTTTATTACGAAGTTTGCACATATCTATACGCCAATTGTTTTTGGCATTGCCTTGCTGGTGGTTTTACTCCCCTTTATCGGATCACTTGTTTATCCGGCATTCGTTTTCCACTTTAATGAGTGGCTGTACCGGGCATTAGTCTTTCTGGTTATCTCTTGTCCGTGCGCATTGGTGATTAGCATTCCGTTGGGCTATTTTGGTGGCATCGGTGCTGCTTCCAGACATGGCATCTTGTTTAAGGGCGGAAATTATTTGGACGCCATAGCCAAGATCAACACTGTGGTGTTCGATAAGACCGGGACTTTGACTAAAGGAGTTTTTGATGTACAGGAGATTCATTCAGCAGGTGTATTACTCAAAGAGTTTTATTCGCCCTATTCACCATTGGTAAAGGTTCATCCGATCGATTCAGAATTAGGTGGAGCATCTTTGCTTGGTTCATCATCTAAGAGGATGAAGTTTACGGCTGCTGCCATTTCCGGTACTCTTGTTCCTTCGATCAGTACTTTGTCCGAAAGAGAGTTGGTCAGCCTGATTGCTTCGGTAGAAAACAGCACTCATCCCATTGCCAAAGCGATTACGATATATGCAAGGAAGCAAAATATTCCTTTTACGCTGTCGGAAGATGTTTCGGAGGTTACCGGATATGGTTTAAAAGCTCGGGTTGAAGGCAGGGAAGTGCTTGTTGGAAGTACCCGTTTGCTGGCTAAGTACGGGGTGGATTATCCGGTGGAACTGGATGCAATAACCGATACGTTGGTCTTGTGTGCTGTTGAACGTGAGTACGTTGGCTTTATTTCATTGTCCGATACCTTAAAAGATGATGCGAAAGAGGCGGTTGAGGCTCTCAAAGGTTTAAATATTGAAAATATTCAACTCTTATCCGGTGATAAACAGCACATTGTTACTAACTTTGCTAAAAAGCTGGGTATACCTGAAGCATACGGTAACTTGCTTCCGGAGGGAAAGGTGGAACATCTCAACCTGCTCAAACAATCCGGAAACCAGCAAGTTGCGTTTGTCGGAGACGGAATGAATGACGCTCCTGTACTGGCTTTGAGTGATGTTGGTATTGCAATGGGAGGTCTGGGAAGTGATATGGCTATAGAAACAGCAGATGTTATTATTCAGACGGATCAACCTTCAAAAGTAGCAACGGCTATCCGCATCGGACGATACACGCGTAGGATTGTCTGGCAGAATATCGGTCTGGCTATGGGCATTAAGGTATTGGTGATGTTGTTGGGAGCATTGGGGATGGCTACGCTTTGGGAAGCTGTTTTTGCAGATGTCGGGGTGGCTTTGCTTGCGGTACTGAATGCAATGAGAATTGGAAATCTCTTAAAAAGATAATGATGGACGAATGTTTGGAAAAACTAAAGAAGAGGAATATCAAGCCTACCGCCATGCGTCTGCTTATATTAAAGACGATGATGGAATTTCAGCAGGCCGTTTCTTTGCTCGATCTGGAGAATCGGCTTGATACGGTAGACAAATCCACTATTTTCAGAACGTTAACCTTGTTTCTGGCTCATCGCCTTGTTCACAGTATAGACGATGGTACGGGATCTGTGAAATATGCCGTTTGCTCCAATGAATGTACTTGTGCGGTAGAAGACCTTCACATGCATTTTTATTGTGAGAAATGCCACAAAACCTTTTGTTTCGAGCATACGCATGTTCCTTCTGTTGATCTACCTGCTGGATTTACACTACAAAGTGTCAACTTCGTATTGAAGGGCATTTGTGCGGATTGTGCCGGAAAAGAATAGCTACTCTCTACCCAGAGTTTTTACACACTCTACCTGCACGCTTGCACTTTTGGTTGTATCATTCTGATAATCAAAGCATAGCAGAGTGGTGGCAGTAAAAAAAGCAAGCGTGCAAGCAAATTTGCTTGCACGCTTGCTTTTAGTTGTACATTGAATTGATTATCAATAGTTTATTCTCTTTTTTTTAGGTGTAGGTTGTATTTATATCCTTTATGCCCCATTATCTTTTTGTAAAGGGGCCTTTCTTTTCGGGCCATTGTAGCATTCTTCTCTAAAGCCCTGTTCTTTTTGAGGGCAGTATTAGGTATACTATTGCTTAGTACATGGTGTCTCTTAAGCAAATGACTGGTCTCTGTAGTGTGCCCACAATTGTGGAATACCTTTTCCACAGCAGTGAAGAAAATGCTCCACTATTGTGAGTAAGTCTCTTTACAGCCGTGGGTAACCAATATATAACATATTAATAATGAAGTGAGACAAGAGGATAAACAACAAATGACCTGCACTTTTAATGAGTTGCCTTTTCCCAATTGGTGTATTTCTTCAATACTTTTAATCCGTTATCGTTATACCAACTGTACCCGTTACGCCGTTCGTAACCGATTTCCGAAATATTGTACTTCTTGATGCCATCACGATCGCAGAAGAAGGGACGGTTATCTTCAAGGGTATAGAAACGTGCCCATAGTGGTCCGCAATCCGTACACGGGACCATGCGAAAGTCTTTTTTGCCTTCGGCGTTTATGAATGTTTCTCTTTTAATCCCTTTGATTTCAGATGCTTTGAACCATTCAACTGCCGCTTCTACGGATGCAATGATCTTTTTAGAAGGGTGGGGAAGGGACATCAGCAACAAGACTATATCGTCAGATTCCTGTCCACTTAAAGAAGGAAGCTCGTATGCGCGGGCTTTGGCTGGTGCCAGAGTGCGTTCATCGTGTTGGGCGCACCATACGGTTAATTTACCGTTTTGCTTGACTTGGGTTTTCAATATGCATTCAATTCCTTTTTCAAAAGCCTTTTTTGCCTTTTGGCAGATATCATCGGGTGCATAAGTATAAGGTGCTTGCTTTTCATAGATTTCGCGTAACTGATTCATGACGTTTATCATGGCGTTGTCATTATAGGTTATGTGCGTGTAATATCCCTTATTGCGGGGCCAGAACTGCGGCCATCCTCCATTGGCATATTGGGATTTAATCAGGTAGCGGATACCGTCTAAGGCGGCATTTTTATATTTCTCTATGTTTGTAGCCTGATAAACACGTGAGAGATAGCGGATTTCTGTTGTAGTAGCTCCGTTATCTATTGTACTCTCATTTACATTGTCCTTGCTTGCAATGACATCGTCCATTTCTTGCGACTTTATTTCGGCGGGCATGTAGATGTTTTTGGGCCAGCCGCCTGTTGTTTGTTGATAGAGGAGTACATTGTCTGCAATGCGTACAGCTTCGGGAGTTTTAAAGAATGCATCGTCAAAGCGGGGAGCTATTCTTACCCAATTCTTGTAGGATTGCTTCTCTTTGTAGTTTATGGTTTCTTGTGAAAATGCATTCGTCAGGCTTAATAAGACAGCCAGGCAACATAAATAAATCTTTTTCATGGTTACTGTTTTTAAAGAATTGATCGTAACAAAAATAGAAGAAATATTGTGGCTTGAGGGGGAATAATTGACTTATTCCGCGTATTTTGTTATTTCTCCACTGATTTGCAATAGGGAAATCTCACATAGTTTAGTGTCATACTCTGCAGATAGTATGCGTTCTTCCGCATCCAGCAAGCTCTTTTGTGCTTCGCGCATTTCAATACCTGAAAGGTTACCAAGCATATAGCGTTCCATGGCAATTTCATGGTTTTCCTTGGCGGACACTAAGTTCTGGCGTTCCAGGTTCAATAGTTGCAGGTTGTTTTGATAGGCTTGCCATAGGTTATTGAGGTCCGCAAGCAGCGATTGTTCGAGTTGCTCATGTTCCAAATGTGCATTTTGTATTGAAATGCGAGCGTTTCGACGTTCCCGGCGGCGGTTCCCATCAAACAGGTTAAAGCCTAAAGTCACTCCGAGGTCGAGCCCCAGATCTCCACGGCGGATGTTAGTACCGGTTTCGTATTTATTGAGCGTATATCCGTAACTGCTATTCAACTTCAGATAAGGGTAATCGCGGGAAATGACTTTTTTATAATCCAGCCGGGCAAGCGTATTGTTTTGTTCCGCTTTGATTAATGAGGCATTGGTTTGCATTGTCCTGTTCAATAACTCTTTGAAGCTTAATGTAGCGTTGACATTGATTAATGTATCTTGGATGATGATAGGGCGGTCTACATCTTTATTAGCCATAAGTTCGTTCAACCGGATGCGTGAGGTATGCAGCAATTCCTGCTGTTTCATATACTGTGCACTATCTGCGTTGAAGTCAACTTTTGCTTGCTGGTAATCGAGCCGTGAAAAGCTTCCTATGTGGTAGCGCTCCTCTACTATGCGCAGGCGTTCTTTGGATAGTGATACAGCATACCGGAAATTATTCAGCCGGATTTTTTGTTGAACATAGTTGTAATACTCTGCTGTGATGTCGGCTATGAGATTTTCTATGGCAATGCGGGTGTTTGTTTCTCCCTGCCGTTTTAACTCTTGGAGTTTCTTATAATTGGTCGTGATGTTAAAACCATCGAACAGGGTCCAGTCCAGCCCTATGCTTGCATTCATCGCCTGATTGAAAACTCCGTTTTCTTTAACATGTTCGCCAGTGGAGCGTACTTTGGCATTGGTGTTGTCCAATGTTCCGGTGTATCCTGTTGATAAATCCAGTGTGGGGAGATAGCCGGCATTGCCCAAAGTGGCATTATTCTTACTCACCTGTTCTTCATTGCGGGTGATGCGCAGTGAATAGTTATTTTGAAGTCCGTATTCCAGACAGGACTTCAAGGTATATGTTTGTGGCTGTTGCGCTTGCAGCGTAAATATGGCGTAGCTGGTGGCTATGAAAAATAGGATGAAACGTTTCATGTCTTTTTTAACTTACTTCGGTTAGTAGATATGTAACTGTATATGGCCGGTACAATGTACATGGTCAGGAAAGTGGATACCAGCATACCTCCTACAACAGCAGTACCCATGGCAATGCGTTGGTTGCATCCTTCGCCGGATGCAAAAGCCAAAGGTATCAGTCCCAGGATGGTAGAGGCACTGGTCATTAGGATAGGGCGCAGGCGTTGTAGTGCTGCATCCCGGATGGATGTAAGTTTCTCTATGCCCGCTTCCTGTTTTTGATTGGCAAATTCTACAATCAAAATACCATTTTTGGCCACCAGCCCGATGAGCATGATGATGCCTATTTGACTGAATATGTTCATGGTGATGTTGCCGAAATACATAAAAGTCAGGGCACCGGCAATGGCAAGTGGGACGGTGAGCATAATAATCAGCGGATCTTTGAAGCTCTCGAATTGTGCGGCAAGAACAAGATAGATGAGCAGAATGGCCAGTACAAATGCAAACATCAGACTGGAAGCACTTTCCCTATACTCTTTGGAATCTCCTGCCAAAGCCGTACGGAAGGTATCGTCCAATGTCTCTTTGGCAATCTTATCCATTTCGTCCAAGCCTTGTCCAATGGTTTTTCCTTCGGCAAGTCCGGCAGAAATGGTAGCGGAGACAAAACGGTTGTAGCGATACAGTTTTGGAGGAGCAATGCCACCGGTGAGTTCTATGACATTATCCAATTGTATCATTTCTCCTTTATCACTACGGATATAGATACTTTTCAAGTCGGTTGGTTTATTGCGCTGTTGACGGTTGATTTCCCCTAATATTTCGTATTGTTTGCCGTTCATATAGAAGTATCCCATACGTTGTCCACTCAATCCGTACTGTAGTGTTTGAGCAATGTTACGCGTACTTACCCCCATAATGTTGGCTTTGTCTCTGTTTATGTTGATACGGGCTTCCGGTTTACTAAATTTTAAGTCAACATCCGCCATCTGGAAGATAGAATCTTCGTAAACTTTTGCCATGAACTTGGGTAATACTTCTTGTAACTTTTCTATATTGGTGGCTTGCAAAACGTATTGTACCGGCATTCCCCCGCGTCTTCCACCAAAAGAAGAAGACTGCTGTACAAATGAGCGTGCTTTGGTTTTGCTTCGTACGGCTTTCGACAATTTTTCCGCAACCTCCATTTGAGTATATTTTCGGTCCTTCATGTCTTTCAAGGTGATACGTACATTTCCGCTTCCACTGGATACGCGGGCTGTGACAGACTCAGCGTCTGGTACGATGGAGTCGACCAGTTGATTTATATCTTCCGTGTAGTCGCGGATGTATTCGTAAGTCATCCCTTCAGCCCCACGTGTACTGATACTGATTTGTGAGCGGTCTTCCAAGGGAGCCATTTCTGCCGGTATAGTGGTCCATAGGATCAGAATAAGGACTATTGTTCCTAATATTAGGGGAATGGAAAGCCATCGTTTATGAAGAAAAACTTCCAGCGAGTGACTGTAAATACGGTTTAATCCTTCGAAAAAGGGTTCTGTCTTTACATAAAACCAGTTTTTCTTTTCCCGTTTCACTAATAGTTTAGTAGCAAGCATCGGAGTAAAAGTCAGGGCGGCAAAAGAAGAGATGATTACAGAACCGGAGATAACGATACTGAATTCCCGGAATAGCCGTCCTGTCATTCCGTCCATAAATACAATGGGGAAAAATACGGCTACCAGCGTAATAGTCGTGGAAATTACGGCAAAGAAGATTTCTTTGGCTCCTTCTATTCCTGCTTCTTTGGGAGGCATTCCCCGCTCAATGCGGACGTAAATGTTTTCTGTCATCACAATAGCATCGTCCACCACGAGCCCCACCGATAATACTACCGCCAGCATGGATAGTACATTGATAGAGAATCCGGCCATGTACATGACAAAGAATGAACCAATGAGGGAAACGGGGATTACAATACATGGTACCAGTGTTACACGCCAGTCGCGCAGGAAGAGGAAAATGATGATGATGACCAAAAGGAATGCAATATATACCGTTTCCTTTACTTCATTAATAGAAGAACGGATAAATTTTGTACTGTCAAATCCATAAGAATATTGCACATCTTCCGGCAAGTCTTTTTTCATTTTTTGCATTCGATCGTAAACGGCATCGGCTATTTCAATGTGGTTGGCTCCCGGCTGGGGAACTACTACGATACCAACCATAGGTACTCCGTTCATTTTCATGTAGCTTCTGATATCAGCCGGTCCAAGTTCGGCCCGTCCAATATCACTGAAACGGATGATGCGATTTCCATCCTCCTTGAGGACAAGATTGTTGAACTCTTTTGCGGTATGCATTAGACCCAGTGTACGGATAGTGAGCTCCACGGTATTTCCTTCGATGCTGCCCGATGGGAGTTCTACATTTTCCTTGTCTACTGCATTTTTTACATCTATCGGGGTTATGCCATAACCGGACATTTTGACGGGATCCAGCCAGAGCCGCATGGAGTAGCGTTTCTCTCCCCAGATACTTACCCCGCTGACGTCCGGAATCGTTTGCAATTGCTCTTTTACGGTAAGGTCGGCTATTTCGCTTAGTTCCAATAAAGATCGTTTATTGCTTTGCAAAGCGACCATCAATATGGGAGAAGCGTCAGCATCTGCTTTTGATACAGTAGGAGGATCACAGTCTCGTGGAAGGTAGCGTTGAGCACGGGAAACCTTATCGCGTACATCGTTTGCCGCTGTTTCCAAATCTACCGAAAGTTCAAATTCAACTGTGATACGGCATTGCCCTTGTTGGCTGACGCTGGACAGGGAACGTATTCCGGGAATCCCATTGATATTTTGTTCCAGTGGTTCGGTAATTTGGTTTTCTATAACATCTGCGTTGGCGCCCGGATAAGAACAAGATACGGAAATGATGGGATTATCCACGGAAGGGTATTCGCGTACGCCAAGATATCTGTAACCTATAAACCCGAAAAGCAGGATAATAAGTGTCAAAACGGTGGATAGTACCGGGCGTCGTATGCTTAATTCTGATATATTCATAGGACGTCAGGGGTTAATAGATATTATCTAATGTCACCGGAAGTCCGGTACGAAGTTGAAGGGTACCTGAGATAATGACAGTGTCTCCACTTTGCAGACCGCTCAAGACCTGAACTTCAGATTCGGTACGAATGCCTGTCTGTAATTCCACCGGTTTTGCTTTTCCCGATTTATAAAGAAATATTTTGTCCTTGCCCATCTCCGGTACAATCGCTTCGGAAGGAACGGCAAGTGCATTATCTACTTCTTCTTTATTCAAGCGGATTGTAGCGTAACGTCCGGGTAGAATTTTGCCGTTTGCATTAGGGTAGAGTGCACGCAAAGTGAGGGTATGGGTTATAGGGTCTATTTTAGATTCCCTTGCATAGACTTTGGCATGGAACGCTTCAAGTTTGCCTTCGAGGGCGAAGTCGAGTCCTGCACCTATCGGTACATCATTGGCATACCGTTCTGGTACGGCAAATTCGACTTTTAGCGGAGAGATCTTGGTTAGCTTGGCAACAATGGTTGATGGGGAGGCGTAAGTTCCGACGCTGACTTGTCGTAAACCTATAATACCATCGAACGGGGCGCGAAGTTCGGTTTGTGCAATGTTTGCTTTTACCAATTCAATATCAGCGTTCAGGGTGGCAAGTTCTGTCTTTACCTGCTCATAGGCTTCTTTGCTGACTGCATCTTTTGCAAGCAGGGCGTTTTGCCGGAATACACGGTCCTCAGCCAGTTTCAACTGGGCTGTGAGCCGTTGCAGCTGGGCTTGTAGGGGGCTGTCGTTTACTTTTGCCAAAAGCTGTCCCTTCTTTACATGGCTTCCTTCTTCAAATTTTATTTCTATGATTTTGCCGGAAGTTTCGAAAGAAAGATCTACTTCTTCATCAGGCAATAAGCTTCCACTAATTTGAATTTCATCTTTAAGTATCTGTGGCTTTACTATTTTAGCATTTACGTTTAGCGCTCTCTTGCCATTACGACCGGAACCTTTCATCTTATCGAAAGCTAAAAGTTCTTTATTAGCTTTGGGGAGTCGGGTATAAATGCCGCCTCCTATCAATCCGGCACCAATAATGATAATGATGCCCCATTTCGTTTTTTTGTTCATGCTATAGCGTTAGGTATGTATCTGTTATTAGATAGGATAATAGAAAGAACGTTTAATAGAGGCCAATTTAAAAAAGGTTAAGAATAGAAGCAATGACAGTGCCTCATGTTTTGTCAATGTGAGGCCCTCTTGAACAACACCGTTTGTGACTTAGTATAAGTTGCCGTGTCTTAACCTTAGTAAGCAGCTCTATATTTTCCTTCTTCTTTGTCCTCCAACATATTCAGGTAGGACGTATAACGTGATTCACTGATAAAGTGTTCTTCCACAGCCTTCCGTACGGCACATCCCGGTTCATTCCGGTGGGTGCAGTTCCCATAGCGGCAGGAAGAAGACGTTTTGAATATTTCCGGGAAGTAGTGCCCGATTTCTTCTGTTTCCATATCAAATGTTCCAAATCCTTTAATTCCCGGAGTGTCTATAATATACCCCTCTCCCTCTACAGGATACATTTCCGAGTAGGTTGTGGTATGCATGCCTTTGTTATGATAGGCGGATATTTCTCCGGTCCTTGCTTCTGCTTCCGGCAAGATGAGATTAATTAATGTTGACTTTCCTACACCTGAATGTCCGGCGAACAAAGTAACCCGGCCTTTCAATTCTTCCATAATGGCATTTACTCCTTCCTTCGTCTTTCCAGAGACCTTAAGGCAGCTATAACCTATGGTGGAGTAGAGATTGTTCAGACTGTCAAGGTAGTGAAGCTCGTCTTCATTATATGCGTCTATTTTGTTGAATATGATTTTTACTGGAATGCGATAAGCTTCGGCAGAAGCCAGAAAACGGTCGATAAAGATGGTTGAGGTTTCAGGGTAATTGATGGTTATAACCAACATACACTGGTCCAGATTTGCCGCAAGGATATGTGATTGTTTGGAGAGGTTGGAGGCTTTCCGGATAATGTAGTTCTTCCGATCTTCTATTTCATTAATAAAAGCGATGTCTTCCTGACTTTGTGTGATTTTGACATAATCTCCTACTGCAACCGGATTAGTACTTCGAATGTCCTTCAGACGAAAGTTCCCCTTTATTTTGCATTCCACAACCTTTCCTTCGTCGGTTTTCACCAGATACCAACTTCCTGTGTTCTTAATAACTAATCCACGCATGCTTTATCACTTAGATAGTGCTAAGTAGTAAGGTGATTGACAATTGCTTACTACTTGGCACTGTTTTTCACACTGTCATAATTTCTTTATCTTTTTTTGCCAGCATGTCTTCTATTTGTTTGATGTACTTATCGTGCATCTTTTGAAGTTTTCCTTCGGCATCTTTCTGCATGTCTTCCGGTAATCCTTCTTTTACAGCTTTTTTCAGGACGTCGATTGCATCCCGGCGGGCATTACGAATACTTACTTTACCCGTTTCGCCTTCACTTTTGCATTGTTTGGCTAATTGCTTACGGCGCTCTTCTGTAAGTGGAGGAATGCCAATGCGGATGACTTCTCCGTTATTTTCGGGCATAATGCCAAGATTGGAGTCTATAATCGCTTTTTCTATTACACGGAACATGTTTTTGTCCCAAGGCTTGATAGCGATGCTCCGTGCATCCGGGGTAGTGACGGCAGCTACGTTATTGATAGGAACCATACTTCCATAGGAGTCTACATGGATACCATCCAGCAAGCGGATGTCCGCTTTGCCGGCACGGATGTGTGCTAGTGTTTCTTCAAGGTACATGATGGCCATGTCCATTTTTTCTTGCGCTTCGTTCAGGCAGTCTTTTACGTCTATCATATTCTTGTTTATTAAGGATTGCTTCTGTAGGTTGATTTGAAAACAAAAATAACCTATTTTCTCGTTCTTGCAAAAAAACGTCGCATTTAATTATGTACCAGAGTTCCGATTTCTTCTCCTTGCATTACTTTTAGTAAGTTTCCCACGATGTCCATGTTGAAAACAACGATTGGGAGGTTATTTTCCATGCACATGCACATTGCGGTAAGATCCATTACTTTTAGTCCTCTTTTTAAGACTTCACTATAGGTGATGTCATGGAATTTAGTTGCCGTCGGATCTTTTTCGGGGTCTGCCGTATATATGCCATCTACACGGGTGCCTTTTAGCATGACATCCGCTTCAATTTCAATGCCTCTCAAAGAAGATCCCGTATCGGTAGTGAAAAAAGGATTTCCGGTACCGGCTGACATAATGACAACTTCGTTGGCTTCCATACATTCTATAGCTTTCCATTTATTGTAGAATTCACCGATTGGCTCCATCCGAACGGCTGTCAACACCCGCGTTTTCACACCAGTTGCCACGAGTGCTGAACTTAGAGCAAGACTGTTTATCACAGTGGCAAGCATACCCATCTGGTCTCCTTTTACCCGATCGAAACCTTTATTGGTACCGCTAAGTCCACGGAATATGTTTCCCCCTCCGATGACAATACCTATTTGCACACCAAGTTTATGGATTTCTTTGATTTGTGCAGCGTATTCGGCGAGGCGTTTTTCGTCAATGCCGTATTGTTTTTCCCCCATAAGACTTTCGCCACTAAGCTTTAGCAGGATTCTCTTGTATTTTGCCATATTCAATAGTTTTCTATATGACTGCAAAGATAGAGATTATTTACAGGAAAAAAAGAAGAGCATTATATTATTCTCCTTGCTCAAGAGTATTTATATATGTATTACCATATGGATCTGTTGCCTCAATTTTTATTTCGTTCCAACTGGCAGAGGGCTGATAATAAAACATGTGATCACAATTCTTTTCCGGTTCTGCACTCGGGCGATGTGACGGTTTGTCACTACCATACATTGTGTTATAAGCTCTGGGGTCCATCTCTTTGATATTGTTAGTTAAGTTTTGTTTGTATTCCCCGTCTTCATAAAGCTTAACGTTCCAGTTGGTGTGCCAGTTAAATATATTAATGAGGATACCTTTCTGATATTCAGAGGAAACGGCTTCTCCCGGTCTATATAAGTACATTTGATAATTGGAGGGGTGGTATGTCCCTTTATAATACCAATTTTTGATTTGATTTCCTTCTATTTCGTAAATGGCAAATCCGCGTGGGCTGCCATCATTGCATAAATCTCCATTCCAGAAAGCTCCCATAACAGAGCCTAAAGAGTTTTCCTCAATAGAATTGGATATTGTTGTGGTGTAATTATTGTGAGAGTGGCCGGAAAGAATTCTTACCTTATATCCATCCAGTAATTTATATAATTCAGCATTATTACTGATTTGTGTATTACTATTTCTTCTTTTGGTTGGAATATGTAAGCCTACAATAATTAATTTATCTTTACTCACATATTTTAGATCTTCTTTCAGCCATGAAAGTTGACGCTCGGTTATAGTGCCGGTATAGCTTTTGTTTTCACCTCCCTGATAAAGGATGTCATCAAGTACTACAAAATGGCATTCTCCGATATTGTAGGAATAATAAGTTGGTCCGAAATTCTTTTTAAAGTCTGCATCGGCTATTTCATCGTTATTTATTACATTCATATTGTGATCGTGGTTACCGATTACAGAAAATATGGGAATATTTAATCGTCTTATTTGTTGTTTGTATGTGGTATAATAGGGCATATTATCCCATACAAGGTCACCCAATGAAATCCCGTATATAGGTTGACTGCTTAATCCTTGTATATAAGCGGAAATTTGTGGAATATCAGCTTCTAAGTATGCGACATCTGTTTTGTCTCCTATTTGGATATCGGCCATTGCCAATAAACGGAATTTATTTTTTAATTCTGTTTTCTTTAGGGAGAAATCTTTATAAAGAACTTTGTTTTCCTTTACAGATATGCTTTGATAGATGACAGGGAATCCATTACTTACAGGTATTTCACAATTGGCAGGGATTGATACAAATACAAAATCAGCATTGTTATTTGCCTTCATTTGGTAAATGCCATTTTCATCGGATATTGTTGTGGTATAACCATCGCTGACAACCACTCCTTGTAGGGGAGTGGTGTCATCCATGATTTTACCTACCAGATTCATTCCTGACTTTACGGTGATGCCTGTATTATCTATTCCATTTTCGCCATTATTGCTACTGCTGCATGCTACATTAGTCGTATACAGTAGAATTGCTATAAAAAGATTAATTAATTGCAAGAATGTCTTATTCATAAGTTGTTATTATTAATATCCTGGATTTTGTTCAATTTTATTATTAGCTGAAATGGCTGAATTTGGGATAGGAAAACGATTCTTATTGGGGTCGTTAGAAGCCTTATGATCCCACCAGTTCTCTGTAACAAACATGTTCCAACGAATTAAGTCTGTGCGTCTGCGTCCATGTCCTTCACCCAGAAATTCAATCATCCATTCATCCAGCATCCGATATTTATCGAGGTTGTTTTCTGTTACAGGGTCGGGATCCTGTCTGTTCTCAAAGTTGCGTTTGCGCACTTCGTTTATTAGTTTTGCTGCTCCTTTTTTATCTCCGGCACGTAGTTTGCATTCGGCAAGCATATAGTAGATTTCAGATAAACGGATAATTGGGCAGTCAGGGTTATATCGATATTGTTTATCGGCTATATTGGGTTGGGGAGATTTTACCAGACGATATCCTGAGTTTTCTTCTCCATCTGACATCGTAGAAGGTAGTTCGGATATTGAACTGTACTTGGAACCTACTTCAGAGAAGCGTGCTACTTGATCTACGAAGGTGATTATTTTACCTTTGTATTCCTTTGATCCTGTGCATGTCATATCCTCATTGTTTGGGTTTACTTGTTTACCCATGAGGAACATGCCTTCATATGTTTTGTTACCTAAGTAGCGATATGGCTTTTTGCGTAAATCCTTATCATTGAATTTTGCAATTGTGTTTCCCAATTTGTATTCCGTATACAACTCGCCTGTAGGTTTATGTGATGGTGTTAGCATAAATCCATTATACCCGGTTGTCTCGATATCAAAGTATTTGTAGCTCTCCATATGGTAGAAATATTTAAAATACCAGTCCCATTGTAATTTTGCATTTTCGGAAGGTACAGTCCATATTATTTCCGGTGACTTGTCATTATCAAACCCATGAGGTCCCCACCATGTTCCATCGAGCTCATAGGCTCCATATACACCATCTATAATGTCTTGGCAGATTGTTGCGCAATCATTAAAATGGTCTTCGTGGGCATAAGCTTGTGCATTAAAATAAAGTTCAGCTAGCATTGCGGCGGCGGCTCCTTGTTGAATGTAACCGTCCTCATGTGCACCTAATTTCGTCTTCTTCTTTAACTTTGGAATGGCATTAAGTAATAAAGATTTGATATAGTTGAATGTTTCTACATCCGAACTACGTGGCTGAAGAGCATCGTTGTTATTGGTATAAATAGGCATTCCTCCGAAATAATCTAATCCTTTCATGTAAAAGTAGGCATTTAGTGCCTGTAACTGTTGTATTTGGTCTTCTTTATCTGCATTTGTTAATCCTATGGAAGTATAATCCACACTTTCAAGATCGGCTTTTGCTTCTAGTACGCGGGCTATGCCTCCTGTGGTTCCGTCGTAAGTGTTTGCGATAAAACGGTCATCTGGGTTCCATGTATGGTAATGCAGGCGGAAGTACTCTCCACTATTGTACCAATCTGCCCCGCGTTGAGGACAAACCATTTCGTCTGTAGTGAGTTCTTGTAGATACCATCTATCATTTCCTATGTACCAGCGCCAATGTGTGAAAGGACGTGCAAGAACGGCATAGGTGTTTTCTGGAGTAGTAATGAATGTCTCAGGGGTTACTTCTGAATAAAAGACTTCATCAAGGTTGCAGCTACTAATGGTCATTGCCAGTACAATTCCGAGGCTGTAGTATTTTAAGTGTATCTTTTTCATTTTTTATTGCATCTAAAAGGTTATTTGAGTACCGAAGGTGAAACGCATGGTTTGAGGATACATAGAGTCTGTATTCTTGATGTATTCGAATCCGGGAGTTAATCCATTAATGTTGGTTTCAGGGTTGGCACCACTGTATTTGGTAAATACAGCCAAGTCGCGGGCTGTTAGGTAAAGACGGATGTTATCAATATATGGAGTATACTTTTTCATATTGAGCTTGTATCCCAGTGTGATAGCGTCAATTTTCAGGAAAGTGCCGTCTTCAATCCAATAGTCACAAAGAATCTTTTCGTCATTGATCTTTTTATTTTTCTTATAGGCTTCTTTCAATACATTATTTTGTGATTTGTTTTTTAATCCGTAGTACATATTAACTTGGCTGAAAATATCAAAATCGATCCAACTACGCAGTGTGATACCTAAATCCCAGTTCTTATATTGTAAGGTATGATCCCACGAAATTATTAATTTGGGAATGGCATTACCGGTAAACCGTTTGTTCTCAGCTTTTAAGTTCTCGTTATTAGCTGGTACAACATTATTATCTTTATCATAGATTAACCATTTGCCATCTTCATCAATACCTGCATATTTGTAGGTGAAAAATTGTCCTATAGTCATATTATTTTGTAGGCGAGCTCCGGTTCCTGGGTTACCCGGTGATGGAAAAGTAACTAAATCCATAAATTCTTTATCTCCTAATCCTATATTTTTCAGTTTGCTTGTGTTGTGAGAAAAGCGGGCATTGGATGAGTAAATAATATGTTTGTTTCGTACTATATCACCACCTATTTCAAATTCCCATCCGGTATTCTGCAAATTGCCAATATTCTTCATTATGTTGTCATGTACCATAGGAGGCATAGGGGCATTTACTTCATATAACATATCACTTACGTTGCGCAAATACCAGTCAAATTTACCATGAAGCCGGTTGTTGAAGAGGGAGTAGTCTAGACCAAGATTCCACTCAGCTTTTTGTTCCCATTTCAAATTGGGGTTAACATTGCGGATAGAGCCGTAGGCCGGATTCCATATGCCATTAGTTGGCCACATTTGGTTGGAGGTGTACATACGAGTTGTGTAGCCATTTCCGAAACCGTTATTGCCTGTGACTCCATAGCCGGCACGAATCTTCAGGTCATTAATAAAAGCCATGCTTTTGATAAATTCTTCGTCAGAGATGCGCCATCCGGCGGAAACTGACCAAAAATTTCCCCAACGATTATTTTTCCCAAATTTGGAAGAACCTTCATGGCGTATACTGGCTGTAATCATATAACGATCTTTATAAGTATAGTTGGCTCGGGCAAAGAATGATAGCAAGCGTTCACGTGGATCTTTGGCCGAATTCATGGAAGCTCTCCCGTCAGAAAGGTACATTCCCGATGACATATCCCACGGTCCTACACCGTCAATAGGAAAATCGTAATTTGTCATATTAAAACTTTCCCCGCTGGCTTGCCAGAAACTATATCCAGCTACTGCGTTCACGTGGTGATCTCCTGCTAATATTTTGTTGAAGGTTGCATATGATTCTGCAGATAGTCGTTCATCTTTGCTAAATCCATGATAAGCAGAGCCGCGGCGTGTATTGTCTATTGATTCTTTGTGTTTTGCGGATACATATTTGTATTGTTGCCATTGAGATTTTTGATAACCTATAGTTCCTTGGATTGATAATGAATTAGTTAGGTTTATCTTTAGTGTTGCATTACTTAATAGCCATTGGTCTTTACCATTGTTGGTCTTCAACATGATGTCGGCTACCGGGTTAAAATCCGTACCGGAAATGCCGTTGCCTGTTACGTTATATTCAGATGGATTTTCTGGATCATGCAATGGAATAGTAGGATTTAGTCCTAAAGCCATATTGAAAATGCCAGAAGAATTGCGCTGATCTCTATCGGCTTCACGATATTCTGCATTGGTGATGATTTGTGCTTTGCCATCAAAAATATTAAATGTTCCATTGATACGTCCGGAATAATCTTTGCGGTTATCCCCGATAACTATTCCTTTTTGATTTTGGGCACTAAGGGTCGCATAGAGTAATAAGTCTTTGCTTCCTCCTGATATACTAAGGACGTGGCGATTGGATATGGCATTATTGTTGATTAGTTCATCATACCAATCTGTATCAGCACCAAAGTCTTCTCCTAGGCCATATTCAATGTATTCGTTTGAGGAAAGCACTTCGGGTCTTTTTCGTACGGATTCCATTGAAACTTCGCCAGTGTAGGTTATTTTGATTTTGCCTTCTTTTGCTTGCTTGGTAGTAATTAAGATTACTCCACCAGCCGCCCGCGTACCATAGATTGCACCGGCAGAAGCGTCTTTTAGCACATCTATTGATTCTATATCTTCTTGGTTTAATGCTCGAATATCACCTCCGGGAATTCCGTCAATTACAATCAGAGGTCCTTGGCTAGCATTGACTGATGCTACACCGCGCAGTTGAAAGCTGTTTGAACTGTTTGGGCTGGAAGTTCCACTGATAACTAATCCTGGTACTTTTCCCTGTAGTGCGGTTGCAATAGTGGCTCCACCTACTCCTATATTTAGTTCATCACCTTTAATGGAAGAAACAGAACTGGTAACCGCACGCTTTTCCATACTGCCATAACCGATGATAACCACTTCTTTCAACATCTCTGCATTCTCTTTTAATACAATTTTCAAACTCTTACGTCCTTTAATTGCTTCTTCAACTGTTGTATATCCAATATATGTAAGTCTTAGAGTCGCATCCGGAGCTGCTTGTATATTGAAACTGCCGTTCATATCTGTTATAGTGAATATTTTGGCATCTTTCACTCCAATATTGACCCCTATAAGAGGTTCTCCCTGCTCATCTGTAACTGTACCTGTGATCAAACTTGTCTGTGCAAAAAGATGGATTGGAAACAGGGTGATCAAGAAGATGGTAGCGCATAGAATCAATCTTTCTTTCAATAGATTCCTACTTATTGTGATAATATGATCTTTTTTCATCTTAAGTTATTTAGTGTTGTATATTCTTTATTGATAGTCCGCCTTTTCCATTTTGATATTGTCGATAAACCAGCGATAATAGCCGGTTACTCCTTGTTGAGTAGAGCGGATAGTTACTTTTGTCTTGCTTGTGACTCCATATAGCTTTACTGATTTATGCGCCCATTCCCCATCCGTAGTAATTCCTATCTCGATTGGTTCACTCTTTTTTGCTTCTTCACTGTTGACACTACCGGGCCCATCTATAATTTCAACTGTGATACTTGTCTTATCCGCTCCATTGCTACCTATATTGGGAGCAACGTCGAATGTGAGTTGAATATCTGTAGCTCTTCCCTCTTCCAATTTAGGTATTTGAGCAATTATAATACCGGTTTGATAGCCTCCTTTACCCATTTTAATGTAATCTTGAGCTAAATATAAGCATTTACCACTTGGGTTTAAATCTTGAATGCCAGATTGTTCAAAAGCAGCTTTGGCGTTAATTTCATTTTCATTGCTTCCATAGATGCTGATGGTAGTTGATTGGGTTTTATCAGCCACTTGGTCTTGTCCTCCAAAAGAGCGGCACCACTCAAAATCTTCAGACCAATAAATAAATCCGTTTTCTTTGCCGTCATCCTCATAAGCAGTGGCTTTAGCTGTCTGTATAATTGTTATTTGGCTTTCCAATCCGTTATCGGTAGTGATCTTTATTGTACCAGAACGTTCTGTGCTTCCTGTATTGGTGTCACATGCCAGAGTGATAATCTCTCTACCTATTTCTCCATTGCTTTTATCAGGATGAATCCAAGTATCACAATTAAGATTCCATGCATTAGTTGCTGTTACTTCGATTTTCGCCATTGTGCTGTCATCTGTTACCCCTGCTTTATTTATTCTTATTTTGTTGATGTTGACTTTGAGGCCTTCTTGGTTTTGATTTATTATAATTGTTTTGTCAAGGCTACCGCTTACTATTTTAATTTCTCCGGTACGCTCGTCTGTCATTTTATTGGGAGTTACATCTAAAGTAATAGTTGCGTTACCTGATTTACCAAACGTCTTGTCAGCTATAACCCATTCTGGAATATCTGTAATGTTCCAATCTGAGTTGCTACTGATATCAATCGTTGCTTTATCACCATTGGATAGTAAGCCAGATTTAGTAACAGTTATTTCACTTGGAGAAGCGGATAAAACGTCTATTTTTAGTTTTTGGTATATAGATATTGTTTTTTGGACTCCATTGCTTTCTATTGTAACATTTCCTTCACGATCAGCTCCTGTTAGATTTTCTTCTACAGTAAGAAATATAGTGGTTCTTCCACGCTCGCCTTCAGTGTGAGTCATTGAAATCCACTGATCGTGTGAGACTAGCTTCCATGACCCGTTGCTGCCTATCTCAAAATTGGCGGCGTTACCGCTTGCTGTCAGTCCGTTGTATTCAAGGCTGATTTTGGATGCAGACACATCCAGAAAAGGATCTATGTTGTCGTCGGAACAGGCACTAATGGATAATCCTATTAAGGTTATCCAGTACAAATACACTATATTTAGCTTGGTAAAATTCATATGAGTGTTATTTAAATTTGTTTATTCGTTAACTCGCGGTGCTTTTATCATTTTTACATTATCCAGATACCACCGATAATAATTACTTGTGTTTTGCTGGGTGGAACGGATTACAATACGTGTCTTTGCTGTGACTCCATAAAGAGTGACGGTATGTGTTATCCATTGATTCCATGTGGTGATATCATTGAGTGGTAGGGCATCGCTAACTATATCTGTTGCATTATTTATGCTGCCAGGACCTTCGAGCTTCTCTATTGTGATTGATGTGTTATCTATATCTTTTAAAGTAATATTGTCTCCTGTTCCGTTGATTGTCACCACTGGAGCTGCGTCAAATGTCAATGTGATATTGGTTGATTTGCCAGGTTTAATGTTTTGTAGTTGAATGCATAGTCCATTTTGCCGGTTTTTCTTACCCATTTTCAGATAATGCTTAGCCATGTACATACAGTTTCCGTCGTAGTTATATTCTGCATATCCGTGGTCTTCAAAATATTTAATAGCTTCTTCTTGGCTTCTTACAGGCACAGTGCTGCTTTGATCAGGATAGGTTACTTGATCTTGTCCTCCAAATTGTTCGCAGAATGAAAAATCTTCATTCATGTAGGTATGTCCTGTTTCTTCTCCATCGTCTGTATCAGGTACCATTGTTTGGACGATCGTGATTATTTCCGATAAATTGTGACTTTTTACAGTCAGGTGTCCGACTCGTGTATTGCCAGTCTCATTAGCTGAAATATTCAAAACAATATCTACAGCACCTTTTCCCTCTGAATTGTTGGGAGCGATCCAATCAACATCGCTAATGATTTTGTAGCCTAAGTTGGCTATAATCTCAAAATTGGCATTGACGCCTGTACTCAATGTTCCGGTCTGAATAACATTAATGTTCGTTGTACTTACTTTTAGACGAGGATTTGCGTCATCTGCATTATTTTCAAGGCATGCGGTGAATGTTGCCATTAATAAGCAAGTCAGTAACGAATAAAGAGTGTGTGTGTGCAAAGTTCTGTTCATAAGCTATTTTCTTTTCTAGGTTAATTGTTAATTCCGTTTTGTTGAAAATTCGATAGTAATATCGTTTCTAATCGGTTGTTCTTTGATTGAGATGTAATTGATTCCCGTTGCTTTGTTAGTAATGGTTGTTGCTTCTCCTGCATTTGTTTTTACTTTTCCTATAATATTAGTTACAGGTAGCTCTATGAGATAGCTTCTTTGAGAAATTTGACCATCATAACTCCCTTTAGCTGCAGAAATTGTAATTTTTACTTCTTTTCCGGACTGTTGATACTTAAGTTCTGTAATTGCATATTTCCCTTGTTCATAATCCTGACTAATGCCGTCGTCTTCGTATAAATAATAGGTATTACTACATCTATCTTTGCCCGGATAGCATCGTAGTATGAGTTCTTTTAGTGGAGTTGTTGCAGGTCGTTGTGTATATGGTTGCAGTGGTAGCAGATACCCTCCCTTTACAAATAGGGGAAAATCGTTGATATCTTTTTCTATAATAGTTTCTGTGCCTCCGGTATAGGCTTTTCCGCTAAAATAATCATACCAGATATCTGTGCCGGGGAACCATACTTTTTGTCCTGCTACTTTATTGTCGCCCTTTCCTGGTGAGGTAATTGGGGCAGCTAGGAGCAGATCACCAAACATAAATTCCTGAGGATTATTATAAGCATGTTCATCGCTATTATAATCAATGTACATGGCACGGTTCAAAGGTACCATAGTTTGGTGGGTTTGCCATACACTTGAGTATATGTAGGGCATTAATTGTGAACGAAAATGGTAGGCTTTTTTCATAGATTGTAATGCTTTATTTCCCCATAGCCATGGACGGCGATCTAACTTTGCATTTTTAACTGAATGGATTCGCAGCGCAGCAGATAAGGCTCCAAATTGTGTCCAGCGAGCGTACAATTCTGGATCTTCTCCTCCATAAAATCCTCCAATATCGTGTGCCCAATAGTAGCATCCGGCATTTCCACTGGTTGCTGTCAGTTTTACTTCGAAGGCCAACATATTCCAATTTGCTACTGCATCTCCTGAAAATTGGATTGGGTATCTTTGATCGCCAAACCCAGCCCATCGGCTGTAGCCTGCGCCGCGTTTACCTGTACGCTTGGATTGGTCAAAGTAAAGTTTGTTAATCCAAGCTAAGCTTTTAGTATGTGTACCACGTACATAATTGTAGAGATAATTTTGCTGCCAATCTAACCACCAAAAGTCAACTCCCATTTTTTCACTTTCTCCGTGGGCGAATTTGAAGAAGTTCTTCATATATGTAGAATCTCTTAAATTGAAAAGTATATTTTTCCCTTTTGCTATTTCTTGGGGGCTGGCATTCATACTTGCCATAAATGCTTTATACATGCTTTCATGCGGGCGGATGCCATCATGTGGATGATCGTTTAATGAAATAGTAATATGGTTGTTGTGAAAGGTTTTAATTAAATTACTAGGATCAGGAATTAGTTCCTTGTTCCATGTATATCCTGTCCATCCTCTGTTACTTGCATGTCCTGTACCTACTGTGGCTTCTTTTTGTGTATGCCACCCCATGTCAAATACCATATTATCTAGGGGGAAATCGTGTTTTTGATACTCTTTGAGTATATTTATATAGTCTTGTGAGGTGTAATCCCAGTAGCGGCAATACCAAATTCCGTGAATATACTTGCGAGTCATGGGAGTATGTCCACTGACAGCTCCCAAAGAAGATAATGCTGCGCGATAATCATTACCATAAACAAAGCAGTACAAATCTTGTACGTGTGTAGCTGGTCGTTGTGATAACCATCCATTTATAATAAGATCTTTACCTTCGTCATCTATAATATACCAGCCATCACGACTTAGTAATCCTTCATCTAATGGAACTTCTTGTTTGACACGATCAAGAGTCGAAATTGCCCCGCCCAGATTTTGTTTTTGAATGTTGCGATCCGTGAATCTCTTTTCATTTCCATCCATTTGATAGTAAATTTGGAAGTTGTGTATACCGAAAGGGAAGTCATCGTGTTGGTAAATTATACGTAGAGCCGATGTACGAATCTCATATCGATCATTTCCAAGTTCTTTTACGTCGAAGTCCTGAAGCAAATTTTTGTGGCGATCATTATATGCAAACATTGTTGGAGCATCAATGAATTGGGCATTTTCAGCATATTCCAGTCTGAATAATGTGGGTGTAATTAGTGTCAAGCGATTATTCCCAAATATAATTGGATTTGTATGCTTTTCGGAAGCGTGCGAGACATAGCCTACTAATATAAACAAGAGCGTTAGAAAGTGTTTTGTCATAAATTGATTTTTTAATATTAGAAATAAGAAACTGCTTTAATCTTCGATTTATAGTTGTTTTTCAATTTGAAAAGACTCTTAAAATCGTAGTGGACAAAGGTATGCAAAAGGCTTCTCTTGCTCTATAGGTATATACTTAATATAAATCGAATATAAATTTGATTAGGTTTATTATGTTGATAATAAGTCTGTTATTCCGTTTTGCTGAGTGGGGAAATATAAACTATTAGAGCTCTTTATGTAGCTCTTTGATGTTACAATATGTTTCTGAATAAAGTTGTGAGCTCATAAAAACAGGACTCTATTAGGGTAAATCTAATGAATTGTTATAGAAATGCCAGGTTGCAATAGATGAAAATTACAACAGGTGAGAATATTCTATTTATAGCCCAATCTTGAGAAGTTGAGACTCAAATTTGTCTCGATTGATTGCTCTATTTTTAATTTTATTTCGATAGGTATAAATCGTATTAATAGAGTAATGGAGGAGATTAGCTATTTTTGAACTGTCATCTATCCCCAATCGAATTAAGGCAAAAATACGTAGCTCATTATTTAATAATTCGTCGGGTTTTAGCGTGAAGCGTTCTTGTGGTTGCAAGAGTTTGTTGAAATCCTCTACGAAATTGGGATATAGGTGGAGAAATGCAGTATCAAAATTTGTATAAAATTCTTTTTGTTCCGCTTCTGCAATGTTTGAAGCTTTGGTCATTTTTAATAAATCGTCTGTTTGTCCTACTGTGATTTTTCGATTTACTGTTTGTCTGAACTGATGTAATTTGCTAACATAGACTGAGCATAAATCGAGAAAGTGATGGATATATTCTTCTTTAATAAGGTTAGCTTGTTCTAATTTCTTTTTAGTTATTGATAATTTTCTCATTTGTCTGAGGGTTATGGAAATAGCTATAATAAGAAAAAGGGATAAGATGCTGGCCACTAACATAAAAATAAAAATCAGTTGTTTTTGTTTTTTTTCTTCTAATTGATAAGTCGCATCAATGACAGGTAAGATATGTGATATTTTAACAGCTCTCAAATTGGCGTTGCATAGAATTGCGTCTTCCAATGAATATTTGATATATTTATAGGCTCTTTTATAATCTCCTTGTTTATAAAGATAGATGGCTAAATTGTGTAGGGCCGAGTTTTCTTTGATTACACCTTGAATATCAGAAATGGTTGATATTGCTAGATATTGTGAATACTTTTCTTTTAGGCCTTGTTTTCGATATACATTTGCTAGCGTAAAGGCTGAACGTCCGTACATATGCGACGATTCTGGCGTTTCTTCCAGAATGCCATGAAGAATCTTTTCTGCTTTTGCATAGTCTTTGTCGACTTCTGCCTTTTTAGCTTCGCAATTTCTTGCTTCAAGTGAGTTCGGTGGGAGGCTAAGGCGAAGTGAGTCTTGATATTTGTATTCTTTCTCTTGATAAGCCTGATAATATGGGGTATTGCGAACATAAAGTGCTAAATAATGATTTAATTGTAGGTTGCATGAATACCATAGATGTAATAAGCTGTCGGGAAGATTTTCTCTATGTATACTTTGTTGAATTTCAGATGCTTCTTTATACATTCCGGAGACAGAAAGAGCTATAATTAAGTTCAATTTACTTTCATCTATCCATGCTGTTTTTCTTAATTTTTGTGCTATTTCTAAGCTGATAGTAAAATAGTTAATGGCCGAATCAGATCTAAATAGTTGAAATTCCTTTCCAATATGTTTATATAAGATGAATTTATGTTCTATAGGGATTTTGGGAGTTCTAAGCAAGTACTGCAAACTGTCAATGCGAGCTTCCTTTTGTTTTCTATATATATCTTGTTTTTCTAACATTTTATCTAACCGGGTAAATTCAGCAGATGCTCTTTGTTGTTTACAAGAAGAGAAAGCAATACAAACTAATATTAGGAAAAGTGAGATGTTTTTCATAGAGTAGGTACCTATATTGATCTTACAAAGATATATATTTCATAGTAGAAATCAATGCTTTCAGGAACAAAAGGAACATATACAAAATGAAAAGTTTTGTTAGCATGATGTGGAAATGACTACTAGGCTTTAGGTAAGACCTCTCTGCTTAAAAATACTTGTATGATACCTCGGAGCAATAAATAAGTGATGAAAGCCAACCATAACGCATGATTTCCCAATATTCCGCGAAAAGCGTAGTATAAGATAAAGAAGGATGTGGATGCAACGAGCATGGAATAGAGCATTTGTCGGGTGGCTGTGGCACCAATGAAAATGCCGTCCCAAAGAAATGCCGAGAAACCGGCAAATGGTATCGCTAATGTCCAATAGAAATATTTCCCCGCTTCCCGAATGACGGATTCATCATTGGTCAGGAGAGATAGAAGTCTTTTTCCGCCAAAGAGGTAAAGTAACGTAAAACAGAGCGAAAGAAGTATGCCCCAAATAAAGAGTAGTCGGATCATACGAAAAAGTGCTATCCGGTTATTGGCTCCGATATATTTTCCGGATAATGCTTCCCCGGCATATGCAAAACCATCCATAAAGAAAGAGAATAGAGTGAAAAGTTGCATTAACAAGGTGTTTACCGCAAGCACAATTTCTCCTTGCGATGCTCCGGCTGAAGTAAAATACAATGTCACAATGACAAGACAAAGTGTGCGGAGGAAGATGTCTCTGTTTATTCGAAAGAAACGTAGCATGGCTTCTTTGGGGAAAAGTCCGTTTCGGGATATGTATTTCCGGAGTCCACCATAATATTTTATCCATAGGGCAATGGCCATGATAAAACCTGCATATTGTGCTGTAAGTGTGCCTAATGCCACACCGGCAACTTTCAGGTGTAGCAGATATACAAGACCAAGACTGGCCACAATATTGATGATGTTTTGTATTATAGCAATGTACATTGGAAAACGCGAGTTTTGCATGCCGATGAACCATCCGGAAAAACCATACAAACCCAGCATTGCGGGGGCACCCCAAATGCAGATCTGAAAATAGAGAGTAGCTAGTTGTTCTACTTCCGGGGTGGTTTGTATAAAAGTGAAAGCCAATTTGCGAATAGGATATTGCAAAATTATGAGGCATAATGCAATTAACATACCGATACCAACAGAGCGGAATAGCAAGCGCGTCACTTCCGAGAGGTCGCGTTTGCCGTATGCTTGTGAGGTCATGCCGCTGGTACCCATCCTTAAAAAACCGAATATCCAATAAATAATATTGAATAACATTCCGCCAACAGCGATGGCTCCAATATAAGCCGGAGCGCCTAGATGTCCCATAATGGCAACATCTATCAAGCCTAATAAAGGAACTGTGATATTGGATATGATCGAAGGTATGGCTATTCGAAGTATTCTTTTATTTTCGTTGTTTACGTTTGCTATTGCCATTTTATGATGAAGGCTTTTTTAAGGTAAGCAAAGATACTCCTTTTGTTGAAAATATAAAAAAAATTAGAATAATAGGACAAATGGTACATGAAATTCTAAAAAAAACTATCTTTGTAAAGACTAATTAAGGTGAGATTTTTGAAGGATATGAAAACCTTAACTTTGCTATTATATTTAATTTCTCTTCCGATTGGATTGTTTGCACAATCAAACGGGGAGTTACTGCAGAAAGTATCTGACGCTTTGCTGGCAGGTAAGGATGATTATGCCGTAAGCCTTTTCCGGCAAGCTGCCGAAGCCGGAATTAATCAGACAGAAATGTTTTATTGGACTCGCGTGGATAAAAACACTGTAGTAGCACAACGGTTAGCTCTTGAATTGGCGGCATATTATAAAAATGTGTGCAATTACGATAAAGCCTATTTGTTTTATAAGGAGTTCTTGCAGTATCGTCCCAATGACGTATTTGTACTTGTATCGTGTGCAGAAATGGAAGTGATGAGAGGTAAGGAAGTGGATGCCTTGGATTTATATGAAAAGGTATTGAAACTTGATGCTAATAATTTAGCGGCAAATATATTTTTGGGGAACTATTATTTTTGGCAAGCCGAGCAAGATAAAAAGAAGTTGGAAAATGAATATAAAAAAATTGCATCTCCTACAAAGATGCAATATGCACGTTATCGGAATGCGCTTTCTGATATTTTTTCGACTCGTTATGCCAAAGCTCGGGGCTATTTACAACATGTGCTTCAACTATTTCCTTCGACAGGTGCTGATAAAACACTGAAGAGGATAAAAGAGGTTGAGGCGGAAATAAAATAATCAGAGCATATATTGCACTTCTTTAAACAAGTATTCCCTTTCTTTACCGGTTTTATCTTCAAGAATAAATCGTCCGTCAGATTCTACACGGGAGAGGCGTGCTGAAAATTCTCCAATTTTGTCTCGATAGAGGTGAAAGCCTTCTTTCCGGAACAGAGAATTGGCATATCGTTCCATGATAAGCTTCGTAGTACCGTCTTTATCTTGTAACCTTGCGTAGTAATCCTTAATTCTTTTCATAATGCCAGCCAATATCAGGTTGCAATCATACTCTTTACCGGTGATCTGCTTGAGAGATACTGGATTAGGGGCATCGCTGTGAAATGTGTCTTGATTGATGTTTATACCTATTCCTGCAATGCTTTGATCTATTTGGTGTCCCGTCAGTTCGTTCTCTATTAAAATGCCGCATATCTTTTGTTCTTTCCAATAAATATCATTAGGCCATTTAATGGATATGCAGTCTGTCCATTGGTCTAATTCTTCCTTAATTGCAAGTGATATGAGTTGTGACAGGATAAACTGTTTCTTGGCTTCCAGAAAAGATGGGTAAAAGATAAAACTAAATAATAGATTTTTACCTCGTTCCGATTCCCACCCATTCCCACGCTGACCTTTTCCTGCAGTCTGGAATTGAGCCGTCACTGTGGTAAACTCAGAAATCAGATGTTGTTGTTCGGAACATAGTTGATTTAAATAATGGCTGGTGGAATCTGTTTCTTCCAAGTGTATGACCGGAACAGGAAAGTTATTAGGGCAGGGCTTCATATTCAGTACGCATTTTCTTTGTAAATTTCTTTAGGACTTCTTCGTATGAATGATCTATTAGTTTCTTTATTAATTTGTTATCTATATCTGAAGTGAGTATGACTTGATTCCAATATTTTTTGTTGAAATAGCGGGCTGGTCCTATTGCAGAGAAATGTTCACGCAGCTCCAAAGCATAATCGGGGTCACATTTTAAACAGATTTTATTTGCGCTTTCCAAATCAATCAGCGCAAACATCTTTCCCATTACTTTTAGTACAAGTGAATATTCATCAAAAGGTAAACATTCTGTCGCTCCTTTCTTGGAAAGGCAGTATTGACGGGCAATTTCGATATCCATATCTTTAAGTATTTCATTGGATTTATTGTACAAAAGTACAATGTTTCTTATTAAAATAAGGGCGGATAAAAAGCATCTTTAAGATGCTCTATTTTAAATGATCCGGTTTCACCTATTACAGTGATGATATCAAAATGTACCGGGGCATCAATGCTGAAATGCTTAATATAAGCATCAGCAGCTATTACGATGCGGCGTACTTTTTGTCTATCCACGGCGTCTTGTGGTTCGCTATATGTTGTATTGCTGCGGGTTTTGACTTCTATTACGCTCAATTCATTATCTTTAATTGCTACGATGTCCAGTTCCAAATGATTCTTTCTCCAATTGCGGTCACGGATAGTATATCCGTGACATTCCAGATAGTCTACTGCGGCATCTTCTCCAGCTTTTCCCAGTATATTGTGTGTTGCCATGCCTGTTTTTCTTTATTTTTATCATTCTAAAGCAAAAATACGCTTTTTCTGCATTGTTTTTAGAGAAGTAAAAGTATTTTTGCAGGAAATTATGAGAAAGAGGGACAAAAGGTGCGTAAAAATGGCATTAGAGGAACCGAAACGCAGGCAGCGGATGGTTTGTCTAATGAGCGATGAGGAGCAACGGATTGTGGATCGTTATTTAGATAAATATAAAATAACGAACAAATCACGGTGGCTGCGTGAAACTATTCTCACATTTATTCATAAGAATATGGAGGAAGATTATCCTACTTTATTCGGTGAGCATGACATGCGACGTTGATGTGTAACTCTTTTATTATTCATTTAAACTCTTTTTTGCGTGTTGGATGATACTTATTTTATGAAGCAGGCACTTGTTGAAGCACGTAAAGCTGCTGAGCAAGGTGAAGTTCCGGTGGGAGCGATAGTTGTGTGTAAGGAACGGATTATTGCCCGTGCCCATAATTTGACCGAAACACTGACGGATGTCACTGCCCATGCCGAAATGCAAGCTATTACGGCTGCAGCATCTGCTCTTGGAGGAAAGTATCTGAATGAATGCACTCTTTATGTGACAGTGGAACCTTGTGTGATGTGCGCCGGGGCTATTGCCTGGGCTCAATTAGGAAAGCTGGTCTTTGGAACTGGAGATGAGAAGAGAGGTTACCTCCGTTATGCTCCCAATGTACTTCATCCTAAAACTGTAGTTGTTAACGAGGTACTTGCTGATGATTGTGCCATGCTGATGAAGGATTTTTTTGCGTCAAAAAGGTAAGAGTCTTTATTATTAGTGTTTATTCTTTAACCTCTTCATAATCTACATATTCCCCGTCGCTTTTATCGAAAATCTTTTTGTGTTTTGCTTGAGACTGGTCATTGGTCTCCTTTTGCGCATTGTCTGCTTGCTTATCTTCTGACTGGCTTCCGTAAAAAGTATAATCTCGGGATGATGAGTTGGCATTTGTATTGCCTTGCTGGGAATGCCTCCCTAATCCAAATAAGCTACGGAGGATAGAGCCGACAATACTAACTCCGATAAATAAAATAGCGAGTATAAAGATAAACAAGAATGCTAAGATATTGAACATGTGCGAACCTTTTTAATGTTGTTATGCTGCTAATGACACAACAACTGTGCCAAAGATTTGTTTAATGTTTCTCTTTTACAAACCAGCACAGCACGATGTACCATCCGATAACAGAAGCAAGCCCTACAAATATAATTAAAGGTATGCTGACAGCCAAGAAGAAATAGCGGATTTTATTGTTTCTCCATGATAGACTCTTTAGTTTCAGTGAAAACATAGGAAATTCCGATACCATTAACAAAGATAATATAACGATACAGATTAGGACACCATAGAATCCTGCCCCTCCTCTGGTTATTGATTCGTGATATTGTGCTGCTGCAGCTGCCCAAAAAAGTGCATTAGCCGGAGTCGGAAGTCCGATGAACATGCTGGTTTGCCGTTCGTCAATATTGAATTTTGCCAGGCGCAGTGCGGAGAAAACGGCAATAAGAAAGGCGAAATAGGGAATAATATTTTGAATATGACTTAGCCACAACGGGTAGCTCATTCCCCGTAATAAAGAGAATACAACCAATGCCGGTGCCACACCAAAACTTACATCGTCTGCCAAAGAGTCCAGCTCTTTCCCAATAGGTGAAGGGGCTTTTAGTAAGCGCGCAGACATTCCATCCAGAAAATCAAAGACTGCACTTAATATAATAAAGAGTAACGTTTGGTCATAGTTGCCTTCAAAAGCCATAACACAAGCAATGCATCCAGAAAATAAATTCAGGCAAGTCAACGTGTTAGGTATGCGGGAAGTTATAGGATTGGACATCTTTCTTTATTTAAGTTTGGCTATAACTGTTTGATTGCCTGTTGTAGCCTGTCCTAATGTTACAAGTATTTCTGTATCAAGAGGTAAGTAAACATCTACTCTGGAACCAAATTTAATAAAACCCATGTGTTCGTCAATGTAGCATTCATCTCCCGCTTCAGCATAAGTTACGATACGGCGCGCCATAGCACCTGCAATCTGGCGTGTCAAAACTTCAACTCCTTCGGGTGTTTCAATAATAATGGTGGAACGCTCATTATCCGTACTGGCTTTGGGAAGCCATGCTTTCATAAATTTGCCGTTTTGATGAGATACTTTTTTTATTGTTCCATCCACTGGATACCAATTGGCATGAACATTGACGATGCTCATAAATATGGAAACCATGATACGCCGGTCATGAAAATATTCATTTTCTTCCACTTCTTCTACAACTACAACTTTTCCATCAGCTGGAGCTACTACAACTTTTTCCGTGTCTTGCCCGAACAAGCGGATAGGGCATCTGAAAAAATTGATTAACATCCCGTATGAAACAATACTGGCGATTGCTATGACATAGAATGGTAGTTTGCATTCCAGTCCGAAATAAAGAATTGCATTTACTATTAATAGTATGAATAAGCCACCTGCCAATGTATGTGTCCCTTCACGGTGAATCCGTATTTTTTTTAATCTTTTAAGTCGCCCCATTTGAGTTGTTTTACTCATTTTTAAATTATCTGCAAAAATAGGCTTATTTTGAAAATCTAACAAGGATTTGAGATGAGATTTGCGATTGTTGATAACTTTTTGAGGAATATTTTTGTTACCTGTTACATAGATTGTACTTTTATGCACCATATAGAAAGGATATATTATGCAAGATTTTGTTCATTTACACGTTCATACCCAATACTCTCTTCTCGATGGTCAGGCCAGTGTCAGTGCATTGGTAGATAAAGCTATGAAAGATGGTATGAAGGGTATTGCTGTTACGGATCATGGCAATATGTTTGCTATTAAGGAGTTTACCAATTATGTAAATAAGAAGAATAGTGGTCCGAAATCGGAGATTAAAGAATTAGAAAAGCGTATATCGGAGATAAACTCAGGTAAAATAGTTTGTGATAATAAGGATGCTGATCTGGCAGAGTGTAGCCAGAAAATAGTAGAAGCTAAAGGACGATTATTTAAGCCTATTATTGGTTGTGAGATGTATGTGGCCCGTAGAAGCATGGATAAAAAAGAGGGAAAACCGGATCAGAGCGGCTATCACCTAATTGTGCTTGCTAAGAATGAAACAGGGTATCATAATTTGATTAAATTGGTATCCAAGGCGTGGACTAAGGGTTTTTATATGCGTCCACGTACAGATCGTGCGGAATTAGAGAAATATCATGAGGGATTGATTATTTGTACTGCCTGTATTGCGGGAGAGGTTCCTAAGAAGATTATTCAGGACCGGCTTGATGAGGCGGAAGAAGCCGTGCGCTGGTTTAAGAATTTGTTTGGAGATGATTATTATTTGGAACTTCAACGTCATAAAGCTACCGTTGAACGTGCAAATCATGAGGCGTATCCTCTTCAACAAAAAGCGAATGTCAAGATGCTGGAATTTGCGCGGAAATATAATATTAAAGTTATTTGCTCCAATGACGTTCATTTTGTAAATGAAGAAAATGCCGAAGCTCATGATCGTTTAATTTGCTTAAGTACGGGCAAAGATCTGGATGATCCTAAGCGTATGCTATATACGAAGCAGGAATGGATGAAGACGAAGGCCGAGATGAATGAGGTGTTTGCTGATATTCCGGAAGCACTTTCCAATACGTTGGAAGTATTGGATAAAGTAGAGTTTTATTCTATTGACCATGCTCCTATTATGCCAACATTTGCTATTCCTGAAGATTTTGGTACGGAGGAAGGGTATCGGAAAAAGTATACGGAGAAAGACCTATTTGATGAATTTACTCAAGATGAGAATGGCAAGGTGGTACTTGATGAAGTAGCGGCCAATGCTAAAGTTAAACGCTTGGGTGGCTATGATAAGCTTTATCGTATCAAATTAGAAGCTGATTATTTGGCTAAATTAACGTTTGACGGTGCTAAAGTCACTTATGGTGATCCTTTATCAGATGAGGTTCGGGAGCGATTGATCTTTGAACTGCATGTGATGAAAACAATGGGTTTTCCTGGTTATTTCTTAATCGTACAGGATTTTATTAATGCTGCCCGCACGAAGCTTGGTGTTTCTGTTGGACCGGGGCGTGGATCTGCTGCGGGATCAGCAGTGGCATATTGTCTGGGTATTACCAAGATTGACCCCATTCAATATGATTTGCTATTTGAACGTTTCCTGAATCCGGATCGTATTTCATTACCTGATATTGATGTGGACTTTGATGATGATGGGCGTGGAGATGTTTTGCGCTGGGTGACTGAGAAGTATGGACAGGAAAAAGTTGCCCATATCATTACTTATGGTACTATGGCAACAAAGCTTGCCATCAAAGATGTGGCACGCGTTGAGAAGCTTCCGCTATCGGAATCGGATCGTCTGGCAAAGTTGGTACCAGATAAGATACCCGATAAAAAGTTAAATTTAAGGAATGCTATTGAGTATGTCCCTGAATTACAGATTGCTGAGGCATCACCGGATATTTTAGTACGGGATACTTTGAAATATGCCAAGATGTTAGAAGGCAATGTTCGTGGTACGGGAGTACATGCTTGCGGTACTATTATCTGCCGTGATGATATTACGGACTGGGTGCCTGTAAGCACTGCCGATGATAAGGAAACGGGCGAAAAAATGCTTGTTACTCAATATGAAGGATCGGTTATCGAGGAAACTGGGTTGATAAAGATGGACTTTCTCGGTTTGAAAACTCTTTCTATTATAAAGGAAGCTGTTGAAAATATCCGGTTGCATCGCGGACTTGATATTGACATCGATAAAATTTCTATTAGCGATCCAGCTACTTATAAATTGTATAGTGATGGACGTACAATTGGGACTTTCCAATTTGAGTCTGCCGGTATGCAGAAGTATTTGCGAGAACTTCAGCCTACTACTTTTGAAGATTTGATAGCCATGAATGCTCTCTACCGTCCGGGACCAATGGATTACATTCCTGATTTTATTGATCGTAAGCATGGACGGAAGCCTATTGAATATGATATTCCTATTATGGAAAAGTATCTTAAGGATACTTATGGCATTACGGTTTATCAAGAGCAGGTGATGCTTTTGTCACGTTTGCTGGCCGATTTCACCCGTGGCGAGTCAGATGCATTGCGTAAGGCAATGGGTAAGAAGTTGCGTGATAAGCTGGATCACATGAAGCCGAAGTTTATTGAAGGAGGACAAAAGAATGGACACGATCCGAAGATTTTAGAGAAGATTTGGGCAGATTGGGAGAAGTTTGCGTCTTATGCATTTAATAAATCTCATGCTACCTGCTATTCTTGGGTGGCTTATCAGACAGCTTTTCTGAAGGCAAATTACCCTGCAGAATATATGGCGGCAGTGATGAGCCGAAGTTTGTCCAACATTACGGATATCACGAAGCTAATGGACGAATGTAAGATTATGAACATCAAAGTTCTCGGACCAGATGTAAATGAGAGTAATTTAAAATTCACGGTTAATAACGAAGGAAATATTCGTTTTGGGTTGGGAGCTGTAAAAGGTGTGGGCGAAGGAGCTGTTTTGAATATCATGGAAGAGCGGAGGAAGAATGGTCCTTATAAAGGGATTTTTGATTTTGCACAGCGGGTGAACTTGACAGCTTGCAACAAGAAAAACTTTGAATGTCTGGCTTTGGCAGGAGGTTTCGACAGTTTTCCCGAACTTAGGCGTGAGCAATATTTTGCTGTCAATGCTAAGAATGAAACATTTCTCGAAACCTTGATTCGTTACGGAAACCGCTATCAAGTAGACCAGGCTACGGCAGCCAATTCTCTATTTGGCGAAGAGAATGTGGTGGAAATAGCAACACCGGAAATACTTCCGGCAGAACGCTGGAATGATTTGACCCGTTTGAATAGGGAGCGTGATTTGGTAGGTATTTATTTGTCCGCTCACCCGTTGGATGAATATGCTGTGGTTTTGCAATATGTATGTAATACTCGCATGGTTGAACTGGATGATAAAGCCAATTTAGTGGGGCGTGAAATTACAATGGGAGGAATCGTTACAGCTTTACGTCGCGGTACTAGTAAAAACGGTAATCCTTATGGCATTGCTAAAATTGAAGATTATTCCGGTTCTGCTGAAATTCCTTTCTTTGGCAATGATTGGGTGACCTATCAGGGTTATCTGAACGAAGGAACTTTTCTCTTTATTAAAGCTCGTTGTCAGCCTAAGCAATGGCGTCAAAATGAGTTGGATTTGAAGATTACATCAATGGAGTTACTGCCTGATGTGAAAGAAAGTTTGATTACAAAAATCACTATATTAATCCCATTGTCCATTTTGAATCTGCCATTGGTCGCCGAACTTTCTGCATTAACTAAAGAGCACCCGGGTAATGCCGAGCTTTATTTTAAAGTTATTGATCAGGATAATAAGATGACTTTGGACTTGATTTCCAGACCTGTAAAATTGTCTGTTGGACGTGAATTAATTTCTTTTTTAAATGAACGTTCGGAACTTGATTTCCGGATAAATTAATTATCTTTGCTTCCAGAAATTTATGAGAAATAGGTTTCTGAATTGTTAAACATTTAAATGACTAATTGTAAAAATGGCTTTAGAAATTACAGACAGCAATTTTCAGGAAATCCTTGCAAAGGGTAAGCCTGTGGTAATAGACTTTTGGGCTCCGTGGTGTGGTCCGTGTAAAATGGTAGGTCCTATTATTGAAGAATTGGCAGAAGAGTATAAAGATCAAGTTCTGATTGGTAAATGTGATGTAGATCAGAATGGTGATTTGCCAGCTGAGTTTGGCATTCGTAATATTCCTACTGTTTTGTTTTTCAAGGATGGTAAGATGGTCGATAAACAGGTGGGTTCTACAACTAAGTCTGCTTTTGATACCAAAGTGAAAGCATTGCTGTAATAAAATACTGAGGTGATTCTTAACCTTTAAAAATATAACCTATGAGACCTGATGACGACTTTTTAGAAGATGATCTTGATGATGAAAAGACCGTTGAGTTTATCAAAAATTATTTGCCGCAAGACTTGAAAGACAAGTTCTCTGATGATGAGTTATACTATTTTCTGGACTTGATAGACGAATATTATTCAGAAAGTGGAATCTTGGATGCTGAGGCTGACGCTGAGGGATACATTAATATTGATTTGGGAAAAATCGTGGATTATATTATAGGAGAAGCCCGCAAAGACGAAATGGGAACTTATGACCGCGATGAAATTCTCTTTGTGGTTCAAGGTGAAATAGAATATACTGAGTCTTTGGACAAGGATCAATAGAACTTAATAGAATTTATTAGTACTATCCCACAATAAATCTTATCCATAAGATAAGATTTATTGTGGGATAGTTTTTTATATATACTTTCTTTTTTTATTAAATTCAAAAGATATAAATACTATATTTTTGTGAAGACTCCCATTCCTTATTTTGACATTCTTGGGTTAATCATACTGTTTTATGATGGGGTGGTTGCTAATAACAGCTCTAGAAAAGTCTGAAATACGAAGTCTTTAATATTACCCGAATATTTTTTTGAAACTGCTTGGGGGGTTATTCTTCTTTTACCGTTTTATAAATATGATTCTCGTGACTGTGTTATTGTTATAGTCTTTATAATAGTAAGATATTCCGCGGTATATGTTAACCTATTGCAGGCTTGAGCTAATTTTGAATTAAAGATATAATTATGAAATTAAAGCATTATTTTATTGTCGGAGTAGCTTGCTTATTAGCAGGTTGTCAGACTTTTCGGCCTATAACCTTTACTGTAGCTACTTATAATATGCGGTATGCTAATTCTTCTGATTCAGTTTCTGGCAATGGCTGGGGACAGCGTTATCCTGTGATTGCCAAAATGGTGGAATTTCATGGATTTGATATTTTTGGAACCCAGGAATGTCTTTTTCACCAATTGAAGGACTTAAAAAAGGCTCTTCCTCATTACGATTACATCGGTGTAGGTCGTGATGATGGGAAGGATCGGGGGGAGCATTCTGCAATCTTCTATCGGACAGATAAGTTTGAGCTATTGCAAAAAGGTGATTTTTGGTTATCGGAAACTCCTGAAAAACCAAGTCGGGGGTGGGATGCTTCTTTACCGCGTATTTGCAGTTGGGGGCATTTCAAATGCAAGGATACCGGATTTGAGTTCTTATTCTTTAATCTGCATATGGATGATAGAGGTGAGAAAGCACGGGTTGAAAGTGCTTATTTGGTTCAGAAGAAAATGAAAGAGATTAATAAAAATTTGCCGGCTATCCTTACTGGAGATTTTAATGTAGATCAGTATAGTAAATCATATAAGGCACTTATTACCCAGGGAAATCTTTATGATTCTTATGAAATATCAGATTTACGATATATTACTAATGGGACTTTTAATGGATTTAATCCTAATGATTTTACTGAGGATCGTATAGATCATATCTTTGTTTCACCCGGTTTTCATGTTATTAAATACGGGGTATTGACAGATACCTATAGGAGTAAAGGGAATGCTAAAGAGCGAGCTGATGTAAAAGATGTTCCTAAAGAGGCTTCTGTGGAAACTTATCAGGCACGCGTACCTTCCGATCATTTTCCGGTGGAAGTTAAACTGAGTTTTTGGAAAAAAGCGGATTCGAAGTCTTTTCATATTCAATAGATTTTAAATTATTTAGTATTATGATAAAAAAAACTATTGCACTCATTATTGCAGTATACATTTGCTTCAATATTTCCGGCCAGAATAGGCATCGGTTAGAATTCAATAAAGAGGGAAAATTCAAAATAGCTCAATTTACGGATTTGCATTGGATTGATGGATCACCGAATTGCTCTAAAACAGCTTCTACTATAAAATATGTTTTAAAAACAGAAAAACCAGATCTTGCTATTTTGACAGGCGATGTTGTCTGGAAGTTACCCTCAAGGCGGCCATGGCGTGATATCCCTAAAATCTTTGAAGATGCAGGAGTTCCATTTGCTGTTGTTTTGGGTAATCATGATGCAGAAGGAGGTACGGAGATTACTCGGAGTGGAATATTTGAGATTTTGGCTCAATCTCCTTATTTTGTTGGGGAAAAAGGGCCTGATGATATTTATGGTGCGGGGAATTATGTATTACCTATTTGGGGAAAGAGATCTACTATATCTGCCCTATTATATTGCTTTGATTCAAATTCATATCAACAAAATACTCTTTATGGGTCTTATGATTGGGTACATTTCAACCAGATTGAGTGGTATCGCCGCCAAAGTAAGAAGTTTACTAAGCAAAACAATAATAAACCGTTACCTGCTCTGGCCTTCCTTCATATTCCTCTACCTGAATATAAAGAAGTTTTAAATAAACCTTCAACAATTGGACATTATGGGGAAGACGTCTCCTCTCCTCGAATCAATTCTGGTTTATTTGGCTCTTTTGTCGATATGCAAGATGTAAAAGGAGTCTTTGCTGGTCATGAACATGATAATGATTTTGTTGGTCTGGACTTTGACGTTGCACTTGCTTATGGAAGAGCTACAGGCTTTGATACTTATGGCTCACTTACACATGGTGCAAGAATAATTGAGATGAAAGAAGAACCTTTTAGATTTGATACATGGATATGCACTCCTGAAGGAAAGGAACTATTTTTTCATTATCCCTCGGGTATATCATCTGTGGATGAACAGAATATGCATTATCTTCCAGCAGTACAAACCAAGTCACAGAAGCATGGAGTGGCGTATACCTATTACGAAGGGACGTTTAAATCATTCAATGATACAACTACAGCTGTTAAGAGAGTAAATGGAGTTATGGACAAGCTATCTATAAAGGAGGCCCCGGTAAAATCTGGTTTTGCATATGATTTTAATTCTTTTATTGATATAGGGGAAAAAGGGGTATATAGCTTTTGTACGATATCTGATGACTGCTCTAAGCTGTATATTGATGGGAATTTAGTTGTTGATAATAATAATTCAACCGGATTTTATGCATCTGGAAAGGTCGCATTAGATGAAGGCTTTCATAGGTTTCGTATACTCTATTTCCAAGATGAATGGGGCTGCCGTCTGGATGTTGGGTTTTGTGATAAAGGCACAGTCTATCAATTAATTCCGGACTCTATGTTGTTTGTTCCACAATAGTAAACATGCATTCCTAGAGCTATTACTTATTTAATGAAGATATAAAATGAAACGAAGTAATTTTTTTGTCATTCTGTGCTTTCTGTTATTTTCTACTGAGCTCTTTTCTCAATCTATAGGAGTTGGTCAAATTAAAGAAGCCTGTTTAAAAAGCGAGATATTAAACGCAACGCGGAAGTATTCGGTTTATTTGCCTAAAAGTTATTCAATGCAGAAGGATAAAAAATATCCTGTCCTCTACCTTTTACATGGTTTATATGATAACCATAAGGGCTGGATAAAAGAAGGTGATTTGCAAAATATAGCTGACCGTATAATTAATAGTGAAAAGGCCGTTGAGATGATTATTGTAGTTCCAGATGCGAGTACTCCGAAAGATGGATATTTTAATGTAGAAGGTTGGCCTTATGAAACTTTTTTCTTTGATGAATTTATTCCTTTTATTGAAAGAACATACCGGATACATAGCGATAAATTTCATCGTGCCATCGCCGGGTATTCCATGGGTGGAGGTGGGGCTACTGCTTATGCGTTGAAACATCCTGAACTATTTTCGTCTGTTTATGCCATGAGCGCTCTGATGTCTTTACCTAAGCAAAAGCGTCAACCTGTTATGGACAAGAGAATGGCAGAATTCGGGAGGTCTGTATTAGCTAACGATTGTATTGCCTTGGTTTCATACGCTGATGAAACCACGTTAAAAGAACTACGTACAGTGCATTGGTTTGTTGATTGTGGAGATGATGATTTTTTATTGGATGTAAATACCAAATTTTATAAAGAAATGAGAAGGGCTCAAGTACCATGCGAATTTCGCGTTCGTGATGGAAGTCATAATTGGGAATATTGGCATTCTTCATTATGTATTGCTTTGCCTTTTATTTCGGCAAATTTTGGACAGTAAACTCACTATGGATTGGAAATGATTATATAATAACCTATAGACTCAAAATTTGATTATGAATAAACCTTGTAGATGGAATGGTTTACTTGTGCTAATAGTTTATAGCTATATTAGTGCAAATGGGGCGTTATTTGCTCAAAAACAACTATCAGACTTTGTGGATCCCTTTATCGGAACGGCATATGTTGGTCATACTCATCCAGCAGCTCAGCTACCTTTCGGTATGGTTCAGGTTGGTCCCGATACCGGGACTGATACTTGGGAACATTGCTCGGGCTATTGTGATGCTGATTCTTCAATTATTGGGTTTTCTCATACTCATTTTAGTGGGACAGGATGCCCCGATATGGGCGATATTATGCTTATGCCAGTAACAGGAAATGTCCCTTTTTGCAGAGGATTAGCTACAGATACATCAACAGGGTATCGTTCCCATTTTTCTCATGCTACAGAAGAGGCCCATCCCGGATATTATAAAGTCTTTTTAGATGATTATAATGTTAAAGTAGAATTAACCGCAACAGACAGAGTTGCTCTTCATCGATATACCTTTCCTAAATCTCAACAATCAGGAATTATTTTTGATCTTGGACATGGTATTGGTGATATTCCGATAGAGACAAGCATTTCTTTGTTAAATGATACAACTATTGTAGGAAAGAGACGCTCTAAGGGATTTGCAGAAGATCATACTTTTTACTTTTATGCAGTCTTGTCCAAACCTGTCACGAGTTCTATTTCATTTTCCGATAGCACCATATCGACAAAGAAGTGTGTAACAGGGAAGAATACAAAGCTTTTTATCAAATTTGGAACCGAAGACAATGAGACCATTATGGTCAAAGTTGCTTTATCAACAACAGGAATTGATGGGGCTAAAATGAATATGATGAAAGAAATTGGAGGATGGAACTTTGAACAAGTCCGGGAAAATGCTGCAATAGTGTGGAATAAATATCTTAATAGAATAGAGATTAAACCTTTAAATGCTGGACAAAGGACATCGTTTTATACCGCTTTCTATCATGCCTTGCTGATGCCCAATAAAATAACAGATGTGGATGGCACATATTGTTTGTCTGATGGAACAAGGATGAATAAGGGATCTGACCGTTATACTAATTTTTCATTGTGGGATACTTATCGGGCTGCACATCCATTTTATATTCTAATGTTTCCTGAGAAGAATACAGAATTTGTAAAATCAATATTGGATACATATGATCAGCGTGGTATACTATGCACAAATGAGTATGGGCAAAATGAAACATGGTGTATGATTGGAAATCATGCGGTTCCTGTAGTGGCAGATGCATACTTGAAAGGGATGATTCCAAATGAAAGAGAAAAAGCAGCAGAAGCAATCTATGCTTCATTAACAAAATCTCATCCCAAGTCAAATTGGGAGATATATAATAAGTATGGTTATTATCCTTGTGATTTACTTGCTGTTGAGTCTGTTTCGCGAACAATGGAACATTGCTATGACGATTATTGCGCTTCGTTGATTGCTGGGAAAGAGCAAGATTTGAATAGACAATCTTTCTTTAGCCAGCGCGCTCATAATTATCAGAATCTTTTTGATCCTTCAACGAAATTAATGAGAGCAAAAAACTCAAAAGGAGATTGGCGCACTCCTTTTGATCCTTTTTTACTCTCTCATGCTGGAACAAGCGGAGGAGATTATACCGAAGCCAACGCATGGCAGTATACGTGGCATGTTCAGCATGATATACCTAAACTTGTAAAATTAATGGGGGGTAAAAACAATTTTGAAAATAAACTCGACTCTCTCTTTTTTTTAGATATTCATTCTCTTAGTAGTGGTTTCCATGGTGATGTTACGGGCATGATAGGGCAATATGCTCATGGTAATGAGCCTAGTCATCACATTGCGTACCTTTATGATTATACTAAAGATGCATATAAAACACAAAAAATAATTCGTCAGATATTTGACCAATTTTATTTGCCTAAGAGAGATGGTTTGTGTGGTAATGATGATTGTGGACAAATGTCGGCTTGGTATATTTTTTCAGCCTTAGGCTTTTATCCTGTTGATCCCGTATCAGGAGAATATATAATAGGAGCTCCTCAAGTTAAGGAAATGAAATTACTCTTACCAAATGGAAAGGTCTTTGAAATGAAGGCTAATCATATCTCTTCTAGAAATAAATATATCGGTTCTGTAACGTTAAATGGAAGAAAATTGAAAAGATTCTCTATATCGTACGAAGAAATTATGAATGGAGGCATCATGCAATTTGATATGGTTTCAGCAAAGAGGAAAAACTTTTTTGATTAGAATTCTTGTTGAAAGTGATTTTTCATGAATAAGCTTAGGGGTTTATTCTTTTTTTGTCGTTTTATACATGCAATCAGATTTGTAGTTTAATCTTAAATAAAATAATATGGATGGAAAGAATTTCTTAGGGATTGATATAGGAGGAACAAAAACAGCTATTATTTATGCTAAAGAAAATATGGATCATAGTATAAGTATAATACAGAAATTGGTCCTTAAAACGACAAAGGTACAAGAAACGATTGATAATATATTTTCCTGTTTGGATGAAATTATATACAAGAATAAAATGACTTATGGAGATATTTCAGCTATTGGTATAAGTTGCGGAGGTCCCTTGGATAGTAAGCAGGGCATCATTATGTCTCCTCCTAATCTACCGGATTGGAAAAACATACCTATTGTGAGTATGATAAAAAACAAGTTAGGAATACCATGTGCCATTCAGAATGATGCAAACGCTTGTGCCTTAGCAGAATGGAAATATGGTGCAGGCATGGGAACTAAGGATATGATCTTTCTAACATTTGGTACGGGGCTAGGTGCAGGGCTGATTCTTAATGGTGAATTGTATAGTGGGGCTAATGATAATGCTGGAGAAATAGGACATATAAGATTAGCAGATTTTGGACCGGTTGGTTATGGAAAACAGGGTTCGTTTGAAGGATTTGCTAGTGGTGGTGGAATTGCTCAAATAGCCAAAGCAAGACTTTTGGAACTTTATCAACAAGGTGGGAGTGTAAATTGGTGTTCATTTGATGAAATAGAATGTATATCGGCTCAAATAGTTGCAGAGCAGGCTAACAAGGGAGATCAATTAGCTAATGGTATAATCAGAACATCGGCTGTATATCTGGGCAAAGGGCTTTCTATTTTGATAGACATATTGAATCCGGAGTGCATTGTTATCGGAAGCATATATGCCCGTAATGTAAATCTATTCAATTCGGCGGTTGAAGAGATCATAAAAAAAGAAGCTCTTGGTCAATCCTTGAATGTTTGCCAGATAAAACCGGCACAGTTAGGAGAGAATATTGGCGATTATGCCGCAATTTCCATTGCTTGTAATTTAGTTAACAATGAAGTTTATGCTTAATATTATTCGAGACAGTTTAGAAGAAGCTTCTCATAGTTTACAGATATTTCTTCATTCAGAGTCAAACCTGAAGTCAATAGAAGATGCTGCGGCAGTTATTGTCAAAGCATTGAAAACTAAGAATAAAATTATTAGTTGTGGTGATGGAGGATCTCTGTGTGATGCAACACACTTTGCTGAAGAATTAACAGGGAAATATAGGAATGATAGGGTTGCTTTACCTGCTATTTCAATTAATGATCCTGCGTATATCACGTGCGTTGGCAATGATTATTCATTCTCTGAAATATATAGCCGCTATGTAGATGCTTTGGGACAAGAAGGTGATGTCCTTTTAGCTATAAGCACAAGCGGTTGCTCTGAGAATGTGCTTAAAGCATCTAAAGCAGCAAGAAAGAAAGGAATGGCTGTTGTTTGCTTAACGAGTGATACAGATAATCCTTTAAGAAAAGAGTCGGATATTTCTATTTGTGCCCCTAAATCGGATTATTCCGACAGGATACAAGAAATACATATCAAAGTTATTCATATATTAATTCAGTTAGTGGAAAAGGAATTAAAAATTGATAAATTATGAAATCCATATCTCAAGAATTGCAATATAGGGCGTCATTATCAAAGATACTTCCCGTAATTTTTGGTTTCTTTATTATGGGCTTTGTTGACTTAATAGGTGTTGCATCCAATTATGTTAAGATGGACTTTTCACTGAGTGATTCTTTAGTGAACCTAATCTCTTTATCCTGCTTTTTCTGGTTTTTAATAGTCTCTGTACCGACGGGGTTACTGATGAACCGTATCGGTCGAAAAAAAACAGTGTTATTTAGTTATGTATTCACTCTCTTGGGACTGTTGATTCCTTGTATTTCATATAGTTTTGTGTTCGTTTTAGTAGCTTTTGCTTTTATCGGAATTGGAAATGCGATTATTCAAGTCGCCTTAAATCCACTTGTAACCAATGTCGTTTCTAAGGAAAAACTAACAGGGACTCTTACGCTTGGGCAGTTCACAAAGGCAATATCTTCTTTTTTAGGTCCTATTGTAACATCTTGGTTTTCAACATTCTTTTTAGATTGGAAATATATATTTCCGGTCTTTGCTTTGATTACGCTTCTTTCTGGTTTTTGGCTATGGGTAACACCTGTAAAACAGGAATGTATAGATCGGAAAAATGCAGTTTCTTTCGCTTCAACTATCTCATTGTTAAAAGATAAGAGAATGCTGTTCATGTTCATTGGAATTTTAGTTTTGGTAGGCGTTGATGTCGGAATGAATATAACGCTGCCTAAATACTTAATGGAAAAATGCAATATAGCACTTGATGATGCTATTTTAGGAAATAGTGTCTATTTTTTAGTCCGTACAATTAGTGCTTTTATTGGTGGAGTTTTGTTAATGAAATATTCAGAAATTACATTTTTTAGATACAGTGCATTGATTGCACTCATAGGACTAGTAAGTCTAATTTTTTCGAGTAGTATAGTCACAATAATACTCTCTGTTATTGCATTCGGAGTAGGATATGCCAATTTGTTTGCTATTATATTCTCAGTAACTCTTAAATCTATGCCTGAAAAGGCGAATGAATGTTCTTCTTTACTTATTGTTGGAGTTTCGGGAGGTGCAATTATAACTCCGATATTGGGCATCTCAACGGACCTTTTTAAGACTCAAATTGCAGCAATAATTATTCTGTTACTAATTTGGCTTTACATTGTGTGGATGACAAGAATAGTGAAAGCAAATTAAATCACTTTTATTTTTGAATATATAAACCTTTAATTAATATAATATGGAAGATAAAATGTTGTTTTTAAAAAAATCCTATTTCAATGGAATAATAGGGTGTAAATGGCTTCTCGTTTTGCTATTTTTATTCTTTTTATCATTTAAAGGATATGCGCAAAATGCAGAACGGAATAATCCATCAGTTCAGCCTATTACTGGGTATGTCTTTGATTTGGACGGGAATTCGATTGTGGGTGCATCCATCAAGGTGAAGGGCACATCAATTGGGACAATTACAGATATTGATGGTCGGTTTAATCTAAAGGCAAAGTTAGGAACTACATTAGAGGTCTCATTTATTGGCTATGAAACAAAGGATGTTTTGGCTTCAAATGGAATGAAAGTTATTTTAAAAGAATCTGTTAAGACTTTAGATGAGGTTGTTGTGGTGGGATATGGATCTATGAAGAAGAGTGATTTAACTGGATCTGTCGCGCGAATTTCATCAAAAGATTTTCAGCTACAGCCCATCATGAACTCTACCGAAGCTCTTATGGGGCGCTTTTCTGGCGTGACGGTTACCAATACCTCAGGTAATGTGAATGGCTCTATGAAGGTCCGTATCCGTGGTGCTAACTCCATTAACGGAGGAAATGATCCCCTATATGTCTGCGACGGGATAGTGGATACCGGAATGCCGCCGGTAGATGATATTGAGTCAATAGAAGTTTTGAAAGATGCCTCTGCTACAGCCATTTATGGATCACGTGGAGCTAATGGTGTTATACTTATTACCACCAAAAAAGGAAAAGAAGGAGCAACACATATAAAAGTCAATGTCTTCGGGTCATTTTTACAACCGGTCCACCTTTATAATGAACTGGATGCCTCTGAATATGCCCGAGAAATCAACACGTTATACAACAACGTTTATTCGGAAACACAAATGGAAGAATTCAAAAGAAATGGTGGAACCGACTGGCAAAAAGAAATTTTATCAAATGCTTGGAGACAAAAATACAATGTATCCATTAGCGGAGGTACACCTAAAGTGAAATACCACATCTTCGGAGAATATTCCAACAATACCTCCATGATTGAAGGACAAAGAAGCGAAAATTATTCTCTCAGGTCAGACTTCGATATCAATTTATTTAAAAATTTGCAATTGGAATGGCATATTAATGGTAATTACAATCACGGCAAGAATGCAGACAACGGTGACCTTTATTCTGGAGGAACAGAATCCCTTTTATTTAATGCACTAACTTGGGGGCCGACAGAAAGTGTCTATAATGACGATGGTTCCTATAATTTAGAGGATCAATATGGTGCTATGGGGAGTAATCCTGTACAAAAGATGAAAGAAAAGAATGTTTGGAGTCAATCTTTCGGTATATCTTCAAATGCAGCCTTAACCTGGCAGATATTATCGAATTTATCCATTCAATACCGTTTGAATATAGCCTTAAATAACGGTAATAGTTATGAATGGGATAGTTCGGATTATACTCAAAGTAATGCCGAGGCACATGGTTCAAAGTCCTTTTCTAAGAACATATTCCAGAATTTAATTATTAATTGGAACAAAAGCTACGGGAATCATAACATCACCGTAACTGCTGTGGGAGAAAGTAATAAGTATTCAACCGACGGCCTTTCAGGAGATGGAAGTTACTTCGGAAACGAAAACCTCGGATATTGGGGAATGTCAACCGGAACAACAAAAGGAGCAAGTACATCTTGGACAGATTGGGCATTGCTTTCTGGGGTAGGACGTATTAATTATAATTATGCAAGGAAATACTATATAACTGGTGCATTCCGAACCGATGGTTCTTCAAAATTCGCTAAAGGGAACAAATGGGGCTTTTTCCCTTCTGGCTCAATCGCATGGCGTGCTTCCGAAGAAGACTTTATCAAAGACCTCAACATCTTTTCCAATCTGAAGCTAAGGGCAAGCTACGGAAAAACAGGGAACCAAGGAGTAAGTCCCTATTCTACCATCGCATCGTTAAGTGAAGTCGGTGCCTACTATACCTACACGAGTATGGTTGAGGGATATACTAGTAAAACCATTAATAAAGATTTGAAATGGGAAGAAACAGGACAAACAGATTTGGGATTAGACGTCGGAATTTTTGATAATCGATTGAACCTGACTTTCGACTACTACAGGAAGAATACGAAAAAACTTCTGTTAAACGTCACAACTCCTTATTATTTAGGGGGAGACGATATTTATGTCAACAAAGGTCAAGTTAGGAACAGCGGTCTGGAGTTTTCTGTCAATGCTATACCTCTTAAAACCCAAGATTGGTATTGGGACATTCAAGCCAATATTTCAACCAACAAAAACAGAATCATTAATTTAGATGGAGAAACGATTTATGGTATAAAATCCGCTGGGAATAACGATAGTGTGCTTTCAGATGAAACTTATATCCTAAAAAAAGGATTAGCTTTGGGAGAACTATATGGATACAAGTGGCTCGGCATTTGGCAGGAAAATGAAGCAGAAGAAGCTGCCAAATATGGAAACAAACCCGGTGATAACAAATATGAAGATTTGGATAAAAATTATACCATTAATGCAAGCGACAGAACAAACATTGGAAACGGTACACCTAAATATACATGGGGATTCAATTCTACATTAAAATATAAAAATTGGGACTTGAACGTTTTAATGCAAGGTGTACACGGCACAGACAAATTAAATGTCCTATATGCCATTGCTTCCTCCCAGCATGCAAAAGGCCGTACTATTACCTTGAAAGAAGCCTGGGAGAATTCATGGACTCCCGAAAATAAAAGTAACCGTTTCCCCAACGTTTCCAGTGAAACGTCCACCAACTACATCAATTCCACTCAGTGGTTACAGGATGCAAGTTTCATCCGCTTACAAAATATTAGTTTAGGGTACACTTTCAATAAAAAGATTACAAAAATAGGTGATTTTCACATTTATGTAAGTGCGCAAAATTTGTTGACTATCACAAAGTATAAAGGATTTGATCCTGAAGCTACTTCCACTCGGTCTGAAGATGTCAATACCGGCATTGATTCAGGAATTACTCCTGCAGCACGTGTCTTCACCTTCGGTGCTCAATTATCATTTTAATGTCCAAATATCATCTTAAATAAACAGTGAAATGAAAAAATATATATTTATCATATCATTAGCAATAATAGGATTATTTACATTTTCTTGTTCCGATTTTTTGGATGAACATTCCAAAACTTCCCTGAATGTTTCCAATTTTTTCCAAAGTGGTAATGATCTTATCCTTGCTTGTCATCCGTTATACAATGTCACAATGAAATTTAGTGGAGGCGATGATCCTATCTCTCTTTTTATGGGAGGTGACGACGTAACATCCAATGTGCCTGCCAATACGTACTTTCGCGACTTCGATATCTTCAATGTCTCGGGCGATCTCAGTCAAGTATCCGACGCTTGGGAAATTCCTTATGTCGGTATAACCCGTTCCAATTTCATAATATCCCATTATGCCGATGTTCCTGATTGCACGGAAGATGTAAAAAATAACTGTGCCGGACAAGCCTATTTCATGCGGGCATGGTGGTATTTCTGGTTAGTAAAATATTTTGGACCAGTACCGATGCCTCTGGTTGATGGTGAATCTAATACCGAAATGCAAAAATCAAGCGTGCAAGATATCTATACTCAGATTATTTCTGACTTGAAGAATGCAGAGCAAATGCTTCCTGTCAAACAAACAAGTGATGATTGGTCAGAAGATGGTTACAGTCTTGTACCAACTCAAGGATCAGCAAAAAGTTTGCTGGCTTCGGTTTATTTGCAAATGACCGGATGGCCCCTGAAGCAAACCGACAAATATGCATTAGCCGCTGCAAAGGCCAAAGAAGTAATAGACAATGAATCCGTCTACGGATACGGATTGGTAGCAGAGGATGAGCTATGGGCCGGTGAAACACTTTGGGATGAAGAAACTGTCTTCGGACATCCATATAATTATCCGACTGGCGATTATACCATGCGTACTCCAAAAGCGGGAGCTCCTATTGAGGAAGGAGGTTGGGGCTGTTACATGGCTGAAATAAACTTTTTTAAGAACTTCCCCGCAGGGGTACGTAAAGACGCCACTTTCCAGACAGACATTTGGGTCCCATCGGATGAATCCACTCAGGGAGCTTTCTATAATGAGCGGAGCAAAAGCTGGTGGATTGATGTACCATGGGACGATTCACGAACTTACAAACAACACCCTTACTATGCCAAGCAACGTTTCGGAGCATCGCGCAATGGAAGTCCCAGTTGGGATGATCGTTATCTGACCGATGATATGTGGCGTTCCGGCCGTTCACAACGTTTCATCCGTTATGCAGAAGTACTCTTGGTTTATGCCGAAGCAGAAGCAATGGCTGAAAATGGGCCCGACGAATCCGCATATAAGGCCATCAACAGAGTACGTGAACGTGCTGGTTTGGAAGACTTGTCCTCAGGGATGAGTGCATCCGAGTTTCAAACAGCTTGTTTCAATGAACGAGGATGGGAATTTGCCGGAAGTGAATATTGCAGCCGTTGGGGTGACCTGCTTCGCTTCGAGAAAGTGGAAGAAGCCAATTCAAATAGGGACTCGAGAGAATATCAATTAAATCATGTTCCTACTAAATCTGATTACTATCTCCCGATACCAGCTTCCGAAAAAAACAAAGATCCGAACTTGACTGATAATGATGGTGCAGATTTCGATTAACCATGAAACAATAACGAGATGAAAAAAAAACTGGCTGTTAGCAAAGGCAAACTGGTTAAACTATTGTTGTGGGCAATGCCCTTTATTTTCACCGTAACCGGATGGACACAAAACAATCATGAGGTAGCGTCTAAAAATTTTTATATCGGGATTGACAATTCGGGTGACATATGCAAAGCCGGTGAATTCTTCAATCCGGTTGCAATGGATTCCTTAGGTGTAGATTTTGTCGTTTACCATTATAAAATACCTAAAGGAACGATCGATGAAGAAACCCGAAAGATGGAAAAATTGGAAACGGACTTTCAAAAAGCAAATTTGAAAGTCATTGTCAATGTGGAATGTGGTAATTGGGCACTCGAAATGCGTGGAACAGATGGTTACGACTGGGTGACCCAACCCGGTAATTTGCACCTATTTAAGTTCCCATATGAAGTTTTGAAAAGTCTGAATCAATCAGAGGCTGTGTGGGGTGTGCAATACGACGAGTTGGAACATTCACAGATAACACGTAATTTGTCCATAACTATTGACCATCCGGGTTTCGAACTTGCTAGTTTGGCGGAAACCACAGGTATGAGTTTCAAGGAAGCGAATTATGCTGTTTATAAGGGGGCCAAACAACTTGTTGATGAATGTGAAAATGGACATACAAAATATGTTTTGACAGAGCATGTGTGGCCAGTATTATTTCATAATTTTGCTCGTGCCGGCATTACTCCTGTATACAAACAAATGAAGGAAAATTGGTCAAATGTGTGGGAGGCGTGCGCCGTTGGTGCTTGTTTGCAATATAATCGGGAATTATGGTCTTGTCTCGATTTTTGGAGAGGAAATGTATATCCGGGGCATTCTGCAGAGGAATTATGGAGTAATCTATTATTTGCCTATTGGGCAGGAGTCGATAAGGTATACGTTGAAGCTATTGGGGATCATACTTATGAAATAGTCAATAACAATAACAGAAGTATAAGGCTCAAAGAAAGGGGTAAAGTACTGAGCCTTTTTGCAAAGAAATATGTTATTGCAAATCCTCGAACCTATACATTCAGGGATTATGAGCCGGAAATTGCTATTATTCGCTTTGATGATACAGAATGGGGCCAGGGAACAAATACTTATTGTGCTGTTAATTACAAAGGAGAAAAGGTGAATTATTATTGGAAAGACTGGCTTTTTGGAGCCTATAATCTTCGGACTAGTCCAGAATCGGAAGAATGGATAAAGGCATGGCATACTATTTCCCACGGGAAGGTTAGCCAAAGAAGTCTTTCATGGAACGCAGGTAATGTTTATGAAGGTATACCATATCGTTGTTTTGCTCCTGTGAATTCACCTATTGTGTTTGACAATACGGTTACAAAAAAATATCTTCAAAGTGTTAAGCTAGCGTTTTTATGTGGGTTATATCTTAGTAAGACTATACTAAATGATGTGAGCTTTTTGGTGAGGAATAATGGGCTTGTGGTTGTTACTTCAAAACGTTTTGCACCTGATGGATTTGCTAAGAAATATTCAAAAGGGACTATAGATTTTAATGACGGAAAAGGTAAGTGGATTATAACGGATGATATGGCAAGTGACAAGGTCAAAAAACTTGTTGCACCATGGCTCGGCAACAATGACGAAATTACATTACGGTTTAAAGGGAATAGAAGAATTGTTATGAAAATATCTCCCGATGGAAAGGAGTTACATCTTATAAAAAATGGATAGTAAAAATAAAGTAATCAATGAATAAAGGATAATAAACAATGATAAAAAAGAATATTTTAACCGTTTTAACTGTTCTTTTTTCCCTTCCAATCTTTTCTCAGGTAGAGAAAGCGGAACATCTTGTTTTTATAGGTTTGGATGGATGGGGAAGTTATTGTATGGGAAAAGCCGATATGCCTGTTACCAGACAGTTAATGGAAAGCGGAGCCTATACATTGAAAAAACGTTCCGTTCTTCCCTCTTCTAGTGCTGTAAACTGGGCTTCCATGTTTATGGGTGCTTGTCAAGAAATACATGGTTATACCGAGTGGAACTCCAAGACCCCTGAAATACCTTCCCGTGTTATTTATAAAAACGGAATATTTCCTACAATCTTTCAAATTTTGCGAGATCAACATCCTTCTTCAGAAATAGGTTGTATCTACGAATGGAGTGGTATAAAATATGTAGTGGATACCCTTTCACTCAACTATTTTGAGCAAGTTCCGCCTTCGGACAACACCAATGCTACGGCCTGTAAAATGGCCGTAAAGTACATTATGGATAAAAAGCCGAATCTTTTTGCAATTATTTTTGATGAGCCTGATCACACAGGACATCAGATAGGACATAATACAGAGGCATATTATGACAAAGTCCATGAGCTTGATAATTATATCGGAAAAATAATTCGAGCCACTAAAAATGCAGGTGTATACAATAATACTATTTTTGTTCTTACTGGAGATCACGGAGGAATTAATAAAGGGCATGGCGGAAAGTCATTGCAGGAATTAGAGTCACCTTTTATTATCAGTGGGAAACATATTAAGAAAATAGGAGAATTTCAAGAAAGTATGATGCAATTTGACATAGCTCCAACGATTGCATATATTTTCAAATTAAAAACGCCTCAGGTTTGGAATGGGAAAGTAATAAAGCAGGTATTTAAAAAATAATGCTGTTATTTGTTTGCAGAATTAAGCAGTAAATAAAATGTTTAAATTAGCTTTTGTAATGTATATAATTTGTTTTCAGAAGCGAATCACTCTGTGTAGTTTTAGAAAGAATATTAGTATTAGTGGAGATTAGTTTTTTTTGATAATTAAAAAACCTTGAAATTGTAGTGGAAAGATGAGACAATGGATTAATCTAAAAAAAATGCTAATTTTAGCGTTTTTATTATATGGTTTATTTACTAATGGACTAGCACAAAAAAATTATGCCAATAAAGTAAAAACCATGATGGGAACGCAGGGACATGGTTTAGCTTGTGGATATTTATACCCTGGGGCTTCATATCCTTTTGGAATGGTACAGTTTACTCGTACTTTCTTTACTCCTGATATTGGGTTTTCTGTTAATCAGTTAAGTGGCGCTGGATGTGCCAACCAAGGAAATTTTCCAACGGTTCCATTGAATGGAGAATTGACGACTTCGCCTGATAGTATCAGTAATCTAAATATTAAAATTTCAGAAGAGCAAGGGATAGCCGGATATTATACTGCGAAAGTCCAAAAAAACATACAAGCTGAATTTACTGTAACTGAAAGAACCGGAATGGCAAGATATACTTATGCTTCGGAAACTGATAAAGCAACGGTCATTATTGGAGGAGGAATTGCTAGTACACCTATTAATATGTCAACGGTGGTTATTACAGGCCCAAATACTTGCGAAGGCTTTTCTGATGGTGGGGATTTTTGTGGCATTCCAGCCCCCTATAAAATTTATTTTGTGGCGGAATTTGATGGGGATGTTATTGCTTCTGGTACATGGAAAGATGATAAGCTTAAGCCTGGTGTAACTTTTACCGAAGGAAAAAATTCAGGCTTGTATTTTACATTCGATGTGAGATCCCAAAAAGTAATTCAGTATAAAATTGGTATTTCTTATGTATCTGTTGAGAATGCCAGAGAGAATCTTAACGCTGAAAATTCGGGATGGAATTTTGGAGAAATAAAGAATAAAGCTATTGAAAAGTGGAACTCTTATTTGGGGAAAATTGAAGTTAAGGGTGAAAATGAAGATCGCATTACTCAATTTTACACTCATTTGTACAGGGCATTAATCCATCCGAGTGTATGCAGTGATGTTAATGGTGAATATATGGGAGCCGATTTCAAAGTACATAAAACCACTCGGAAACAATATACGAACTTCAGCAATTGGGACACATATCGTACTCAAGTGCAATTAATGACAATCCTTGACCCGGAAGTGGCTTCTGATGTCGTTGTTTCTCTTCAGGATTTTGCATTGCAATCTGGAGGAGGATTTCCACGTTGGGTACTTGCTAATATTGAAACTGGTGTTATGCAGGGAGATCCGACATCCATTTTGATATCCAATGCGTATGCTTTTGGAGCAAGAAATTATGACCCTATTCCCATTCTAAAAACGATGAGAAGAGGGGCTGAAATTCCTGGAACTAAATCTCAAAATCAGTTAACTCGTCCGGCATTAGAAATGTTTTTAGAAAACGGTTTTTGTTATGCATCGATGCAATTGGAGTACACTTCTGCAGACTTTGCTATATCCCGTTTCGCTCTCAATGCTTGCAATAATAAAGAGGTAAGTAAAAACTTTCTTAATCGGGCTCAATCGTGGCGGAATTTGTATAATCCAAAGACTGGATGGCTGCAATCAAGGAGAAAAGATGGATGGGTGGATCTAAAGTATGATTTCAGAGAAGCTACGTATAATAGTTATTTCTGGATGGTTCCTTATAATATTAAAGGATTAATTGATATAATTGGTGGAAAAGAAGAGGCGGTGAAAAGATTGAACTATTTATTTCGTCGCTTAGATGCTGGTTACGATGATGATTGGTATGCATCTGGAAATGAGCCAAGTTTTGGCATTCCATGGGTTTTCAATTGGGTGGGTAAACCTTATAAAACTCAGGAAATAGTCAATCAGGTTATAACTAAGAGATATTCCAGTGAAAAAAATGGATTACCAGGGAATGATGATCTAGGGTCTATGGGAGCATGGTATGTTTTTGCAGCCATTGGTCTTTATCCTGAGATACCAGGAGTTGATGGGCTTTCAATTAATTCTCCCATCTTTCCATATATAAAAATGCACTTTAAGCATGGGGATTTAGTAATAAAAGGAGGTAGTGAAAATAAATTTTATATTCATGGTATGAAATTGAATAAGGAACCTTATGAGAATACATGGATCCCTTGGAATAGCATATCTTCGGGCGGATTGATAGAATATAAACTTGCTGGAAAACCTAGTTTTAGCTGGGGAACAAAGGTTATGCCTCCTTCTTTTGAATAAAAAATAAAATGGGAAAGAAATTAATATTGTTTATTGCTGTATTGTGCTTCTCTTTATTTGCGGAAGCAAATTCTACTGATTCACTTGCATTAACGCCACCTATGGGATGGAATAGCTGGAATTGTTTTCATCGTGATATCAATGAACAAAAGATCAAAGATATGGCTGACTTAATTGCTGCTAATGGAATGAAGAGTGTTGGATATGAATATGTGAATATAGATGATTGTTGGCAAGTTGGTAGGGATAAGGATGGAAATATTCTTGCAGATTCTGTGCGTTTTCCCTCAGGAATAAAGGCTTTAGCTGATTATATCCATTCTAAAGGACTTAAATTTGGTATTTATTCTTGTGCTGGTTCATTGACCTGTGCCGGACGTCCGGGTAGTAGGGGATATCAGTTTCAAGATGCTCGTACATATGCAAAATGGGGAGTGGATTATCTAAAATATGATTGGTGTCATGCTGAAGAACAATCTCCGAAAGGAGCATACCGTACAATGAAAGATGCATTGAAAGCTAGTGGGCGATCTATTATTTTTTCTATCTGTGAGTGGGGAAATAGCGAACCTTGGAAATGGGCAAAGGGAGTAGGGCAGCTATGGCGAACTACGGGAGATATTATTGACTCTTTTCCAAGTATTACTGATATTATAGATCGAAATGCAGGATTATATCCCTATGCAGGACCAGGGCATTGGAATGATCCGGATATGTTGCAAATAGGAAATGGAGATTTAACGCTAGAGGAGAACCGCTCGCATTTTACAATGTGGTGCATGCTAGCTGCTCCTCTTCTTGCAGGAAATGATTTGAAAATAATAAAACCTGAGGTCTTGAATATTTTGATAAATAAAGATGTTATTTCTATTGATCAGGATAGCTTAGGGATGCAGGGGCAGCGCTTGTCTAAAATTGGTGATCATGAGATATGGGTGAAGCAACTTGCGAATGGTGAAGCAGCAGTCTGTTTCTTTAATCGCGATGAAAAAATGTGGAATTTTGATTATCAGTTTTCGAAAGAAGACTATAGGTCTGTAAATATTTACTTTAACAAGTTTAGCTATACAGTAAGCGATGTGTGGAAAAATTGGAAGTTAGGAACTTCTAAAGACAATCTTAAATTTAAAGTTCCGATTCATGGAGTTGTATTAGTTAAATTAGCTCCCAATAAAGATTGAAATATTATAGTTATTTTAAAAGAGTAAGATGAATAGACATTTAAACTGTAGTCCCTTTATTAGTGCAATGTTTTTGACTTTTGCAGAAATGTTCAGTTGCACTCTTGCTGCACAAACGGGAGTGGCCTGTTATGTTGATCCGTTTATCGGTACGGCTTATACAGGTCATACTTCTCCGGCTGCAACAACTCCGTTTGGTATGGTTCAGTTAGGTCCGGATAATGGTATTCGTGGTTGGGAATTTTGTTCCGGTTATCATGATCAGTCGAAAACTATTATGGGTTTTTCCCATACACATCTTAGTGGTACGGGCGCTTCTGATATGGGTGATATTCTATTTATGCCCGTTATTGGTGATGTGCCCTTTTTCCCTGGTACGGAAGAAAAACCTTCTACCGGTTATCGGTCTTCTTTCACACATGATTCGGAAAAAGCGAGTCCCGGATATTATAGGGTAAAGCTCAGTGATTATAACATTCTTGCGGAGATGACAGCAACTTCAAGAGTCGGATTTCACCGTTATACTTATCCGGCTAATGAGAAGTCAGGGATTATGATTGACTTGGAACATGGAATAGGTGACCAGACGACAAAAAGTTACATAAAGGTTATTGATCCCCAGACTATCGTGGGCCTACGCCGATCCAGCGGCTTTATTCGTGATCATGGTTATTATTTCTGCGCCCGATTCTCAAAACCTTTTGAACGAGTTACTTCTTATGAAGATGGTATTGTTTCCGGCAAGAATCAGGTAAAGGGAAAGATATCTAAAATGCTTATCCAGTTTTCTACCCGTAATAAAGAAGTTGTAAGAGTCAAAGTGGCCCTGTCAACAGCTAGTGAACAGGGTGCTATTCATAATCTTGATGCTGAAATACCTGGATGGGACTTTGATGCCGTCCATAAGCAAACAGAGACCTTATGGAATAACTTTTTAGGGCGAATTGATATAAAGGCTATGAATGACGGGCAGCGCATTTCATTTTATACTTCTTTGTATCATGCTCTGCTTATGCCAAATCTTGTGACGGATGTTGATGGAACATACTCCGGTTGGGATCATCAATTGCACAGAAGTACTGTAGGGGATATGTACACCAATTTTTCTCTTTGGGATACCTATCGGGCAGAACACCCATTTCTAAATCTTATGTATCCTAAAGAAAACAGTCAATTTGTGCGCTCACTTTTAGAACGGTACCGGCAAACAGGTTTATTGGTTACCAATGAATATGGGATGTGTGAAACTTGGTGTATGATTGGTAATCATGCCATTCCGGTAATTGTAGATGCTTATTTAAAAGGGGACACTGCACTTGATCCTACGCTCGCATACGAAGCTATCAGACATTCACAGACTTTTGAACATACAAAATCAGATTGGTCGAATTATGATAAATATGGCTATTTTCCGTTTGATTTGAGTGCAACAGAATCTGTTTCGCGCACATTGGAGGCCGGTTACGATGATTATTGCGTGGCTCAAATGGCTAAGGCTTTGGATAAAGTTCAAGATTACCATTTTTTCATGAAGCGTGCTGGTTTTTATAAGAATATCTATGATCCTAATTTGATGCTGGTAAGAGGACGTGACTCGAAAGGGAAATGGCGTGTTCCTTTTGACTCTCATGCACTTACTAGTGAAGCTGGTGGTGGCGATTATACTGAAGGAAATGCTTGGCAATGGACTTGGCATGTTCAGCATGATGTGCCGGGACTGATTAATTTATTTGGATCAAAAAAAGCTTTTATGCAAAAGTTGGATTCTTTGTTTTTCATAAATGTCGATGAATTGCCGGGACATGTTGCGGTTCCTGATGTAACAGGGCTCATTGGATTGTATGCACATGGAAACGAACCTAGTCATCACATTGCGTATTTATATACTTGTGCCGGATATCCCAATAAAACTGCGGAGATTGTAAGAGAAGTATTTGATAAATTTTATCTACCGAAACGGGATGGTTTATGTGGCAATGACGATTGCGGTCAAATGTCAGCTTGGTATATGTTTTCAGCCTTTGGATTTTATCCTGTTGATCCCATTTCTGGTGAATATATTTTTGGTGCACCTCAATTGCATGAAGCTATTTTGCATTTGCCAAATGGAAATACGTTTACGATCAAGGCTAATGCCCTTTCATCTGGTAACAAATATGTGAAAGCAATACGGCTAAATGGAAAATCTCTAAAATATTTTTCTATTAATTATAAGGATATCGAAAAAGGTGGAACTCTTGAATATGATATGATAAGTGGAAACATAAAATGATTTCTATGAGAATTTCCCTAAATCAAACTCCAAAAAGTGTTTTTATAAGTGAGAACAGTATGAAAAAGTTTCTTATTTTATTGTTTTTATTAGTCCTTTCTTTTGACAGTATTTCTGCAGAAAAAAGGAACTTGTTAGAAAAAGAAGCGCAGAAAATTGATCTGGGACAATCGCTGGTTAAAACATTTTCTGAACTGAATTTTCCGAAGTATAGTGATCGTAAGTTTTGGGATAGTTTACCTCCCCAGATTAGGAATGAATATATTAAAAGTGCAGAAGCTGCTCTAAATTACAATTGGCCCTCTCTAAAGGCTACAGATTATCTTGAATTTGTTCGTTCCGGTGATCTACGGGATGATATTTATTCTGCTCCACGTTCTGCTCTGATTGCTCTGGTGATGGGAGAATTGGTGGAGGGAAAAGGTCGTTTTCTGGATCAAATTGTTAATGGGGTTTGGTTTTATAGTGAACAAACATGGTGGGGATGGTCGGCATATTTTTATTTACAGAGAGCTCTTCCCGGATTACCTGATGTGAATGAACCTACTATAGATTTGGGGGTAGGCGAGGTTGCCAATATACTTTCATGGACATGGCTTTTATTTAAAGACGAATTTGATAAGATTCATCCCTTAATT